>Ga0209381_1000059_pt1 | contig 334082 bp, 299 predicted proteins | sample DewCreD2012metaG_FD_184111 | JGI IMG/M metagenome (GOLD analysis project Ga0209381, IMG submission 184111) | Hot spring sediment bacterial and archeal communities from British Columbia, Canada, to study Microbial Dark Matter (Phase II) - Dewar... ...
CCCAGATGGGAGATGTTGGCCAAAGTGCGTTTTTTGACCCTTCCTCCTTCGCGATAGGATTCGCGAATGAGGATGGCTGGGGGCGAGTTACGGTTGGGGACGCGTTCTACATACATGACCACACATGTAGCGCATTAGGAACTTTATGTCAAGCATAAAATGGTGAGCTTACATGGGTACACTTCTTGCTAAGCATCTCTCGCCAAAGAAAGAAAGCAATGCAATATAAATGGGTTATGAGAGAAGGCGCCCTTTTGTCCGGGGGAACTTCGGAATAGAATAAGGGAACCATTGAGGAGACCTTTTGGGAAAGGCTGATCCCGCGGTCCGTGAAGGGGTCGTGCTGGTTTGCTTTCCCGACAAAGGCCGAAGGGGCGGACTGGCTCAGTCCGCGGCGACACGGTTTCGGCCGCGCTTTTTGGCTTCGTACAGGGCCGCGTCGGCCCGCTCGAAAAGACGCTGAGGGGATTCCTCGTCGGATTTCGTCTCCGCTACCCCCACGCTGATGGTTAAAGGAATCCTTTCGCCTTGGTAGAGAAAGCGGGTTTTTTCCACGCAGCTTCTCAGTTTTTCCGCAACGGCTTTCGCCCCTTCCATGGGGATGCCCGGCAGAATGACCGCAAACTCTTCCCCGCCGTAACGCGCGAGAAAGTCAGACTTTCTGAGGACGGCCCCCATGCGTCGGGTGACTTCCTTTAGGCACTGATCCCCGGTGGTGTGGCCGTAAAGGTCGTTGACGCGCTTAAAGTGGTCCAGATCGATCATCAGGAGGGAAAAGGCCTGACCGTAGCGCTGGAACCGATGAAATTCCTCCTGAAGGCGGGCATCAAAGGCCCGACGGTTGTGGATTCCCGTAAGAGGATCCTGAACCGCCTGTTGTTCCAGAATCCGGGTTTTTTCCTGCATGTGGGAAATTTCGTGCTTCATTTTCTTCAGGGCCTGGTGGAGGGCCTCCGTGTCCCGATCCGCCGTGCGATGGCGCGATTCATCCTGTTCGCGCTTTTCTTTGAGGAACCTTTTGATGGTGGCCAGCTTGGATTCCACAACGATTTTGAGTTCCTCCAGGGTGCGGGTCAGATTGACGGAATCGCGCATTTCCTGCACCTGTCCGTCCAAAGCGGCGGCGAACACCTCGTTGGCTTCTCTGGCCTCTCGGCTATGGCGGACCGTGGTGTGGAGCATGGTTTCCATTTCCACCAGGTCCTGACCGATTTCGGTGAAAAATCGGGCCACACGGGATCGTTCCACCGTGACGGATTCGTTGAACTGTCGGGCTAGATCCGCCAGGAGGCGGGTGCCGACGAGAAGATCGCCGAAAGAGCGGCAGGCGTCCAACTGCGCGGAGACGGTTTCCCACTTTTGCCGGTAATCCTCCCCGAAGTCGCTGCGCAGGGAATCCATCACCAGGCGATGGGCGTTGAGGAAGTCGGGCAGGGGAGGAAGGGATGCGGGGAAGGATGGAAGGGGTTCTGCGGAACCTCCGTCGTCCCCAGCCGTCCTGCCGGTGCAGGCTTCCTGCAGAGACCATGTTTTGATCTGCTGAATGTCTCGGTCCACCGCGTCCCAGTCCGGTTCGCCGGCCAACCGGTCTTTGAGCGCATCCAGGGCTTGCGACGTCTTGGGGTCGGCCAGAGGCTTCACCATGGACATGAGGTGAAGAAGGGATCGCCGAAAGATGTCCGTGAGATGTTCTTGTTGCTGCTTCAAATCAACAATGTCTCGCATGAGGTCGTTTTTCTGACTTCGAATGCGTTGGACCTGTTCCCTGAGGGCTTCCATCCTTTGAGCGGCGCACGTGTTGCCGTCACATCCTGTATAGCTGGTGGGCATGGTCTTCTCCGTCATGTTCCAGCGGTTCATGCCTTTTCCTCGGATAACGAATCGGGGCGCTTCTTTTCTCGAAAAAACTGGCACGGGTATCCCGACGAGGCGCACACGCCCAGGCTGGGATGATGGCGACTTCTGATCCCCCACGCGCGGCACCCGTAAGGGGTGCGAGGATCCCACGTCATGGCGAAATGCACGCACCGCGGGCAGTACACCGTCGATGTTTCCTGCGATACAGAGGGCATGGCTTTGTGCGCTCCTTCCGTGATTCATGGGCTGGAGCCCGGCGTCCGGGGCTTCCACGCATTCTTAAAAGAAGCATTTCGCATGCCATATTCCTTTTCCGGCCGACGCCCGCAGTCCGTCGGACGGCTCGAATGGCCCCGGGCGGCAGATTTTTCTCAAGTCCCGGGCAAAATCTTCCGATATAGGAAGCGAGGGAGGAAAGCGGTTATGATCGTCACGGACTATCATGTGCAGAGCGTTCTTCGAACCTACACCCGCCAACTGCAGCGCTCCCGGCTGGCGTCGGTTTTGAGCGGCGGCGAAAAGGGGGAGCGGCCTGCAGAGGAAAAGGTGAGCATTTCGGAAGAAGCTCGACGTCGCCTGATCCGTGACCGTGTCACCAGCCAGGTCTTGGAAAAACAGATGCATGAAGATCCCGTGAAAAGCGTCCCGTCGTCGAAATAGACCCGCCCATCCGCGGCGGGACCGTCGTCGCGACGCGACAGAGGATGAAGACCATGGATATCAAAAAAGTTGGAAGCTACATGGCCAACACCCCGCATGTTCAAGAAAACCGCCCTGTGCGACCCGAAGAGCCGCCCGCTCAGGTTCCCAAGAACCTGGACGCCGAAGGGGCGGAAGACCGCGTGCAGTTTTCCCGGGAAGCCCTTGAGCTCGCCCGAAGCCGGGTCATGATGGATCGCGAAGAGATCCGGACCGAAAAGGTGGACGCTCTGCGTCAAAAAATCCAAGACGGAACGTACACCGTGGATCCGCAGAAAATCGCCGCCCGCATGCTGGACGAAATCATCTGAAACCCTCCCGCTGAGTCATTCGATTGACGCGACGGGCCCGCTCCATTTTGTCAGATTGTTGACGACTGGGAGGGGGCCCTGCCTTTCGAACCCTCGGGGTGCCGACCATGGCCCGAGGGTTTTTTTCATGGGGCCCTGCATCCTTTTCTTCCCCGCGCGCGGGGTGCCGCCGCCGGGTCTCGAAACGCCCTGAGAGGGGGATGGAGTGTCCTACAGGTATCGAACGAGGCTCAAGTCTTTGAGCGCCAAGGTGGATTTCAGGGCGGCTTCCAAGGCGATCTGGTGGGTCTGCAGGGTGCTGACGGCATCCAGAAAGTCGGTGTCTCGAAGATCGGAAAGGCTCTGTTGCCGGTGTGTGGTGAGCGCCTCGAGGGCGTCCAGGCGTCTTTCGAGGCTTGTGAGGCGCGTTCCCACCGTGGCCGAAAGGCCCCGAAGGTTTTCCATGGCGTCGTCCAGGGTGCCGAGGGCCGTGGTGATGCCTTGGGAGTCCTCGTTTTGGATGGACGCCTTCAGGTTTTCCAAGGCATTCATCACGGCAGGGATGATTTCCGAAAGGTCGCAGGGGACGGTCATGGCTTCGGTGCCGTCCCCGAGGGGCAGCTGCAGCGGGTCGTCTTCGGGCCGTGACGGGCTCCACTGCCATGTCTCCGTGGTCTCGTTCCAGGTCGGTCTGCCGCCGAAGACGCTTTGCCCGTTGTATTTTTCGGAAACGGTGGAGGCGAGTTCTTCCAGAATTTGCGCGATGTCTTCCACGTAAGCGGTTTTTTCTTCGGGCGAATTGGGGGTGTTGGCCGCCATGCCGACTTCCGTGGCTCTCACCAGCAGGTCGTGGGTGTGGTTCAACCCGCCGTCTGCCACGGCCAGCATGCCCATGGCGACATCCACGTTGCCCTTGTAACGTTCCAAGCGTTGGAGCGCCTGCTGAACATCCAGGGACCGGGCCCATGCCGAAGGGTCGTCATGGGGGTTATGGAGCCGCACCCCGCTGGCGATGTCTCGGCTCAATCGGTTGATGTTTTCCTGCTTTCTCAGGATGTCTCGGGTCGTCGTCCCGTACATCAGGGCAAGGGTGACTCGCATGGCCTGTCCCTTTCATCACACCATGTTGATGGCGGTTTGAATCATTTCCGCGGTCTGTTGGATGAGCTTCGCCGCCGCCTGATAAAGCTGCTGGTGCTTGATGAGTTCCACCATCTCCTCATCCAAGGAAACCCCCGAGACGCTCTGCCGTTGCGCGTCCAGTTGCTGCGCCAGGGAGTCCTGCAAAAGGTGTTGGGTGGAAGCCGACTGTACCGAGAGCCCCACATCTTGGCTGAGCTGGGTGAGGTATTGGCCCGGGCTGAGATTTCCCAGGGGTTCCATGGGCTCGCTTTCCAACGACAGGGCGGCGCGCGCCAGAGCGTTGCTCGGCGAACTCAGAGGATCGTCCGTAAGGCGGATGGCGGCCGCTGTCGGGGCCTCAGGATCGAAAAAGGCCCCGGGGATTTCGAGGTCCTCATAGAGCTCTTCAAAGCGCGTCACCAGGGTCGAGGCGAAGGTGTCCAGGGAGTCGTGCCAACTTTGGACCGTGCCCAAAGCCGTAAGGAGTGCCCCCGTGGATCCGTGCAGATTTTCTGAGACCTTGTCGGCGGCCGCCGCATCGAATTGCGCGACGATTTGGTCGGAGTCAGAAATCTGGATCGTCAGGGCGTTGACATCTCCCGTGATCTTCAGTTCGGCGGCGTATTCCGAAAAGAGCACCAGAGGGGTTCCGTCTTCAAGAAACACGTTCAGCGTGCCGCCGGTGCCCTCCTGCGTCGTGAAACGCACGTACTGGGAAAGTTCGTGGAGGGCTTGGAAGCGTTGGTCCCGGAGATCGTTGGCCATAAAGGAGGGCGTTTCGGAGCGTTGGATCTGTTGGTTGAGGTCCCGGATTTTTTGAAGCAATCCGTTGACGGCGGAAACGTTGTCTTCGAGCTCCGTCACGATGCCTTCCCGGTGCTGGGTCAGTTGGGCGGCGGTTTGGTTCAGGCCTGTGCACAGGGTACGGCCGCATTCCACGACCACGGCCTTTTCCACCGCTCCTTCCGGGTTTTGGGCCAGGGCGTTCCAGGCGTTCCAAAAATCCTTCAAAGCCGCATAAAGGCCCGTGTCGCCGTTGTCGGACAGCGATGTTTCCGCAGCCGTCAGAATGCGTTCCAACGTTCCGTAGTAAGCGCTTTGGGACGATGCCTCCAGATAACGCCCTTCCAGGAAGGTGTCCCGTTGCTGGACGATCCGATCCAGGCGGGCTCCCGCCCCGATCCATCCGGCACGCCCCAGGATGGCCCCCTGAGTGACGGTTGGGGCTTTTTGGCGGGAGTAATTGGGGTTTTCCGCATTGGCCACGTTATGGGACGTGGTTTGGATTTGCACCTGAGCGTTCAACAGGGCGTTTTTGCCGATTTCCAAGGCGGCGTTCAACCCGGCCATGGTTACGCCTCCGTGCTGAGGCCGCAGCCCTTGAGGGCCGGCAAGGCCTTTTGAGCCGCATGGCCGTATGTTTGGGGGACCATCATGGAAAGGAGTTCCCGGTGAACGAGCAGAAGATCGGCGATGTATCGGCCGTTGGCGTCGTTGAGGGCTTCGATTCGCCTGAGGGTCTCCTTGAGATCGACCCATGCGCTCCGTTTCCCGGTCGCAGCTTCGGGCCGGCCTTCGGTCCGGCGAAGGCACCGAAGACTTTCCGAAAGCCTTCGAGCGAGTGCCTCCTTTTCGGGAAGAATTTCCAGCAAGGCGGCGTGGTCGCCTTCAGCCAAAAGGCGGGTTTCCTGCCGAAGGAGTTCGAGAAGGTGCTCCGCCGTGATCCGAACCGCCTCGACCTCATGATCCATTAAGCATTGTTGCTCGTGTGTCATGGGGACGCTCCACAGAGGATGGGGCGAGACGCCCTCGTTACCCGTACACTGATACAAGTCGGCAGAATGGCTAAAAAACTTCAGTGAAATTCGCCGGATTTACCGAGGCTCTTCCTTCTTGGCCAGAAGCGGTTCCAGGGACCGATAGAGCCATTGGCCCAAGCCCAAGGATTCCTGGCGACTCCACACGTCGGCCAGGCCTTCATCCAGCATGGATTCATACAACCCCATGGCATGGTCCGGCTCTTCGTCTCGAAGCACCGAAGCCCGCATGGATTTGACCAACTGCGCCGCAAGCAGACTTTCAAAGTCCCTGCACGCCTGTTTGAGCCGGTTTTTTTCCTTGTCCACGTCTTTGGACGGAACCGAGGTTTCCGTTGAATGGACGGCATGGATCGATGACATCATAGCCCTCTATTTGATTTTTTCGAAAATGATCTCCACCCGACGGTTCAGCCGGCGCCCTTCGGGCGTGTCGTTGGACGCCAGGGGCTGCGTGTCTCCGTAACCGCCCAAAGCAACCTTTTCCGGCGGAACCTTTCCCTCGGTCACCAGGTATTCCAAAACGGCGTGCGCGCGGGCCAAGGCCAGCTCATCGTTGGAAGCGAAAGCCGCGCTTTTGACGGGAACGTCGTCGGTATGCCCGTCCACGTACGCCTTGTAGGAAGCCTCATTGAGAAAGCGGGCAAATTTTTCCAAAATGGCATAGGCTTGGGGCTTCAGGGTGGCGCTGCCGCTTTCGAAGAGCAGCTGATCCCCGAAGATGAAGGAAAAATCGCCGGGATTCCACCGCTTCTTGACCAAGAGGGCGTTACCGGAGGAGACGATCAGCTTGAAATCCTTTTTCCAGGGGGTCTTGGAAACTTCGTCCAATTTACGCACATCGGCGATATAGACGCTCTTGAGACTCTTGATAATGTCCTGGATGACGATATCGGGATTCTGGCGGATCTTCTGATATTGCTTGAAAAAAAGGATCCCGCTGGTTTTATCGAAGTTTTGAAAGGTGCTTCGAATGGCCTTTTCGTTCAGGGACGACATGCTGAGAAGCAAAACGAAAAAGGTAAGGAGCAGCGTGGACAGGTCCGAAAAGGTGACCATCCACGAAGCGCTGCCCCCACCTTCATCGCCCCCTTTGTTTTTTTTCCTCGCCATAGATCCTCTCCTTTATCCCTGGCCTGCCGCAGAACTTGTCGGGGGCGAACCGTCCGTCCCGCGAGCCTCTCGGCCCTTTTCCGGCATGGGGAACATGCGGAAGAAGAAGTTCTTGTAGTTGAAAAAGGGACTGGCTTGGGGTTCTTCACGCAGCAGACTTGCCGGGAGGTTCCGACTGTAGGTGAGAACGATTTCCACCCGCTGGTTCCTTTCCCTAAGGTGGGGGTATTGGATCCCGTCGACCAGAGGTCTGTGAAAACCGAAGCCGTGAGCACTCATCCGTTTCGGGTCCAGCCCCTGGGAAAGCAGGTATCGATACACGGCCATGGCTCTTCTGGCGGAAACGGTCCAGGACAGTTTTTCCCACCCGGGGGTTTCGATTCTTTCAAAGCGATCCGTGTGCCCGCCGATTTCGATCTCCCGGGAGTCCCGGGTCAGGTAGGGCAGGAGTTGGGAAAGATAGCGGCGGGCTGCGGGCTTGAGTTCGTATGAGCCGGGTTCGAAGAGGATTTTCTGGTTGAGGACGAGGGTCAAGGTCTCATCTTTCTTGATGATTTCCACCTCTTTGTCCAGCTCGTTTTTCATGGTCACTTCCCGAAGCATATCGAAATCGAGGCTCTTTTTTTCCATGGGGGCTTCGAATTCGCTGATGTCCGTTCCCTTGGGTGTGCCGATGGCCGACCGGCCTCCCGGCAAAAACCCGAAGGCGCCCACAAGGGAATTGAGCGCCTGCTTTTGGCGGGTGTTGTCCAGGACGGACATGCTGAGCAGCAGCACGAAAAAGGTCAGCAGGAGCGTGCACAGGTCGCAGTAGGTCGTGAGCCAGCCGTCGGCCGGAGGGCCTTCGTCCCCGCCGGATTGCTTTTTTCTAGATGATTTCGAGTTCGGCATGGAGAGCCCCTGCGGCCTTGATGGCTTGGAGGATGGTGATGATGTCCCGCGGCGTGGCGCCGATGGCGTTCAGGCCCTTGATAACTTCTCCAATGGTGGCCCCGCCGCCCACGACGTTGATGGTCCCCTTGCCTTCCTGCACCTGCACCGAAGACTGCGGGGTGACCACGGTTCTTCCCTGGCTGAAGGGCAGAGGCTGGGACACGGCGGGCTGTTCGCTGATCTGGACCGTGAGGTTGCCGTGGGCGACGGCCACGGGAGAGATCCGCACGTTTTCTCCAAGAACGATGGTTCCTGTGCGTTCGTTGATGATCACTTTGGCGGGAGTGTCGGGACTGATGTCCAAAGCTTCCACCTGGGACATGAGCCCAACGATGTCCGATCGGTAGGACGGCGGCACATCCACTTGGATGGTCGTCCCGTCCACGGCTTTGGCGTAATGGCCGCCCAAAGCGAGATTGATCTTTCGGGCGGCCTGATCGGCGGTGGTAAAGTCCGGGGTGTTCAGGACCAGGTCCAGCCGGTCCAGGCCGTCGAGCTGAACGGGAAATTCCTGTTCCACCACGGCCCCTTGGGAGATGAAGCCCACTGTGGGATGGTTCTTCTGAACCGAACTGCCGCTTGCGCCGGAAGCGGAAAAGCCGCCCGTGGAAACCGGGCCTTGGGCGACGGCATAGACCTGCCCGTCGGGACCCTGCAGTGTGGTCATCAGCAGCGTGCCGCCTTCCAGGCTCTTGGCATCCCCGATGGAGGACACCTGCACATCGAGCTTGGTTCCGATACGGGCAAAAGGCGGTAGCTTGGCTGTCACCATGACGGCAGCGACGTTTTTCACCTTCACCGTGTCCGGATCCACGTGGACGCCCATGCGGTCCAGGAAATTGGCCAGAGTGCTCGTGGTGAACTGTGTCTTGTTGTTGTCTCCGGTGCCGTTGAGCCCGATGACCAGTCCGTAGCCGACAAGGGCATTGGGACGCACTCCCATGAAGCGGGCCACATCCTTGATGCGGGTGCCATGGGCCTTTGGGGCGGCACAGACGAGCAGGCAGCCGAAGACGGCCGCGATCCACACGCAGCGTTTCATGACAGACGGGCCCTCCTTTTTTAAAAAGGCACGATCATGTCCAGGATTTGTCCCAAGATGCCCGGTTTCTGTTGGCGGCTGATGGGCCCTTTGCCCACGAAAAAGATTTTGGCCTCGGCGATGTTTTGGGACAGCACGGTATTGTCCCGGGTGATATCCATGGGGCGGACCACGCCTTCCAGAACGATCTGCTGGAGTTCATCATTGACTTTGGTCCATCGGGATCCGCGGATCACCAGATTGCCGTTGGGCAGGATGTCGGTGACCGTGGCCGTCATGTAAGCCGTCATGGAATCGGCTTTCTTGGTGCTGCCCTTGCCGGTAAACGTGTTGTCGAAGCTCAAGCCGTAACCGGTCTTGTTCACCGGCTGAAGAATCGTCTGGGACGGGGTGCTCAGCCCCATGAAACTGCCTTCGCCGTTGTATTCCCGCACCCGGCTTGTGGAGGTGGCGGCTTCCTTGGACGCTTTGGATTGTTCGCTCACCATGATGGTGACGATGTCGCCCACACGGTGGGCCTTGATGTCCCGAAACAGGGATTCCTGGCGGGCGTTCCACATGGACCCCGTAGGGACCGGCTTGAACTGTGCGGCTGTGCGGGGAGGGCTGAATTCTTCCTGAAGGGGTGGCGGCGTCGGTAAGGGGGTGTGGGCCGCCGGGGTGCGCCCGCTCTGCGTGTCAGCGGCACATCCCCAGATCCCGACCCAGAGCGCCGCCCACAGCCCGAAAAGCCTCGTTCGTGGTCGGTGCGTGTCTCCGTTTCGTCCCATGGTCGTCCTCTTCAGGCCCGTTCGTCCCGGGCTTTTAGGGGTTCAGCGCCACGGTGGTTTCGTCCACCACCTTGGCCTTGAGCGTCTTTTGGGATGCCGCGTTCACCACCCGGATCCAATCCCCTTCGGCTCCGCTTTCCTTGGATTCTCCCTTGGCGGTGAGTTTCAGCGAGCCGTCCTGATAGAGGATGGTCACCGGTTTTCCGGACGTGATACACAGGGGTTTGTCCACAAAGGCCGTTTCGATGGGCTGTCGGGCGTTCACGGGGCGGATGAGCCTCTTTCCGACGAGCTCTTCCATCCGCGTGGCGTAGGTCTTGGCGGCATCGCTCAGAAGGATTTCCCGGAATTCCAAGTGCTCCGGCCCCAGGACCGTGTCTCGTCGAAGGTTCTGCGCCGCGTGGAGCACCTTTTTTCGAACGGTCACTTTGCCGGCGACCCGCAAGCTGCGCACTTTGCGGCCTTCGACGAAAAAATGAATGGTCAAGGGCACGACACCCAAAAAGGACGTCTCCGGTGGCGCTTCAATCTGCTGGGTGACCTCGCCCTCGGGGACGGCGGCAAGACCGGAAATCACGATGTCCCGGATGTCCATCTCCGCGGGATCCCACGGCGCATGGTCCCGAATGTAGGCGCGGTAGAGATCTTCAACGAGTTGAGGGTTCACCGTGGCCGCTTTCCGGCGCAGGGTGATGCGTTCGGGAATGGACAGAAACACCTGTTCGGGATCCGTGCCGAGGGACGCCAGCACCTTTTTGAGGTACGGGCCCAGGTTGTCCGTGCGCACCGTTTTTTCGGATCCCACCGGGGGGCTTTGTCCCAGAGGAATGGATCGAAACGCGCCGGCCCATCGGGGCGGCAAGGCTTCGCCGTTGTCGATGAGATCGTAAAGGGACAGCGTCTCCTGGGACGTTTCCACTACGGAGCGGACCTGGAGGACTGAGGGGTCCGCCTCCGCGGAGGCGCCGGCGAGCTGAGCGTCTTGAGGCGACGCCGAGCTCAATCCTGGCCATAGGAGCCCAAGAACCGAGAGGGTGATAAGGATCGATCGCATCCTCGAAGGATCTCCTTTGTGCACGGCGAAAGAGCCGTTCTTTCGGGCAGCCGAAGGAGCGGCCTTGGCCGTGATTCGGATGGCGGACGACTACGAGGCCACGCTGTTGGCGATGCGAAGCATTTCGTCGGCCGTTCGAATCACTTTCGAATTGGCTTCATAAGCCCTTTGCCCTGCGATCATGTTGACCATTTCCTCGACCACGTTGATGTTGGCGCTTTCCAGGAACCCTTGGAGCAGCGTGCCGAAGCCTTCCGTCCCCGGCTGCCCTTCCACGGCGTCCCCGGAGGCTTCCGACGGGGCGAAGTAGTTCTTCCCCAAACTGAGCAACCCGGCGGGATTGGCGAAATCATAGAGCGTGAGATTGACCGAGGCGAGCAACGTGCCGTTTTGATCGAAAGCGCTCAGGGTACCGCGGGGATCCACGTTGATGGTCACGGCCTCCCGGGGGATGCTCACCTCGGGCTGAAGGCGATTGCCTTCGGAGTCCACCAGGTAGCCTTCCGAGTCCAGCTTGAAGGTTCCGGCGCGCGTGTACACTTCATCGGCGCCTCGAAGGACCTTGAAGAATCCCTTGCCTTCAATGGCCAGGTCCAATTGGTTTCCCGTTTCGGTGAAGTTGCCCTGGGTGAAGATCTTTTGGACGGAAGCCGTCTTTACGCCCATGCCGATTTGAATGCCCGTAGGGATTGTCCCCGAGGCCCCTGTTTCGGCGCCGGGCGGAATGAGGTTCTGGTACATGAGGTCTTCAAAATTCGCCCGACTCTTCTTGAAACCCGTGGTGTTGGCGTTGGCCAGGTTATGGGCTACCACATCCATATTGAGTTGCTGCGCATCCATCCCCGTTGCCGCCGTCCATAGACTCCGCATCATGGCTCGCTATGCCTCCCTAGGATTTCCCCAGTTGGTTAATGATCTGCTTGTCTTCTTCATAAGAGATCTTCATGACCTTCTGGCACGCTTCGAAAATGCGCAGGGTCTCGATCATGGAAGTCATTTCCTGGACCGCGGAAAAATTTGCCCCTTCCAGGGCTCCCTGTTCCACCGTGAAGTTTCGCGCCGGTACGGCAAAGGTGTTGGGATCTGCGGGCAGGAGCAGGTTTCTTTCGTCGTGCACGAGCCGAACCCCAGGGGGAAAAGCCACCACGTCCAGGGTGTCCACCAGGTTTTCACCGTCGTAGACTTGGCCTTCGGCCCCGATGCGCACCTCCGATCCTTCCACCTGGATGATTCCGCCTTGCCCCAAGATCGGCCATCCTTGGGGTGTGACCAGGCGTCCCTGGGCGTCCACCGTCAAATTCCCGGCGCGCGTGTAGCGTTCTCCCCGGTCGGTTTGGATGCGAAAATAGCCCTCGCCGTTGATGGCCACATCCATGGGATTTCCCGTGCGGTGCACCGGGCCTTGAGCGGATTGGGTATAGGTTTGGAGTTCCATGAAATTTTCGAAGCGGGTCCCCACCTTTCGGTAGCCCGGCGTGGCGGCGTTCGCCAAATTATTGGCGATGACGTCCAGCCGCTTTTCCTGTTGGATGGCTCCCACAACCGACGTATACGGGCTCAGTTTCATCCCGGCTCTCCTTTCGCCCTGGAAAGAAGCAACCCGAGTGCCAAATCCACGGCCTTTTGAGGCGGTTTTTATTCGGATTTCTTTTGTTGCAGCTTGTGGAGGTTGAGGATCAATTCCACTTCCCCGACGGGCCGGCGGATCCTGGTGGCGATGTCTTGCGGGGAGTGGCCGGCGTCGGCGAGCTGAAGAATGCGTTCCGCCGGGGTCTTGGGGGATGGATCCCGTGGAGGGAGAGAGAGGGAGTCCGGGGCAACGGCCCGGTGCTGTTCCAATCGTTTCAGGACCGTTCGCGCTTCGTCGAGCCTGGCATCCAGCGATTCCAAAAGCTTTTCGATAAGACGCCCCCGTTCCTTGAGGTTCCGCTCAAAGGCGTCGCTCAAGGTTTGTGTTTCGGCCAGAATGCGTTCGAAGGATTCCACCACCTGACGGGATGATCCGGAAGAGGCGGGGCGGCGTCGGTCCCAAAGAAGGACGAGGACCAAAACCAGGAGCAGGGCGTCGAGAAGGAGCTGCAGGGTCACATGCCAATCGCCGTGTTGAAGCCAGGCCCACATGGGGATGCCTCGCTGCCCTTTAAAGGTTCAAATCTTCTGAAGCTCTTCCAGTTCGACGGCAGTGATGTTGGCCTGAGGGAAACGCTTTTGCAATTCCGCCAGAAGTTCTTTTTCCACAATGGGCGCCCAGGAGCGTCGCACGTTTTTTTCCGGGTGCTGTTGAGAAAGGTAGGTGTAAACGGCATCCCTCAAAGCCACTCGGATGGACGAAAGCACGTCTTCGGCGTTGGGGCGGCCGGCATGCACCGCGACGGTCATCACCAGAAGATCTTCCTTTTCTTTGGATTGGGCGGGGAAGAAGACCTCGAGGCGTTCGACGGCACTGGGGACGACGATGGCATGGCGGACCTGGGCCGAATTTTTGGCTGCGATTCCAAGGGACGGTTTGGAAATGAAATGTCGGGCTCCCACGACGGTCGCGGCGGCGAGGGTCACGCCGAGAAGCCCCACAAGGAGCGCCCGCCTTGTCGGGCTTTTTTCCTTGGGCGGGGCGACGTCCACAGAAGGTTCCGCGGCTTTGGAAGGCGCCGGATCCGGTTCTGAAGGGGCTTCAACCGCGGCCGCTTTGTCGGACGGGGCCGGCTCCTTCTTTTCGATACTGGCAAAGAGGGAGGCCAGATCCATGTCGGTGTTTTCCACAACGAAAACACTGTCGTGTCGGCCGGAGGCACTTTTCCCGTCGAGAGAAGGGGCGCTGTTGGGCTCTCCGTTCGCCATGTTCGGTCCTTTCCTAGCGTTTCTTCGTCCTGCGCTTCGGTGCCTGTTCGGGGTCCGGCTTTCTCAGGGCGGGAACGCCGTCCGGGAGATCCTCCGGATTCAGCCTTTTGGCGAGCCGAAGGCGGAGCTTCAACACGGCCTTGGTGTGGATCTGCGAGATGCGCGATTCCGTGTAGCCCATGACGGCTCCGACTTCTTTCATGGTTAGGTCTTCGAAGTAGTAAAGGGAAAGAACGAGTTTTTCTTTTTCGTTGAGCGTTTCGATGCATTCGGCCAGAATCCGCTGCATTTGCCCCTTGTGGATGTGCTGAAAAATTTCCTCGGGATCCGTGGCCAAATGGGCCGGTTCGCGGTTTTCCTGAATGTATTCGTGCAGGTCTTCGGGGATGAAGGAGATGCCTTTCAGGCTGTCGAGCAGTTCGAAGTAGGCGTCCAGATCCAAACCCAATTCGGCGGCGATTTCTTCGTCTTCGGGAAAACGTCCCAGTTTCTTTTCCAAAGCCGCGCAGACTTTTTCCATTTCTGACGATTTTTGCCGAAGCGAGCGCGGAATCCAGTCCATGTTCCGGATTTCATCCAGCATGGCGCCGCGGATGCGGATCTTTGCATAATTTTCAAAAGAAACGCCTTGGTCTGGGTCGTATTTGTTGATGGCGTCCATGAGGCCGATGACGCCGGCGGCGCACAGATCTTCCATGCTGACGGTGCTGGGAAGACGGGCGGCCAATCGATACGCCGTATGGCGCACGAGAGGGTAGTACTGGATGATTGCCTCTTCTCGACTGGCGCACCCCAATCGAAGACGATCCATTTCGCCGGGGTAGGACTGGCTCACGGGTGCGGGGGTGAGGTTCATGACGATCTCCAATCCGTTAAACCTGCAGGAGTCGCTTCCAGAAAAACTGGATGGTTCCCTTGGGCATGGACGGGGCTTCCCGGGCAAGACGCCGAGCGATCTCCATGAAGGCCCGTGAGGCGGGCGCTCCGGGAAAAACGTCCAGCAGGGCCTTCTGGCGCCGGACGGCTTCGGGGACGCTGGGGTCTCGAGGGATCCACCCCAGGTAATCCAGGGACATGCCGTCCAGGAAATGGTCGGCCACGCGGCTGAGCTTGGCAAAAACGGCACGGCCTTCCTTTTCGTCGGCCACGCCGTTGGCGAGGATCCGGAAGGAGCGCTCGCCGTGCCGGGTAAACATGACCTTGATGAAGGCGTAGGCATCGGTGAGCGACGTGGGTTCCGGGGTGACCACCACGATTCTTTCCTGGGCCGCCACGTTGAAATAGAGCACCGTGTCGGAAATGCCCGCGCCGGTGTCGATGAGGAGCACATCCACGTCGGTTTCCAAATCGTCCAGAAGATCCACAAGGAAGAGCTTCTGTTCCTGGGTCAACTGGGTGAGCTTCTGCACACCCGAACTGGCCGGCATGATGCGGATGTTTCCGGGCCCGGCAACGAGCACTTCTTCGAAGCGGCGGCTTCCGTCTAAGACGTGGCTGATGTTGTGGGCGGGGGTGAGCCCCAGGAGGACGTCCACGTTGGCCAAGCCCAAATCGGCGTCCAAAATCATCACGCGCTTGCCCAGGCGATCCAAGGCCACGGCCAGATTGACCACCACATTGCTTTTGCCCACCCCCCCCTTGCCGCTGCTGACCGAAAGAGTCCGAACGACCGCTTCCGCATAAGGAGCTTCCAAAGGTCGGCTTTCGTTCCAAGGATCACGAGATGAGGTCCTCTTGCGAAGTCCGAGCGCCTGATCCATATCCTCCCTTTCTCCTCACCCTCTCAATGGCCGCGTGGAAAAAAGAAACCCAAAATGCGCTTGTGGGTCGCTCTGACCAAATCCTCGGGGACCCTCTGGCCGACGCCGAGATACGACAAGGGGTAAGCAAAACGGAGCACGGGGTTGAGGATCGTCCCGGGCGTGAGCGTTTCGTCGATTTTCGTAAAAATGAGACTTTCCGGACCCAGCGGACGAAACCGCTGAATGACGTGACGCAGATCCTCGTCCTTGGCCGTGGCGCTCAAGACCAAGAAATGGGACACGCCGTCCACATCCCGGAAGATTTCCTGAAGATCCTGAATGCTGCTGCCGTTGAGGTAATTGCGGCCGGTGGTGTCCACCAAAACCACCGAACACCCCTTGAGGGCCTCTCGAGCCGAAAGCAGTTCCAGACGGGTCTGGGCCACCTTCAGGGGGACGCCCAAAATGTCCGCATAGGTTTTCAGCTGATCCAGGGCCCCGATGCGGTAGGTGTCCAAAGAAATAAGCCCGATGGGCACCTTTTTCTTGAGCTTGAGATAGGCCGCGATCTTGGCCAGCGTCGTCGTCTTTCCCACACCCGTCGGCCCCAAAAACACATAGAGCCTGGGGGACCCTTCCGCCGCCTCCTCCTCCAGCCGGGCAAAGGGATCCGTCAGGCCCACTCTGTCATTGAGTTGACGGCTTAGGGCGTCCAAAAGTTGACTTTTCGTGGGGCCTTCCTTGGGGCAGGCGGCAAGGATGTTTTCGAGCAGCGTGAAGGCGGTTTTTTCGTTCAGGCCTCGAAGAAGCAGATGTTGGAAGAGGTCCGAGACGGCTTTTTGGCCGTGGAGGCGCACGAAGGCGTCTTTGGCCGAAAGGAGCAGGGACAGCATACCCCGAATGTCTTCCAATTGCTCTTGAACGATGGGGTCTTCGGCCTGCATGGGGGGAGCGTTGGGTGCCGGGGCGCGGGGCGGGGCCGAGGCAGTTCCCCGGTCCACGGCGGCCGTGATTTCGACGCATGTTTTGCCTTCGGGGTCCTTGACCTTGCGGGTACCCAAAAGGACGGCGTCGGGTCCCAGTTCCCGGCGGACCCATTCCAGAGCTTGGGGCATTGTGGGCGCGACAAAGGTCTTAACCTGCATGGGCCCCTCGAATCATGCCGACGGATTGGATTTCGGACAAACTGCTCAGTTCGCTGTGACTGATCACCACCACTTCAGGCAAGAAGCGTTCCAAGAGCTTTTTCAAATGGCGCCGCACCATGGGCGAGGTGAGGATCACGGGGTGGTGGCCGGCGTTGGCCGCCCTTTGCACTTCCGTGGTGGTGGACTGAATGATCTTGTGCAGAAAGTCGGGATCGATGGAAAGGAACGATCCGTGTTCGGTTTTTTGGATGCTTTGGGCCAGCTTTTCTTCCAGCTGCGGGTGTACGGTGAGCACGTGGAGTCTCCCGTTTTCCTGCTCGTACGGGCGCGTGATGGTGCGCGCCAGGGCTTGTCGGACGTATTCGGTGAGGATGTCCGGATCCTTGGTCACCGTACCGTGATCTGCCAGGGTTTCGCAGATGGTTTGGAGATCCCGGATGGAAACCTTTTCCCGCACCAGGTTTTGGAGCACCTTCTGGATGACGCCAAGCGGCAGCGGGTTCGGGGTCAATTCTTCAATGAGTTTGGGCTGCGATTGAGCCACCATGTCCAGGAGCTTTTGCACGGTTTGGCGGGTCAGGAATTCGTCGGCGTGCTTCTTGAAAAGTTCCGTCAAATGGGTGGCGACCACCGTCGAAAGATCGATCAGGGTGTAGCCGGCCCGTGCGGCGGCTTCCTTGTTTTTGTCGGCCACCCACAGGGCCGGCAAACCGAAGGCCGGGTCCTTGGTGGGGATGCCGTCCACGCTCGGCTGGCGGTCGGATGTGGGCAGGGCCAAGTGGTGGCCCAGCATGAGTTCCGCTCGAGCGATGGGGTTCCCCTTGAGCAGCAGGCGGTATTCGGACGGTTTGAGCTGGAGGTTGTCCCGAACGTGCAGGGACGGGACGACGATGCCGTATTCCAAAGCCAACTGGTGACGGATGGATCGAATGCGGCCCAAAAGATCCGACGGATGATCCCCGTCCACCAAGGGGATCAAGCCGTAGCCGACTTCCAGTTCCAGAAGATCCAGCGGGGGCGGCAGCGCCGAGGCGCTCTTATCTTCCTTTTTCTTGTCGGTGCCGGCCTGCTGCACCGCCTGTCGGGCTTCGGCTTTGTGCTGCTGGGTTTTTTGATAGGCAAGGCCCAAGAGCCCGCCGCCCACGAGCATTAAGGGCACGAAAGGAAACCCGGGCACCAGGGCCAGGGCGCAGAGCATCCCGCCGGTGATGCCCAAGGGTTTGGGGTTCAGGGCCAGCTGTTTCTTGAACGCTTCGCCCATGCCCTGGTCCAGTTCGGCGCGGCTGACCAGAATCCCTGCGGCGGTGGAAATGATCAAAGCGGGGATTTGGGACACCAACCCGTCGCCCACGGTGAGTAAGGTGTAGTTCTTGAGAGCCTCCACCATGTCCATGCCCCGCTGGAGGACGCCGATGGCCCAGCCCCCCAGGATGTTGATCAACGTGATGAGGATTCCGGCGATGGCATCGCCGCGCACGAACTTGCTCGCACCGTCCATGCTTCCGTAGAAATCCGCTTCCCGCATGATTTCCGCACGACGCTCCCGGGCCTTCTTTTCGTCGATGAGGCCCGCGTTGAGGTCGGCGTCGATGCTCATCTGTTTTCCGGGCATGGCGTCCAAGGTGAAGCGCGCGGCCACTTCCGAAATGCGCTCCGTGCCTTTGGTGATCACCACGAAATTGACGATGACCAAAATAATGAAGATCACCAAACCGATGACGTAGTTGCCGCCGACGACGAATTGTCCGAAGGCCTGGATGATGTGTCCGGCGGCGTCCGCCCCCTGGTCTCCTTTGAGAAGAATGAGGCGGGTGCTGGCCACGTTCAGGGCCAGTCGAAACAGAGTGGTGACGAGCAAAAGAGTGGGGAAGATACCGAAATCCAGAGGCTTGGCCGAGTAGATGGTGGTCAACAGAATGAGAATGCCGAAGGAGATGTTGACGGCCAACAAAACGTCCAGAACACGGCTGGGAAGGGGCAAAAGCATCACCGCCAGAACCATGACGACGCCGACACCCAGAACCGCCTCACCGTCGCTCAACCCCTTGAGGTTCCATCGCACGCGGGACATTTCGGAAGAAGAAACCGCCATGGGCTCATCCTATGGTTTGAACCGACGTTGCTGGTAAACGTACGCCAGGACTTTGGCCACGGCCCGATACAGGGTTTCGGGAATGACCTGATCCAACTTCACCTGATGATACAAGGCGCGTGCCAAGGGCGGATTCTGCACCACGGGGACTCGGTGTTCCCGAGCGATACGGATGATGTTTTGGGCGATGAGATTCATGCCCTTGGCCACCACTTTGGGGGCCTGCAGGCCTTCCTTGTAAAGGAGGGCCACGGCGTAATGGGTCGGGTTGGTGACGACCACCGTGGCCTTGGGGACCTTGGCCATCATGCGTTGCCGCGCCAGGGTCCTTTGAATGGAGCGGATGCGGGACTTGATTTGAGGGTTCCCCTCGCTTTGCTTGTGCTCTTCCTTGACTTCCTGTTTGGTCATCATGAGGTCCTTGATGTACTGCCAGCGCTGGTAGACGAAATCCAAGACGGCGAGGACCAAGAGGAACGCGCCGGCTTTCCACACGAACCGAAAGACGATACGGCCCGTCTCCCGGCCGATGGCGGAAAGATCCATGTGGACAAGGGCCGCAAAGGACTCTTGTTCGCTTTGGAACACCGAATAGAGCACCAAGCCCACAATGACGATTTTCCCAAAGGATTTGGCCGTCTCCGCGAAAAAACGTACCTGAGCGAACCGTTTGAGGCCGTTGAGGGGGTTCAGTTTGGAAAATTTGGGTTCCAAAGCTTTGGGGGCGAACAGAAAGCCTTTAAGCTGCACGACGTTGACGGCGAGAGCCGTCACGAGAGCCGCCATGACCACGGGGGCCGCCATGAGAAGCATTGCCTGAAAGACGGAAACCGCGAGGGCGTTCCCCGAAAGGACGTTTTCCCAATCAGCGAATCCGTGGGTCCAAAGCCGATCCACGAGGGCTCGGAACTGTTCGGGAAGTTTCGCCATCTGAAAGGAGGCGGCAAGCCAGCCTGCACAAAGCACAGCCAGGGAGGTCAGCTCGTGACTCTTGGGAACGTTGCCCTTGCGGCGGGCTTCCGCCAACCGCTTTCCCGTCGGTTTTTCCGTTCTTTGCTGAGCTCCCGCCATGGGCGCACGTCCCTTTCAGGATAGAGAATTTCCTGACACGTGGAGCGTCAATCTCTCGACGTTTTCACGAAAGACCGACGGCTCGAAAGAATTTCAGGAGCACGGTGAGGGCGGTGGATACCGATTCGGCCCATTCCGGCAGAGATAGAAGGGCAAAGAAAATGCCAACGCCGATGGTGATGGGAAAGCTCACGATGAGGATGTTGATCTGGGGGGAAAATTTGGCCACGAGGGCGAAGCCGGCCTGGAGCAACAACTGGGCGCTCATGACCGGGGCGGCGATCTTCAGGGCGATGATGAAAAGCCGTCCCGAGAGCATAAGCATGTTGTGGAGGATGTTTTGGCTGGGAAGGAAACTGCCGACGGGCACGGCCTGAAAACTTTCGATAAAGGTGCGCACGACGACCAGGTGCCCCTGGATGGCGAAGAAAAAGAGGGTGGCCAGAATCTGCAGCCATTGGCTCAGCAGCACGTCTTGGGTTCCATTTTGTGGGTCCACCACCTGGGCAAGGCCGAGGCCCATTTGAAAGGCTATGAGCTGGCCCGCCATGTGGAACGCGCCGTAGATGACGTGCATGGAAAGGGCGAAGAGCGTGGCATAGATGAGTTCGCTGATCACGGTCCCCATGAGGGGTAAAGGGTCCAGGGGAAGAGGGGGGACGGCGGGCGCCGTAAGGGGAGTGGCCATGAATGCCAGGGCCCACACGGACCAGGCTTTCACGGCCATGGGGACCTGGTGCGTTCTAAAGACGGGGAGCAGAAACAGCACGAGACTCAGGCGCAGGAGAACGCTCAAAAAGATGCGGATCTGCACCGGATCGATGTGCACGGAGACCATGACGCCTCATCTCCCCGCCCGGGCCTTTTCCGTCATCAACGGATCCAGTACGGCATGTTTTCGAAAAGAGTTCGTGTGAAAGAAAGCATGCGTCCGGTCATCCACGATCCGAAGGCAAGGAGGGCGAGGAAGGTGATGACGATCTTGGGGACGAAAGTGAGAGTCATTTCCTGGATTTGGGTGACGGCTTGAAACAGGCTGATCAGCACTCCCACCACGAGACTGGTGAGCAACACGGGCAGGCTGACCATGAGCATGGTTTCCAGGGCTTGGCGGGCGAGACCGATGACGAATTCTTGGGTCATGGCGCGATATCCTTACGAAAAGCTTTTGACCAGGGAGCCGATGAGGAGATTCCAGCCGTCCACCAGGACGAAGAGCATGAGCTTAAACGGCAGGGAGATCATGACCGGGGGAAGCATCATCATGCCCATGGACAGAAGCACGCTGGCCACCACCATGTCCAAAACGAGAAAGGGGATATAAAGGAGAAAGCCGATTTGGAAGGCGGTTTTCAATTCACTGATGACAAAGGCGGGAACGACGGCCGAAAGGGGGATGTCGTCCGGGCCGTGTGGCTTCTGGTCACCGGTAAGGGACGTGAAGAGCTTGAGGTCTTTCGTGCGGGTTTGTTTGATCATGAAGGCTTTGAGCGGCGCGACGGCGCGCTGCAGGAAGGCTTCCCCGCCGATGGCCTGGTTTTGGAACGGAATGACGGCTTCCCGGTGGATCTCCTGCCACACGGGCCACATGATGGAAAAAGTCAGAAAGAGAGCGAGTCCCACGATCACCTGGTTGGGCGGGGATTGTTGGGTGCCCAAGGCGGTACGCAGGAAAGCCAAAACCACGGCCAACCGGGTGAAGCAGGTCATGAGAAGAAGGATCGACGGGGCGACCGAAAGAACGGTGATGATGAAAATGATTTTCAAGAGGCCGGAAACCTGTTCGGGCCCCGAAGACTCATCCCACTGGAGCCGAAAAGCGGGCAGATGGAAGTCGGCGGCCCAGGCGCCGTGCGGAATGAGCACCCCGGCCAGGAGCAGAGCGAAAAGCACGGCCGTGATGAGGGCAGACGTTGGGTTCTTCATGGCTGCGCGTCCTGTGCGGTCGACCTGTGCGGAAATGGGGTGCTGCCCGTGTCCACGGAAGCAAGGAACGAAAGGCCCTGAGGGGACAAGCCCAGAAGCAGCGTCTCTTCGGCGACGCGGACAAGCACCAGGGAATGTTTGGGGCCGAGATAGCGCCGTTCCAGGACGTGGATGAGCGCTTTTTCCGATGATCCGGCAAACCGGTGCCCCCAGCGCTTCAGCGCAAAGGCGGCGCCGACAAGCACGGCGATCACGACGGCAAGGGCGCCGAAGGTTTTCAGAGCCTGCAAGGTGAGATCCACAGCCCTATCCCAGCTGTTTGACCCGTTCCATGGGGCTCACGATGTCGGTGATGCGCACGCCGAACTTTTCGTTGACCACCACCGCTTCCCCGCGAGCCACCAACCGATTGTTGACGAGAATCTCCAAGGGTTCGCCGGCGAACTTGTTGAGTTCGACCACGGAGCCCTGGCCGAGCTGCAACAGGTCGTTGATGAGGAGCTTGGCCCGGCCCAATTCCACGGACACTTCCAGCGGCAGGTCCAGAATGAATTCCAGGTCTCGAATGTCCTTCTTGAGGCCGGCCTCTGCGTTTTCGGCCGCCTCGGCCTGTCCGGCCCCCACAGGGGGAGCGGACACCTTGGGGGCATCCATGGGATCCAAAGAGACGGCATCCTTGATGATGGGCTGATCGGCCATGAGGGTCACTCCCTATTCCGCGCGGCTATTCGTGGGAAACGGCGATGAAGTCTACGATCTTTACCGCATGATTGCCTTTGTGCAGGCCTGCATAAACCCTGTATTTGGGCACGTTTTCCACGCTCGCCGTGAGAGGGTGGTTCACGTCTTGGTCCAAAACGATGATGTCGCCTTTTTCCAGGCGCAGAAGGTCCTGCCCTTTGATTTCCGTTCGTCCCAAATGGACGCAGAGCTGGACGGGGATTTCGCGAAGCCGTCGAATGAAGCGTCGTGTCCAGGAATAGTCCACCTCCAGCTGATCGCTCTGATAGCTCGCGGAAAGCTTGGACCGAATGGGTTCGATGGTGGAATAGGGCAGGCACAGGATGATCTTTCCCATGAGGGTGTCCATTTCCAGTTCGTAATGGACCACGATGACCAGTTCGGTGGGCGGCACGATGGTGGCGAACTGCGGGTTGACTTCCGATCGGACGAACTTGAAGGCCACGGGCGTCACCGGATTCCACGCCTGTTCCAGGTCCTTCAGGGCCATGCGCACCACTTTGTTGATGACCCGGTGTTCGATGGACGTAAAGTCCCGCCCTTCGATCTTGAAGCTGCTCCGCCCCGAGCCGCCGAAGAAGCAGTCGACCAGATTGAAGATCAGCCGGCTTTCCACGACCAGCAGCACATGGCCTCGAAACGGTTCCATCTTGAGGACATGCAGGCTGGTGGGCACCGGCAGCGTGCGGGTGAAATCCCCAAACTTGATCATCTCCTTTTGGGTCACCGTGATGTCCACCACCTTGCGCAGCGCCCCGGAAAGGGTCACGCGATGCACCCGGGCGAACCGATCGTTGATGATCTCCAGGGTCGGCATGCGACCGCGGATGATCCGATCCTGGCTCGTGAGGTCGTACGGGCGGATGCCGCTGTGGTCGTCTTCGGCGGCCGCTGCGGTCTCCGCCTCGATTTCCCCGTCGCTCAGCCCCTTAAGGAGGGCATCCACCTCGTCTTGGGAAAGCACCTGCTCCATGGCCCCACCCGGATCTATTGCACCAAGAATTCGGTGAAATAGATGTCCTGCACGGTTCCTTGCTTGAGCAGCCGATTGATGGTGCTCATGAGGGTCTTCTTCAACGCCAGTTTGCCGGAAAGGGTGGATATGTCGTCGTATTCCTTGCTGGAAAGAAGCATCAGGACCGAATCTCGAAGCTCGGCCATGCGGGCGTCGATTTCCTGTGAGGCCGCCTCACTGTTGAGGCTCAGCTGCATGGTGACCTTGAGGTAGCGCTCTCCGCCCGGATCGGCGAGGTTCACCAGAAAAGTTTCCATGTTTTTCACGACGGGTTTTGCCGCCACGGGCGTAGCTTGGGCTTCCTTGGGCGAGTCGCCCTTGGCGAAAAACTTGGTATAGGCAAAGAAGCCGCCGCCGCCCAAAAGCCCCAAGGCCACGACGGCGATGAGGATCTTCAGGATGGGAGACTTCTTCTTTGGCGTTTGCTCCGCGGCAGGGACTTTCTCTTCGGCTTCCTTTTTCTTCGGCGGCATAGCTTACTCCTCAGCCATCTGAAAAACGTTTACTCGAATCGGCTTGTGCGCGCGCTGGGGGCCACGAAGGAATGAAGCTTTTGCTCGATGACCCGGGGATTTTCCCCATTGGCGACACTCACGATGCCGCTGATGATCATCTCCTTCACCAGGGTTTCCTCTTGACTGCGTTTTTTGAGTTTTCCCGCCATGGGAAGGCACACCAGGTTGGCGGCCACGGCCCCGTAAAATGTGGTGAGCAAAGCGACGGCCATGGCCGGCCCGATGGTGCTGGGATCATCCATGGTGGCCAACATCTGCACGAGCCCGATAAGGGTTCCGATCATGCCCATGGCGGGAAAGAAGGTGGCCATAGTGGTCAAAATTTCGGCGCCGGATTTGTGCCTTTCCTCCAGATAGGAGATCTCCGTTTCCAGAATGTCTCGAATGGCGTCGGGTTCCATGCCGTCGATGGTCAGCTGCAATCCCTTGACGAGAAAAGGGTCGTTCAAGCCGGGCACTTCCGATTCCAGAGCCAGAATGCCCTCCCGGCGGGACTTGTTGGCGAATTCCACGAACCGATCCACCACTTCCTGAGTGCTCCACACCTTGGTGAAAAAGACATTTTTGACCACTTTGACCACGCTGAGCACATCGGCGAGGGGGTAATTGATCATGGTGGCCCCCAGGGTGCCCCCGAAAACGATCATGACCGAAGGGATGTTGATGAAAAGGCCGAGGCTTCCTCCCATCATGATGGAAACCACGACGAGAGCGAAGGCGGAAACAATGCCGACGACCGTTGCGATATCCATAAGAACTCGCGCACCTCGTTCTTGTGTCGTGCCTTAAAAACCCCGAATCCTTCGCGTTGGGCACCGCGGAAAGCGGCCGCCATGCCGTGGGATAGCAATCCCCGCGCCAGAATGGGAAGCGAGGCCGTGAAAGCCTTCGCGCATGCCGAAAAGGAAAAGGAGAAGCAGTGGAGTCAATATTTTGACGATCCGAGGCGGGGGCTCGGGTTTTTGCCGCAGCCTCGAAAGACAGGCAGCAGCGGATCGATCCCGAAAAAACCCCGGCCGAAGCCGGGGTCTTCATGAAAAAGTGAGTGGTTTGTTCTGGTTCGGTTATCGCACCATGTTGACGGCCGTGTTGAGCAGTTCGGCGGAGGTGGTGATGGTTTTGGAATTGGCGTTGTAGCTTGCCTGGTAGGTGATCATATTGACCATTTCCTTGGCGATATCCACGTTGGAGCCTTCGATGGTGGAACTGAAGATGTTGCCGCGAATGCCGTCGTTGGCCGTGCCGTGGATGGGAAACTTGGATTCGGGCCCTTGAGTGTAGAGGTTGTTCCCCTGACGGATGAGGCCGTTGTTGTTGGCGAAGGTGGACACGCGCAGCTGGCCGTCCAAGACGGGTTGCGGGTCGTTGGAGGTGGCCATCCAGTTGTCGGCGCTCCATTCTTCGCCGTTGGCCAGCGTGGAAGTGACCTCGGCGATGGTAAAGTAACCGGGGGCGGCGTCGGGGCTGATGCCGTCCAGATCCGGGGTGCCGTCGCCGTCGGTGTCTGTTTCCGTCAAGGAAAATTCCGAAAGATTGATCGCCCCCGTAAAGGCGTCCATGGTCCCGTCGCCGTCGGTATCCGTGTTGAATTGCAGATGGAAGGTCTCATCTTCCCCAACGGTCAGGGTCAGCTCGGTGCCGTCGTTCAACGTGATGGTGATTTCGGCATTGACGGGATCCTTGATGTAGATGCTTCCGTACGCCTTGGCCGACTGATTGGCGTTGGGGGCGTAGATGACCACCTGGTTCGGGTCCGTCGGGGTGCCCCAAATCTGGCCGTTGCTGTCCACGTAATAGTTGCTGAAACGGGGATCGCTGGGGTTGTCCACCTTGATGGCATTGCCGTCCCGATTGAGGACGCGGTAGCCCAGCTCGCTCACCAGGTACCCGTCCTTGTCCATGTGGAAGCTGCCGTCACGAGTATAGTAGACATTCGTCGTCCCGGGCACCTGAACGCTGAAGAAACCTTCACCGTTTATGGCCAAATCGGACCAGCGGGTGGTGCTGATGAGCGGCCCCTGAGAAAACTGGGTGACGATGCCCATGATGGCTGTGCCCGATCCTTCCCGGTCCGAGTCTTGGGACAAGGTGGAATAATAACCCGCCACCAGGTCCCCGAACCGCACGCTGTTGCTCTTGAAGGCGGTGGTGTTCACGTTGGCGATGTTGTCGCTCACCACCGTCAATGCGGTGGCGCTGGCGTTGAGTCCGCTGACGCCGATGTTCATGGCTTGGCTGATTCCCATGGCTGACCTCCTGTACCTTATTGGAAAATTGTCTCTTCGCCGTTTCGATGTCTTTCCCGCCTGATCATGACGCCGCAGCCGTTTGGCCGTCCGCTGTGGTCGAGACAGGCGTTTCGATGGTCGTGATGAGGCTCACCGGCACGCGAAGGCCGCTGTTGTGGTCCAGCACCACATAGTTCACGCCCTGTTCCATAAGGAATCCGCAGACACTGCCCATGACCAAGGGCAGGGCGGCGACGGATTCCCCCGAAGGCCCCACGGCTTCCACGGAGAACGTGTATTCGCCGTCGGGCAAAGACTTCCCTTGGTCGTCTTTCCCGTCCCAGGCGAACTCCTGCCGGCCCGCTTTGAGCGAGCCGAGGGAGAGGGTCCGTACGGTCCGCCCGGCGCTGTCGGTGATCACGACCTTCACGCTGGCGGGGCTTTGCAGTTCCAGGCCCGCTCGGGAGACCGTGCCGTTTTTCAGCTGCAACCGGTTGTCCTGGGCAACGACGTTTTTTCCCAGGAGCTGGACCCCCATGGCGTTGTTAATGGAGATGAGATAGTTCTGTTGGGCCTTGAGTTGGGCGTGCACCTGGGTCAGTTTTTCCACGGTGCTGAACTGCGCCAACTGGGCGGCCATCTCGTAGGCCGCCATGGGGTTTGTGGGGTCTTGATGCTGCAGCTGCGTCGTGAACAGCATGAGAAAGGCGTTCATATCCGACAGACTCGTGCCCCCGGCCGTATCGGTAATGGGCGGGGTCACGGCCGCTTGGGTTACGGCTGGAACCGATGCGACTGCCATGCGTGGCCTCCGTACTTCAAGTCGGTTGCTACACGTGGACACTGAGGGCTCGGCCGAGCCCGGCGTCGTCAACGTGTAGGACGTTCAAAACGTTTTCGCCTTCCCCGCCTTTTGATGACCTGTTCGGAGTCCGCTGCTCGTCGGGCACCCATCGGGCGAGATCGCGCTCGGCAAAGGCTGTGTTTTCGTGGCGCACATCCACCGAAAATCGGCTCAATTGAAGGCCGTGTTCCGCAAGGACGTCTCGAAGCGATGCCATGTTGCGCTGAAGGATTTCCCGCGCCTCCGGATGTTCTGTCTGGACGAGGGCGCTTACGCGCGTGCCGTCCGTTTCCACGCGAAGGAAAAGCTTGCCGAGACTTTCGGGCTGCAATTCCAGGGTCATGAAATTCTTGCCGCTTCGAGCCCAATGAGACAGCTTCTGGCCCAGTTCCCTCGGCCAATCGCTGTGGAGAAGAGACAACGTGGCGGAAGGGCTCGAAGGCGTCGCACGGCTTGAAGGGAGCCCAGCGAGTTCTGAAAAGGCTGCTCCTTGGACCGAACCCTGATGGGTTGCCTGGAAATAGGCATTGCCGTTCTGATGGGGACTTTCGCCGAAGGGGGACGAACCGGTTGCCGTGGATCCCGAACCGTGACCCATGTCGTGCACGACAACATGGCTTTCCGGGAACAGGTCTTCCGCATGGGCGGCATCAACAGGACGTAAAAAATCGGAAACGATTTCGTGAACCTCGCCGGCCATGTCCAGTGAAGCCGCCGGGTTGGCGCTGGAGCCGTCAACGGGAGCATCGGCCGTCCTCGGCTGAACGCCGGGACCCGTTTCGCTGGAGGGCGCCGTTCGTATCGCCACGACGGAAGGCCGACCCGATGTCTCCCAAGGCGGAAGGTCTCGATCCGAGACACCAAAAGCATCCTCAGGGGAAGACACGGGGAAAGAACCCCCTTGGTCCGGGAACGCACCGAGTTCTGTTTGCCGGTTTCCAGCCCCTTGAAAGGCCATGGGACGCGCCAAGGTTTGCAGCACTTCTTCGGAAATACCTGCCGGGAAGCTGGTGGAGGCACCCTTGAGCCCTTCGGCACCGTTGGCCGGAGCGTTGGCCCCGTTGAGATCTGCCGCGGCATGGGATTGGCCATTTTCCGCGTGGGGCGAAAAATCCGCCCCGCCGTATTGGGCCTCGTCGGCTTCGGCGTTTTCCGAGACCGTCCGCTCATCCCTGGACTCTTGTTCAGTCCCGGACCTTCGCCACAGGCGAAAAGGGCCGTCCGTCATAAAGTTTTTGAAATCCTCCGGCATGGCGTCGAAGACATCCGCAGGGCCGATGGTGTCCCGAGGGGGAGCCGTGTGGTCCGGCGGAGAAAAGGCGTCGAAAGGTTGGGAAGGGGTCCGAACGCCCCCCTGAGCCTTCGCCGATTGCAAAAGATTTTTCAGCCCATCGATGAAGCTTCGGCGGTCGTAGGCGGCCTGGGGTGCAAGATTTTCCGCGTTCACGAACGCCTTGTGTTTGTCGTCGGACCATCGGATCGTGTCGATGAGCTTTCGAAAAACTTCGGCAGGGATGGCCTCGCCGCCCTCTCCCTCGAAAAGGGCCTCCTCTTCGCTCTTTTCCAGCATGGAAATCAGGTCCTCCACCGGGAGGGCGCCTTGGTCTCCCGTTCGGTCGGCCGCCTTCTTTCTCGCTTCGGCCGATGCGGAGAAGGCGGCAAGGATTTCCTGAAGGAGCAGAGGATCGGCGATTTCCAGTTCCGGCTTTTCAGTTTTGTCGACACCGAGAAGCGTCTTTGGCGTCTGGGATCGCCCGTCGTTCAGCCGCTTCCACGATTCCTGGGTTTCCCTTCCGGCTCGAGGCGAAACCGGAGTGCCACTCGAAGGCCCCCCCACGAGACGATCGCTTTGGTGTCGCATTTCGCTCTGGAACGAGCACGAGGCCATGGAACGCCCGAGCCTCTGTCGTTCTTGGGACAGAAAACGGTTCACCAGTTCCGCACGGCCGATGGACAATCCCTTCATGTATGTCCCTCTTTGTCGCTCACAGCAAAGACGCTCTGTGCCTCTCTCGTGGGGCTCTCAGAGCAAGGGCGATGCCACGGCGAAGACGTCGTAAAAATAGAGTAAGTACAGAGACTTAGTCTTTTCTCGGTGCGGCGGGGACCCACGCAGGGGGGAAATTTTTTCTCGGTGCCGAGCAAAACATGCCTGCGGCCGCCAGGGGCGCGGGCCGCAGGCCGCAGAACGATGCTTTGCCAAAGGATCCTTTGGGGAAAAAGGCTCAGAGAGGGGGATTTCCGGGAAATCAGCGGCCGGTCAGGGCCCGAGAGATCTTGGCGGCTTTTTTTGTTTCCATGGAAGCGAGGATCTTGGCAACCTGATCGGGACTCATCAGGCTGATGACTTTCACGGCCAGGGGTTCTTCCAGCGATTCCAAGAGCTGGCCGGCTTCCTTGGGTTTCATGTTGCCGTAGATCTTGGCCAGGGCCTGAACCTGGGCGTTTCGGGCTTGTTCGCGCTCTTCTCGAAAGGCCTGAATTTCTTGCTGGGCCTGTTTGATCTTGTCTTGGACGGCGATGAGTTCCTTCAGGCGGTTTTCGATTTCCTGTTCCATCTCCCGCAGGCGGGCTTCCCTTTCTTTCAATTCCATTTCCTTGGATTCGAGAAGCCTCTTCTGTTCCCGAATGGCGGCCCAGGTCTCCGGACTGACCGCGGAAACATCGCCGCTGTTCCGGGACGATTCGTCGGGGGGATCGGCTTTGGCGGAGACGGCGGCGTGCGCCGTCATGCGCGAGGGTTGTTGCGCATGGGCGTCGGCAACGGCCATGGCTTTCGGGGCCTGCGCGATGATACCGGGACATTCCGGGAACAGCCGGACGGCCGTGAGGGCGATCTTGCAGAGGACCAGAAGGACCAAAGCCGCAAGCGTCGCCTTGATGAAAGGCTGGCCCTTCGGGTTTTTTCGTCCCGCCTCCCCGTTATGGCAGAAGGTCTCGGGCGGCGAGGTCTCCGTCGAAGGAGCGGACGGCGAGTTCATCGAGTTTTTTCTGTTCTCTTTTCTTTTGATGCCATCGGAATTTTTCATAATCGACCTCTTCGAGGCGTTCCAGCTTTTTCACTTCTCGGTCCCTTTCCAAGAGCAGCTTTTGCTTTTCCCGAACGTGGCGACGCGCCGTGTCCCGGGCCGCTCTGAGTCTTAGCAACTGCTGTTCCAAGAAGGCGAGGTACCGTTGAAAGGCAAGATGCTCCCCCAGGGGCAGGCCGTCCTGAGCCCGTTCCTGCCAGCGCAGTCGATAACTTTCCAAGGTCTCCTGCGTTTCGGCGAGAAGTCTTTCCGCCTGGGCGGCCTGTTCCACGGCACGGGCCAAGGCGACCTGGGCTTCTCGAAGCTGATGGCGGCGGTGAGCCAAAAGTTTGGCGAATCGAAACACGAAGGCCATGGGTGCCGCTCCGGGCTATTCGTTGCCAAGGAGTTCCATAAGGGCACGATGGGCCTCTTCGATGGAACAGCGTTCCTCTACGGGCTGGCGCAGATAGTCGTTTAACTTGTCGATCATCTGCACGGCATAGTCCGTCGCCGGGTGGCTTCCCCGAACGTAGGCCCCGATTTGAATCATGTCCTCACTGCGTTTGTAGTCCGCAAAAATCTCGATGAAGCGGGTGGCGAGGGTCTTGATGTCGGGAGGTAAAATACGGTCGGTCAATCGGCTGACGCTTTTCAGCGGATGGATGGCCGGGTAGTGGCGACGCTGGGCCAAGTCCCGGTCGAGGACGATATGGCCGTCCAGGATGGAACGGACCGTATCGGCGATGGGATCGTCCAGGTCGTCTCCTTCCACGAGGACGGTGTAGATGCCCGTGATGGTGGCCCTTTCGAAACTTCCGGCCCGTTCCAACAGCTGGGGCAAAAGACCGAAGACGCTCGGCGGGTATCCCTTCGTTGCGGGAGGTTCCCCGGCGGCCAGGCCGATTTCGCGGGCAGCCATGGCGAATCGCGTGATGGAATCCATCATGAAAAGGACATCCAGTCCCTGGTCCCGGAAGAATTCGGCGACGGCGCAGGCCACGTACGCGGCCCGCACCCGCACCGTGGCGGGTTGATCGGATGTGGCCACCACCACCACCGAACGGCGCCGCCCCTCTTCGCCCAATTCCGATTCCAGAAATTCGTTGACTTCACGGCCTCGTTCGCCGATCAGGGCGATGACGTTCACCGGAGCGGACGTATAGCGGGCCATCATGCCGAGCAATGTGCTTTTGCCCACGCCGGAGCCCGCGAAGATGCCCATGCGTTGTCCCTTGCCGATGGGTAAAAGCCCGTTGATGGCTCGAATACCCACATCCAACTGTTGGGAAATGATGGGCCGGGTCAAGGGGTTGGGCGTGGGGGTGCGCAGCGGATAGGGGACGCCGTCGGGGATGGGCCCGACGTCGTCCAGAGGCCGCGCCATGCCGTCGATGACGCGGCCGAGCAGGGCAAGGGAAACGGGGCACGACGAGGATTTGGGGTCCAGGGCAACCCTGTCGCCGGGGGCCAGGTTTCGCAGAGGCGACAGAGGGCTGAGTTTGAGACGCCGTCCGACGAAGCCCACGGTTTCGGCGAAAACAGGCGGCGCTTCGTCTTTGGGAAAAATGCGGCAGATATCCCCAACGGTGGCCTCCAAACCGACGACCTCAATGAGATTGCCCACAACGGCCGAAACAGTGCCGTAAGTCGTCCAGGGAGGGGCTTCCTTTGCTGCAGCAAGCACGGCATTCAGGCCGAGGTAATCGTCGGGGGGGGCGGTGGGGGATTCAGGTTCGGCTTTCATGGGCGAAGAGGACCTCGTGCAGGTTTTTCAGCCGGGTTTCCACCAGCGCGTCGATTTCCTGGAAAGCACTGTGCACCCGGCAGCCCCCTCGGCTGATGTGGGGATCCAGCGCGATCCTCACCGTCCCGGCGCCTTCGGACGGCCCCGCAAGCCATCGCTCCAAGATGCCGTGTTTTTCCAGGAGATCGCGATCCTTGGGATGGAGGACGATGGTGATGGCCTGGGATCGGTCCATGTGATCCAGGATCTCATCCACCAGATTTTCCAAAACGGAGGGGTTCACGCTGACTGCGGCCTGGAAAAGATGTCGGGAGAGGGTCAAGGCGGCCTCGAGAAGCCACCGACGATAATCGCCGAGGACTTGGGCGGGCAGGGCCTCCAGAGAAGCCGCCACGGCGTCCAATCGCTCCCGGATTTTTTCGATGCTGCTGGCGCCGAAGGCATAACCGTCCTTGCGCCCCTGCTCGTATCCCTTTTGATAGGCTTCCCTTTCCAGTTCCTCGGCCCGCCTTTCCGCCTCCAGAAGGCGCTGGCGGATCACCTGTTCCAATTCGTCCAAAGGGTTCGCGCCGTCGGCGGCGGCCTCGCCAATGTCCTCCCCAGGGCTCGAAAGGGGATTCGTCGGGAGGCGGCCGTCGGTGGATTCGGCGTCCAGGGATTCAAAGGCGAATGGCGTCCAGCCGGCCGGAGCGGTTCCTTTGAGCACCTTAAACGAGGGCATCGCCGCCGTCTCCTCTGGCTAAAATGAGCCGGCCTTCCTTTTCCAGCTTGCGCGCCACGTTGAGGATGTTGCGCTGTGCCGCCTCTACGTCGCTCAAGCGGACGGGGCCCATGACCTCCATGTCTTCCAAAAGCATCTGGGCGGCCCGCTGGGACAGGTTCTTGAGGATTTTCTGCTTGACCTCTTCGGAGGCGGTCTTGAGGGCCAGGGTCAGGTCTTCGTTGGTGATTTCCTTCAGGAGCTCGCGGATACCCTGGTCGTTGACGTTCACCAGGTCGTCGAACACAAACATGAGATTGCGCACACTGTCGGCAAGCTCCGCATCGTAGTCTTCCAAGGCCTGCAAAATATTGTCGCTGGTTCGGCGGTCACAGCGGTTGAGCAGCTCCGCCACGGTCTGCACACCGCCGACGACCTTGTAGCCTTCGTCGGCCATGGACAGGAGTTCCTTTTCCAGCACTTCGTCGACTTCGCGGAGCAGATCGGGCGGGACGGTCTCCAGTGTGGCGATCCGGTTCGTCACTTCGAACTGGAGATTCTCGGGAAGAAGCGAGAGCACTTCGCTCGCCTTCTCATGCTCCAGATGCACCAGGATGATGGCGATGGTCTGGGGGTGTTCGTTCTTGATGAAATTGGCCAGCACTCGCGAGTCCACGTCGTGCAGGTTCTTGAAGGGTATCTTTTGGTTTTCTTCTTCGATCTTGCTTAGCACCGCCCCGGCTTCTTCCGGAGGGAGCACGGCGGGCAGAAGCTTCTTCAAGAAGATGTTTCCGGGGATTTGCACGGTTGGTTCCTGTTCGAGGTTCTGGAGGAATTCCTTGAGCAGTTCGTCCACGGTGTCTTTGCCCATGGTGTCCAGGCGGGCGATTTGGGAGCCCAGTTTTTGGATTTCCTGCGGGGTGAGGTTCTTGAGGATCTGGGCCGAACCTTGTTCGCCCAAAGCCAAGAGCACCGCGGCCGCTTTTTGAAGCCCCGTGAGTTTCGCCATGGCCTAGGCCTCCTCGCGCATCCATGAGCGGATGATCTGCGCCGCCTGCAGGGGATTTTCCTCAACGAGGGCGATGACCTGCTCCCGCAAAGGCAAAGTGCGCGGTCCTTCGAGCAGCTCTTCCGACGCGCCTTCGGGAAGGGCTGGGGGCAGCTGAGGGGCCGCGGCTTCCTCGCCCATTTTCTGAAACCGCTTCATGAAGGGGCGCACCACGAACACGAAAACCAAGACCGTGAGCAGGACATTTAAGATGAGCTGCTGATGTTTTCGCAGCAGCGCCACGTACTTGTTTTCCACGGGCAAGGGTCCCGTCTGCGCGTCTTCGGCCGCAAAAGCCACATTGGAGACGGTCACCTGGTCCCCTCGACCGTCATCGAATCCCACGGCCTTCTTGACGAGCTCTTCAAGGGTCTTCATCTCTTGCGGGCTTCGCCCCACAAAGATCCTTTCCGCGGCGCCGTTCTGGCCCGCCTGGGTCTGATACGGGCCGTCGACGATCACGGCCACGGAAAGTTTCTTGATGGTTCCGGGCGATCGCACGATTTGGCGGTTCACTCGATTGATTTCATAATTGACCGTTTCTTTTTGCCGGTTGAAGCTCTTTTGTTGTTTTTCCTCCGACTCCAAGACCTTGCCTTCGATGTTGATGGGAGCGTCGGGGTTGCCTCGAGGCTGAGGGGCCGTACCCTGGGAATTTTCCAGGGTTCGCTGTTGGCTGCGAACCACGGCGCTGTCCGGGTCATAGATGTCCTCGGCGATCTGAACGCGGCTGAAATCCAGCTCCACGGCCACCTGCGCCACGACCTTGTCCGTGCCCGTCACGCGGGCAAGCATCCCTTCCACCTTGGATCGCAGGTCTTCTTCCAGGCGATTCTTGATCTCCCATTGGGCCGGGCTCATTTCCTGCCCGTCCGCAGTTCCTTCTTTCTTGAAGAAGACCTTCCCGTCGGTGCTCATGATGGTGACGTTTTCGGGATCCAGCCCCTTGACGGCGCTGGAGACCAGGTGAGCCACGGCGTGCAGCTGCTTGGTTCCCAGCTTGGCTCCCGGTTTGAGCTTAAGGAAAACCGACGCCCGAGGCGGCTTGCGGTCTTCGACGAAAAGCGTCTCTTCCGGCAGGGTCAGGTGCACCCGGCATTCCTGGACCTCTTCCATCTGGGAAATGGTGCGGCCCAATTCCCCCTGGAGGGCTCTTTGGTAATTGATCTGCTGCACGAATTCGGTGCTGCCCAAGCGCTGCTGGTCGAAAATTTCGAAGCCGACGCCGGAGCCTTTCGGGAGTCCTTCGGAGGCCAACACAAGGCGCGTTTCGTAGAGTTTCTCCTTGGGAACGGCGACGGCGTGGGATCCCGTCAGCTTGTAGGGAATTTTCTTTTCTTTAAGGACGTTCACGACGGCGGCCAGGTCGGCTTCGGACAAGTCTGAAAGAAGCGGCGCATAGTCCACGCGGTTGACGGTGTGGGCCAAGTAAGCCAGACTGCCGGCGAACAGCAAGGCGGAGCCGATGGAAAGGATTTTCTGGGGAAGGGACAGGCTCGTGAAACTTTCTCGGGCTTTGCTGAAAAGGAGTTTCAGTTTCTCCATGAATGGCACGCCTCCTTTTCATGGGGCTAGAACTGCATGCGCATCACTTCGTGGTAGGCCTCCAAGGCCTTGTCCCGCACGCGCATGAGCATCTTCAGGCCGATTTCGGCTTCCTGAAGCACGATCATGGTTTCGTGGATGTTTTGAGCGCCGCGAAGAGCGCCGTTTTGCATGGCTTCTTCGGCGTTGTTTTGAAGGGTGTTCACCTGGCCGACGGCGTTTTTAAGCTCGGCGGCGAAGGATGGCTCCCGGCCGGAGCCCGCCCCGTCGCGGAGCGGCTCGACGGCGGAAGGGGGTGCGCTCCAGGGTTGTTGAATGCGCATGGCGTCATTCTCCTAAGGCGCTTTAGCGGCCCAGTTCCAGGGCCTTGAGGGCCAGGGTCTTGGCGGTGTTCAGCGCGGCCAGGTTGGCTTCGTACGAGCGGGCGGCGGTGAGCATATTGGCCATTTCTTCCACGGGATTGATGTTGGGCAGGCGCACCATCCCGTCGGCGTCGGCGTCCGGATGGTTCGGGTCGTAGACCGTCTTGAAATCCCGCGAGTCGGGGACGACGGCGGCAACCTCCACGCGTTCCAGCTCTCCTTCCGCCACTTCGCGCAGCAGGGCGTCGAAATTTTCTTCGTGCGGCACACTTTCGTAAATCAAAGTCCGCCGACGATAGGGCGTCCCTTCGGCGGTTCGGGTCGTGTGGATGTTGGCCAGGTTGGCCGAAAGGACATTGATCCACGCGCGATGGGCCTGAAGCCCCGATGCGCTGATTTTCATGGACGTTTCAAAATCCATCAGCGCCCTCCTTCGATGGCTGTGCGCAGCAGGGTGAACTTCTTGTTAAGCAAGGTCAGCATGAACTGGTATTCCACGCTGTTGTGCGCCAGGAGCATCATTTCCGCATCCAGATCCACCGGCCCCGTTTCCACCACTTCGGGTTCCTTGAGGATTCCTTCCACGGACGTGGGATCGCGATGCATGGGGGATGTGCGCACCAGGGAAATCCCGCCCTCTTCCAGCGACTCCTTCAGGGCTTCCTCAAAAGATAACCGCTTGGCCACGTAACGCGGCGTGTTCATGTTGGCCACGTTGGCCGCCACCACCTTCTGATTGAGGGCGCTCAGGTTGAGGCGATCCTGCATCAGCCCCACGGTGCGATCGATGGGATGGGTCCCTGCCATGGCCTCCTCCGATGATGATCGTCTTAAAGTCTCGTCCCACAAGGGGGCTGGGATGATGCCTTCCCGGCCCCCTTTTTCAAGAATTGCAAGGCCTATACCAGAGTCGAGGGCTCGTTTTTCATGAGACGGCGGCCCTTAGGGCCCTGCGGCCCCTTAAGGTCGCCAAATCCTTGACGAGGTTTGGGGCGCCAGCGTGCGTCAAGGAACTGACGATCTGGTTTAGAGCGCCTCCGGGATGTCTTGGGCGTATTCGTGGAGTTTGTTTCGAAGGGTTCGAACGCTGATCCCCAAAATCTCGGCGGCTCGAGTGCGGTTTCCGTCGGTTGCGGCGAGGGCCTTGTGGATCATACGGCGTTCCATGTCTTCCAGGCTCATGAGGGGGAGCGGGCCTTGTGGGGTCTCTTCGACGGGGTCCCATTCCAGGTCGTCGGGTTCCAGCACCGGTCCTTCGGACAGGAGCACGGCTCTTTGGAGGACGTTTTCCAGTTCCCGCACGTTTCCGGGCCAGGAATAGCTCTGCAGCTTTCGCATCGCTTCGGGGGAGGCTTCTCGGGTGGAAGAGCCGAGCCTTTTTTGGAAGCGCCGCAGGAAGTATTCCACCAGCACGGGAATATCGTCCAGGCGGTCGCGCAGGGGCGGAATTTTCAGCGGGATGACGTTCAAGCGATAATAGAGGTCCTTGCGGAAGCGCTGTTCCCTCACCGCTTCCGCCACGTTGAGGTTGGTCGTGGTGAGGACCCGCACATCGATGGGCACGGGGTAGCGGCCGCCCAACCGGTCGATTTCCCCTTCCTGCAGAACACGCAAAAGCTTGGCCTGAAGGTGAATGGGGATTTCGGTGATTTCATCCAAAAGGAGCGTTCCCTGGTGGGCGAGTTCGAATTTGCCTTTGCGCAACCGGTTGGCTCCCGTAAAAGCGCCTTTTTCGTAGCCGAAAAGTTCGCTCTCCAGAAGGCTTTCGGGAAGGGCCGCGCAATTGACGGCCAAGAAAGGACCGCGGGCCCGGCGGCTGTGCCGGTGGATATAGCGGGCGAAGAGTTCCTTTCCCGTGCCGCTTTCTCCCTGAATGAAGACCGTGGCGTCGCTGGCGGCCACCTTGAGGGCTATGGCTTTCAATTTCAGCATGGCGGGATTGCGGGTGATGATCTCGTCGTTCGAGCCTGAACCGGAAGGCTCGGCTTTTCGCCCATCGCCCTGGCGACGCTCGTCCAGCCAGGCCAGGGTCTGCGTGATTCGCTCGCGACTCACGGGGAGCACCCAAAAATCCTGGGCGCCTCGTTGCATGGCCTGGACGGCCAGATCCAGGGAAGGCTCGGCGCTGAGGACGATGACGGGAAAGGGATCGTCCAGGGACTGAACGTGCTCAAGAAATTCCAGGGCCTCCGTTCCCGTGCCGTTTAGGCTGACGAAAGCCGCCTGGGGAGGGTCTTCTTCCAGGAGCGAGAGGGCCTGGGGCACTGTTTTGACCACGGTACACCGGTGACCCAGATCTTCCACCACGGGGCGCACCGGGGAGGCCGAGGCAGGTCGACTTTCCAGGAAAGCCACGTGCATCGAATCCGTCGTCCCTTTCTTGCGATCCAGGATGGCTGCGCTTTCGGCCGTCATGATGCCCCCGCATCCTTTTCCGGTGTCTGGGGTGCTGGTGGCTGCAGCCTGAGGTAGTCCAGTTTCTGCTTTGCGGCGGTTTTCCACAGTTCCTTGGAGGATTGAAGCAGTTCGGCAAGGATTTTTTCGGCTTGGTCCTTTCGGCCTTGTTCCAGAAGAAGCACGGCCTTTTCATACGTGAGTTGGTTGCGCAGATCTTCCGACTGCGCTTTGGCGATCCCTAGATCCAGCAACCGGACGGCGTGGTCATAGAGGCGGTTTTTCTGGCGCACGCGACTGGCCTTGAGGCTCAGTGCAACGAGGAGTGACGGATCCTCCCAGTCGGAGCGGCCGAGGCAGTGTTCCGCCCACGGCATGGCGGCCTCATCCTTTCCCGTTTCCAGGTAACTGAGGGCCAGCATGGCCGCCAGGTCCGTGGGGCAGCGTTCCCGGCCGCCCCGGCGTTTGGCGAGACCTTCCACGAAGCGGATCACGGACGCGTAGTCTTTCTGCGAAAAGGCGATCCGGGCCAGAAGTTCCTCTTTGGCGTCGGTGAGGTCACCGTCGGTCAGAGCCAGGCACAGGGATTTGGCCTTGTCCACCTGCCCCAATTCGTAAGCCGTGCGCGCCACGGCCAGCTTCCACACGTCCTTGGGGTCCTTCTGGGCGAGGGTTTCATAAAGGGCCATGGCGTCGGGGCAGTACCCTAAGGATTCATAAGCCCGGGCGACGCAGGAGAGAGCTTCCAGCCCCTCGTCATCCTGGAACGCGAAGGGGTCCTCTCCGTAGAGATCGATGACGCCCTTGAGGTCTCCCGCTTCAAAGCGCTTTTTGACAAGGGACTGAAGCACCTTTTGGCGCAGTCGACGCAGGTCGTCATAGACGGGTGCCTTTTCGTTGGACTTCAGAATGGCGTCGATCCGCTGCAGGCTTCGTTCCGCCTGCCCCGCCAGGTAGTCTCCGTAGGCCAGTTTGAACTGCACGAAATGCTTGAGCGGTCCCGCCAGCGGGCGCGATTCCAAGTCTTTGTAAATCTTAAAAGCTTCTTCCTGCAGGTCGCCGCCTTGGGTTTCGTAGTATTCGGCTTTTCGAAGCCGCCCAATAAGATCCCCTTCGGAATCGGGGTAATGGACTTGAATGTGAGCATAAAGCCGATCGGCCTGGGCTCGGTTCCCTTCATGAAGGTATGTCTCGGCGATTCGTGCCAGGACGATGTCCTTGTCCGGGATATTCGAGGCCAGGTTGAGGTAACGCAGGAGGGCGGTCCGACTTGCTGAAAAATCCTTCAGCGCGAAAGACGCTTCTCCCAGCGTTCTCAAGATTTCGGGTTTCTGAACGTAGGCGTCGGGGTGCGTGTCCAACAGGCGCTTCAGGATCTCGAGTGCTTCGGGTGCTTTTCCGGCGCCGACGTAGACTTGGGCCGTGCCCAGACGGGTTCGAATGAGCTCATCGGGCTTTAAGGGAAATTTCTCCGCTTCCTGAAAAGCCTTGAGGGCCTCCAGAGGAGTGCCGCGAGCGGCGTGGATTTCTCCCAGCCGCATCCAAGCTCGAGCCGTGCTTTCATCGTGGGGATGTTCTGCGATGAGCCGCTGGTAATAACGTTCGGCCTTTTTCACATCGCCGGCGGTCTCAAGAACCTGCGCGGAGCGCAGCAACGCACGAGGGCGGCGCGGGTTTTGCGGGTCTTTCTGGATGGCCTTTTGGTATGCGGCCACGATCTGTTCGGCGGTTTCCGGCAGAGCCCCTTTCAGTTCTTCGTAGGTCACGTCCGCTAGGTCGAAAGCGGATTGGACCTCGATGGGCCGAACGATTTTTTTGGCGTGGGCTTCTTCTTTGTCTTTGGAAGGTTTTTCAGCAGAGGGGCCCTCCGGGCGGGGTGCGGCAGCCGGAGCGGTAGCCGAATCTGGATCTGCGCTTATCGCTCCGCGGCCCGCAAGGGCTGTCGGCCCGGGAGACGGCGAGGCGTCCTCGTTCTTTAGTTCACTGGTTGGCGCCGCCGGAAGCTTTTCCGGCTCTTTGAAGCGCAGCGAACTCACGCCGGGCAACCCGAAGTCGATGACCAACCGGTAGCCGTCCTGAGGGCGTCGCTCGTCTTCCAGAGTGAACACTTTGGCCTGGACCATGTCTTCTTTGAGAAAAACCTTAAGCTGCGGTTCCTGGCCGTCCTTTTGGAGCAGAAGTTTCTGGATCTTTCCGCGAGGGGTTCGAGGAAGGATCTTGCGGGCATCCGGGCTTTCCAGGGCACCGAAAGCGATGACCCATTGGCGATCGGTGAGGCGGGAGACCGAAACCGGCCGATCGCCGGAGCAGGCCGCCACAAGCCGCGTGTGGGTGGGATGAAGGCCGATGCGCACCTCGTGAAGCACGGTCGCCCCCCAGGCCGGAAGGGCAAGGAAGGCATCCAGCAAAAAAACGACAGCCCACATCCTTTGTCGTTTCATGGCGATCCGTCCTCTTCGATGATCCCGGCATCCCCGGCTTTCGGAAAAGGGTCTTTTCCCCGTCCGCAGGGACCCTCGGGCCCGACCCGTGCGCTCAACGGGGCCGATTCCCACCTTTTCCCGGATGCGTGGCTCCACCCTTTTCGATTCCTCCACGGATTTAGCAACGGACATACCAATCATCGGGAAAAGCAAGGACCCTCTGGCGAATCGGCCTTGGCGGCGATCCGCATGGTCGGCTTGCCCCGGTCCCCAGAAGAGGGCATCAGGCTGAGGCGCGGTTTCCTCTGACGCGCCGATCCCTTGGCGAAGGACGGATACTGTCAAGAAAATGACGACAAAAAGAGCGGGCTCGGGACTTTTCGCACAAGCCCCGAGACCCGGTGGCAAGGCGGCCTTAGGCGTAGAGGCCTTTGATGTGGCGGTGGAGTTCGCGGGTTTTTTCCATGCGGGCGCGATCCCGGTCCAAGGCGATGGCGTTCAGTTCCTCTTGGAGCGGCACCAGTTCGGGGGCGTCGTGAGGCTTTCCCGCACGATGGGCGTCGATCATGGCACGGTAAAGGGCGATCATTCGGCTGATGAGGCTCACCGCGTATTCACGCCCCTGAACTTTCAGGGTCGTCAGACCCAGGTCCATGTAGTCCCAGAGTTCCTTGCCGTTGATGGCGAAAGCCACATTAGGGTGGCGCCGAATGCGATCGTTGATGCTTTGGATTTCCTGGTCGCTTCGGCCTCGTTTTTTCAGCACCTTTTCCCTTTGTTCGTCGGTTAAAAGGCACAGCCGAAAACAGCTGCCGCTTCGGTCCGGCCAGCCTTCGTATTCCACGATTTCGTTGCCGTCTTCGTCGTAATAGGTCTTTTTGATATAGGAGTCGCTGATGAGTTCATGAAAGCTGCAGTTTCCCACGCCGCCGACGCACCGGTTGCCGTGGATGAGCACTTCCGTGCCCACCCCTTCCGCATCGGCGTCGGCCTTGAAACGGCGGAGCTTTTCCACGGTATTGATTTCCGTGCTCGCCACAATCTGGTGCACGCCGTAGGCCTTGTATTGGGCGATTTGGGACCGGGTCTGAATGTTGCACCCCACGCTGGCATGGATGACCAATTCCGGAAAATTGCGAGCCACCATCTGCATCACCGCCGGGGTTTTGACGATCACGCCTTCGGCGCCCCATGCGGCGTACTTGGCGATCTTTTGCATGGCGAGCATGAATTTCTCTTCCGGGATTTCCGCATTGAGCGCCACCCGGATTTTACCGTCGAACGGCTTGGCGACTTCGACGGCCTCGCGGATTTGGGAATCTTCCATTTCCCAGGCGCACTTTCTTCGGCTAAATCCTTTGGATCCCACATAAACCGCATCAGCGCCGCTTTTGAGCACGCCTTCCACCATTTCAAGACTGCCACCCGGGGCCAGCAGTTCGTTCATAGGGGCCTCCTTTGACCATTGGCTGCCGCTCGCGCCGAAAGAGAGCAGGACGTGACGATTGGGCTTTATCCTAATGAAATGGCTTGTCGAACGCAAGACCCTCATGGCCGCGCCGGCCGTCGCTCCAACGAACAAAATAAGCCTTGCCCGTAAAGCTTAGGACAGTGTAAGCGATCCTGCGGCACACGTGTTTTCAAGGGGCGATGGTCGACAAAGGCCCACGGCCCGCCGAGAGCGCCCGCGCTCTTTTTCCTGGATCGGGGGCGAATCGGCACGCCGAGCCGCCCGGGCCCGATCCACGGCGGAAGCGTCGCTGCGGAGAGAGGAAATCCTTCCCTTTGCCGGTATCGCCCCTGAAAGGGCAGCCACGGGAGGAAAGAACGATGAGGAGACAGGGAATGAAGAGGACGATACCGCGTTGGATTCCGGCAGTTCTCGCGGCGGCCGTTGTCGTTTTCGGCGCGGTTCCGGCGGCCAAGGCCCTGAGCGCCCCGGAGGCGCTGGTAGAGCGGGCCCGCGTGACCTTGGACAGCTTGACTTCGGATCCCAACTTTTCCTGGCTGAAAAACTACCTTCGATACGCCCGCGGCGTGCTCATCATCCCGCAGTTTCTCAAAGGAGGCTTCATCATCGGCGGATCGGGCGGCTCCGGGGTTTTTCTCGCACGAGAACCCCAAACCGGCGCCTGGAGCGAGCCCGTTTTCTACACCATGGGCGGCGGGAGCATCGGGTTGCAGATCGGAGCCAGCGCGGCCGAGGTGATCCTCATGGTCCGGACCGATCGAGGGGTAGAGGCCTTTTATTCTTCGACGTTCAAACTCGGAGCGGACGCTTCGGCCGCCGTAGGCCCTGTGGGAATGAGCATGGAAGGATCCACCCCCCATAACCTGAGCGCCGATATCCTCTCGTTTGCCAAAGCAAAAGGCCTCTATGCCGGGATGTCTCTCGAAGGGGCCGTGCTCAAGGTTCGAGACGACTGGAACCTGGAATACTACGGCAAAGCCGTCGGCCCCATGGATATCATCATCCGCAAGGCGGTGAGCAACCCTCGGTCGGCGCCGCTCCAGCAGCGCCTGGAAGCCATCGCTTCGGGACGCTGACGCACCCGACCCGCCCGTTCCGACAAGGCGGGCGAGAACGCGGCCCGAAGGCCTCTTTTTTGCCACCGCGGGCTTGTGCCTGGATAAAAGGGGGTAAAACGTCCCCACTGCCGGGGAAAAGCTCGTGTCGGACAATGGCCTGAAGGCGGCCCGTTCAGGGAACCACCTGAAATCCCGGGGGAAGGACGCCCTGAAGCAGACGGGCGATCCAGACGTGTTCGTCCAGGAAGCAGGCTTCGTCCAAGGCTGAAGCATATCGAGAGGCGCCGCTGCTGGTCAGGCGAACGATATCCTCGGTCCACGGCATGCCCCTTTCCAGGAAAAAGAACTTGAAAAGGCCATTCAGCCGTTCCGAAGACACCCGGCTTCCGCTCTCTCGAAGAAACCACCGCCGTGGGGCATAGCGGTGCAGGTTTTCCAGGGCTTCGGCGATGGCGGGCCCAAGGCGGGCATCGGGCACGGCGGCGCCGGTTTCCGCATTGAAGATTTCCGGTCTCATCCCCGCCATGGACGCACTCACGATGCACGGAAGATTCGAGCGGAAATATTCCATCACGGCACGGCAGGCGTTTTCGTAAAGGGATAAATGGACGCCGAGACGGCAGCGGGCCAAGAGGCCGGGAACGTCGCCTCGGCGGACGTTGGCCTGGACGGCAACCCGATCCTGCAGGGACCGATCCGCAATGTGCCGTTGGAAAAGAGCCACATTCTCCGGGCGTCCCCGGCCGAGAAAGAGCGCCGTTATGCCGGAAAGCTCGGGCTGGGTCAGGAGATCCAGCATGAGACTGTGGCGTTTTCGGGCCATGTCGTCAAAGGTGGCGTTGAAAACGATATGGAAGTCTTTCGGTCCTTCTGTGGGCGCCTCGGGAAGGTCCTCGAGAAAATCGCCGTGGGCTAAGGGGACGGGGACCGCGCCGTCCTGGGTCATGAGAAACGCGGCATCTTCAGGACCGCCCACACCAAAAAGGCAAGGCTCCTCCAGGGCGCAAAAGAAACGCCACCAGCTGTGCCGCCACACGACGCCCATGGGCGGTTCCACGAAAAAGACGAACCGTTGGCTGATCTCGGCGAGAAGGTCTCGGTCCGTCAAAAGGTAGGGCAGGGAAAAAAGGCGAAGGACGCCTTTTTCCCCGTCCTTTTTCGGTTTCTTAAGAATTTGCATGAAGTGCCGGACTCTGAAGATCCGATCGGCCTTTTCCCATCGTTTGGCATCCAGCTTTGCCCGCTCTTTTCGAAAAAAGGCCGTCATTTCCGCCTGGGAATCGGACGTTTCGCCCGCACGGAGGGCTCTTTCGGCCCATGGAAAACGGCCGAGGCGCGAAGGCTCCTGCGGGGCGAAAGTCTGGATTTTCCACGAGGCCAGGCGCCGCCACTGGCCTGGGTAGGGAAGGAGCGCGAGGGTCAGCCGAGCCTGCTCCCGCACGGCGGGGTTTGGGTCGTGGGCGAGACGTTCCAGCCGGGAAGCCGTGCGGCGCAGCCATGCGTAAGGAACGTCCAGGCCCGGGCCGGATTCCAGTCGGGGCCGATGCCAGACCGTAAGCGCGTCCAGAGCCTGCCACAAATCCCGGCGCAGCCGGGCGTATTCGCCCGGCGTCTTTTCTGTTCCAAAGGAACCGGCTTCCAGTGTCCTTTCAAAGCCTTCCAGAAGGCGCAGCGCCTCTTCGTAGGCTGGAGCGGGTTCCGTCACGGCCGCGCTCCATGAAGGGCGGCGAGAAGCCCCAAAAGCATAAGGCAGCTCAACATCTCGGCTCGGGGCCACGGCGGCACCTCCACGGGAACGTCGTCTCGGTACCCGCGGGCGGCCAGGGCGAGCGCCATGGATTCCGCCCGGTTCAAGGCTTTTCGGAAAAGGGGCAAAATCACGATTTTCATGCGCCGGTAGGGGTTCTTGGATCGATCACCCAGACGCGCCCGGCAGGCCGTGCGGATTTCTTCCAAATCATCCAAAAGTGTTGCGAAAAGGTGCACGGACAACCCGGCCATGACGGCGATCCGCCGGGCGGGGACGAAGGGAACGGGCCTCAGAACCCACAGGACGGCTCTTTGGACCGCCGCGGTATTGGTCGTGGCTGTAAAAAGAACGGCCCAGAGAATCATGAGGGCAATCCGCCACAGGGAGACGGCCGCCGCGGCGACGGAATCCGGCGGGAAAGCTTCGGGGAGGCTTTGGGGCAGCTTCGGGAACGCTTCCCACGAGACGGCCTGCACCGAGAAAAGGAGGACCAGAAAGGGAGCCCAGGCCCGAATCGTCCGCAGGGGAAGCCGCCACGGCAGACGGGCTGCGGCAAAAAGGGCGGCGAGCCATCCCGTGACAACGGCCAAAACCATGGGCTCGGCCCAAAGCAACGCCCCGGTGACGAGAGCGATCCCAAAGAGCTTGGTGCGGGCGTCCCAGCGATGGACCGCCGAGGATCGGGGGATGTAATGCAGGGCTAGTCGCACGGCCACGGCATGAGGCCCTTTCCCAAAAGGACGGAGCATGGAGGCCGGACGCCGTAGCGGCCGAGCTCAAAAGCCACTTCCTGCGGCGGGCCGGATCGAACGAGGGTTCCGTCGCGCAGCACCAGGACCTGGTCCACATGGGCGATGACCTTTTCCACGTCATGGGTGGAAACCACCACGGTGCGGCCTTCGTCCCTCAGACGGTTCATGGCGCGAAGCAGCGCGCTCGCTCCATCCCAGTCCAAGTGCGTGAAAGGTTCGTCAAAGAGCACGACCTGCGGGTCCATGGCCAGGACTCCCGCCAGGGCGACGCGGCGCTTCTGGCCCCCGGAAAGGGCGTAACACGGCTTTTCGGCCACCTCTTTCAAGCCGAAGAAAGCTAGGCTTTGCGCCACGCGGCGCTCCCGCTCCCGGATCGGAAGCGCCAGGTTTTCCGGCCCGAAAGCCACATCGTCGGCGACCGTTTCCCCCAGAATCTGGCTGTCCGGGTCCTGAAAAACCAAACCAACGCAAGTGCGGACCGCTTCCGGCCGGCGCGCCACATCCATGCCGAAGACGGTGAGTGTTCCCCGGGTCGGTGGATACAAGCCGGCCAGAAGATAGAGCAGAGTGCTCTTGCCTTGACCGTTGGCGCCACACAGAAGGACGAAGGCGGGACAGGGAATGCGAAAGCTCAGCCCTCGAAGGGCTTCAGTCCCGTCGGGATAAGTGAAGCCCACATCCACCGCCTCAATCATGGCTGAACCGACGGTTGGGCCGAAGCCGAACGTTGGGCCGGAGCCGTCTGCAGGCGGTGGAGCAGGGCGGGACGGATGGACCAGGACAGGGCGACGGCCGCCGCCGCCTTGATGCCGTCTCCCACGAGAAACGGGAGCATGCCGACGGCGATGGCTTTGGACCAGGACATCCCCGTGACCCATTTCAGCCAGGGGACGCCCAGAGCGTAAATCGTCAAAGAACCGACGATCACAGCGGCGACATCGAGAAGTTTATGGGCACCCGCCCGGCTGACCATTCCCGTCACCCAGGCCGCAGCGACGAAGCCCGCCAGGTATCCCCCCGTGGGTCCCGCCAAATGGGCCATGCCCCCCTTGAACTGAGCAAAGACCGGAAGACCGACGGCCCCCAGGAGCACATAAAGCCCCATGGCGGCGGCGGCGCGCTTGGGACCCAAAAGCAGGCCGGAAAGCAGCACGAAAAGATTGGTCAAAACCACGGGCACGGGGCCGATGGGCACGGCGATTTGCGCGGCCACGGCGGTCAGGGCGGTCATGAGACAGGTGAAAACCATCCAACGCAACGTCTCCAGAGGCATCGTTCGTTCTCCTTGTCGTCGGCTCTCAAAACCCCATTCGTCTGTGCCCAAAAAGCCTGTGGCAAGGGCTTCTCCATAGGTTAACCGATTGACCCCAAACTGGTTAACCGAAAGGTCCCGGTCTGTCAAGGGCGATTCCTTTGGGTCGTATCCTTTCGGCCCAGGATGCCAGCCCAGGGCGAAGCCCTGGGTGAAGGGGCCTAATCCACCCCCCCCCATGAGCGATCCCAACGCGATGGGGTCTCTCTTTATGAAATGTCTTTCGCCCGTTGGGGGCGTAAATTTAATTTTGAATGGGCGCCGCGCCCCGGGGCTACGCCCCGGGCTATGATGTTTCGCCCCTTCGGGGCGAGCGGCCCGCAGGCGGCAATCATACCGCCCAAAATCCATCGCCCCACCCCACAGCCGCCGCCCCGAAGGGGCACAACATGTCAGCCCAGGGCGAAGCCCGGGGGGAAGGGGCGTAATCCACCCCCCCATGAGCGATCCCAACGCGATGGGGTCTCTCTTTATTCAATGTGTTTCGCCCCTTGGGGGCGTAAATTTTATTTTGAATGGGCGCCGCGCCCCGGGGCTACGCCCCGGGCTATGATGTTTCGCCCCTTCGGGGCGAGCGGCCCACAGGCGGCAATCACACCGCCCAAAATCCATCGCCCCACCCCACAGCCGCCGCCCCGAAGGGGCACAACATCTCAGCCCAGGGCGAAGCCCTGGGTGAAGGGGCGTAATCCACCCCCCCATGAGCGATCCCAACGCGATGGGGTCTCTCTTTATGAAATGTGTTTCGCCCGTTGGGGGCGTAAATTTAATTTTGAATGGGCGCCGCGCCCCGGGGCTACGCCCCGGGCTATGATGTTTCGCCCCTTCGGGGCGAGCGCCGCCCTACGCTGCTTCCCCTGAAGGACAGCCCAAGGGCCTTTTGGGACAAGTTCCTAGGCAAAAAAATTTTCTTATGCTAAACAGAAATCAACGGATCACATCGTGAACCCGGGGCCGGCGGGCCGGCCCCACATCCCTCGAACCCCTTTGCGGCAAGGAGGAATCCATGAAGCGCAAAGCCACGTACCGACTGATGGTCACCCGCCGGGAAATGCTCTATGTGCATGACGAGTTCGATCACACGCTGATGCTGGTGGAAATGGAAGGGGAGCCCATTGAATACCAGGTGGGCGTGGCGGGTAAATTCGTCTCCCGCCGAAGCGTCACGTTCCACGACCGCATTCGCGGTGCGGGGAAGATGATGGGCTATGCGGTCACGCACTTTGAGGAAGGATCCATCTACAGCAAGTACGAAGGGGAAAGGGACGCCGAGACCAAGCTCACCAAGGGCACGTGGACCATTTACAAGGGGATGGGCAAGCTCGCCACCATCAAGGGCAGCGGCACCTTCACCGTGAAACCCGGTACGCATGACCGGGAATACATTCTGGATATGGAAGGCGAATACGAACTCTAAGGTTGTCGAACCTCGCGCGGCCGGGGCCAATACCCGGTGGCGCGAGGACCTTCCTTGCAATGCCTCGGGTCTGGGAATTCCGGATGGGGGCGTGCCTCGCTCTCTGCTTCGCCTCCTTAACATGAAAGCCATTGTGCAAGGACAATCTTGTGCCGACCTTGGACGACGCCCGAACCATCGGCAACGCCATTGCCGAAGCCTTGAAGCCCGAAGCGGTGATCCTTTTCGGATCCGTGGCCAAGAGCGGTTTCGGCCATGACCTGGATTTTCTCATCGTGGCTGAAGACCAGGACGAAGCTTTGCCTCGGGTTTCCATGATTCTGGAAAGTTTTTACCAAAAGTGGGCCATTGACTATTTTGTGGTGTCCTCTCAGTGGCTTCGCGCTGCCTTTCGAAAGGGAAGCCCTTTTTTGCGTATGGTCCAAAGAGAAGGCAAGGTGCTCTTTATGAAAGACAGTTTGGCTCAGTGGATCTCCCACGCTCGGGAAGAATTGTCGGAAGCCGAATATCTTCGTGCAGGCGGCTTTTGCAGGGGGGCCTGTTATCATGCCCAGCAGGCTGTCGAAAAGGGCCTTAAAGCCGCTTTACTAGAGCGCGGCTGGGAGTTGGAGCGCATCCACAGCGTGCGCCGGCTCATGGTTCTTGCACGCGATTATGGTCTTAGGCTGGATCTGCACGAAGAAGATGTGGATTTCTTGGACAGTATTTACAGGAGTCGTTACCCTGCTGACGAGGGGCTTCTTCCCCTCGGGGTTCCCACAGAACAAGATGCCCGCCGAGCCTTGGATGCGGCTCGAAGCATTCTGAGGCAACTCCGAATCGTGGAGTGACCATCCCTTAGGCACATCACAGTCCCGACGGCTTTAGATGGAACGCCATCAAAGCTTCCCTATCTCCCATAAGTAAAAGCAAGAGCCGCCAGGGCTCTCGGAAGAGTTGTGACTTTTCGAGGACGTGGCGGCGAAACGGCCTCACCCCGGGCGACGTCGGCCTTTCAGCGAGGTTTGTCGAGGCGAAAGCGGCGGAAGCGCCGGTGGATCCAGTACCACTGTTCCGGAGTGTGCCGAATTCGCGCTTCGATGACGGCGTTGAAGGCGGCCGTCATGGCTTCGGCGCGTTCTTCCCGAGAGCCGGAGGGTGGCGGAGGGGGGATTTCGGGGCCTACGTCGATGCGGTAGCGGCCGTCCGGAAGGCGCCTGTTGAACACGGGATGCACGGGGGCTTCGGTTTTCAAGGCGATGTGGGCGAGCGTCTTATGGGTCAGAACGTAGCCGCCGAAAAACGGCGCCCAAACGCCCGTCTTTTTTCCGGCGTTATGGTCCAGCAGAAAGGCGACGATTTCGTTTCGCTTGAGGGCCTTGAGCGCGTGGATCAAGGCATGGTCTTTGGCGATGACGCGGTTTCCGGACCGTTCCCGGAGCGCCGTGACCCAGCGGTTGAGCCCTTGGGGCCGAAGGGGCCGGGCCACGATGTTGAGCCGCGCCGGGAGGAAAAACGGGGCGCCGTAGGCCATCCATTCCCAGTTGCCGAAGTGGCTTGTGAGGATGAGCACGCCGCGACCCTTTTCCAGGGATCGGTGCACATGGTCTACGCCGTGGGCTTCCACGAAGCGGCTGATGTTTTGGGCGCTCATGCCAACCATCCCGGGAAACTCGGCGAAAACCCGGGCAAGATGACGGAAGTTGGCCCGCGTGATCCCCCGGGCCGCCGAGCCGTTCAGACCCAGGGCCAGGCGGACGTTTTCTTCGGCGGTTTTTCGGTGCCGCGGATCCAGAGCGTACCAAATCGTTCCCAAGACGGCGCCCATGAGGGCCCCGATGCGGATGAGGGGGGTAGGGCGGTCTTGGGCCGGAAACCCGGCTGGGCTTAACGCCTCCATCGGCCCATGGCATGCCGCGCTTCGGCCGTCCGCGGGGAGGCTCTCCGCGCTCTTCATATGGTTATCTGAAAATGCCCTCATCGGCTCCTTATGTGGAAGCGCTTGGGGCGGGGCGGGACCCGCGCCGCTTAAAGCGCTGCCATGGTTTTCTGCTCGCATAAGTTCCTGAGAGCCTGTCCACGAACGCGTTTTGTATCCTTTCGCCAAAGGATGTCAGCCTAGGGTATGTCCTTATTCAATATTCAATGGGCCGATGGAGGGCGTAAGCCCGGTGGGTTTTCCGGCCCAAGGCGGCTCTATCCCGCCCATCCGCATCGGCGCCCTCGTGTTTCGCCCCTTTGGGGCTTGAGTTTTATTTGAAATGGGCGCCACGACCCGGGGCTTCGCCCCGGGCTATGATGTTTCGCCCCTTTGGGGCGACCGCCCGCACGCGGCAATCACACCGCCCAAAATCCATCGCCCCACCCCACGGCCACCGCCCCGAAGGGGCACAGGATGTCAGCCCAGGGCGGAGCCCTGGGTGGGAGGGGTGTAACCCAAACCCCGATGAGCCATCCCCATGCGATGGGGTAGATCCTTAAGCCATGTGTTTCGCCCCTTCGGGGCTTATGTTTTTATTTCAATTGGCGCCCAGGCCCGGGGCTGCGCCCCGGGCTATGATGTTTCGCCCCTTTGGGGCGACCGCCCCACCCTCAAGCCTCCACACACGGCTGTCGAAAGGACACCGCATTTCGTGAAAACGGCTTTCGCCGCTACCTTGCAGCAGGCCATCACCCACTTTTTCTGGAGGAGCTTCCAAAGGCATTTTCGGACAGGCTCCTAAGGCTTGGCGCCTGCGGCGGCGTGGGCCTTCTTTCCCACGTTGAGGTCATAGGAGAAGACCGTGCTTCGGGCTTCCCACAGTTTAAGCAGATCCTTTCCCAGGACGAGGCTTGCGATGAGTTCGGGGGTGCCGTCCCCGTTCAGGTCCCCGACCCGAATGGACGACACCATGCCGCTCACTTCCCGGGTCTTCCAGTTTTCCACCAGGCCCATCTGGTCCCAGGAAAAACTCACCACTTCGCCGGCTTCGTAGGACTTGAACCCCTGGGGGAGAAATCGGCTGGTGGTGTCCGGGCTGCGGTTGACGACGATTTCGGCGATGCCGTCCTTGTTGAGGTCCATGATCAGAATGGGTGAGGGAACATAGTAGTATTCCACATTATTATAGCGCAGGTCTTCCACCTTGCCGAGAAGATAGTTCGTGGTGGCCCCAAACTGTTGCTGGCGGCTGCGCCACAGGCGGTTTCCCGTGGAATCCAGCACCATCAGCCGATTATCCGCCGTGATCACGGCGTACTCCACGGCACCGTCCCCGTTGAAATCGCCTGCGGCGAAGTTCGCCACATTGCATTGGGGCGGAAGGGTGACAGGCGCCGTGGTGACGGCCTTGCCATCACGCAGGCGCCATTCAAAAATTTCCGAGTCAAAGAGCTCGCCGTAGCGGCCTCGCGCCTGGGCCAGGGGCACTCGACCCCGGTTGGGGAAGGGCACGGCGTTGACGAAATACGGAAGGCGTTCGGCGACGACGGCGAGGCGCTTGCCGTCGAATTTCAGCACGAAAGAGGCCGGCTCCCATTCGGTGTCCGAAAGCTTGATGCTTTCGGGGCCGGGGTTGCGCCCTTTGTTGCGCTGGAAGATATTGGCCACCAGAATCTCCAGGCGGCCGTCTCCGTCCACATCGGCCATGGCGACCCATTTGAAGGTATCCAGTTTGCCGGCGCGGTGCTCGGCCACCGATTGCAACCCTTGATCCACGCGGCGATAGACCGTCACGCGGGTGGCGCTCAGCGCCACCAGCTCGTCCCGGCCGTCTCCGTCCGCGTCACCCACGTCGATGGAAAGGACGGCCTCGGTAAAGGTTTGGCTGCGCCACAAACCGGGCTGGCGAAGGGAGCCTTCCGGGGTGACTTCGATAAAATTGGGGTTGAGATAAGATATGGTCTGGCCGGGCATGACCGATTCGGGAAGGAGCAGTTCCGGGTTTCGCGTGGACGGCCCTTCGGACGCAGCGGGCTGCGTCGCCGCGGCGACGGATCGGTTGAAGAGCTGGCGATTGACGGCTTCGGCCATTTGGTTGACCGTGGGGATGAGCTGGTTCAGGCTCGGGCTTTGCAAGGGAAACTGCATGGGCGCGTCGTCGGGTGCCGCCGAAACCACCGTGGCATCGACGCTCACGGCGTCCCCCAAGGCGGTCACACTGCCGTAAAGGACGTAATCGGCCTTGAGGCGCCGCGCCAGGTTTCGAGCGCTTTCGGCATCCTGGACGGCGCCGGGGCTTTTCACGGCATCCAGCACGGAGGCCTTATCCAGAACGCGCACCTTTCCCGGCCAGGCCAGGCGGGATCGCAACATGTCCCAAATGCCGTCTTGAAGGTAGTAGAGGTCCTTGGGCGTGTTCATCTGAAACGGCACCAAAGCCACGGTCTTGACCCCCGGGTCTTGGGCGAGGGCCCAGGGGGCCGTCGCGGTGCCGAAAGCGATGACGAAAACGCACAGGGCGAGGATTTTCCCGAAGAAGCCTTGAATCGACATGAGCCTATCCTTCCTTTTCCTGCATCGAAAACACGGGGCCGCGTCGAGCGGCATACGGGCGTTGTCGCCGAAACAGTAGCGAGAAAGGCGACGCTCACGCAATAACATTTTTTGAACGAGGCGCCGAGAATTTTCGTTTGACATGAAATCCGGGCCCGTTATAAAGACAGCAGAACGCCGCAACAGGCGTCGGGGCATCTTTGAGGAAAGGGGGTGAGGCGCAGGCGCAGGAAGAGCACACAGGGGCTGAGATCAAAGGGGTTTCCAGGTTTTCTTCAACGCTTTTTCAGGGAGGAAAGAGATGAAGAAGAATTGGATCGTGTGTGTGGCGGTTTTGGCGGCGGTCGCCCTCGCCATGCCGGCTTTCGCCGTAGATTTCAAATACGGCGGCTTGTACCGGCTGCGTTGGCAATCCAACGACAATGTGGCCGACGGCCAAGACAAGGACAATGGGGGCTTCGACGACAACGGCAACTGGTTCGATCAGCGGCTCCGCATGCTCTTTACGTTTGTCGCCAGCGAAAACCTCCAGTTGGTGACCCACTGGGAAGCGGACACCCTGTGGGGGCGTGAATCACCGGGTGCCGGCCGTCACGGCGGCGGCGATATCGGCGCCGATGCCACCAACCTGGAAATGAAGAACGTCTACCTCGAGTTCAACGTGCCGAACACCGCGATGCGGGCGAAACTCGGCGTGCAGGGAGCGTCCTTCCTTAAGGGGTGGATGTTTGCGGATGATTTCTCCGGCGCGGTGGTTTCCACCAAGTTGGATCCCGTGAAGGTCACCTTGGGTTATGTGGCCGCCCAGAATACCGACGTGACCACGACCAACGAAAATGTGGATGATTTCTTCCTGTCCCTGGACTATGCCAACGGGCCTTTCACGGCGTCCCTGGTGGGTTGGTATCAATATGCCCACGACACCAACCTGAGCACCTATCCGGATATGTCCACGGGTACGATCGTTTCCAATGCGACGGCTGTGCAAGATAACAATTTGTTCAATTTGGGTCTCAGCTTGGGCTATAAGACCAACATGATGGTGTTGGGCCTTACGGGCATCAAGAACTTCGGAAGCTATGACCTCGTGGGCGGCGACAGCCAGGACTACACGGGCTGGATGCTGGAAGGCACGGCCGATTTCATGTGGAATGCTTTCACCTTCCACCTGGGGGCGTTCTACACGACGGGTGACGACGACAACGAGGCCAGGTTCGACAACGCCAAGGATTATGATTCCTTCGCCTATGCCCGCGGCGCTTCCTACTACTGGTCGGAACTCTTGGGCTTGGGGCTTTTGGATGTGAGCGTGAGCGGATCTGATCACCTGAATCCGGCGAACCAGGGAGCTTACCGCGCGGCCGACATTCCGTCCAACCTCTGGGCGCTGAACCTTGGCGTGATCTGGCAGGCGCTTCCCGAAACCAAGCTGACCTTGAATTACTACTATGTGGCAACGGCGGAAGATGTTCTGGCCAATGCAACGACGGGTGACACGGATGACACCGTCGGCCATGAAATCAACTTCTACCTGAGTCAGGGCATCGTGGATAAACTCAACCTGACCCTGGTGGCGGCGTATCTCTTTGCCGATGACGCCTACACCATTTTCAAGGACGACGACGACGCCTACGAACTGGGTGCCGTACTGCAATGGAAGTTCTAAAAAAAGCGTGCGTGACGCCTAAGGCGTAACGAGACGAGGCGCCCGGGGGGTTGACCCTCCCGGGCGCCGCCATTTTATGGTGACGCGGTTCCTTATAAGGGACGCTTGTCTGTGAGCAATACTTGAGACGGCGAGGGAAACCATGAAGAAACGGCTGATGCTGACGGTTCTGGGCGTTCTCGTGGGATTGGCGGCCTCCCTTCCGGCCCATGCGGTGGATTTCAAATACGGGGGAATGTATTTCGCCCGCTGGCAGTCCCAGGACAATCTCACCGACGGAAACGACGATACGGACGACAACGGCAACTGGTTCGACCAGCGCCTGCGCATGTTTTTTACCTTTGTCGGGAGTGAAAAACTCCAGCTTGTGACCAAATGGGAAGCGGACACCCAGTGGGGTCGCGAATCCCAAGGAGCCGGCCGTCACGGCGGCGGCGATATCGGCGCCGATGCGACGAACCTGGAGATGAAAAACGTCTACCTGGAATTCATGGTGCCGGGCCTCGAGGCCACGGCGACTCTGGGTGTCCAGGGAACGGATATCCTGAGCGGCTGGATTTTTTCCGATGACTTTTCCGGTGCCGTGATCTCCAAGACGTTCGATCCGCTGAACGTCAGGGTGGGTTACATCGCCGGGCAGAACCAGAACGTCACCGATGTTTCGGAAAACATCGACGACTTCTTCCTGGAGCTCTCTTACGCGCAAGGCCCGTTTTCCGCAACGCTGGTCGGGTTCTACCAGTCGGCCAACAACAACAAGACGAGCCTCTTTGAAGACTATAATTACGATCAGCCTGTGGACTGGCTGAACGGGCGCGACGTGCGGGGGAACGACCTCATCGACCTGGGCGTTAACCTGAGCTACAAGACCGACTGGATCAGCGCTTATGTGAATTTCGTCAAGAACTTCGGCAGCTACGACATCGTCGGGGGCGGCTCAGGCGACTATAAGGGCTGGATGGTGGAAGCCCGAGGCGATTTCACGGTGTCCCAGTTCGTTCTGAGTGCCGGAGGTTTTTACACCACGGGAGACGACGATCTCGACGACAACGATGTGGACGCTTTCGTCTATCCCATTGGCCGGTCCTACTACTGGTCGGAAATCCTCGGCTTGGGCACTTTGGACGTGAACTCTTTCGGCTTCGACACCTATAATTCCGTGGGCCAAGGGGCGTACATGCCCGGAGACGGTCCGTCCAACCTGTGGATGCTGACGGCCGGGCTGAAATGGCAAGCCCTGGAAGAAACGGCACTGACCTTCAATTACTACTACATCGCAACGGCTGAAAAGGTGGAAAGCGCTCCCGGGAAGAAGGACGATGCCATCGGGCACGAAATCAATTTTTACCTGGACCAGGGCATTGTCGACAGCTTGAGCCTGCGTTTTGTGGCGGCTTATCTTTTTGCCGACGACGCGTTTAAGAGCATCAAGGGCGAAGACGACGTTTACGAGCTGGGCGCCGTGCTGGAGTGGGATTTTTAAGCATTCAAGGCTTCGAAAAGAGAACGCACACGAAAGAACCCGGGGAAGCCCCCCGGGTCTTTTTTTTTCAGGCACGCTTGATGGGAGGATTCAGCGCAGGAAAGCGCCGAGCGGCCCGTCCTTTCGCAAGGTTTCCTTGGCGCCGTCGGCGCCGATTTCTTCCACTTTTCCTCCCATGGCGAGCACTCGGTCGCAGGCCGCCCACACCACATCGTCCATTTCCTGCAAAGATCCCGAACAATAGGGGCAGGTTTCCCGGGCGGGCGCATGATCCAAAAGGACGTCGCAGGCGGGGCAGTGCCACCCGGACGCCGAAAAGCCCGTGGGGACCAAAATCTGATACACACGACCTTGATTGACGGCATCGAGCACTGCATCGAGGCCCAAAACGGCTTTCGGTGAATCGGCCTGGGCTTTGCGGGCCGACGTGATGCATTCGGCCACCAGGTCCTTTTCCCGGGCGGCGTCCAGTTCGCGAAGAACGGGTGTCACAATGTCCATGAGCTCCCTGGCTTTGGTGGTGACCGGCGCGCGCACCCGAGCGGCGACTCGGGCGAGAACCCCCTTGGGAAGAATGCGCTTGAGTTCCGCGGTGACCTCCTCCGGCCCCGCCAGCACCACGCGGTCAATCCCCTGCTCTTCGATCATGTCGTGCAGGGAATCGGCCACTTCCTTCAAAAACCAGTGGCTCCATGTGGCCGCCCGGCGCTGAAAAACCATCTGGGACCGCATATGATCGGTTCCAGCGGTGGACCGGTGTCGCACGGCCGGCGTTTGAAAGGCCTCTTCCACTTCCTCCACTTCCCCCATGGACGCGACGAGCAACCGGGCTTTTTCCCGGTCGACGACGACGATTCCGGTGCGCTCGTATTCCTTCCAGGCGTCGAGCAAGGGGCGGATATACGGGCGCCGCTCGTACCAGGCGCCGTTGGGCAGCCTTACGGGAAGATCCTCATGGTAGGTGTAGCCTTCCGAGATATCGCAAAAGAGCACGAGGCTCTTTCCCCGGGGAATGTGCAGGGAAACCTGGTTTCGCACCCATTCGGCGTCCTCTTGGAAATGTTCGGCCGCCTGAGGGTCTTCCAGGGCGGCTTCCAGGTCCCTGAGCATTTGTTCCAGAACCAGCTTGTGGGCACCGCGGCGGCTGGCCCGCACCTGCGGGTCCAGGTTCAGGTACACGCTGAGAATCCACGATCCTTCGGGAGCACGACGGCGGGCCAAGCTTTCCAGGGCACTGGGATGGAGCGCTTTCATAGAGGACCTCCTTGCGTTCGGGGTGATGGCTCGTAGACCGCGGCCTGTGGTTCGAGCCGGCTTCCAAAAGGCTTTCCATAAGGCATTCTCACTCACGGCGCCCTCGGGGTCAAGGCGCCAAGGTTGGGGAAAGAGCCCGGAAAGGGGCCGCGGGTGAGCGGCACGAAGGGAAAAGGAGGCGAAGGGGCCTGAGCCGAAAAAAAGCACGGGACGGGGCCCGTGCTCACGGCGTTTTACGAAAGAGGGCGGAATGCGCCGAAAGGATTTTCGGGGTCAGGAGAGGAATTTTTGCTTGATCTTGTCCCACGGGGCAAAGGCGGTGAAAAGGCCGGCCGAAATAAGGTAAAAGGCGACGATGGATGCGGGAAAGGTCAAGTAAAGGAGCGCGTAGACGGGGAAGAGCACCGCGAGGGATACGGCGATTTTGGCCGCGGTTTCGATCCATTTGCCGGTTTGTTGTCTTTCGTCCATGGGGCCACTCCGTCGCTGGATAAAGGGGACATGAGGGGGACACACCGTCCGTTTTCTTTCTCGGTTCAAACCCATTTTCTATTACCCGACGGGCCTTCTTTTTTCAAGGCCCAAAGGGTGGCATCTCGACCTTTTTTTCACAACATCAGCGCCCCAGCCCCAGGCGGTCCCCCTGGGGCTGGGGGCAAAGGCCCATCCAACGGCCCGATAACCTGTGAGACTTCCCAAGTTTTTGTTTGCTCCTTCCGGTTGCTTTGTGTATAGTTGCACATGATGCGCCCCATGGTTTCGGATCGGCCCACGGCGCGCCCCATTCCGCGGAGGCACTCCCTGCCCACGCTCTCGAGGGTTCACGGGACATCTTTCATATACCGAGGAGGATGAGCATGGCAAACACGGTGACACAAAGCATCATGGTGGTGGGAGGCGGCATGAGCGGACTGAGTGCCGCAGTGGAAGCCGCCGAGGCGGGCTACGAGGTCTTCCTGGTGGAGAAAAACCCCTACCTGGGAGGGCGTGTGGCGCAGCTGCACCAGTATTTCCCCAAACTGTGCCCTCCTTACTGCGGCTTGGAAATCAACTTCCGTCGCATCAAGGACAACCCCAAGGTGAAGGTCTTCACCATGGCGGAGGTGACGGCCATTCGCGGGGTGGAAGGGGACTTTGACGTGACGGTCAAGATCAGCCCGCGCTACGTCAACGAAAAGTGCACGGGCTGCGGCAAGTGCGCCGAAGCGTGCACGCTGGAGATCCAAAACCCCTTCAACTACCACATGGACACCGTCAAGGCCGCCTACCTCCCTCATGACATGGCCTTCCCCATGCGCTATGTGTTGGATCCTTCCCTGGTCAAAAGCGCCGAAGCCCAAAAGGTCAAAGAGGCCTGTCCTTATGACGCCATCGAATTGGACATGGCCGAAAAGACGGTGGAACTCAAGGTGGGAAGCATCGTCTGGGCCACGGGCTGGAAGCCTTACGATGTGAAAAAGCTGGAAAACTACGGCGCGGGCGCCTTCGCCAACGTGATCACCAACGTCCAAATGGAGCGGCTGGCGGCCTGGAACGGGCCGACGCAAGGAAAAATCCTTCGCCCTTCAGACGGCCAAGCTCCAAAGACCGTGGCCTTCGTCCAGTGCGCCGGGTCCCGGGACCAAAATCACCTGCCGTTCTGTTCCGGCATCTGCTGCCTGGCCTCCTTGAAACAGGCGACGTACGTGCGGGAACAGATCCCGGATGCCACCATCTACTTCTTTTATATCGACGTGCGGGCGACGGACCGATTGGAAGATTTCGTCAACCGGGTCAAGGCCGACGACAAGCTCATCTTCTTCAAGGGCAAAGTGGCCACCATCACCGAAGACGGCGCCACCAAAAGTTTGGTCTGCCGCGTGGAAAACACCATGACGGAAGAGCTCCACGAAATTCCGGTGGATCTGGTGGTGCTGGCGACGGGTATGCAGCCCAACACTTCCGAAACGCCGCTGCCCACGCCGGTTCCCTACGACGAATACGGTTTTGTGGCGTCCATGGACGCCATGCCGGGCATCTATGCGGCAGGCACGACCCGGACCCCGTGCAATGTGGCCGAATCCGTCGCCGACGGCACGGCAGCCGCTCTCAAAGCCATTCAATCCGTCGTGAGGAGGTAGCTCAATGGATAAGAAGCTTGCCACGTATATTTGTACCGGATGCGGCATCGGCGAGGCCCTGGACATAGAGCAGCTGTCCAAGGTGGCGCAAAAGGAATGCAAGGCCGCCTTGGTGAAGACCCATGCATGCCTGTGCGGCCAAGAAGGCGTCGCCATGCTCAAGGCGGACATTCAGAACGAAGGCGTCAACTGCCTCATGATCGCGGCCTGTTCGCCTCGGGTCATGTATGATGTCTTCCGTTTCGACGGCTGCCTGGTGGATCGGGTCAATCTGCGGGAACAGGTGGCCTGGAGCCAAAAGCCCGGCGATGAAGACACGCAGATGATGGCCGAAGACTACCTGCGCATGTCCGCGGCCAAGATCGGCAAGATGGACCCGCCCGAACCGTACAAGCCGGAAGAGGAGATTTCCAAAGACATTCTCATCGTCGGCGGCGGGGTGGCCGGGTTGACGGCCGCCAAGGAAGTGTCCCGGGCCGGCTACAAGGCCGTGCTGGTGGAACGGGAAAAAGAGCTGGGCGGCTTTCAGCGAAAGGTGGCCAAAATCGCCACGTTCCCTTACAAGGGCATTAAAGACAACGATGTGGAAGCCCTGGTGCAGGACGTTTCCAAGGACGGGAACGTGACCGTTTACACGGGCGCAAAAATTGAAAAAACCGTGGGCGGCCCCGGCGTCTTTCAGGTGACCATCGCCCAGAACGGCGCCGTAAAGGAACACAAAGTGGGCGCCATCGTCATGGCCGCCGGCTGGAAACCTTATGACCCGAGCCAGCTCGATCCCAAGCTGGGTTACGGACAGTCTCCCAATGTGATCACCAACGTCCAGTTCGAAGAAATGGCCAAAACCGGCGGCGTCAAACGTCCCAGCGACGGCGCGGCGCTGAACAACGTGGCCTTCCTGCAGTGCGCGGGGCAGCGCGATCCGGAAAAGCTCCCCTATTGTTCGTCGGTGTGCTGCACGACGAGCCTCAAACAGGCGATTTTCATTAAGGAAACCAACCCCGAAGCCAACGTGTTCATCGTGTTCAAGGAAATGAGAACCCCGGGACAGGCCGAAGACCTGTACCGAAAGGCGCAGGAGGAAGGGGTCATCTTCATCCGATGCCAGGATCCTCAGGTGAAGGCCTCGGGGGCCTCCGTCACGGTGGAAGCTCTGGACGACCTGCTGGGCGAGACGGTGGTGCTGGAGGATCTGGATCTGGTGGTCCTGGCCACAGGCATGGTCCCGGTGACGGCCTTTGGCGAAGACTACGCGCAGGTGCGGGCGCGCATGAGGGCGGGAGAAACCGAGCAGAAGAAGGAAGAGGAAGAGCTGGAAGTGCCGCAGGACGCCATCCTGGTCTCCGACATTCTCAATTTGGAATACCGCCAGGGGCCGGAACTTCCCGGGCTGCGCTACGGTTTTCCCGATTCCCACTTCATCTGCTTCCCCTATGAAACCCGGCGGACCGGCATCTATGCCGCCGGCTGCGTGCGCCGTCCCATGGGGGTCGCGGCGGCCTTTGAAGACGGCGCCGGGGCGGCCATGAAAGCCATCCAGTGTGTGGAAATGGTGAGCCAGGGCAAAGCCGTGCACCCTCGGGCCGGGGATATGAGCTTTCCCGAATTTTTCATGCAGCGCTGCACCCAATGCAAACGGTGCACGGAAGAATGTCCCTTCGGCGCCATCAATGAAGACGAAAAGGGCAATCCCTTGCCCCAGCCCACCCGATGCCGCCGGTGCGGCGTGTGCATGGGCGCCTGCCCGGAACGCATCATCTCCTTCAAGAACTACTCCGTGGGCATGATCGGCGACATCATCAAGTCCATCGATGTTCCGGAAGAAGACGAGGAAAAACCGCGGATCGTGGTCCTGGCGTGTGAAAACGACGCCTATCCGGCCCTCGATATGGCCGGATTGCGGCGCATGACCTACAACGCCTGGGTGCGGGTCATCCCCATGCGGTGTCTGGGATCCATGAACCTCATCTTCATCGCCGACGCCCTGTCCAAGGGAATCGACGGCGTGCTGCTCCTCGGGTGCAAGTACGGCGACGACTACCAATGCCACTTCATCAAGGGATCGGAACTGGCCAACATTCGGCTGAGCAAGGTCAAGGAAACCCTGGACCGTTTGGTGCTGGAATCGGACCGGGTGCGTTTCGAAACGGTGGCCATTTCGGATTACGACAAGCTGCCAAAGATTTTGGATGATTTCGCGGAAACCCTGGAAGGCGTGGGGCCGAACCCCTACAAGGGATTCTAAATGGTGCGCCCAAAGGACGATCAAAGCGAGGAGGCCTGAGGATGAGTATCAAGGTGGATCCGAATTTGATGAAGGATCTGAAGCACTTCGGCTTGAAGGACGCCAGCAAGTGCTTCCATTGCGGGAACTGCACCGCCGTGTGCCCGCTTTCGGAAACGGGGACGCCCTTTCCGCGCAAGCTGGTCAAATATGCCCAAATGGGTCTGAAGGACAAGATCCTTCAGTCCACGGAACCGTGGCTGTGCTACTACTGCGGCAACTGTTCCGACAACTGCCCTCGAGGGGCCGATCCCGGCGAGACCATGATGGCCATGCGCCGCTACCTCACGAGTCAATACGATTGGACAGGATTTTCGCGAAAGTTCTACACTTCGGAGAAATTTGAAATCATGGCCGTGATCGTCACCGGCCTGTTCGTCGGGGTGCTGATGCTCCTCATTCACGGGGAGTTCGACTGGCAGCACGCCTCGCTGGAAAAGGCGTGGCCGGCCCACGGGATGGAAATCGCCGACCTGATCATGGCCTCCATCCTGTCGTTTTTCCTGTTGACCAACGTGTACCGGTTCATGAAGTTCACCATGGGGGATCTTTTGACCAAGATTCCTTTGCGGATTTATGCGAGCCAGGCCAAAGAGCTGGTGCTGCACTTTCTGACCCAGAAACGATGGGCCAAGTGTGAAGACCGCACGCAGTGGGTCATCCACCTTCTGATCATGACCGGCTACACCACGGCCTTCATTTTGGTGGCGGTGCTTTTGGCCGGTGGGTTGGCCGTTCTGGGCCTGACGTGGGAGCCTCTGCGCTTTCAGCGGCCCTATGACCCCGTTTTGGGTCGAGACATTGAATACCCCTTGTTCCACCCGATTCGGCTTCTCGGTTACTACGCGACCATCGCCATTTTGATCGGCGCCACCTACGCCCTCATCGGCCGTTTCAAAAAGAGTAAAGCGCCGTATAAGAATTCTCACGGGACCGACTGGATGTTCCTGGTGCTTTTGGAACTGACGGTCATCACGGGAATTTCGGTGCACATTCTGCGCCTCTTGGACATTCCCTTCGCCACCTATGCCATGTACATCCTCCACCTCATGATCGCCGTGCCCATGCTGGTCTTGGAAGTGCCCTTCTCCAAATGGTCCCATTTGGCCTACCGACCCATGGCGGCGTATTTGAAAGGGGTGAAGGAAAAGTACTTTGCGGAAGTGAAGAGCCGGGAACCGGAAGCCTCGGCTGCGGAAACCGCCGCCGCGGAAGCGTAGGAGGCTGTTTGGGAAGGGAAAAGGTGTGAGGGGGGTAGCGGAAGATTCCCGAAGGGTGGCTCTTGTGCCGCGCCGGCCTCTCAGCGGCGCGGCACAAAAAAGAGAAACCTCTGTGCTCTCTGCGTCTCTGTCGTGAATCCATTGAAGGAAGCGCCGTGAAGTCATGATGACATGCCCGGACAAGCTCCTCCTGTGGGAGCGGCTGCAGCCGCGACACCTCATGGCGCCGAGTGCCGGTCCCACAGAATAGAACCCTAAGGGCCTTCGCAGACATTCGCCAGGTCGGTTTCCATTCCGAACCGTCGAAGCGCCTGAAACCACAAAAACCCCAAGGGCACGCATGGTAGATGCCGTTGGGGTTTTTTGTCGGGAAAAGTCAGATGTTGGGGGTCGCCGCGCTCACCCCAACCTACGGAAGGTCTTGGGCGTTTTTTTGGGCATAGGATGTTCTCAGGGCTTGGGCGCGCGCTCCGTGGTGGCGAAGGTCGCCGCCTGAAAGAAGGCGCGGTTGGGGGTGAAGATTTTTCCGGGGTTCAGAATGTCGTTGGGGTCCAGAGCGCGTTTGATGCGCAGCATGGCATCGAAAGCCCCCGGGTGGATTTCCCATTGAAAAAAAGGACTCTTGGTGATCCCGATGCCGTGCTCTCCCGAAAGGGTGCCCCCCAAGCGCAGCACTTCCTGAAAGAGTTCTTCCACGGCCTTTTCGGCGCGGGCCATTTCCTCCCGGTTCGATCGATCCACCATGATGTTCGTGTGGATGTTGCCGTCTCCGGCGTGACCGAAACTGACGATGACGAGATCGTACTTTCGGGCGAGAGCCTGGTTGAACGTGATGAGATCCGCAATGCGCGATCGCGGCACCGTGACGTCTTCGTTGATCTTGCCGGTGCGAATCCGGCCCAGGGCCGGCGAGATGGCGCGGCGGGCGGCCCAGATTTTCTCCCGGTCCTCGGCTGTTTCCGCCCTGGTCATCTGAGAGGCGCCGTGTTCGCGGAAAATTTTTTCCATGGCGCCGACCTGGCGGGGAAGGACTTCCGGAGGGCCGTCCAGTTCGGCGATGAGAAGCCCTTCAGCCTCGGAAGGAATCCCCAAGGGGACATGGTTTTCCACGGCCTGCAGGGTCGCCCGGTCCAGGATCTCGAGGCATGTGGGCACGATGCGGGCCTTGAGGACGGCGCTGACGGCACGGCCGGCTCCATCGATTCTGGGAAAAACCGCCGAGACGGTCATCACCGCTTCCGGGGCCGGGATGAGGCGCAGGACCACTTTGGTGATCACCCCCAGGGTCCCTTCCGATCCCACCAGAAGGCGGGTGAGGTCGTAGCCGACGACCCCTTTCATGGTTCGGGTTCCCGTGGTGATTCGTTCCCCCGTGGGAAGGACCGCTTCCAGCCCCAGAACGTAATCCCGTGTGACGCCGTATTTGACGGCCCGCGGGCCTCCGGCGCACGTGGCCACATTGCCGCCGATGGTGCTGAATTCCAAACTGGCCGGATCGGGCGGGTAGAACAAGCCGTATTGCGCCACGGTCTTTTGGAAGACGCCGGTGACCACGGCGGGTTCCACCACGGCCACCATGTCCTCGGGGTGGATTTCCAGGATGCGGTTCAGTCGGGCCAGGGACAGGACGACGCCGCCGCGGTCGGGGACGGCGCCGCCCACCATGCCGCTTCCCGCTCCTCGAGGATAGACGGGGAAGCGATACATGTTGGCAAGGCGAAGGATGTCGGCGATTTGAGCGGCATCGGCGGGAAAGACCACGGCGTGAGGGGGGGCGCAGAGCTTGCTCGCATCGTAGCCGTAGGGCACGCGGTCTTCCAGGGCCGTGAGGACATGCCCATGACCGACGACGTCTCGAAGCCGATCCAGAACCTCCTGGGGCATGGAAGGGGTAGGGGTTTTCATGGTGTCTTCGGCGGCCTTTTCGGTGTCTGTTTTCGACCTTTTGCTCTTTATTGACGAAAAAAATATACTAACCGGAACGACGAGTCCAATGTCATGAGACGGGGCGGGAGGAGAAAAGGGCGGTGAAGCCGGTTCGGGCCATGGTGCTTTGTTTGGTGCTGTGGGGGGTGGCCGAAGCGCAGGGGGCTTCGGCGGACTTTCTCAAGGTCACGGGGCCGTGCGCCATGACCTTTCCCAAGGACCACGGGGCGCACCCGGGATACCGCACCGAATGGTGGTACTACACGGGCAACGTGCGCACGGCATCCGGGCGGCTCTTCGGCTTCCAGCTGACCTTTTTCCGTTCTCAGCTGAGCCCGGGCGTGGACGACGCCGTTTTGGACGGTTCCTCTTCTCCCTGGCGGACGAACCAGTTGTACTTTGCTCATGCGGCCTTGAGCGACGTAGGGGGAAATCGGTTTTTCTACGCCCAAAAGGCCCTGCGGGGCGCTTTGGGCCTGGCCGGTGTGGAAAGATTCGAGGATGCCGTGACGGTGCGGGTCCATCCCTGGTGGGTTTCCATCGGGCACGATCGTCAGGAGCTTCGCGCCGAGACGCCGGATTTCGCTGTGGCGCTGCGCCTCGTTGCCCAAAAGCCCCCCATTCTTCACGGCCTTGACGGCTACAGCGTCAAAGGATCAAGCCCGGAACGGGCCAGTTGTTACTATAGTTTCACGCGGCTGGCCGCCGACGGGGAGATTCACGTGGGCGGCGAGATCCATGCCGTCTCCGGCCTTGCGTGGATGGACCATGAATACAGTTCGGAACCCTTGGAGCCGGGCCTTCAGGGCTGGGATTGGTTCAGCCTGCAGCTTTCCGACGGGACGGAACTTATGCTCTTCGGCCTGCGGCAAAAGGACGGCTCGTGGCATGGCGCATCCAGCGGCACCTTTGTGGACGCTTCGGGAAACGCGCGCCGGCTCGCCCGCGACGATTTCTCCGTGGACGTTCTCTCTTCCTGGAAAAGCCCTCGATCGAAAGCGACCTACCCTTCCGAATGGCGCCTTCGAGTGCCGGCACTCGCTTTGGATCTTCACCTGAAGCCCCATGTGGCGGATCAGGAGTTGGATACCGCATCCAGCACGGGCGTCACCTATTGGGAAGGTTCCATCGGCTGCCGCGGCACGCGCAACGGTGCCCCCGTGGAAGGGGCCGGCTACGCGGAACTGACCGGCTATGCCCGTCCGTTCGACGCCCCGCTTTAAAAACCTGCCGCCGCACCCCTTGACTTTCACCTTTCATTCACCTTACCATCACAGAGCGAGGACGTCTCGGAAAGACGCCCCGGGGGTCTGTTTGCCTTCATGAGGGCATCGAGGCCGGTGCGTGGCCGTAGGGGCGGGCTTGCCCGCAACGGCCCGGGGGATCGGCCTTTCGGGAGGCGCCCGAAGGGGACGGGTTATGGAACGAGCGGTGGTGCACCTGCATGTGCCGGATTTTTTTGCGGTCTTGGAAGAACGGCGGGATCCGTCCCGGGCGCGCCGTCCCTTGGTGGTGGCCGATCCCGGAGGGCGGGCCGTGATCCTGGCGGTGAACCGCGTGGCCCGCCGGGAAGGCCTTCACGAAGGGATGCCGTACGCCGCGGCCGTGCGGCGCTGCCGCGCCGTGCAGGTGGTGCCTCCCGACCGGCCCTTCTACCGTCGGGTCCACGAAACCATCCTGGGGGATCTCGCGGCCTTTTCCCCTCTGGTGGAAGGGGGCCCTTTCGGCCGCTACTTCGTCGATCTTTCGGGAACCCGGCGTTTGTGGGGACCGGCGACGGACACGGCCTGTCGCCTGGAAGAGCGTCTCCTTCGCCGCCATGGGCTGGCGAGCCGGGCCGGTTGTGCGGGAAACAAGCTGGTGAGTCAGGTGGCCGCCGAATGTGTGGGTGTGGGGGATGTGAGTCGGGTGTTTCCGGGTGGGGAACGCACCTTTCTGCGCGGGCTTCCCGTGGAGGTCCTTCCGGGGGTGGGGGGCAAGACGGCGGCGCGGCTCATGGATTTCAACATCCGCACGGTGGGGGAGCTGGCGGTTCTGAGTCCCGGGGAGCTCTTTCCCGTTTTCGGAGGGCATGCCCCTCGACTCCTTCGTTTGGCCCGCGGCGAAGACGATCTCCCGGTGGTGCCTTTCGAAAAAGAGGCCGCTCTTCGGCTGGTGCGCGACCTGGAACGGGACGAGATCGATCGGGAGCGGATCGAGGCCGTTCTGTTCGATCTCGTGGAAGAAGGAGGCTGGATGTTGAGGCGCCGGAACCGCATTCCCGGCCGGATGCTTTTGGAAGTCCGCTACGCCGACGGGATGGAGGTCCAGGGGGCGCGGGATGTGGGATGGGCGGGGCAGGTTTTGGATCGCGTCCTTTTCGAAACGGTCCGCGATTGTGCCCGTTCGGTGATTCGAAGGCGCGTGGCGGTGCGTCGAATGGCCGTGACCTGGACGCGATTTCGCGTTCCTTGGCGACAGCTGGCCCTGTTTCCGGACGCAGGGGCGGCCGGGGAGCGGGAACGGCGGATTCAGGAGGCTGTGGACGCTGTACGCCGCCGCTACGGCCGAGGCGCTGTTTTCTGGGGGGTGACGACCCTCGGGCATGCGTAGGGTGGGCCGGCGCCTGGGGAAGACCATGGTGTGCGTGGTCCATACGTTCTATTCTTTCATGAGGGGGGTGAGTTCCCCGGAAGCGTTGTGCCGGCGCGCGGCGCAGCGGGGCCACAGGGCCGTTCTGTGCGCCGATCGCAACGGTTTTTACGGGCTGGTGCGTTTCCTCGCCGCCGCCCGCCGCTTCGGGGTCGATCCGATCGTCGGCGTGCATTTGGAGCACGAAGGGCGGCACGTGATCGCCATCGCCAAGGATCTCAAGGGGTACGAAATCCTGTGCCCCTGGGTGTCCCGGCGGCATTTGGATCCCGACTTTTCCCTGGAAAAGGATTTTCCCGACGCAGGATCCCATGTGGTGGTGATCAGCGCCGACGCCGCCTTTCTTCACGCGGTTTCCTCGAAGGCGGAAGCCTACGTGGCCGTTGCGGCCGGACCCGAAGGGCGGCGGGCTGTGCGCCTGGGTCGGGATCTGGGGCTTCCTTCGGTGGCCGTCCATTCCGTCTATTTTGCCGATCCCGAAGACTTTTCCCTGCACCGGCTCGTTCGGGCCATCGACACCAACAGCACCCTGAGCACCCTGGATCCCCGGGAATTGGCCTCACCCGAAGCGTGGCTGAAGCCGCTTCAAGACATGGCGTGTCATTTTCCCCATTGTCCCGACGCCGGGGCCCGCGGCGAAGCGCTCATGCGCGCGTGCCGTGCCGATTGGGGCCGCTTTGAAACCGTTTTTCCCCATTACGGTGACGGCCCCGAAGATCGTTTCGATGAGCTGGTACGGCGTTGCCGGGAAGGAATCGCGCGGCGTTACGGGCGAAGTTTTCCCGAATTGGAAAAGCGGCTCGCGGCGGAATTGGAACTCATTCACGTCAAGGGCTACGTGGATTATTTCCTCGTGGTGGCCGACATCGTAGGGCGTCGGCCCATCCATTGCGGTCGAGGAAGCGCCGCGGCGAGCCTGGTGAGCTACCTTTTGGGAATCACTCACGTGGATCCCCTTCGGCACCGGTTGGTTTTCGAGCGGTTTCTCAACCCCCATCGCACGGACCATCCGGACATCGACGTGGATTTTCCCTGGGACGAACGGGATCTTCTCCTGGAAGAGGTGGAACGGCTCTACGGGCCGCAGCGGTTTGCCATGGTGGCCAACCATGTGGGATTCGGCGCTCGGGCTGCGGTGCGGGAAACGGCCAAGGTGTACGGCATGCCCGCCGCCGACATCGCGGAAGTGACGCGGCGACTGAGCGGCTGGACACGGCCGGAACGCATCGGGGAGCGGATCCGATCCCACCCGGCGTTCCGCGGCTTCGCCCTGGATCCGCCGTGGCCGGAAATCCTCACGCTGGCCGCGCGGCTGGAGGGGCTTCCCCGGCACCTTTCGGTCCATTGCGGGGGCATGGTCCTGGCCCCGGACCGGGTGGATCGCCGAGTTCCGGTGGAGCGGGCGGCCAAAGGGGTGCGGATCATCCAGTGGGAAAAGGACCAGGCGGAAGAGGGCGGCCTGGTCAAGATCGACCTTTTGGGGAATCGGTCCTTGGGCGTGATCCGGGACGCTCTGGCCATGGTGGAGGAAAACACGGGCCGCCGAGTGGATTACGCCTCGCTGAACCCGCTGGATGATCCCGAAACCCAGGCGCTGCTGGCCCGAGGCGACACCATGGGGGTGTTTTACGTGGAATCGCCCGCCATGCGCCAGTTGCAGCGCAAGACTCGGCGGGGCGATTTCGAGCACTTGGTGATCCATTCCTCCATCATTCGGCCTGCCGCCAACCGCTACATCCACGCCTACATCGAGCGGCTCCACGGCGCCCCCTACGAACCGTTGCATCCCGCCTTGAAAGACCTTCTGGAGGAAACCTACGGCATTTTGGTGTACCAGGAACACGTGGTCCTGTGCGCCATGGCCCTGGCGGGATTCCAATGGGCGGAAGCGGACGGATTGCGTAAGGTGCTGAGCAAGAAAAGCCGGGAACAGATCGAAGACTATCGGCGCCGTTTCGAGGAAGGCTGTCGGGCTCGCGGCGTCGACGACGACGTCATCGGCGCCATTTGGGACATGTTCACATCATTTGCCGGCTATTCCTTTTGTAAACCCCATTCCGCCTCTTACGCTTTGGTGAGCTTCAAATCGGCGTGGCTCAAGGTCCACTATCCCGCCGAGTTCATGGCCGCGGTCATCGCCAACGGCGGAGGCTACTACACGGCCTTCGCCTACGTCTCGGAAGCGCGGCGCATGGGCTTGGAAGTCTTCGGGCCCGATGTGAACGAAAGTCGGTGGCCATGCTGGGGCACGGGGCGAAGGATTCGGCTGGGTTTGCAGCTTCTGCGGGGCATTCGGCGGGAGGTTGTGGAACGGTTGCTGGCAGAGCGGTCCCGAAACGGTCCTTTTAAGTCCCTGGACGATCTTTTTGAACGGGTGCCTCTGCCGCCGTCGGATGCGGCGGTTTTGGCCAAAAGCGGCGCGTTGGACGCCCTGGCCGGGCCGCTCCACCGAGGTCGACTCCTGTGGTGGATCCACGCCCGGTGCGCTGGCTTCAAGGGTCGTGGAAGCCGGCATGCTGCCCCCACGGCCGCGCAAGAACGGCATGTTTTGGAACGCGGTGAAGGAGCCGGCGATTTTCACGCAAGTCCGCCCATGCCACGGCCAGCCGGGCCGGCTCGGCGTTTGTGGAAGGACACAAGGGGGCTGACAGGGCAAGGGAGCCTTTCGGCTTTTGCAGGCGCCGCGGTTCGTGTGCCGACCCTGCCGGTTCCCGAGGCGGCGCTCTTATGGCGTCATGAGCAGGAAACCTTGGGTTTTGTTCTGTCCGTGCATCCCCTGGTCTGTTATGAGGCCGCATACCGCAGGCGCCCGAGGCCGTGGGTGCATGCCGAGGCCATGCCGCGCCTTGTGGGAAAAACGGTGTGGCTCAAAGGCTGGCCCATCACCCGCAAAGAGGTGGTCACTCGGGAAGGCGATCCCATGGCGTTCGTCTCCTTCGAAGACGAGACGGCCATCTATGAGACGGTCTTTTTCCCCGACGCCTACCGTCGCTTTTGCCAAACCCTGGGTTGGGAAAGGCCCTACGCCCTTCGAGGGACGGTGGAAGAATCCTTCGGCGCCGTGAGCCTCACCGTCTCCCATTTGGAAGCCGTCGCTTAGGAGCGTGTCCGAGAATGTCTTCATGAGTTCACGGCATCTGTCTTAAAAATTCACCACAAAGACGCAACCGTGCGTGACGGCTTTCGTGCAAGGCGGTTGCCCCGACGGGGCGAAACATCATAGCCAGGGGCGTAGCCCCGGGTCGTGGCTTTAGCGGCGATCCCGCAGGGCAGCAGAAGCCTTGACCGTAAGGCCTGCCGCAAAACTGTCACACAGCGGACACCGTGTCGTCACACGGCGTGGGGACACTCTTTGACAGAACGATGAAAACCCGGACCCAAACAAAGGGGAGTCCCATGGAAAGCTGGATCGCCGTGTGTCTCATCGTCCTTGCCTTTCTTTTCATGGTTTTGGCGAGGATCACCGTATTTCCCCACAATCAACCCAAGACCGATTTGATCATCAGCCTCCTTAACAGCCTGTCGGAGGAATCGGCACGTCTTGCGGAATGCCGCGTGGGCTGCATGGGGCTGGGAGGTGCCGACAACGGATGAGCAAAACCTACGTGTTGGACACCAACGTCATCCTCCACAATCCCAATGCCATTTTTTCTTTTCAAGACAATCACATCGTCATTCCTTTGGCCGTCATTGAAGAAATCGACGACCAAAAAAAACGTCAGGACGAAGTCGGCCGAAACGCCAGGCTTTTTTCCCGGCTTCTCGATGAGCTGCGAAGCCGTGGCCCGTTGTCCCAGGGTGTTCCGCTGCCCAATGGGGGCCTGATCCGAGTGGAAGTGAACCACGTGGCCGAAAACGGCCTTCCTCGGGAATTCGACGGACACAAGTACGACAACCGAATTCTCGGCCTGGCCCATGCCCTGGCCAAAGAAAGGAACGGCCCGGTCATTCTCGTCACCAAGGATCTGAACCTTCGCATCAAGGCCGATGTCGTGGGGATCCGCGCTGAAGACTATTTCTCGGACAAGGTGGACTACAACGAACTGTATCAGGGCTTTCGCACCCTCTATGTGGAAGGCGACGAACTCAACCGATTCTACAGGGAGCACAGCCTCGAACTTTCCGAAGAGGTGAACCTTTATCCCAGGGAATTCGTCATCCTGAAGCATTCGGCCCATCCGTCCCAGTCCGCACTGGCCCGCCATGACCATGGGCGCCTCGTGCCCCTCAAGTATGCCGATGCGGTGATTTGGGGCATTCGAGCCCGAAACAAGGAACAAAAATTCGCCCTGGAACTTTTGCTGGACGACACGGTTCGCGTCGTCACCCTGGTGGGCCGTGCCGGGACCGGCAAGACCCTTTTGGCTCTGGCCGCGGGGTTGGAAAAGGTCATGGAACAGCGAGCCTACCATCGATTTCTCATCACTCGGCCTGTCGTGCCTGTGGGGGACGATTTGGGGTATCTGCCAGGATCCCGCGAAGAAAAGCTTCGGCCGTGGATGCAGCCCATCTATGACAATTTGGAGTTCCTTTTCCAGGAAGCGGAAGATCCCGGCGAACCCATCGACCACCTGATCCAGCGCGGGGTGCTGCAGATGGAAACCTTCACCTACATTCGAGGGCGAAGCATCCCGAACCAGTTCATTCTGTGTGATGAAGCCCAAAACCTCACGCCCAACATGATCAAAACCCTGATCACTCGGGTGGGCAAGGGGACCAAGATCGTCTTCACGGGAGACCCGGAACAGATCGATCACCCTTATCTGGACGCCGGCACCAACGGCCTGTCCACCTTGGTGGAAAAGCTCAAACTCGAACCTTTGGTGGGTCATGTGACGCTGAGGCAAGGGGAGCGATCCCGGGTTGCCGAAATGGGCGCCGCCCTTTTATAGACGCCGAAGGGAACGAAAAGAGTTCTTGTCACGGAATTGTCGTGGAAGCGCCGCACAAGAGTCACGAAAGCGGGCCAGGAAGAGCCCCGAAGCCGATGCGGAAGGGCCGAAAGATCGTGCGATACCCGAGGAGTGCCATGCCCGTCATCACCATCTGTGACGTCATTCAATTTCACAGCCCGCTCAGCGGGGGCATCAAACGCTACGTCACCGATAAAGCCCGGTTTGTGGCATCCTTAAACGATGTGGGCCACTGTGTGATCGTTCCCGGCTCCGAGGATCGCCTGGAAGTCTTTGGAAAGTCCCGGTTTTACTATGTTCGGTCCTTGCCCATGGTGGGCGCCGTAGGCTACCGGCTGTTGCTGTCCCGGTGGAAGATTCTGAACATTCTTCGGAAAGAAAAACCCCACGTTCTTGAAATCGGGGATCCCTACTACTCGGCATGGGTGGCGCTGGAATATGCGGAAAAAGAAGGGATTCCCACCGTGGGCTATTATCATTCGGATTTTCCACGAGCGCTGGATCGCAGCGTAAGAAAATACTTCGGTCCTACCGCGGCCCGGATGACATCTTTTTATATCCATGGCTATCTGAGCCGGCTGTACGGGCGCATGGAGGCCACTGTGGCGGCCACGCGGCGAGGACAGGAAGCGTTGGAACGTCTGGGTGTGGGCACGACGCGGATTATTCCTTTGGGTGTGGATCCCAAAGTTTTTTATCCCCGGAAAGAACGGGAAGAATATCGAAGAGCGCTTGGCGTTTCCGCGTCGGATCATTTGATTCTCTACGTGGGGCGACTGGCGCGGGAAAAGAACGTCTCGCGCCTCATCCCCATGATGGATCGGCTCATCGGCGACGGTATGCCCGCCGTTTTATGCATCGTGGGCGATGGGGAGCTTCGCAAGAAGCTTGGCAAGGAGGCCTCTCGAAGGCCCTATGTGCGCATGGTGCCCTATTGCCGATCCATGGAAAACCTCGCCCGGATTTACTCGGCGGCGGATCTGTGCGTCTATCCGGGGACGAGCGAGACTTTCGGCTACGTCTCCGTGGAGGCCCAGGCGTGTGGGACGCGGGCTTTGGTGGTCGAAGGCGGCGGCGCCGAAGACACTGTGAGGGGGGAAGATCCGTGTTACCTGGCTCGGTCTTCCGATCCAGAAGATCTTGCCCAGGCGGCGGTGCTCTCCTTGACGGCGCCGGAATCGGAAGAGACGCGTTGGGCGCGGCATTGTCGAATCGCCCATCGGTTCCCCTGGCATCGAACCTTTGAACAGCTTCTCGCCTTGTACCGGGAATTGGCCGAAAAGAGGCCGGTTCAGCATGCGGCTTGACAAGAGGCGTGATGGCGGCATGGGGGCTTCGAACCGGGTTCTTATCGTCTCTTTCCATGATGTGACGCCCTTGACCTACAAAGCCTTTGCGGCCTTTGCGGACAATTTGGCCGCCATGGGAGTCTCCTCCTTGACGTGGCTTGTAGTGCCTTTGTGGTACGGACGGGTGTTCCTTACGCCCGAAAGTCCTTGCGCTCAATGGCTGAGGAAAAGGCAGGCGAGCGGCGACGCCATGGTCTTGCACGGCTTGACGCACCAGAAGAAGGGTAGGCCTTTGGGGGAGTCCTTCAAACACTTCTTCATCCGTCGTGTGTATACCGCCGAGGAAAGCGAATTCCTGCATCTCAGTGAAAACATTTTGAGACAAAAAATCTGCCTGGCTAAGACCATTGTGGAAAAGGCCGGCATTCGACCTGTGGGATTCGTCGCGCCGGGGTGGATTTTCCCGCCCGAGCGCCAAGGGATTCTCAAAGAGATGGGTTTCCGTTTGACGGAAAGTTACGGGCGCATTTACGGGTTGCAAACGAACCGTTCCGTTCGGGTGCCCGTGATCACGGCGAGCACTCGCACGTCCTGGCGGTCGCTCCTTTCACGAGCCATTGTGCCGGCACTGGAGCGGCTGAGTTCGAATGCCGCGGTGGTGCGTGTGGCGATTCATCCCGCCGACCTTAAGGATCCCACGATGCGCCGTCTTTGGCTCGGCCTTATTGAAAAACTGCGTCGCCGGCGACAGGTCCACACCTTGTCCTCGTGGGCGGCCACCGTCGGACTGTAATGTCCTCTTACAGTTTCAGCCTGCGCCCTTTCGAGAGGCGAAGACTCTGGAAAGCTGCAGGGATCGGCGCGGCTCTGTGCGTTTTCCCTCCGCTTGTCGTCCTCCTTTCCTTGGACGGGCCGAAGCTTCTGGAACACTTCCAAAAGGTGCCCGTCGGGCTCCTCGGCCTTTGCTTATCCATGGTCCTCGGGGCCTGGTTATGCCACAGCCTGCGCGTTTTGATCACGGTGCGGAGTTTGGGATACCCCTGTTCTTGGGCATACGCCTTTGGGACGGCTTTGGCCATGGAATTCGGCGTCGCAGCGACGCCGGGGGGCGTGGGCGGGGCCACCTTGAAGGCCGCCTTTCTCAAAAAACGTGGAATGCCCGTCGCGGAATCGCTGGGGCTCATCGCGACGGATCTCCTCATCGATATGGTCTTTTTCATGGCGACCGGGGCGGCTGGGTTTTGGGCGGCCTTCACGGATCCCCGATGGCAGAAAATGTGGGCTTCGGCAACGCTTCGTCGCGTGCCCGAGGGGCTTTGGGGGGGCGTTGCGGTTTTCGGGGCGGCGGTTCTTTTGAGTCTGCTATGGGTAAAAAAAAGCCGATCGGACCGATCGGGCCTCATGGAGGAAGTTCCGGGAGCCATGGATTCGCCGCCGGGGGAGGGCCCCTGGGGTAAGACTCTGGAAGCCCTTCGCCTTGGATGTCGCGTGGCGCCTCGATTGTTTCGACGCCATGGGAACGCTGTCTTCCTCTGTCTCCTTCTTTCGATGGGTCAAGGCGTGTGCCGGTTTGGCATCCTGCCGCTTTTGGTGCGCTCCTTCCATGACGACTTCAACCTCCTTCCCTTGATCCCCCTCCAGGCCTTTCTTTGGGCGATGTCCCTGGCCCTCGTGACTCCCGGGGGCGGGGGCGGCGTGGAAATCCTTTCCCTCGTGTTTCTCCGGGCCCTGCTTCCTGCCGAGGAAGCGACCGTGGTCGTTTTCCTATGGCGCTTCTTTACGTTGCACCTGAATTGGCTGGTGGGATCGCTTGCCTTATTCGGCCTTTTTCCAAGGGCTCGTGAATAAGTCGCCACGCATGGGCGCCGAGCCCTTCTCTGGGTTCTACGGGACGTCCTTCTGGGGTGCGCCATTTTTCAAATCGCAGGGGACCTCGTATTCCTCGTGCTTCATCAAATTGTCACGCCAATGACCAAATTGTCACGCCGATGACGCTTCACGGCAACGTTCCCGTGGCAGGGTTGTCGCGAATGAAAACCCAAACGGGGAGGCGAACCCATGAAGGCGGATCTGCACGTGCACTCGAGATTCTCCACGAGACCCTCGCAGTGGATTCTTCAAAAGCTTGGATGTCCGGAAAGCTTCACACAGCCCACAGATGTCTATCGCATCGCTCGAAACAAGGGGATGGACTTGGTGACCATCACCGACCACAACACCATCGACGGCGTGGCCGAAATCGCCCACCTGCCGGGCGTCTTCGTCAGCGAAGAGGTCACCACCTATTTCCCGGAGGATCGCTGTAAGGTGCACGTCCTGGCCTATGGCCTTTCCGCCGATGAACATCGCGACATTCAAAAGGTTCGGGAAAATATCTACGATTTGGTGGCTTACCTGAGAGAGCGAAAGATTGTCCACGCTGTGGCACACCCTCTCTATCGCATCAACGAGAAATTAACGGCGGAGCATTTTGAAAAGATGCTCCTGCTCTTTCGTATTTTCGAGCTTAACGGCGCACGAAACGACGCCCAGAATCGCATGCTGCGCGCCATCCTTTCGGCGGTGGACGGCTCCGTTTTGGAGCGTCTTGCGGAAAAACATCGGGATGTTCCGATTCCTTGGGAGAGGGGCCGGAAATGGATGATCGGCGGGTCCGACGATCACAGTTCGCTCAACATCGCACGGTTTTGGACGTCCGTTTCCGGCGCTTTGGACATCGCATCGTTTTTAGAGGGGATCGACAAAGGCGAGGCCGACGTTGAGGGGGTGCCGGCCACTCCCTTGACCATGGCGCACAACCTTTACGGGATCGCCTACCAGTACTACCGGGACCGCTTCAGGCTCGGCCGGCATCTTCACAAGGATGTGCTCCTGCAATTTTTGGAACGCGTCCTGGATGTCCATCGCGAGTCGGCGTCTCGGTCGTGGTCGAGCCGTGTTTATGACCTGGCCCGCTCCAGTCGCTTCTGGAGTCGACGACGCGATGCGGAAAAGCCACTTCCTCCCGTCCAGGCTTTCTGGAAAATGTCCCAAAGCCTTGTGGAAAAAGACGGGCGATTTATCGCCGCCGCCCAGGGCCGAACCCGTCTTAGCGTTTCGGCGGCGGAAAAGCTCTGGTATGGATTTGTGGAACAGGCCTGCGACGGCCTTTTAGTGAAACTTTCCAAGCGCATCGGAGACCAACTGCGCAGCGCCAACCTCTTTGATGTTTTCGGGAGCTTGGGGTCGGCGGGAGCGCTTTACAGTCTGATGGCGCCCTTTTTCGTCGCCTTTTCCCACTTTACCAAGGACCAGATTTTTGCGGCCGATGTCGGGCGCCGTTTCCTGGCCCCTAAGGCTTTCGAGCCGAAGGGCGGAGAATTGGCCGTGGCCCACTTCTCCGACACGGTCTTGGAGGTCAACGGCGTGGCCCGCACTTTACTCCAGCAACTCCAAGTGGCGCGGAGCCTGGGGAACCGTTTGACCCTTTTGACTTCCGAGGATGGGGCCCGCGATCTTCCGACCGGAGTGGTCAACTTCGAGCCCGTGGGCCGCTACGCCGTGCCCGAATATCCCGAGCTTTCTCTCAATATCCCGCCGTTCCTAAAAATTCTTTCCTTCTGCTACCAAGAAAAATTCACCCAGATTCACGCCGCAACACCCGGCCCCATGGGTTTGGCGGCTTTGGCGGTGGCCCGCATCCTCTCCCTTCCCATCGTCTCCACCTACCACACGGCTTTGCCGCAATACGTGCGACGATTGACCGGGGATGAGGGGCTGGAATCACTCACCTGGAGATACGTGATATGGTATTATAATCAAATGGATAAAATCTACGTTCCCTCCGCGGCCACAGGGGAGGAGCTCATCGGCCACGGGCTTCCCGCGGAGAAGGTGTGCACCTACCCGCGGGGTGTGGATATCGAAAAGTTTTCCCCTGAAAAACGCTCGGCCCGATTTCGCGTTCGGCACCGCATCGCGGACAAAACGGCGGCTTTGTATGCGGGACGCCTTTCCAAGGAAAAGGACTTGGATGTTCTGTGCCGAGCGTTTCGTAGGCTTCATGAGAAGCACCCCAAGACGGCTCTGGTCATCGTAGGAGACGGCCCCTACCGGCAAGAAATGGAAAAGGCCCTTTCGGGAACCTGCGCGGTCTTTACGGGCTATCTTTCGGGGGAAGCCCTGTCGGAAGCCTTCGCGTCATGCGATTTTCTCGTTTTTCCCAGCACGACGGACACCTTCGGCAACGTGGTTTTGGAAGCCCAGGCTTCGGGAATTCCCGTGATCGTGAGCGACCAGGGAGGGCCTCGGGAAAATGTGGTGCCGGGGCGCACGGGCTGGATCTTTACCGGACATGATGAAGAGAGTCTCCTGGGACGCATGGAATGGATGTGCATCAATGCGCAGAAGCGTCGGGAGATGGGAAAACAAGCGAGAAAGAGCATGGAACGGCGCTCTTTCCAGCGGGCCTTTCAGGCCATGTGGGAACTGTTCGAAGCGGCCTCCGAAAAAGAGGAATTGCGCCTTCCCGAAGCTGTTTAAAAAACCCGCCCTCCCAAAAGAACCGCGAAAGGACAAGTGCCCATGGATACGGCGAAAAAAGGCGACCTGCGTCTTCTTCCGCGCCCTGGCGCCTTGTGGCGTCCCGTGATCAAATGTTTCGAAAAACTGACGGCCTTGGAGCCTCTGGAGCGCGCGTATCGAAACCTTCCCCGGCCGTCCCATCCAGCCGAATTTGTGAACGAGGCTTTGAGGGCGCTTGGGGTGCGCCCCGTGGTCCTCGGGAACGAAGAAGCTCCACCCTCCTCGGGCCCCGTTTTGGTGGTGGCGAACCATCCTTTCGGGGGCTTGGAAGGCCTTCTGGCTGCCTGGCTTCTTTTGGATGGGCGCCCCGACGTGAAGATCATGGCCAACGCGCTTCTGGAACACATTCCCGAGCTGGCTCCCGTGATCATCGGCGTGGATCCTTTCGGGCGGCGAAAATCCACGGACCGTAATGTCGTCCCTCTGCGCCGCTGTGTGACGTGGCTCAAAGACGGGGGAGCCCTGGTTATGTTCCCGTCGGGGACCGTTTCCCATTTCCATGTGCGCAAGCGCCGCATTACGGACCCTCCGTGGAGCCCCACGGTGGGCCGGCTGGTTCTATGGAGTCGGTGTTCGGTTGTGCCCATGTATTTCGATGGGGCCAACAGCTTGTTGTTTCAGCTCCTGGGCCTGTTTCATCCGCGCCTGCGGACCCTTCTTTTGGCGAGGGAACTGCACAACAAGCGCGGCCACGAGGTTCGGTTAACCGTGGGCCGAACGATTCCCTTTGAGGAGCTTAAGGAAATCGGATCCCCGGACGGGATCACGGAGTATTTGAGAGCCCACACCTACGCGCTGGGTATTTCTCAAGGCAGCCCCCGGAGGAAAATTTCCGTTCCCCCGTGGCGTTCCGTGGGACGAAAGTCATCACGTGCAAGTGCCCCCATCGGGGAGGCGGTGTGCCGATCTCTTTTGCTTCAGGATATGGGGCAGCTGGACCCGGCCCAATGCGTCCTCCAAAGCGGGGCCTACCGAGTCTGGTACGCCGAGGCGGCGCAAATTCCCAACATTCTTCAGGAAATCGGTCGGCTTCGCGAAACGGCCTTTCGGGACGTGGGAGAAGGCACTGGCCGGTCGCTGGACTTGGACCGATTCGATCGGCATTACGAACACCTCTTCTTGTGGAATGAACAAACGCACGAGATCGTGGGGGCGTATCGCATCGGCCGAGGCGATCGGCTCTTAGGGTTGATGGGACTGGAAGGTTTTTATACGCACACGCTTTTCAAGTATGAGGCGGGCATTCGGCCCCTTCTTAAAAAGAGCTTGGAGCTGGGGCGTTCCTTCGTTCGGCCTGAGTATCAAAAGACGTACGCTCCGCTGTGGTTTCTCTGGAAAGGGATCGGCCGTTATGCGGCACGCCATGAACGGTATCGGTTTCTCCTCGGCCCCGTCAGTATCAGTGATGCCTATCACGTGCTCAGTCGCCATCTCATTCTCATGTATCTGCGCCACAATCATTTTTCGGAACAATGGGCCCGGTGGGTCCGTGCCCGCCGGCCGTGGCGTCGCATGCCTTCCATGCCGTGGAACGCCCGCACCCTGTGTCGGGATTTGGCCGACCTGGACCTCTTTTCCGAGTTGATCGCCGCCATAGAAAAACGCGAAAGGACGTTACCCGTCCTTCTTCGCCAATACATCAAGCTTGGAGGAAAGGTTTTGGGTTTCAATGTGGATCCGGATTTTTCCGACGTTTTAGACGCCTTGGTCGTGGTGGATCTGGCCCTGGCCGACCCTTTGCTTCTCGAAAAAACCATGGGCCGGGAAGCGGCCCATCGCTTCCTGCGTGTTCACCAAGGGGATTTCCCACTCGGTCTGCCATTGTGTGCGTGATGTGCCTCGTGCTGTAAATCCCGCGCCGGAAAAGCCGTGACCGAGTTGTCACGGAATCGTCATGATGTCGTCACCGATGTCATCTTCATTGCCTTCTCGAATGAATCCAAAAAGAGGCGAGGAGCGCCATGGAACGAAAAATTCTTTTTATCTGCGTGCACAACAGCGGCCGAAGCGTCATGGCCGAAGCTTATGCCAACAAACTTGGCCACGGAAAAATCCTGGCGGAGAGTGCCGGCTTTGAGCCAAGGCCCGTGCTTCCGGAAATCGTGGAGGTCATGCGGGAGGAGGGCATCGATGTGAGCGGGCATCGGCCGAGGAGCGTCTTCGATCTTTATCGGCAGGGAAAAATGTATGATGCCGTGGTGACGGTCTGCGATGATACGGAGGAATCGGCCTGTCCCATCTTTCCCGGCATTGTGCTTCGCGATCACTGGCCTTTCCCGGACCCGTCCAAGGTGGAAGGGCGGTCGGCGGAGGAGCGCAAGGCCAAGGTTCGCACCATTCGCGAAGCGGTGAAAGCCAAGGTCCGGCAATGGATCGATTCCCTGAATGCCGCCGAGAAAGACCTCTGAAGATGGTGGAGCCGGCATGCCGCCGGGGTGAACACGGCGGGCGGGTCGGCTCCTGGAAAGGGATCTTTCAGGAGTTGACGCATTCCGGATAGCGCCACTGGGGGACAGAAAGGGTTTCCGCGGCCCGGGAGTCCAACGGAAGGTCGGCCGAAACGGGTCGCCGGAATGTGCCGCCCTGCTTTTCCAACGCACGCTGGCAATCGATGCACAGTCGGGCCGTGGGTTGGACTTCCAACCGTTGCGGCTGAATCGGATCGCCGCACCGGTCGCAGACCCCGAAGTCGCCGTCCTTCAGCCTTTTGAGGGCGTTTTCGATTTCCCAATAGAGCTGGCGGTAGCGGTTGCGCAGGCGACGCAGCGTCTCCCGCTGGTGTTCCATGACCGCCACATCGGCTTCATCCATGGGTTCGCCCTGGCGCCCGTGTTCGTCTTCAGAATCTTCAAGGGATTGCAGGGATTCCATCAGAGTGTCTCGGGCCGAACAAAGCAGGGTTTCAAAGCGCTTGCGCGTGAACGGATCCATTCAAGCATCCTCCTTCCATTGTCTGAGAGGTTGAGGCGAAAGGCTCTAAAGAAACCCCCCGATCCGCCGCCTGCCGACGGACCAGGGTATCGTGGTAAACGCCCAGGACAGCGGCACCCCGATGCCAGGCTTCTCGGATGAGGGTCACAACGGTATCCCGAGAGCGAGGGTCCAACGAGGCGGTCGGTTCGTCCAAAAGCAGAATGGGATAGGTACAGACAAACACTCGGGCGATGTTCACCCGTTGTTGTTCCCCGCCGGAAAAGGTCGTCGGAGACAATCCCCAGAGGCGCCGGGAGATGCCGAGGCGATGGAGCATGGCTTCGGCCCGTTGACGGGCCTCATTCAAGGCGACGCCCTGGTTGAGAAGCGGCTCCATGACCGTGTCGAGAGCGGAAACCCTTGGAATAACCCGAAGAAACTGGCTCACGTAGCCGATGGCGTCGCGGCGCACCCTAAGCACCGTGCGGGGTGATGCGGCGGTGATGTCGATGTCCTGCCTGCCGCACCGGATCAGAATTCGGCCCTGGTCCGCAGCGTAGTTGCCGTAGATCATGCGCAAAACGGAGCTTTTCCCGATTCCGGAAGGCCCTGTGAGGGCAACGCTTTCCCCCCGGAATACCTCGAAGGTCACATTGTTGAGGACGCAGAGCCGGATTCCGCCGTGTCCGTGAAGCGTGAAGGTCTTGGCGACCGATTCCACACGGACCATCCATTCTTTCGCCATGGGGCGCTCCCTATCGCTAAACCGTAAGACGGGACGAGACGAGAAGTTGGGTGTACGGGTGCTGAGGGTCATCGAGGACGCGGTCCATGAGTCCGTGTTCCACGATGCGCCCTTGAAACATGACGAGAAGACGATGGGCGAGCAGCCGCGCCACGGCGAGATCGTGGGTGACCATGACCACCGACAGGCCGAGTTCTCGCACGAGGCGACGCATGAGGTCGAGAAAGCGTGCTTGAACGGAGACGTCCAAACCGCTGGTGGGCTCGTCCATGAAAATGATGCGAGGATTCGTGGCCAGGTTCTTGGCGATCTGGAGTCGCTGCAGCATGCCTCCCGAATAGGTGCCGGGAAGATCGTCCAACCGCTGCAAATCCAGTTCCACACGCTCCATCCAAAAGGAGGCGGCTTCCCGCAGCCGCCGAAAGCGACGTTCCCCTTCTGCCAGCAGCCTTTCGCAAATGTTTCCTCCGGCACTGACGCGCATGCGGATGCCTTCTTCCGGCCGTTGAAAGACGACACCGATGGCGGTGCGTAGAAGCCGCCGGCGAAGTGAGGCGTCTATTTGGTAAAGATCGACGAGATCCGTGCCGTTTCGATAGAGGACCGTGCCCTCCGTCGGGGGGCTGAGGCCCGAAAGGCAGCGAAGCAAGGTCGTCTTTCCCGAGCCCGATTCCCCCACCACGGCGACCACTTCGCCGGGGAACACATCCAGGTCCACCTCGAGACAGCCAACCCGGGTGCCGTACAGACGGGTGAGGCCTCGAGCGCGCACAATGGGCTCGTCATCCGTGAACGCCGTTGGCCGAAGGCGGTCAAAGGCCGCAGAGGTCATGGCTGCTCCTGTGCAGAAGCCGGTGCAGAGACACCGCCATGATGAGCAGAACCATCAACGGAGGTTTTGCACGAAACCTGAGTGGCCGAGGCGTGAGCCCGTCTTTTTTGGCAGGCGTCCGTATCCGAGCAGACGAACATGCGGTTTCCTTCGTCGTCCACGATGATTTCGTCCAGGTAATGGTTATCGGCGCCGCACAGGCGGCAGCGTTCTTGCCATCTTTCCACCGTAAAGGGAATGTCCTCAAAATCCAGGGGACGAACGTCGGTATAGGGCGGAACCGCATAGATGCGCTTTTCGCGGCCCGCCCCGAAAAGTTGCAGGGCCGGCATCTGGTGCATCTTCGGCGTATCGAATTTGGGAATGGGCGAGGGACTCATCACGTAGCGGCCGTTCACCAGAACGGGATAATCGAAGGCCACGCCGATCCGCCCCGTCCGCGCCACGTCTTCGTAGAGTTTGACGTACATCAGACCATAGTCGGCCAGGGCGTGTAACGTTCGGCACTCTTCTTCACGGGGTTCGAGGAATCGAAGAGGTTCCGGAAGGGGGACCTGGTAGACCAGGATTTGGCCTTCCCGAAGCGGCGTTTCCGGAATGCGATGCCTCGTTTGGATTATGGTCGCCTCCTGGGTGGCGGTGGTCGTCTTCACGTCGGCCGTTTTCCGGAAAAAATGACGGATGCTCACGGCGTTGGTGGTATCGTCCGCTCCCTGGTCGATCACCTTGAGGATGTCGTCGGGCCCGATGAGGGAAGCCGTGATTTGAATGCCTCCGGTGCCCCAACCGTAGGGGAGGGGAATTTCGCGGCTGGCGAAGGGAATCTGGTGCCCGGGGATGGCCACGGCTTTGAGGATGGTGCGTCGGATCATGCGCTTTGTGGTTTCATCGAGAAACGCCGGGTTGTAGCCCGTAAGGCCGCGCCACGATCTTCTCTCGGCAGGCGGCTCGGGGACGGTTGTGGGCGCAGGGGGTGTGGGGAAGGACGATTCCATGGGAGCACCTTATCCTTCGGCGGCCTGTTGAGGGTCGGACTTGTCGTGGGAGCGGCGCACGTGACACAGTTCCGCCTGAAAGTCCACGTAATGGGGCAGCTTCAAATGCTGCACGAAGCCGGAGGCTTCCACGTTGTCGCTGTGTCTCAGGACGAATTCCTGATCTTGAGCCGGATAGCGGACCTCTTCCCCCAACTCTTGGGATCGCAAAGCGCGGTCCACAAGAGCCATGGCCATGGCTTTTCTTTCGTTGGCACCAAACACCAAGCCATACCCTTGCACGAAACCGGGACCGTCGTCGGTGCGCTGATCGCAGCGGCTGAGCATCACGCACTCGGTCATCGGGATGGATCCGATGGTGATGCTAAAGCCCGTCTCCGGCAGCGTGACCGTCACAGGCACATAGCCCATGCGGATTTCCCCTACAAAGGGGTGGCCTCGAAAACCGAATCCCCTTTGGGCGGAGTATGCCATTCCCACGAGGAAGCCCTCGTCTGCGCGTGCCAGGGTCTGCAGGCGGGCGCTGCGCGGTGCGGGAATCTCCAAAGGCTCTTGGGTCACGTCGTGGGGTTTCGGGGTTTCGTCCGCTTTCACGTCTTCCATCAAGTGGGTGCCTCGAAGAAGCTCTGCCAGGCGCGGTGCCCGCTGAGGCAAGGGGTCCGAGCGATCGGCCAGATAGACCACGTTTTCGGGAACGGCTTTGGGTTCGAGAAGAGAAAAATCCAAAAGCCTGTGGGTGTAATCGTAGGTGGGGCCAAGAAGCTGCCCGCCGGGAAGATCCTTGAACGCTGCGGAAATGCGGCGAAGAAATCGCATGGCCCCCGTATCCAAGGGTTCGGAAACACCGAAGCGCGGCAAAGTGGTTCGATAGGCGCGAAGAAGGAAGGCGGCTTCCACGAGGTCGCCTTGGGCCTGTTTCACGGCCAGGGCGGCCAATTCTCGATCCCAGAGGGATCCTTCGGCGGCCACGCGATCCACGGCAAGTCCCAGTTGCTCCTGAATCTGTTTCACATCGAGCTCGGGGATCCGAATGTCGCCGCGCCGCTTCTCCGAAAGGAAGCGATGGGCATTGGCAATGGCTTTTTCACCGCCCTTTACGGCGACGTACATGAGAGACCTCCCATGGGCAGCACATGGGTTGACCGAGGAACAGCGACCAGGTCGGCGTCGTGCGTAAACAACACATCCAATCCTCTGGGATAAACGGCTTCCAGGCTTCGCCTCCAATCCCAAAAGCTCTTGGGACAACCTCGAACACGCAGGGCAGTCCGTCCTTGAATGCCGGGCCCGGAAAGAACAAAGGCCTCCCCGGACGTCGAGCTCGGCCATTGGCACAAGGAAGAGACCTGAATAATGACGGTGGCGCCCAAGTACGGTTCCTGTTCGGTGCCGATGGGAAAATCCAGGGGAAAGGAAAGGCCGGACGGATCCGTGACCAAGGCCAGGTCAGCCTCCCGGGATTCGCTCACCGTTCGCACTCGGGTGACCGATTGGACAGCCCATCGGGCTTCGTGGTCGATGGGCAGGTCGGTCCAAAACCGCACCGAATCGTCGCCCAAGGTGAGGAGAACGACCCACGAGGCGGCGTAAAGATCCCGCGGAATCATGCCCGGAGTTTTAAAAGTCACCAGACGCCCGGGATGGGCCATGGCGGTGAGAAGGGTTCGAAAGGCTTCCTGGGATTCCAAAACGGGCTCACGGAAGCCCATGGTGTCTAGAAATTCGGCATGGCTTGGCATGGTCTCTCCCCGGCAAGAATGTTCGCCTTATGGCAATGGATACCGTGTTGAAAAAGTTTGCCGTTCATTCACCGCGAACCAGAGTCATGAATTCCACCCGCGTGGACGCCACGCGGCCGGCTTCGCGCCGTTCCGCCTCCTGTTTTCGCCGCCACAGGGGATCCACGAAGGTGGCCATGAGGTGTTCCCTTTTTCTCGGGTCCTGAAGCTGAGCGTCCAAAACGGCGGCGATTTCCGCATGGCGCGGACGTCGCCCCAAGACCATGGCCGTGCCCAAACGACCTTCCCGAACGCGAACCGAGCATCGCGTTACTGTCGCTTCCCCCACGTAAAAGCGCTCCCCTTCGCCGCCGATGCGTGCCTGAATCATGAGCAAACCGACTTCGGGCCCGTGAACCACAGCGTAGGCCGGTTTGGGTTCGTAGCGTTCCCAAAAGGATTGCAAATCTTCGGAATCCGCTTCCGCCAAAACGCTCATCCATCGGCGGCGGACCTCTTGCAGTTCTTTTTCGGCATTGGATGGGATCGGTTCCACGGCGTGTCCTTTCAAATGAAACGACGGCGCAGCTTGGCACACAGAGTGTCGATGATGGTCACGGCCAGGATGACCATGGCCATCATGGTGGCCACATCCCGGTACTGGTAGCTGCTCAGCTTGTCGAACATGAGAAACCCGATTCCTCCGGCGCCGCAAAAACCGAGAATGGTGGCGCTGCGCACGTTGGATTCGAATCGCAAAAGGCTGTAGCTCACCACCAAAGGCATCACCTGGGGCATCACGGCAAACGAGAGCACCTGCAGCGGGCCGGCACCGGTGGCCGAGACCGCCTCCACCTGGCCCGGTTCGATGGCTTCGATGGCTTCACTGAAGACCTTGCCCAGAATGCCGAAAGTATGGATGGCGAGGGCCATAATGCCGGCAAAAGGTCCGAGTCCGATGACCGCAACGAAAACCAGAGCCATGACGAATTCGTTGAAGCCGCGGCAAAAATCCAAGAAGCGACGGATCGTAAACTGGCACGTTCGGCGCACCGTGCGATACAGCCATCCCTCGCCGGGAAAGAAGATTTCCAACGTGTTTCGTGCCGCAAGAAAGGAAACGGGGAGAGCCCACAGCACAGCGAGCAGGCTTCCCCAGATGGCGATGGCCACCGTCTCGAAAAGGGAGGCGGCATAGGCCTTGACGCTGGATGCACTGGTCTGGGGCGGAAAGAACCCGCCACGTTTTTCTGTCACCAGGCGCTGAAATTCCTTGTCCACCAGAGCACGGCGTTCTTCCTCGGGCATGGCGGCCACGCGCTTTTCCGCCAGGGCTTTGGCCTCCAGGGACAACGCAGAAGGATCCGCAGTCCTTCCCGACGCTCGAGCTTTTTCTTTGAGCTCTTGAAGAATTTCCTGAGTGAGGATGATTTGCGGCATCCGTTCGGCCTGCCGACGCGCCGTTTCCAGTTCATCGGGCGTAAGTTCGCGGCCAAAAAGATAGGTCCAGGCGTGGTGCCGTTTCTCCCAGAGTTTCATGGGGTCGATGCCGGTGCGCACATACGTGACGCCCAGAACGAGCAGGATTCCCGTGAGCATCAGAGCCTTTTTCACCTGCTGGACGGATATGGAGAATCCGGCTCTGGAAGGGGCTTTTGCTTCGACGACGTCCATAGAGGCCTTCCTGGAAGGTGCCGACCGGCATCCCCTCTGTGATTTCCCGCCGAAAGGCCCCCGCGGGTGTAGGGGCGGGAGCCGTCGTCGGCAGGAAAAGGATTTAAGACGCTTGGGCCAGCTGTTTCTTGAGCTGGTTCAGGTAGCGGATCACGTCATAGACCGAATCGTCGGCAGGGCCGTAACCGCCGATCTGAAGTTTTTCCAGAGCGGGTTTGTTGGCGTTGAACATCATCAGAGCCCCGGCGAAGGCGGCCTTGAGGCTTTCGGGCAAATCCTTTCGGGCGCACATGGGGGATCCGGGGATGAGTTCCGACTTCCACAGGACGGTAAAGTCGTCAAAGGAGGCCTGCCCTTTTTCGCTCATGCGGTTGATGTCGATGTTGTTCGTGGCCGCCACATCGATGGAGCCGTTTTTGACGGCCAGGATGCTCGCCCCGTGAGATCCGGAGAATTTGACTTCCTTGAAATACTGTTTCGGATCTACCTTCAAGTCCCGGTAAAAGAGCAGGTTCGGCACCAGGTATCCGGAGGTGGAATTGGGGTCGGTGAAGGCGAAGACCTTGCCCTTGGCGTCCTCCAGTTTTTCGATGCCGGAGCCTTTCTTTGCGATGACGACGCCGTAGTAGCCGGGTTCTCCCGACGTGTCTTTTTCCATGGCCAAAGCGACGGCACCGGCTTTCTCGGAGGCTTCCACGTAGCTTTTGGGGCCGAGATAGGCGAAGTCGATGTGTTTGTGCGCCATGGCCGTAATGACGCCTGCATAATCGGAAGCGCTTTGCGCTTCGACCTTGACCCCCAGCGTTTTTTCCAGGTGCTGAATCAGCGGCTCAAATCTCTTGACGATATCCGCTCCTCCTTCCGTCGGAATCAGGCCGATCCGCACGGTTTGAGGCCACGAGTCCGGGTTGGCCATGGAAACGGAACAGCACAAAGTCGCCATGAACGCCACAATCGCTCCGCACAAAACCAAACTCTTTCGCCACACGTTCATTCTTTTTCTCCTCTTTTTTTGCCGTAAACTCCCTTGGAATCCCTCACGCACAGGCCACGACTTCCTCCCAGGTCACGGGGCATCGACTCCCATAGATGTGAGCCACCGTGTCCTCATCCAAAAGAGACGCCGTGCCGTCAAAAACCACGCGCCCTGCGCTCATTCCCATCACTCTTTTGGCGTAGCGTTTGACGAAGTCCAAATGATGCAAGTTGATCACCACGGGAATGCCTTTCCTTTCGTGAATGTCCTGAAGGAGGCTCATGACCACCGAAGCGCTTCGCGGGTCCAGGCTGGCAATGGGTTCGTCGGCCAGGAGGACGTCCGGTTCCTGGGCCAACACGCGGGCAATGGCCACACGTTGCTGCTGTCCCCCCGAGAGGCGGTCGGCGCGTTGAAAGGCCAGATCCGCAATGCCCACTTCGGCCAGGCAGTGCAGGGCGTAGTCCTTTTCGTGTTTGGGAAAGAGGCGGGCGAGCGACAACGTATGGAGCACGGGGGAATTTTGAAAGCGCAGTCGCCCCGCCAGAACGTTTTCCAAAACCGTCAACCGGTGGACCAAGTGAAACTGCTGGAAAATCATGCCGACCCGACGCCGCACCCGCTGCAAGGCCGCGCCGGAAACCCTGGTGATATCCTCGCCGAGCAGGGTCACTCGCCCGGCCGTCGGTTCGATAAGTCTGTTGAGGCAGCGCAGCAGGGTGGATTTTCCGGCTCCGGAACATCCGATGATGATGAGAAAATCGTTGGCGTGGAGATCGAAACTGACGTTGTCCACCGCTACGGTTCCCGAAGGGTAGCGCTTGACCAAATTTCGGACCTGGAGCACCGGGTCCCCCGTGAGGCGATTTAGGCACGAGGCTGATCCACGCATGACGAACACTCCTTATCCATGAAGTTTTTCTCGGTGAGTGCCAATGAGCGAAAAGGCCCGGGCTCCATTCCTTTGGGACCGGCTTCGTAAACAAGTCGGCCCGCGACCCACAGGCGGGCCACTCGGGCCCAAGGCCCATGGGTCTCGATGACGGCAACGTCCGCGGGGAGGCCCGGTTTGAGAAAACCGCAAGGAACGGTATGGGACAGGAGTTGAGCCGGCCCTGAGGTCACGTGAGCCAGGCACAGTTCCAAAGGGGCGTCGCACAGCCGGTGAAGAACGAAGGGCGCCTGCAGCAGGCATTCCGGGTAGTAATCGCTGACCAAAGCGTCCGTCAGCCCCATCGAAACGGCCTCTCGCGCGCTCAGATGGCTGTTGGACGACGCCCCGCGAATCACATTGGGTGCACCGACCAGCACCGCCATGGCCCGATCCTTGGCTTCGCGGGCTGCCTCGATCGTCACGGGAAATTCGGAGCCGCAGGCGCCGAGATCGTGGACGAAGGCCACTTTGTCTCGTCTGTCATCATCGTGGCTCAAGAGCGGGGCGCCGCAGCGAAAGGCAGCCTCCGCAATGCGTCCCACATCCTGCCAGGCCTGCTCCCTTTTGTGCACTTTGGCGGCGGCCATGGAGGCCGTTTCCTCACGGCTGAGCCTGTACGTTCCCGAATAATAACGATGAAAAGCCTCAAAACTGCGAAACTGCCCCTGACCCGGAGTGTGGTCCATGATGGACACCACATCCAAAAGCCCGTCGAGCAACAGGCCTTCGAAGATTCCTCGCGCCTTGTCCGAGCCCACCTCAAAACGCCCGTGGACGCAATGGCGGACCGAAGACTGCGAGGAGGCGTCGAAGGCCTTGATGAGGCGTACAAGCGCTTCGGCTCTGTCGGGCGATCGAAGGCCGAGTTCGTTATCGGCGAAGCTGATGGCGTGACAGAAGGTGCTGATGCCGCAGGCCGCGAGCCGTCGATCCAGGGCGGTCAGGGCAAAATCCGGTTCAAAGAGCACCCCGGGGCGCATTTCGATGCATTTTTCCAGGACATCCGAGTGTAGGTCCACGAGTCCCGGCAGGATAAGGCTCCCGCGGACGTCCACAGGTGTGGTCCCTTGTGGCGGGCCGTCGCCGAGGCATACTTCGAGGACGCCCGTCCCATCGAAGACGATCCGTCCTCGGTCGTAGAGCTTTTCGCCGTCAAACAAGGGACCGCCGTAAAGACAGGTTCTCATGGCACCTCCTCGGGCGACGACGGAGAAGCGCATGGTCCGACACGGCGACAGGGGGCGCGACCCGCCGATCCATCAATACGGTAGACGCGGGATCGGGCGTGCCGGAACCCCGCTTTTTCGTAAAAACCGCGCTGTGTGCTTTCACGCTCTTCGCTGGTCAAAACTTCCACTCTGACGGCCTGGCAGCTCTGAGCATAGGCCACGGCATGGGCCAAAAGGGCTCGGCCCACACCCCGACCTCGCCATTCGGGCCGAACGACAAGCTCTTCAATGGTCACCTGTTCGCCGGCGAGGCGCAGGCACGGAAGGCGACGCACCGTGATCATGCCGATGACGCGCCCTTCAGGGTTGGAGACGGCCAGAAGACACCGATACGCCGAATCCTCGAGGAGGCGAAGATAGACAGGGTAAAGTCGCTCCAAAGGAACGTCATATCCCAAAGCCGTGAGGAGCTCGCCGACCGTTTCCAGGTCCTCCGGTCGAGCTTCGCGGAAAACAAAGGGCATCTTGTCCACAGAATGGGTCACGGCCGCACTCACCACCGCTCCTTGAAAAAAGGTCACTTTCAAAGGCCTCATGTTTTACGGGCCCATTGAAAGCCTTCCGTGTGACGCGATCGTGACCCGACCGTGAAAATCCCGTGACGAAGCCTCAGGGGTGGCTGGGGGTGCTCCAGAGCGGGTTGAGGGCTGGATGTGTGAAATCCTTGAGGGGTGGGAGGCCGGTGGGTGTTTTTTCACCCGCACGACGCTTCCCGATACGGCGGGCATCGCCGCTGCATGTTGGAGGAGCGGAACGCCCGCAGTGCCGGGAAGGCATTGCGCCTGAGTCAGGACCGGCCCAGCTCTTCGGCTTTTTCTTTAGGGTTCGCAGTAGAGGGGATCGCCCATTTCCTTAAAGGAAAAGTTGTAAAAGACGTTGTGGCCGTTGTAGTCCAGGACCCGCAAGTCGTCCGTTTGGTTCAGATCGCCCAACACGATGTTGTACTGGAGGCCGTACTTCTTTTTGACCGACTCCAGGGGTAGTTCGCGGGCGATAAATTTCTTGATCCCCTTGGCGTTGAGCTTTTCGATGAATTTCGGGTCCTGGAAAGACTCATAGCTCGTCAGAACCAAGATGGGCCCCGTGCCTGTAAAGATGATTCCGGCTTTCATGGCGGCTCCCCCTTTGTGAGATGTGGATTCTTGCATGCGCACCCGATGCGGGTGGCGGCCCTGTCCCCGGGATAAGCCATGCGGGCATTTGAGGATTGACAATGCGTTGGAAGATGTGGAAAACGTCGCCCGTCCCCCAGCATATCCCGCGGGGACCTAGATTTTTTGTAACCCCGGACGCACCGGTTCGGCAAGCTCTTGACAGGTCCCATGACGTCCATGGGGAGGCGGCCATGAAGCAATATGTCATCGATCAATTGCGGGAATCGGACTACGACCGCATTCGCGACTACCTCGTTCATCATGCGGAATCGGCGGCCATGGAAGGCATCTACTACGTGGACCTGCCCGACAGCCTGTATACGGATCTGCAGAAGTCCCACGACCGCTGCCAGCCGTATTACTTTGCGGTGAACCTCACGCGAAAGCAGGTGGGCTTCGAATGGCTCATCCGCAGCCGAAACACGCTGCGCTGCGCCTGCATCGGTTACGCCACCCAGAAACAGCGGGACTACATCATCGATTACGCCGACGGGATTTTGGACCGGCTGAGGATCAAACTTTAAGAAAACCGCCCCTTTTGGCAAGGATCTTCGGGTGGATGGGTTCGACGCAGACACCGCACCCTATCTGCTGCCGACCGAACATCCCTGGGAGGCTCTTTCCCGGATGCCCCTCAACGGTCGAAGGGTCCTGACCATTGCGGGAAGCGGCGACATTCCCGTCTTTTTGGCGTCCCAAGAGCCGGCGTCTCTCGAGGCGGTGGATGTGTCTCGGGGCGCCTGCTTTTTCGCCGAGCTGAAAAGGGCCGCCTACAGGCATCTTCCGCGGCGGGAGTTTCTCCGTTTTTTCTTCGCCGGCACGGCGTGTTCGCCTTTTCTTTTGAAAAACGCCGAAAACGGTATCGCTTCAAAGCCTCCCGCAAGATGGTCGCTCTACAGGACCGTGCGGCCTGATTTGACGCCGGCGGCCCGGCATTTTTTCGACGCCCGCATCACCCCCAACGCCGACGAAACCAACCCTTTCGTCCAATTTTTGAGACCGACCGATGTGTTTCACGCAAGCCTTTTTCCGCCTGCCATCCGTGAAGAGGCCTACACGATCTGGGCCCGCGGCGCACGCCGGCATTTTTCCATTCATTGTTGCTCCCTCGAGGATTATTTGGCCGAGACGCACTCGTGCTTCGATCTCATCTACACGTCCAACGTTTTCGAATACCTGCGCATCCGCTACGTCATGGACGCCTCAGCGGCCGCTTTCCGAACGTTCGTACGCTCTTTTTGGGAATCCCTGCATCGCGCCCTCGCCCCTGGCGGTTGTGCGGTTTTCTACCTGTGCCAGGGGCATGAAACAGCCCTTTTTCCGCGATTGCTTAAAGAACTCGCCCCGCCGCGTCCCATGAGGTATAAGAAACACCTTGTGCCGGTCATCCTGCGGCCCCCGGCGCTTTCCGGGACCGTGTGGCGGCATGTGGTGGTTCTTTTTGAAAAGGCATCCCTCAAGATAGACGAGGCGGCATGAGTCGACAACGCAAGGACCTGATGCTGGAAGCCTTCGTCGGTGAGGCTCGAGCTCATTTTCGGCTCCTCTTTTACGCCGAGAAGGCCGACGAAGAAGGCTATCCCCAAATCGCCCGTCTCTTTCGAGCCATCGCCGAAGCGGAACGGGTCCATGCCCGAAACCACGCCTCGCTTCTGGAATCCGTAGGATCGACGGAAGAGAACCTTCAGGCGGCGTTTCAATCGGAGTCTTTCGTCAACCAGGTAGCCTACCCCAGTCTCCTAAAAGAAGCCTGGCCCTTGGAGGACAAGGCCGCCATCTGGTTCCTCACATCGGCGCGAAACGCCGAAGAGCGTCACGCCAAGCTTTACAAGATGGCGCTGCAGGACATGGTGGCCGACCGGATGACGCTCTACACCGTGTGCGGCAACTGCGGCTGGGTGGAACAAGGCGGCCCGCCGCCAAAGTGCCCCAACTGCGGAAGAGATGGAGAAACGTTCCGAGAGATATCTTAAGGATTTGCGCCGAGCCCGCTTGGTTTTCCAGAAAGGAAGACAAGAGCCGACATGAGTGCATTTCAGCCGGGAGAATTGGTGCTGCTCACATCCCAGAAGGGAAAAACCTGGCTCGTGCGGGCCGGGGCCGGATCTTTTTCTTCACACCTGGGCACCGTGGATCTTCAGGACGTGGTGGGCCGGGAAGAAGGGGAGTTTCTGGAAACCACGCAAGGGGCCAAGGTCTTTCTCTTTCGACCGTCTCTCGGCGATTACATTCACAAGCTCAAACGGCGCACCCAGGTGATTTACCCCAAGGACATCGGGGCCTTTCTCGTCTACGGCGACATCCGCCCGGGAGACGTGGTGCTGGAATCCGGCGTGGGCTCCGGGGCCCTCACCCTGGCGCTTCTTCGCGCCGTGGGCCCGACAGGGCGCGTCGTTTCCGTGGAAATCCGCCCGGAATTTGCCGAACTGGCCAGGAAGAACATCGAGATTTTCTTCGGGAAGAACCCGGACAACCACAGCCTTGTGGTGGCGGACGTCACGGCTTCCCCGTTGGCGCTCCAGGCCGACCGTGTGGTCTTGGATCTTCCCGAACCGTGGAACGCCGTCGGTGCCGTCTCAGCCTGCCTTCGAACCGGAGGCCTTCTCGTGTCCTTGAGCCCCCAGGTGGGGCAGGTCCAGATGGTGTGCCAGGAACTGAAACGGCACGGCTACGCCAACGTGACGACCTTTGAGCTGCTCAAGCGCACCTGGAAAATCGACCCGCGTCGAGCCAGGCCCGAAGACCGCATGATCGGCCATACGGGCTTTATCACCGTGGCGAAGAAGATTGCCCGCACGTCGGAGGAGGTTCCGACGATCCGAGATCCCGAAGCCCCCCTGCCGTCGTGAGGCCGCACCCGCCGGAACAGCCGGAACAGTGGATGGTCTCTCCTCGAAACGTCTTCACGAAGTGACGGACGATCACGAGGACGCCCACAAGCACGCAGAGTCCCACCAGAAGATGCTGCCACATGAAAAGCCTTCCTTTCCTCGAAGCGGTGTGCCTTCAGCCCAAACCCAAGAGTCGGCCGCCTTGGTAGACGGCGGTGGCGACCACAAAGGCCACCGTCGTGTTGAACGCCATGGAAAAGACACCCCATTTCCACGACCCCGATTCCTTGATGATGCACGTCACGGTGACGAAACAGGGCGAATAGAGCATGATGAAAACCATGGCGGCGAAAGCGACCAAAGGATTCCAGTGCGGGTCCTGACGCAGCCTTTGGCTGAGCGAGGTGCTTTCCTCGGCATCCAGTTCCCCCAGGGAATAGGCGGTGCCCAAGGTGGAAATGATGACTTCCTTGGCGGCGAATCCGCCGACAAGGGCCACGTTGGTCCGCCAATCGAACCCGCACCAGCGGGTGACCCTTTCCAGGGCGGTGCCGATCCTGCCGGCAAAGGATGAGCGAAGGGCTGCCGTCGCTTCTTGCCGGGCGATGTCCTTGAGGCGATGGCGGGCCTCCTGCACGGCGGCGCCGGCGCCCTCGTCCGTTTCCAACAGGGCTCGATCGTCCGGCGAAAGGGATTCCATGACGGCGTGCCGCGCCTCGTCGAAGCGGTTTTTATCTTCCGCGGACAAGCCCGGGTAGGTCATGAGGGCCCACAGCAGGACGGAAATGGCCACGATGATGGTGCCGGCCTTGCGTACGTACTGCCAGATGCGTTCCCATGTGTGAATCATCAGCCCTTTGAAGGTGGGAATCCGATACGGGGGAAGCTCCAAAAGAAACGGACTGCTGGGTCCTCGAAGGATCGTCACGCGAATCACTTTGGCCAGCCCAAGGGCGAAAACCCACGCCAGAAGCGTCAGCAGGAAAAGCATCTGCGCTCGATTTTCCGTGAAGAAGGCCGCAATCAACATGGCCAGCACCGGGACCTTGGCGCCGCAGTTCATGAACGGGGCGGTGAGCAGCGTCGCCAGCCTTTCCCGGGAGGTGCGCAGCGTCCTTGTGGCCATTACACCCGGAACGGCGCAGCCGCCGGCAATGCCGCCGGAGATGATAAAAGCCATGAAGGAATTGCCGTGCAGGCCGAAGAGGCGAAACACCCGGTCCAGCATGTAGGCGGCTCGCGCCAGGTAGCCCGTGTCCTCCAAAAAGGCGATGGCCAAAAACATGAAGAAAATAAGCGGCACAAAGCCCATGACCCCGCCGACGCCGTCGATAATGCCGGAAACCACGAGGGAGCGCAGCGGCCCCTCCGGAAGGACCCCTTCCGCCCAGCGGCTCAGAGCGGCGAAAGCGGCTTCGAACCACTGCACGGGAAGCTCGCTGTAGGTAAAGGTGATTTCGTAAACCCCGTAAAGCACGGCCACCATGATGATGGGCCCGAAAAAGCGGTTCGTCAGCACGCGATCGATTTGATCCGAAAGGTGGAGTCGGTTTCCTTTAAAACGCTGTTCCAGAACCCCGTCCTTGAGCAGGGCCGCAATGAAACCGTAACGGTGGTCGGCAATGATGGCTTCCGGGTAACTATCTAAAGTCTTTTGGATATGCTCGGTCACCTTGGCGGCCATGGCCTCCAGCATCTCGGACACCGTGGGGTCCTTCTCCCGCCCCTTTTTTTTCACCTGCTCGTCTTCTTCCAGGTATTTCAAAGCCGTCCAGCGGGCGGGGTAGAGGTCCGTGAGGAATCCCGATCCCTCGATGATCTTTTCCATGTCCGCAAGGACCGGATCCACATCGGGTCCGTAGGAGATGCGTAAAGGCTGCCAACGCACCCCCGAGCGGGCCACGTCCACGGCGGCCCGAATCACGGCGTCCTTGCCCTCCCCGCGCCGCGCCACCGTGGGCACCACGGGCACCCCGAGCCGCCTGGAAAGTTCCTCGGCGTTGATGCGAACCCCGCGTCCTTCCGCCACATCGATCATGTTGAGTGCCACCACCACGGGAACGCCCAGTTCCAGGAGCTGCAACGTCAGGTAAAGGTTGCGGTCCAGGTTGGATGCATCCACGATGTTGATGACCACTTCCGGGCGCTCATGGACCAGAAAATCCCTCGCCACCAGTTCTTCCAAGGAATAGGCCGTGAGGGAATAGGTTCCCGGCAGATCCACCAAACGGATCTGCCGTCCGTTGAGAGCGTAGAGCCCCTCTTTCTTTTCCACGGTAATACCGGGATAGTTGCCCACATGCTGTCGTGCGCCCGTGATGGCGTTGAAAAGCGTCGTCTTGCCGCAGTTGGGATTGCCTGCCAGGGCGAAAAGATGCTCTTGGGTCTCTTGCGTGGTTCGGGTCACGGGGATTCCTCCACGTCCACGAAAATGTGATCCGCTTCGTTATTGCGCAGGGTAAGGGTGAACTGCCGCACGCGCACGGCCACCGGATCCTTCAGAGGCGCCCGTCCCTGAACTTGGATGGGCGTGCCCGGCACAAGCCCCATGTCGCGGATGCGACGGCCCAGCTCGCCGGTGGCCGTCACCTTCACGATGACTCCGTGCTGCTTCGGTTCCATGTGTCGTAAAAGCACCGTGGGCATAGAACGCCTCAATGATTAGGGTCGGCTAACTTTAAGGGCATGAAAAGAGCGGCCCTTTCGGCCGCTCCGAGACACCATCCTTGCCGGCACCCATGGGCGCCGGTCACGCCGGTAGGCCGCACACCAGAATCTTGTTGCTCACCCCGGCGCCGAGACTCAAGGTGCTTCCGTGCACCTTGATGAGACACGGACGGTCGCATCCTGCACACAAAACCTCCACTTCGGCTCCAGGATAGATGCCGAGCGCCGCCATACGCGCGCACAGGTTCCGGCCGCCTTCGATGCGCTGAACAAGAAGCCTTCGTCCTGCCGGTGCTTGAGACAAAGGAACGACCGAATCCCGGCATCCATCGTCCGCTCTGCATGGAGAAAAACATCGCATCATGGGCCACCACCTCATCGTGTCGCTCCTTTTTTGACGTCGTGTATTAGGTAAGCCAAACTTTTTCCCCTGTCAAGGGAAATCCTCGGTCATGGGCCGAGGGGATGTGGGCGGCTTTCTTTTCGTGTGGCCATCATGATAGAGAGAAGCCATGGAAAAGGGGCGACGGGAACGGGACGGCTCAAAGGGGGCTGATTTTCCCATGGGGCATGGAGCGCCTTGGGGGCGCCGAGGGGACGTCGAGTTCCGGCGTGCCCTGGACGCGGCCCACGAGGGCGATTGGCAAAGCCTTGCGCGGTTGGTGCGCCATCTTGCCGGGGTTCCCCTGAGCCGTCTGCCCCACGACGTGTTGGAATTCCTCTTGGATCTCGTCTTTTGGTGCCGCACGACACATCCAGGCCCCGAAGCCTTTCCCTCCGGTGTGCAAACGTCGGGGCGGAAGGGATTGGGATTTCTCGGTGTCCTGTTAGCGCCGAAGATTCGAAAGGCTTTTTCGACCCTGCCGCCCTTTGTGGAAGCCAAGACGTACCCGCTGGCCGAGGTGGCGGCCTTGGGCGTTCCGGTGCCGAGGCCTTTTCGAAAATCCCCCGGGGGCCTTCTGTGGAGGCGTCGGTTTCGAATTTTTCGGCGTCGCTTTCTGGAAAATCTGCGGGCCGAAAGTGGGCGCAACGGCCTTCCGGTGGAAAATGAGCCGCTGTGTTCACCTGTGACCGTGAGTGATCTGTCGCGGGTGTGGCAGGGGGGTCCCCAAAGACGGCGCCTTCCGTTTCGCCCGGGGCGTTTTCTTCGGATCGGTCGTTTTCTTGGCGCTTCCATGCGCCGGTCCGCATTGCGGAGCCCCTTTCTTCCCGCATCGGGTATGGCCTCAAAGGGTCCGGCAGGTTTTCAATATGGGGGTGTGCGGGCAAGCTCCGCCGTCGAATCGTGGGGTGCGCTCGGTTCCGGCGCCGTGCGGTTCCTGGAAGAGCTCGTGGATGCCGTCGCGGAGGAACTGCGGGCTGTGCGGCGTCTGGCCGAGGCGGTGAGTCGGGCACGGCGCCGGGTGGTTTTAAGCCTTCACAACGCGGCGTCGGCCGCATGCAGCGGGTGGGCTTTCCAGGATGTGGACCGCCAATTCGCCGAGGCTCGAGCGGCGGACCTTTTCGTCAAAAATGTCCGGGATCGATTGATCGCCCGTTCGCTTTCCGAAAGCGCCGCCTCGGACGACCCGATGCTTCGAAAACTGTGGGCGGCATGGCAGGAACGGCTCATCACGCCGAAAGCCGTCCATGGGCTGTGGGAAGCGTGGGGCCGCGCCGTCTTAGGGGGGCCGGATGAGCGTGATCAGGCGGCGCGGGCGTTCCAAGATCTTTTTCCGGGGAGGCCCGCGGAGGCCGTGGCCGAGTCGGCGCCGTTGGCTTGGTCGGGATGGCTCAGCCCTCACCAGCACTTTTCGTGGCGGGTTGTGGAGTCCCAGCGGCGTGAAAAGAAGGCTCTTTGGTCCCCGGGCTTTCGGTGCCTCAAAGCCCTTCTTCAGGAAGGGCAGCGCCGACTGGACGCGGGAGACGCGGAGGCTCTCGTGGTTCCATGGATCGACAAGTTCTTCATTTCATCCAAACGGGAAGGAGACCTGGGCTATCTGCGCATGCTCTTGGATTGGCTCCGCATGGAAGGGCTCACGCCCATTGTGCTTTTCTGGGAAGACACAACCCGGGGGCACGAGCCCACCTTGGCGGTGGCTTTAAGAAGGCGGTGGCCGGCCTCCCAGTTTACGGGCTTTGGGGTTTTCGGCGATGGACCGTGGACACGGCGCGACGCCGAGGGTATTTTGACCCGGACGGCCGAACCGGGCCGCCTCTATGTGCTGAGGCCTTTAGACGATACGCACAGGCCTCGATCCGTGGAAGCCGTCCTGCACGGTCGTGTGGATCGCCGCGATTTTTTTGCCGGGTACGATTCCTCGTGGAAGGACGGCACGTACGCTTTCTATACAGGCACCCAAGCGGCTTCGCTGACATCCATCGCCACGGAACCGGAAAGGATTCCCCCCTGGGTGGTGGTGCGCGGGCTTCGGCGCCCGTTGGGCTGGTATTTTCGCCGCGCCGTTCGACAACGGGCCCTTGGAGGCGATGAGGACGAGCGGCTTCGGCCTTTGACGGTTCGAATTTACGCGCGGTTTGCCAATCTGCTCTAAACAGCCGGGAAAAAGGAATTGACTTTATTTTCAAATAGTTCTAAGCGTTACAGTGAGTTGGATTTCCAAACCCAATGCGACCGGCATGATGAACAATAATTTCCAAAAAGCCCGTGATAAGATGGTGGACACCCAGCTGGTCACGCGTGGGATTTACGACCCGCGGGTGCTGGCGGCCATGCGCAAGGTGCCCAGGCATCTTTTCGTCAGCGAAGCGTTGCAGTCTCAGGCTTATGCGGACCATCCGCTGCCCATCGGCGACAAGCAAACCATCAGCCAACCGTACATCGTGGCCCTCATGACCGAGGCGCTCCAGCTTAAGGGTCATGAAAAGGTCCTGGAAATCGGGACGGGATCGGGGTATCAGACGGCGATTCTGGCGGAATTGGCCGATCGCGTTTTCAGCATCGAACGGCTTCCCGGGCTGTTGCACAGGGCGCGCCACGTCCTGGAAAAGCTGGGCTATCGCAACGTGGTGCTTAAAGTCGGCGACGGCACCATGGGCTGGCCGGAAGAGGCGCCTTTCGATGCTATTTTGGTGTCGGCCGGAGCGCCCAAGGTGCCGCAGCCCCTGGTGGACCAGTTGGCCATGGGAGGCCGCCTTGTGCTTCCCGTGGGAGACCGGCTGAGTCAGGATCTGGTGCTCGTGGAGCGGGTGCCGGAGGGGATTCGCAAAAGCAGTTTGGGCGGGTGCCGTTTTGTGGATCTCATCGGCAAGTGGGGCTGGGAAGAGTAGACGGCAAAGGGCGGACCATGAACGAAGCCATGGGGGAGGAACCGCGTTCGGGCGACATTCTGGAAGAAAACCGACTGCTTCGCCATGAACTGGAAAGGCTTGTGCGCACGGCGGCCGCCAATGAAAAGATTTGGCGACACATGGTGGAGATCGAACGCGTGCTGTTTCGCACGCGGGAATTCGATCGGCTGGCCTCCGAGCTTTTGAAGGAGATTCGGGCCCGGTTCGACGTGGACGGCGTTGCCCTGATCATCACCCATCCGGACGTGGTGGACCGTTTCTTTCCCCAGTTGCTGAACGGCGGCGGATGCCGAAGCCTGCTGAACGACGGCGGCACATGCATCCTCGCCCTGACGGGTCCGCCGACCCGCCGCGAACTTCTGGAGAAGGTGGCCGAGCCCGTGTTGTTTCAGGACGGGGAGGCTTTAAGGGCCCTTTTGGCCCACGTGCCGTCCCTTTCCGAAGGGTTTTGCCCCATCGGCTCAGCCGCCCTCGTTCCGCTGACCATCCATGATCTGTCCTACGGTTTCCTGCTGCTTGCCTGTGCCGACCCTGATCATTACCGGCCCGGGGACGGCACGGAACTGCTGGCCCAAATGGGCGTGAAGATCGCCTTGTGCATGGACAACTGCTTGGCCTATGAACGGGTCAAGGATTTGTCCGATCGCGATGCGCCAACAGGGCTTTTGAATTTTTTTCAGATCCACAACGTGCTGGAACGCGAATTCCGCAGGGCACGGCGGCTCGGCACGGCCCTGTCGCTCCTTGCCGTGGATTTGGAGTTCGTGGACGAAGGAGCGGAACATGAGGACATGGTGGATCCCGTGTTGCGCCATGTCGGTGAATTGCTTCGCAAGACCTTCCCCGACGGCGACGGCTTCATCGGACGCTACGGCAGCGTGGAATTCCTGGTGGTGTGTCCTTACGCCGATGAAAAAGAAGCACACACGCTCGCCGTGGAACTTCACGAGCTCATCCGCCGTTCTCCGTTAAGACACCGGCGCACCGTCATTCTCATCAAGCCGCGGATCGGCACGGCCACATTGACCCCTGCCATGCACAAGCCTCACGAACTTCTCGACGCCGCCCACAAGGCCTTGTGTCTTCTTAAAACATCCCAGGGTTTTCCTCGCCCTGTGACCGAACCGGTCGGCCAAGCCTCTCCGCAGGAAAGGTGAAAGCCAAAGGCCGCGCCCCGTGATTCCTGGGTCGCGCACGGCATGGACGGCGTGGAACGTCACGGCAAGGCTCAGCGCAGCAGCAGTTCGTGCTTGGGACCGAAGCAGCGTCGCCGGACGAGCCACACCACGAGGAGTGTTCCCAGGGTGGTGGATCCCACCAGCATGAGCATGACAACGATCTGGTAGCGGATGGCGACCAAGGGATCCGCTCCGGCAAGAATCTGCCCGGTCATCATTCCGGGGAGAAAGACGATGCCCACGCCCATCATGGCGTTGATGGAAGGGATCATGCCCGCCTTGATGGCCGCTCGAAACGTTTCCGCACTGGCTTCCTTGTAGTCCGCTCCCAGACTGAGCAGCATTTCCACATCCCCTCGACGGCGACGAAGTTCTCCAAAGAGACGTTCCAGGGCGATGGCCACGGCGTTCATGGAATTGCCGATGACCATGCCGCCCAGAGGCAGGAAGTACTGAGGCCGCCACCAGGGCTGCACCCCCACCACGAAGGCTGTGACCACGTAGGTGATAACGAAATAGCCGGCCAGCATGGAGGCCAGTGTCGGCAAAAAGAAGGCGACGGCCCTTTCGGAAACACGGCTGCGAATGATCCAGGCGGCCGAAAGGATCATGACGCCGTAGAAGGCCAGAACAGGGCCCGGGTGTCGAACGCGAAAGATCAGCGTCAGCACGTAACCCATGACGAAAAGCTGGGCGAAGGTTCGAAGGGTGCCCCAGAAAAGGTCCCTTTCCAGGCCGAGACCGTGCACGAGGGATGTGGCGGCCCCGAGGACGATGAAGCCCAGAGCCACCAGAAGCTGCGAGGGGCCGATTTCAAGAAGAGCCTGGTCCATTCTCATGGCCTCCTTCGGGCACCAAACGTCCCAAATGCATGCGAAGCACCGCATCGGGTCTTTTGCGCACGGGTTCTTGGTGACTTACCAGCACGATGCTCGTGGCCTCCTGAACCCGCACCGCCTCCAGCATGGACTCCACCGAGGCCTGGCTTTCCCTGTCCAGAGCGCTCATGGGTTCGTCCAGCAACAGCACTTGGGGGTGAAGGAGCAGGGCGCGCAGGACCGCCAGCCGATGGCGCTGTCCGGCGGACAAGTCCTGAACCGATCGGTCCAAAGCCACGTCTTTCATGCCCATGCGGTCCAAAAGATGGCGAATCTCCTGGGGCGACGGCTGAGGACGGTTTCGATGGCTTCGAAAGCCGAAAGGGACGAGCAGGTTGGTGTGGACCGTGCCGGCGACCATACCGGGTGTTTGGGCCACATAGATCACCGAGCTTCTCAAAACCGGCCCCGGCACGTCTTCCAAAGGCGTTCCGTTCCACAAGATGGTGCCGGCCTCGGGGCGTTCAAAGGCCGCCAGCATTCGAAGCAGGGTGGTTTTCCCGCAGCCTGAAGGGCCGACAATCTGGAGATATTGCCCGGGGAGAATGTCCAGGCAGAGGCCCTGGAAAAGGGGGCGCCCGTCGGGCAGGGTCAAACGGAGGTCGATGCATTGGAGAACAGGTGCTGCCAGAATGGGCCCTCCCGGTTCTGACCCCATCCGCCCATAAGGAAACGGCCACCACCAAACGTCTTTCGCCCCCCAAAAGTAGCCCAAAGGAGGCGCCGCGGGCTACAAAAAATCTGCTCGAGAAAGACGGCAGCGGCGCCAAAGATGCCGCCTCGGGCATAAAGGGAGGGTCTGGCGCGCTTTAAGCGCGGGACTCCCTCAGGGGAGGCAAGCCGAAACAGAAGGTTTCACAGTTCGGGAGGCATGGCCCGCAAGGCCGTCCCGGAAAAGACGGGGCCGTCCACGCACACATAAGTGCCGCCGATGTTGCAGCGGCCGCACAGGCCGATGCCGCACTTCATGCGCCGCTCCAGCGTGGTGTAGATCTGCTCGTCTTCATAGCCCAGTTCCTTGAGGCCTGCCAAGACGAACTTGATCATGATGGGAGGGCCGCAGGTGATGGCCACGCGGTTGTAGGGATTGGGGGCCTCTTCGGCCAAGATGGTCGGAACGAATCCCACCCTTTCCGTCCACCCCGGGAATTCTCGGTCAACGGTGAGCACAAGGTTCACCCCTGCGGCACGCCATGCGTCGAATTCGTATCGGTAGCAGAGGTCTTCGGGCGACCGGGCTCCGTAGATGACGGTGATGTCGCCGAAGTCGGCTCGATTGTCGATCATGGTCAGAAGCAGCGTCCGCAGGGGAGCCATACCGATGCCGCCGCCGATGAAGAGAATGTCCCGGCCCTTCATGGTGGTGTAGGGAAAGCTGTTTCCCAAAGGGGCCCGCACGCCCACCGTATCCCCCACGTTCAACTGATGCAGAGCCCGTGTGACTTCCCCCGTGCGCATGACGCTGAACTGCAGGTATTCCCGGCGGGTGGGCGGAGAATTGATGACGAACGTGGATTCTCCCACGCCAAAGACGGAAATCTGTCCCACCTGTCCCGGCTGAAAAGAAAAGTTCGCCGAAATGGCCGGGTCTTTCCAGGCGAGGCGAAAGGTGCGAATGGTGGGCGTTTCTTGAACGATATCGCGAATGACGGCCATGTGCGGCCGATAGGGCTGGTCTTTGAGCCATGTTCTAGGCATGGACATCCTCCGTTTCCCCCATGGCCCGCACGATGGCGCGAATGTCCATGGCCACGGGGCAGTGGCGGAGACAACGGCCGCAGCCGCAGCAGGCGGGATGGCCGTGCTTTTCGGCAAAATAGCTGAACTTATGGCCCACGCGATTGCGAAACCGTTCGGCCTTGGTGGGGCGGGGGTTATGGCCGCTGGCTTCTTGCGTAAAGTGATGAAACATGCACGCATCCCAGGAACGGAGGCGCTGCCCTTGCACCCCGTCGGTTTCGTCGGTGATGGTAAAACAATAGCAGGTGGGGCACAGGAACGTGCACACACCGCAACTAAGGCACCGTTCCGTGTGAAGACGCCAGAAGGCGGCATCGGCAAACCGTTTTCGAAAATGTGGCGCACTGTCCATGAGGGAAACGACATTTTCCACCGAGCGGCGTGCCGATTCCCACACATGGCGCGCTTCCTGTTCCTGGGCCTGCGACGGCGCGTTTTCAAGATGGCGCACCAATTCTTGCCCCTTTTCGGTCAGCGCGTGCAGCACATAGCCTTCGCTCACGGGGATCATCTGCACGTCACTGCCCTGCGTATCCGCCGGATGACTGCCCACGGCACCGCAAAAACAGGCCGCATCCGGCCCGGGACAGACCATGGACACCACAAGGTTCTTGTCCCGCCGTGCCTTGTAGTATGGGTCCACGAAAGGACCCTGCAGAAAGGCGCGGTCAAAGACGACGAAGCCCCGCGCATCACAGGGCCGGCAACCGAACACAATGGTCGGTCGAGGATCCGCCGACTCCTCCAATAAAACGGTTTCCATAGCGGCCTCGGAAGAGGACCTGCCCGTGCGAAATCTCAAGAGCTCTTCGCCCTGAGGGAAGAGCAGCTTCTTGGGGGATGTGACGGGCAGACGGTGCCCATCGAGGTCCATGCCGGCCTGAAATGGTCTGAACGTGACCCGATGGGGGGCCGTATCCTCTGGAGCGGGCACCCACAGCTCGGCCTTTTCGGCCAGACGGACGAGAAGGCCGGAAAGATCGGCGGAAGACACGAAGGATGCGCTTTTCATGGCCATTTCACATTCCGTTGGTGGCTTGACGCGAAGGTTCAAAGACCGTTGACCGAGGCGTCGTAGCTGAGCAGAGGGGGCTGAGCGGCCGGATCGGTGCCGGATTCGTAGCCCCATAGATCCATGGCGATGTGAGCCGTTTTTTCTTTGAGCAATCCGATGGGGATCTTCATGGGGCAGACCCGCTCGCACTCCCCGCATTCGGTGCATCGGCCGGCCAGGTGCAGGGTGTGGATCATGTGAAACAGGAATTTGTCGGCCACGGTGTCCTTTTGAGTGACCCACTTGGGCGTGCGCGACTCGGCGAGGCATTGGTCCTGGCAAACGCACAAAGGGCACGCGTTTCGGCAGGCGTAACAGCGAAGGCACCGTTCCAGTTCCCTGAGCCAGAAAGCCTTGCGAGCTTCCAAGGGCTGGTTTTCCAGCGCCTTCACATGGGCGAAGGGATCTTTGGGCACGGGCCTGGGCACGACTTCTTCCAGCAGAACATCGTAAAGGACGGGATGGGGGTGCCGGCATCGTTGGCAGCGTCGTGCCAGAACCTGGTCCAGCGGCACGCGCTCCACGCCGTCGGTGGCGGTGAGTTGCACCATGCCGTCGGCAAAAGACACGTCAGTGATGGGGCCGGATTGGGTTCTGACCGACGTCAAGGCATCGGGGTCCACGGTCCCCGGGCACGGAAGGCCGATAATGAGCAGGCGGTTTCTATCCACGAGGCCTTCCTGAATGAGGGCCGTCAGGGAGCGGCTGTCACAGCCCTTGGCCAAAATGCCGATTTTCTTTTCCCCGCGGGTCGGCGCCTTGAACGATTTTGCCAGGTAGACGGAAAGGTTGGGAGCGCACAGGGGATTCCAGATAAGGGAGGCGATGTCTTTGGGGTCTCGAACAAAGGCCGGCACCGGATGAAGCGGATCGTAACCGGGTTGCCACCCCAGGACCATATCCACCTGATCCCAAACGGATGCCACAATGGATTGCAGCGTGTTCATGTTCGCGTTGAAGACTCCTTCCACAAGAATCACCTGACATGGGCAGAAAAACCGGGGTTGGGTCCGAGCGCTGCGATGAGCGCGGAAAACTCGGTCACCACCTGCTGCCAACGCTGGCCTTCGGAAGCGGACACCCACGTGTAGCGAAACCGCCTCGGGTCGATGCCGATAAAGGGCAGAAAGCGCCCGACCAGTTCCAGCCGACGTCGAGCGTAAAAGTTTCCCACGGCGTAGTGGCAGTCCTTGGGATGACAGCCGGAAACCAAGACCCCGTCCACTCCCTGGATGAGGGCTTTGACGACAAACATGGGGTCCATGCGTCCTGTGCAGGGAATGCGAATGATGCGCAGCAGAGGCGGCTGGCGAAACCGGCACACACCGGCCGTGTCCGCGCCGCCGTAAGAACACCAATTGCACAGGAACCCGACGATGCGAAGGGAAGACTCTGTTTGGTTCGTGATGGTCACGGCCTCGTCACGCACACAACGCCTCCAATTCGGCCAGGATTTGGTCGTCCGTAAAATGCCTCAGCTGCACGGCCTTGGGAGGACATGTGGCGTTGCACAAGCCGCAGCCCTGGCAGACCGTTTCCAACACCTGGGCCTTTTTCGTCCCGTCCCTGAGCGTCTTCCACTGGATGGCGCCGAAGGGACAAACCGTAAGGCACTTGCCGCACCCGATGCAGACCTTTTCCGCGACGTGGGCCGTCTGCGGGTCGGTCGTCATGCTGTCTCGGGCGAAAAGGGCCAACACCTTGGCCGCCGCCGCACTGCCTTGGGCCACGGACGCGGGAATGTCCTTCGGACCTTGGCAGGCTCCGGCAAGATAAATCCCCGCCGTGTTGGTTTCCACGGGCTTCAGCTTGGGGTGGCCTTCCATGAAGAAGCCGTGGGTGTCGGCGGAAATGTGAAGTTTTTCCGCCAATTCCCTGGCTCCTCGAGACGGTTCCACCCCCGTGGCGAGAACCACCAGATCGGCTTCCACTTCCACCTGAGCCCCCAGGAGGGTATCGGCCCCCTGGACGACCAGCCGGTCGCCCTTGGGGTAGATCTTGCCCACGCGCCCTCGGATATATTGAACCCCGTATTCTTCCACGGCCCGGCGGACGAATTCGTCGTAATTCTTTCCCGGAGCCCGAATGTCCATGTAGAAAACGTAGCAGCGCGCCTCGGGCAGATGGTCCCGGGCCAGGATAGCCTGCTTGGCGATGACCATGCAGCACACCCCCGAGCAATAGGGGCGGCCGACCGACTTATCCCGAGACCCCACACACGCGACGAACACGATGTCCCGAGGTTCCCGCCCGTCCGAAGGCCGCCGAATATGGCCGCCGAAAGGCCCCGATGCGCTCAGAATGCGCTCGAACTGCATCCCGGTGATCACGTCCGGATATCTGCCCGCGCCGTATTCCCCGTAGGCTGCGGGATCGAAAAGATCGTAGCCCGTGGCCACGATGACGGCGCCCACGTTTTCCACAACCTGCCGGTCCTCCATGTCGAAACGAACGGCCCCCACGGGGCAGATCTTTTGGCACACCCGGCATTTTCCCGTGGTGAAATAGCGGCAGGCACTTCTTTCGATGTGGGCCTTTTTGGGAATGGCCTGGGGAAAGGGGATGCGGATGGCCGGAGCCGTTGCCAAACCTTCGTTGAACCCGTCGGGGTGTTTCTTGGAGGGGCATTTTTCCATGCACAGGCCGCACCCCGTGCAGGCGTCCCAATCCACGTAAACGGCCTTCTTGCGCAGGGTGACCGTAAAATTGCCGATGGTGCCGCTCAGGGACTCCACTTCCGTGGCGGTGTGGAGCGTGATGTTTTCGTTCTGCGCCACGTCCACCATCTTGGGGCCGAGAATGCACGACGAACAGTCGATGGTCGGAAAGGTCTTGTCCAGCTTGGCCATCTTGCCGCCGATGGTGGGTTCCCGCTCCACCAGGACCACATCCAGTCCGGCGTCGGCGCAGTCCAAAGCGGCCTGAATGCCCGCCACCCCGCCGCCGATGACCATGACCCGTTTGGTGAGGGGCACCTGAGAGCCGAATAGGGGTTCGTTTCGGCGCACCTTGGCCACGGCCATGCGCACGAGTTCCACGGCTTTTTCGGTGTTGGCGGCCTTGTCCTGGCCGATCCAGGAAACGTGCTCCCGAATGTTGGCCATTTCCAGCATGTAGCGGTTGAGTCCCGCCTTTTCCACGGCGCGACGAAAGGTGAGTTCGTGCATGCGCGGGGAACAGGCGGCCACCACCACACCCTGAAGCCGGTGCGAGAGGACGGCGTTTTGGATTTCCTGCTGGCCCGGCTCGGAACACGTGTACAAGAGTTCCGTGGCGTAGACCACATCCGGGGATGCCAGAGCCCGGGCCGCCACCGCCTGGGTATCCACGGTGCCGGCAATGTTTGTGCCGCATCGGCAGACAAAGACACCGATCCGCATGAGCGATCCCTCAAGTTGTCTTCACGATTCCGAAGGCTCCGTGGGCTCCGGGTCCGGCAGGACGCCCTTTCCGGGCACGATGAGCTTGTCCAATCCCAGGTCTTGTGCCGGCAGTCCCACGGCCCAGCCGATCACCTGGGTGAGGTAAAAGACGGGAATGCCGAACCGTGTGCCCATGGCCTTTTCCGCCTGAGCCTGTCTCAGATCCAGATTCTGCTGGCACAGAGGACAGGCGACGATGATGGCTCGAGCCCCCAAGCGTCGGGCCATATCCAGAAGGCGACCCGATAGGCGGACGACGATGTCGCTTCGCGTCATCGCCGACGTCGCTCCGCAGCATTCCGTTTTGAAAGGAAAGTCCGCCACCGCGCAGCCGACGGCTTCCAAGAGGCGGTCCATGGAAACCGGATTTTCAGGATCGTCGAACCCCGCAACGGCCTGGGGGCGGGTCAGCAGGCACCCGTAGTAAGGAACCACGGGCAGGCCGTCGAAAGAGCGGCGCACCGCCTGGGCCAAGGCTCCAGGGCCGACCTTTTCGTAGAGAAGCTGCAGCACGGACACGGCATGCACCCGTTCGGACAGAGGGCGTCCCAGGGCCTGGGCCAACGCCTGCGGATGGGCATCGCGGGTTTTGATGGCCCCTTTGAGCGCCTTGAGGCACCCCGGGCAGGGTGTCATGACCGTGTCCAGACGGGCCTCTTGCGCAAGAAGGAGGTTGCGGCCCGCAAGGGTTGCGGAAAGCATGGGGTCGTAGAGGGAGGCCGGGGATGAGCCGCAGCAGTTCCAATCGTTCAGTTCCACCAGGGAAAGGCCGAGGGCGCGGCACACGGCGCGGGTTGACACGTCGTATTCCACGGCCAGGCCTTCCAGAGAACATCCGGGATAATAAGCAACGCGGTCGTTCATGGGCATGAGGCACCTGTCACCAAACGCGGCGTTACGGAGCGTCGAAGAAGCGTTTCACCAGCGCCGCCACTTCCCGACGGCCCTCGATGGCATGGGGCACGAAGCGCAGCTTGCCTTTCTTGAGAAGCACGGGGGCCAACTCCAGGTCGCTCAGGACGGATCCCGACCGGAACTTGTAGGCGGCAAGAAGGCCGGCTTCAAAAACGCGCCCGAAAAGAGACACCGACCGGAGAAATTCGTCGGAAAAACGCCGCAGGTTCTTGTCGGCCACAAAACCGCTTTCCAGGGCCATGGAACGAAGCGTCGCCATGACCCGGGCCACGTCGATGGTGCACGGGCATCGCACCGTGCAGGCCTGGCATTGGCCGCACAACCAGATGGCCCGGCTGCCCAGCACGGTTTCCTTGCAGCCCAACTGGATCAGGCGCATGATTTGGTTGACGGGAAAATCGTAATCGCCCGTAAAGGCACAGCTCGCCGTGCAGTTGCCGCATTGGTAGCATTGGGAGACCTTTTGCGCGCTTTGTTGTTCCACGCGCTGCACAAAGGCGGGATCGTGATGCTCCTGAATCCTGAGAAGGTTCTGCCCGTTTTTCATGACCGTCTCGTCCCTAGCGGCTGCTGCCTTCGTAGCCGAAGTCGATCAGCAACTGCTGGTATTCGTACTTGACACGCTGGTACATGCGAGCGTTTTCAATGGCCATGGCGCACTGTTGAGCGACGGCGGCGGCAAACTGGATTTCCAAGTCGTGGAACGGGGGGCGTTCCCCGGTCAGGATGCGCAGCACACCGATGACCTTGCCGCGCACCTGCAGAGGAATGGAAAGGATCTTGCGGATGCCTTCCTCGATGACTTCCGCCCGGTATTGGATGCGCGGGTCCGTGTACACGTCCTCGATGACGACGATCCGTCCGGCCATGTTTTCGGCGATGCTTTTCGCCGCATCCACCGGACCTTTCTTGAGGAACCGGTCGCTCAAACCGTAGGCCTGGGCCAGGTAGAGCGTGTTGGACTTGGGATCCAGAAGGCGGACGGTCGTGCCGATAACCCCCATGACCTGCGTGATTTTGGTCACCACCAGTTCCAGCACCTTGTTGATGTTCAGCGTGGAATTGATGGCCTGGGTGATTTCCTGGAAGCTGGACAGATAACGCCTTTCCCGATCGATGATTTCTTCCAATTTCCGTTCCCAGGCCAGCGCGACGATGCCCCGGCCCGCAAGCGCTTCCGCAAACTGGAGTTCTTCCCTGGTAAATTTTCGAGGCTCAGGGGCAAACAAGGCCAGCATCCCGATCGGTTGCTGCTCCACCTCCAAAGGAACGACGGCCGCTGCGCGCACGCCTTCCAGAAGCAGAGCCTCAAAATCGGTTCCGTTGGATTCGCGACGCAGATCTTCGATCTGCACCCCTTGCCGAGGAACCGAGGCGCATAAGCTGCCTTCCCTCGGCTTGGAAAAGAGAAAATTCTCGCTCAACCCGAAGCTGGCCACCAGTTCCAGACGGGATCGCTTCTTGTCGTAAGCCTTGATGACCGCCCCTTTGAGACCGAGGGACTCGGTGAGGCGTTGGGTGATGAGGTTCATGACGTCGGCGGCGTCCACACCGTCACACAGGGCGCGGCTGACCTCGACAAAAGGTTTGAGTACGCTGGTCACATCCATAGCGGCCTTCCTCGTTCCTTGCGGCATCGCGTATGGGGAACAAAAAGCCCCTCGAAACCTTCTCGAGAGGCCACTGAATCACGATTCATTTAAGAGGCGCCACTCTAGACAAACCAGCGCCGGCCTGTCAATCCCTTTGATGGCACGCAGGCGCCTATGTCTCCATGGCCGCTCGCGGCCCACGGCTGCGATCCCGGGGGAAGCGCCGTCTTTGTCAGCGCAACCGAGTCAGAGAATCCGTGGACATGGAGCGCCGTTGACGTTCAGGCTTTTCTCGAATCGGTAAAGGGGGGACAGGTTGAAGCGCTTCGGCGTGGGTTTTTGGGTTCAAGTTCTTTGCCCGATCGACCGATCCATCCAAAGATAAAAGTCGTCACGGAACGAGTTAGAGATCATGAGGAAGGCGCCTACGGGAGCCACCTTTTCAATGGACGGCAAGCGGCGAGGGCAAGACCATGACATCGAAAAAAGAACTGGTCATTTTGCTTGTGGAAGACTCGGCCATCACCAGAAAGATGGAAATCAAGGTTCTGAATTCCCTCGGTTACCACAACATTCTCGAGGCCGAAGACGGGGAGCATGCTTTGCGCCTTTTGCGGGACAATCCTCACGTGGCCCTCGTCATCAGCGATTGGAACATGCCCGGCATGGGAGGCCTTGATCTGGTGCGTGCCTTACGGTCCCAAGAAGCCTACCGAGAGCTGCCGTTCATCATGGCGACGGGTCGTGCCCAGATGAAAGAGAGAATGGAAGCGGCGGAAGCCGGTGCCAACAATGTCATCACCAAGCCCTTTGCTCCGCAGGAACTGCAGAGCGCCATCGAGGATACCCTTTCCGGGAAAACGTTGGCCGGCCGTACGCACACCCATGTGCGACACCCCGAATGCACCGCCTCGGGTCTGCTGCGGCTCAAAGTCGCCCATATCCAGATCACCGATCACCTCACCCTGGGCGTTCTCAAACATTTCATGGACAGCGGCAAACAGACACCGCGCCACTTCCAATTGGAAACCCTGTGCATGTCCAGCTGGAATCCGGTGCAAAAGGCCTTGGCGGAAGGGGAGGTGGACGCGGCTTTCGTCTTGGCCCCTTTGGCCATGGACCTCTTCGCCTACGGTGTGCCCTTGCACATTGTGCTTCTGGCCCACAAGAACGGAAGCATTGCCGTGCGAAAAAAAGCTCCCGACCGGTCCCTCAAGGCCATGTTCCAGGGAAAGACCTTTTACATTCCTCACGAATTGTCCATCCATCACATCTTGTCTCACATGTTTTTCCAAGGGCTGGGGCTGCATCCGGGTATGGTTTCCAACGCCGGCTGCGATGTGTTCTATGAAGTGGTCCCGCCGGTGCGCATGCCCGAGTTCCTGTCCGGTCAGCCGGGTGCATGCGGCTTTATGGTGGCCGAACCCATCGGGACCAAGGCCATCGCGGCTGGGGTTGCCGATGAGCTTTTCCTTTCTGGGGAGTTGTGGGAAAACCATCCCTGTTGCGTGGTGGCTGTGCGCGACGAGATCCTTGAACAGCACCCCGCGGCTGTGCAGGAACTGGTGGCACTGTTGGTCCAAGCGGGCAAATTCATCAGCACGAACCCGGACAGCGCCGCCGAAATCGGGGTCGAGTTCCTGGACCCTCAGGGCACGCTCGGATTGAAAAAGGCCATCCTCAAGAACGTCCTGACCGATCCCATGGGCATCAAAACGGACGATCTGCTGCCCGTGGCCGACGATTTTGTCAAGATTCAAGACTACATGGTGGAGCGCATGGGCTTGGGCTCCCGAATTGACATCCATCGTCTGCTGGACCTGCGATTTGCTGAAAAAGCCTGCCTTGAGGCCGGAGGGATGGCCCGTCGATCGGTCTTGCATGACGCGGGCGCCTTTGTCCGCGAAAAAGTGAGCGCGCTGGAAAACCAAGCCGCTCTGTCCAGCAAAGCGAATTTGGATCGTGAGGGGCAGTATCTGATCTTCAGCCTCATGGAGCAGGCCTATGGCGTGGATGTGCTGTCCGTCAAGGAAATCGTGGGCATGATGCCCATTCGTTCGCTGCCGGAAACGCCTGTCGAAGTCAAAGGCGTGGTCAACCTGAGAGGCAAGGTCATCCCGGTGGTGGATCTTCGCTGCAAATTCGGACTGCCCGAACTCCCGTACCACGACCGCACCTGTATCATCATTTTGGAAATCCCCGGTGGAGATCGCCTCGTTCCGTTGGGCATCGTGGTGGATAGCGTTTCTCATGTGGAAAACATCAAGGCGGGACACATTGAAGACGCGCCGGCTTACGGGCTGGGGGCGCCCTTGGAATACATCGCCGGCATGGCCAAGCACGGTGACGCGGTGCGCATTCTCTTGAACGTTTACCGCCTTTTTTCAAACCCGGAGGCCCTGCTTGCCGAAAAATGGAATGAACGGCGAAAAGCCGCTTAAATCAGTCGGAGCGGATTCCATGGGCGGGCTGGGCGGCGCCCCTTGTCACGTCGGTGTAAATGGGGGTTTTGAACCTGGAAGCATTTGACCATTCATGATCAACCTGGTATGGGATGTAACGCCACTGGTGCACTGCTTTTTCATCTTGACTTTTGCTCTCAGAATTACGACTATTTCGTGGAAAAGTGGTGATGGGCAGAGCCCACTCTGACACTTTGAACAGCTTTTTATGCTCCCCGCGTTGGCTGGTCGAGCGCGGGTAATATGCGCCCCTTGTTTCCTCCTTCAGGAAGCAAGGGTTTTCTTGTCTGGGGGGTGGTGTGGGAAGGTGTGTCGTGTTCGTTGATGGCGAGTACCTAAGGAAAATCTTTTCCAAGAGAAACCTTCGTGTCGACGTCCCTGCTGCTGTGAGGAGCCTCCTTCAGGCTGCGGGGGTGCCCAACAGTTCCCTGCTGCGAGTCTACTATTATACGTCTCCACCCCACCAGTCGAGTTCGCCCACAGATGATGAGAAGCAGCGGTACAAAAGTTTCCAAAGGTTTGTGCACTTCCTTGAGAACCAAGAGAGCTTCGAAGTGCGCCTCGGCCGTCTCGAAAAAAGGGGCGCGAGTTACAATCAAAAAATGGTAGATGTTCTGATGAGCATCGATCTCGTTGAATTGAGCGCCAAAGAAACAATCGATACAGCGATTGTGGTCGCAGGCGACAGCGATTTCGTTCCTGCAATCCAAAAAGCCAAAAACAATGGAACCAAGGTGATCTTAGCGTGTTCATCGGATATTGATGAGTACCACTTGGAGCTATGGAAGGTCGCAGACATGAGGATCAGGATCGATGAAAGCATGATGATGCGCTGTTCGAGCGGCAGTCTGGGGCCATGATGCCGAAATGCCTTTCCTCCAAGATCCAGCCATGGTATTTTGTCCACTTTTGTTGGTCTTAAAATTTTTAAACAGGAATATTGGTCAGCACAAATATACCGCGTTCGCGTTGGGAATGTCCCTGGTCGGGACGGGCGGATTTGAACCGCCGACCCCCTGCTCCCAAGGCAGGTGCGCTGACCAGTCTGCGCTACGCCCCGACGCGTCCTCCAAAGGACGGAATTGGCTCGGTGCCTATCACAGCGGGGCGTGAATTGCAAGATGATTGCCGATCGTTGAAAACCACGTCACGGGAACTGAGAAGAATCCATGGGAAAGATTTGTGAGCACGTGGCGAAAAGGGTGGGGCAGGTTCCCGCCGTGGGGTGGCTCGGCATGGAGGTTGTGGAGGCCGATTCGGGCATAGCCTACGTGCGGTTGCCCTACAGGGCGCCCATGTGCAATTCGCGCGGCATGATTCAGGGCGGCATTGTCAGCGCTCTGGCGGATTTTGCCGGCGCTGCGGCTTTGCTGTCCCGCCTGGAAGCCGACCAATTCACCCCGACCATCGAGATGAGCATTCATTTCTTAGGCCCGGCCCGTTCGGACATCACGGCCGAAGCGAGGGTTCTCAAATGCGGATCACGAATCGCGACGGTCCTTGTTCACATTCGGGATGCCTCGGGCACGCTGACGGCGGTGGCTCTGGTCAGTTACGCGGTTTCCGGATAATTTAGACTTTTGAGGCGGCTGAAAGGCCTCAGACCCACAGAGCTTATCGGCCTCTTTCGGGCGTGTGTGGCCGGCTTTCGGCGCAGCCGACCTGATCGAAAGCTGTCAGCCGTTTTTGGAAACGAAACCTCCATAGAGACCGAAAGGGGGCGAGGAGTCCCCAATGAGGAGAGTTCCATGGTGCGCAGTCTTGCGGTGATGACCAGCGGAGGGGACGCGCCGGGCATGAACGCCGGGGTTCGGGCGGTGGTTCGGCGCGCTTTGGATTGTGGGCTTCAAGTCTACGGCATTCACAACGGCTATGAAGGGCTGGTCAGCGGCGGCGAATCCATTCGCCCGATGGGGTGGAACGACGTGGGCGGAATCCTTCCCCGGGGCGGGACGTTTCTCGGCACGGCCCGATCCGAAAGGTTTCGCGCTCGCGAAGGGCGGCTCCAGGCCGTGAGGCATCTCGTCGCCTTGGGGATCGACGCCCTTGTGGTGATCGGCGGCGACGGGTCGCTCATGGGAGCCCATATCCTGGCGGAAGAGTGGCCGTCCCACGTGGAAATGCTCCAAAAGGAGGGCGTGTCGGAAGCGCCCCACGCCTTGCACGTGGTGGGTCTTCCCGGATCCATCGACAACGACCTCTACGGCACGGACATGTCCATCGGGGTGGATACGGCCCTGAACCATATCGTGCAGGCCATCGACGATCTGACGTCCACGGCGGCCTCCCACCAGCGCACCTTCGTGGTGGAAACCATGGGGCGCCACTGCGGTTACCTGGCCCTCATGGGGGCTTTGGGCGGCGGGGCCTCCTGGGTGCTTGTGCCCGAGGAGGAATTGGACCTGCGCTGGCATCATAAGATGACGCGGGCCATCGAAAAGGCGCGAGCCATCGGGCGGCCGCACCAGATGGTGGTGGTGGCGGAAGGGGCCCGCCATCCCGACGGATTGCCGATCCGAACCGAGGAACTCAAGAAGATTCTGGCAGACCGACTGGGCATCGATGTGCGCGTGACCGTCTTGGGCCACGTGCAGCGGGGTGGAGCGCCTTCGGCTTTCGATCGCATTCTCGCCACCCGTCTGGGCGTGGCCGCCGTCGACGCCCTGGTGCAGGCGGGGGATGAGCCGCTTCGGCACATGGTAGGGCTTCAGAAGAACCGCGTGGTCATGACCCCGCTGATGGAAGTGGTGGAAAAGAGCCAGGCGGTGGGCAAGCAGATCGACCAGGGATTCTACCACGAAGCGCAAAAGCTTCGCGGGGAAGGGTTCATTCGCACCCTGGAACTCATTAAAACCCTCACGCGCATCGAACCGGCGGCGGCGACCCACTCCGACGGCGCCGTGGCGTTGCTCACCGGAGGCGCCGACGCTCCGGGGATGAACACGGCGGTGAGCATCGCCGCCCGGTGCCTCATGAACGAGGGGTTTCCCGTCGTCGGGGTGCGGGACGCCTTCTGGGGCCTGATCCGCGGGGATTTCATGCCTCTGGAATGGAATGAACTCACCTCGTGGGTCAACCGGCCCAGTTCGGATCTGGGCACCATGAGGCACGATCTGAGCGCCGAAGACGTGCAGCGGGTGGCCGAAACCATCGAAAAGCACCACATTCGGGGACTTATCGCCATCGGCGGCTTGGGCACGTACCAGAACGTGGTGCGGCTGGTCGAGAAGGCCCCTGAACTGAAAGCCTTGGCCATTCCCATCGTCTTGGTCCCGGCGACCATCGACAACAATCTTCCGGGAACGGAATTCACCATCGGCTGCGATACGGCCTTGAACAACATCGTGCAGGCTATCGACAAGATTCGGCACACGGCGGGCGCCACCAAACGCACCTTCGTGGTGGAAGTCATGGGGCGCCAGTCGGGGTTTCTCGCCTTGATGGCGGCTTTGGCTTCCGGAGCGGAAAAGGCCTATCTGCCGGAAAAGGGCATCACGCTCGCCGAGCTGAACGAGGACGTGGCCGCCCTTCGAGAGAGCTTTCAGTGCGGCAAGAGAATGGTCATCTATCTCAGAAACGAGAACGCGTCGCGGCACTACACCACGGATTTCATCAGCCGCCTTCTGGAAGAGGAAAGCCACGGGCTGTACCAGGTGCGCACCGCCATTCTCGGGCATCTTCAGCGGGGCGGCGTTCCGTCGGCTTTCGACCGCATCCTGGCCAGTCGCATGGGCTCGGCGGCGGCTCGGGAGATGTGCGCCATGCTGCGCCGGGACCGGCGGGACGTTTTGGTTCTGGGCCAGCGGGGCAGGGGGTTGGAAGTTTTTCCTTTGGCGCAGATTCTTGACGAGATCAACGTGAAACAAGGCCGTCCCAAGGAGCAATGGTTTTTGGAGCTGACGGCCATGGCGGAGGCGCTGGCCAAGCACGCGCCGGTGTGCCGCCTGGACGGTTCGGAGTGACGCCATGAAACGAAGGCTATGGCTGATGTGCCTCTGTGTTGTGGGGATTTCGGCCGGGTGCGCCCACGTGATTTCCCCCCAGGTGCGCAACCAGGCCACCATGAACCTCAGCCTGGAAGAGGTTCGGCGAAATCCGGACTTTTACAGGGGCAAGGTGGTCATCTGGAGCGGCAAGATTCTTTCCGGGGAAAACAGGGCCGACGGCACATGGTTTGAGGTTCTCGAACTGCCGGCCGACCGGCAGGGAAAACCGACGGGTTCCACGCGATCGGGCGGGCGATTTCTCGCCAAGGATGCCCGCTTTGTGGACACGGCCCTTTTTGCCCCCAATCGGCTGGTGACCGTCGCCGGAACCATCACCGGAACGGAACAAAGGGCCGTCGGCGCCGTTTCTTACGTCTACCCCGTGGTGACCGTCCTGGAAATGCACCTCTGGCCCGAAGAACCGGTGGTGATCCGGGATCCCTACTGGGAGGACAGGTATCCTCCCATTTGGTGGCGGTTCTACTTCGGGCACGGATGGTGTTGGTGAGCGCTCCTATACGGGGACGATGCGGCACGGGATGGCCCGAACCTGCGGGGTGGCCATGACGGGATCCGTTCGGTCCACCGCCGTGAGCATATTGAGGTTGGCCGCATTCCAACCCCGCAAAGGATCATCGGTTCTTTCCGGAAACCACCAGCCGTAGTCGGCCGACACCACGGGGTGTTGCAGCGCGTCCGTCAGATGGGCCCGTTGCCGGATGCGCCCGTGGGCCGTCTCAATGGCCACGTCCTGCCCTTCCTCGATGCCCAGCCGAGCTGCCGTTTCATGGGGAATCCACACGACGGGTTCCGGGTGGTTTTTGCGCAGGCTGTCCAGATGCCTGTAGGCCGAATGAAAGAAATCCTTGGGCTTTCGACTGGTGAGCAGCAGGGGGAAATCATTCGGCAGAGGCGCGGGATCCTCGGCTTCGGGAAGTGGGCGAAAGCCCCACTTTTCCAGAAGACTTGATCGCAATTCCACCTTGCCCGACGGGGTCTTGAAGCCCTTGTCCCGGTACGTTCGAAAGCGCTTGGGCCCGAACAGCACGCCTTTTTCGCAAAACTCACGGTAAGACAGCCCGGACGGAGCCAGGATGGCTTCCAGAACGGCCTCGGGACCGTCCCAGAACCGGTCGGCCAACCCCAGGCGCTTTCCCCATTCGTTCAGAATCCACACGTCCGAACGGCACCCTTCGGGAGGATCCACCACTTTGGGGCGAGCCGTGACGAAACCGTGGGGCAGCCCGTAGTGGCCGATATCGTCGTATTCCATGGGCAAGGCCACGGGGAGCACCACGTCGGCCAAAGCCGCCGTGGGCGTCATCACCTGATCGGCCACAGCCAGAAAGTCCAAGGACTCCAGGGCCTTCTTGACGCTCGGCGCCTCGGAGTAGCTGAGCATGGGGTTGGTCCCCTGCACGTAGAGGCACCGGATCGGGTAGGGGGCCTGCTGCAGAATGGATTGCACCACCATCCAGCTGGGGACGGAAATAAGCCGCGGAAGGATGCCGTGGTGGTGGTTGAGGAGCTTTTTGGGGCGGTCGGGAAAATCGTCCAGAGCGATCATGTCTTTGAGGGGCATAAGCCGCGGCATTTCGGTGCGGACATTGCCTCCGGGTTCTTCCAGGTTGCCCGTGACGGCCATGAGGTGCACCAAGGCGCGACATGTGTCGGCGCTGTTGGGGGTGTGTTCCACGGCGTTGCCCCACTGAAGGCACGCCGGGCGGGATTGGGCGTAAAGGCGCGCGGCCGAGACGATCTGTGCCTGGTCCACCCGGCAGCCCGCAGCGACTCGATCGGGCTTGTAGGGTTGCACGGCCCGGCGGAGCTCATCGAAGCCGACCGTCCATTGGTCCACAAAGGCCCGATCATAAAGTCCCTCTTCCACAATCACGTGGAGAAATCCCATGGCGAGCAGGTCGTCCGTGCCGGGGCGGATTTGAAGCCATAGATCGGCTTTTTCGGCCAGAGCCGTCCGCAGGGGGTCCACGACCACAAGACGCGCGCCTTGTTTCAGGCACGCCAGGAGATGCCCTCCCAGAACCCCTTCCTCGTTGGTGGCCGAAGGGTTACTCCCCCACAGAAGCACGCATTGCGACGGGCCGTGCAAATCGGCCACCGGAAAGAATCCGCAGGTGAGCAGAGCCATCTGCTCCCGAGGCATGTGGCACACATGCTGGCTTCCGGCCACGTTGGGACACTGCAGCAGGTTCGCCAGCCGAAGGAGCAGGAAAAATTCCGGCCCCTTGGGCGCGCCCTGGGCGAAGGCGAGGCTTTCCGGTCCTGCGGATCGCAGCGCCTTGGAAAAGGACTGGGTCAGCTGGTCCAAAGCCTGATCCCAGGAAATGGGCTCCCAGAGGCCGGAGCCTCGAGGCCCGTTTCGCCGAAGCGGCTGTGTGAGCCTCAAGGGATGTTCCAGGCGTTCCTTCGCCGAAAGACCTTTGCGGCAATGCCAGCCGCGGCTGAAAGGGTCATCCGGGTCCGGCGCCACTTTGTCGATGCGGCCGTCCGTGACGGCGACCTTTAAACCGCAGCCGCCATGATCGAAGCGGGCACAATGGGTCCGAAACCATTCCTGCGCCATGGGCTTTTCCTCATAAACCTTCGCGGTCACGATGGGAGATGCGTTCTCGCCTTTTCCAGCAGATCCGTCAGTTCCAAGGATTTTTGAGCGATCGTTTCCAAGGCGTCGGCCACCTCGGGAAGGCCTTCCGATCGGGCGCGCTGCGCCCACAAACGATAGGAAGCCACGTGATCCTGGTTATGATGCACCCAGTGATGGAGCATCTTGGCAAGCTTTTCCTTCGTGGACAGGGGGCTGGGGGCGTGTTCGTCCTGGGAGGCTTCGGCGTCGTGGCCGGCGTGCGTTCCGTGTTCCGGGCCGTGATGATGGGGATGTCCGTGCCCGTGATGATGGGCGTCGTCATGGTGATGATGTGTCATGGCCGTCCTTTCCTGAAAGGAGGATCACTTCATGTCCAGCGTATGAACCCAGAAGACCGCGCCGATTTCCACGGCCTTGGGAACCCCGTCCTTTTTCAGCTTCCAGGAAGCTTCGTTGAGTGCCGCAAAGCCCCACCAGCCGGCTCGAGGCATGGCGTAGGTGAACACACCGTTGCGGTCGGCTTTGACTACCTGGGTCACGTACGGGTCCGAAGGGGCTTTGACCATGGAGGGATTATCCGGCGATTCGTTGAGGTATTCCACTTCCACTTCGGCATAGGGGACGGGTTTTCCTTTGAGAAGCACTTGGCCGGTAAAGACGTTTCCCGTCCACAAGCCGTAGGGCCTGGTGAGCGGCACGATTTCCGTTTCCAGCCCGACCTGAGCGTCCCAGCCTTCCTCCAATCCCAGAGCCTGCACGCATACCTTGGTGTAGTGCACGATGTACTTGTCCTCGGCGGGTTCCCAATAGGGAGCCGGTTCCAGGAAGAAGAGGTAATCGCCGGGCTTTCGAATGGGGGTGGTGGTTTCCCAGAACGTAAAATCCCGATCCTGGTCCGGGGCGCGCCCTTTACGGGCTTGGAGGGATGCGGTAAGGTCCGTTTTCTGACCCTTGTGGAGGAAACCGAACCGTTTGGGTTTTTCCATGTCCATGTAGTGGCCTTCCATGGGATGGAGGAACTTGGCCTGAACGGTGACGGTCTTGGGGTCATCGGGGGTGACGATGTCGTCGGAGGGCAGAATCAGCCCGAAATGGGCGGCGGCGCGACTGGCTAAGAGAAAAGAGGAAAAAACGGCAAGGCACAGAACGACGGGCATCAAGCGTTTCATGGCAACCTCCTTCACTGAAGCGGGCCGATGGGTTTTGGACATCTTCTGCGTCATGAGCCGGGTCTTCGTGACCGGAGGTTCATGGAAGGGTTCCACCGGGGAACCGTGGACGGTTTGTGGGGGCATGCCGGGAAAGTTTCGACTTTCCATTCCCGGGCTAATGTGAAGGAAAACGCGAGGGCTGTCAAGGCGCGGAGGCGGAAGGGATGAGGGAAAGATTCGTGGAGGGAAAAAGGGTGCCGCAGGCCGACGGCATTGTCGATTACCGGGACGATTGTTGAGCGGGGTTTTTGGACGTAAGTTTACGTCTGCGCTTTGTGCGGCCGGGGGAAGGGTTCCGCATTCGCGTCACCGCCGAGCAGCGTCCCAAAATGGAACGGGTGGTGGCCCACAACGGCGGCGTCGTGGCGGACCTGGTCCAAAGGGAAGACGCCGTGGAGATGCTCATCATCCGCCACGAAACCCTGTAGGTTGGGGTGAGCGCAGCGAACCCCAAAACCCATGGAGGCGGGCCGTGGGTTTCCCCTACGGATTGCACCACAGAGACGCAGAGGACGCAGAGCTTTCTTTTTGTGCCGCGCCGCTGAGAGGGCGGCGCCCTGGGTTGGAATCCCCCTTTCAGGGCTGGCCGTGAGGGGGCGTGCCCTCTCCCAGGGCTTCGCCCTGGGCTGAAATCCTTCGCCCCTTCGGGGCTAGAAATGTGAGGGCGTTCCGGGGACCCAGGGCTTCGCCCTGGGCTGAAATCCTTCGCCCCTTCGGGGCTAGAAATGTGGGGGCGCTCCGTGGACCCAGGGCTTCGCCCTGGGCTCAAATCCTTGGCCCCTTCGGGGCAAAAAAATGTGGGGGCGCTCCGGGGACCCAGGGCTTCGCCCTGGGCTGAAATCCTTCGCCCCTTCGGGGCTAGAAATGTGGGGGCGCTCCGGGGACCCAGGGCTTCGCCCTGGGCTCAAATCCTTGGCCCCTTCGGGGCAAAAAAATGTGGGGGCGTCCCGGGGATCCAGGGCTTCGCTTCGCCCTGGGCTCAAATCCTTGGCCCCTTCGGGGCTAAAAAATGTGGGGGCGCTCCCGGGGACCCAGGGCTTCGCCCTGGGCTGAAATCCTTGGCCCCTTCGGGGCCATGAGGGTTGGGGATGGGTGGTCCCTCATGAAAATTTTCTCTTGACACCACGGACCGGCCCTTGTTACCAGAAGCCGACAATGCTTCATGAGCGATCAGGTGCTCGGTGCTTAAAAGGGAATCCCGTGAAAGTCGGGAGCGGTCCCGCCGCTGTGAACGGGGACGGCGCCTGTAAGAATGCCACTGGCGATGGACAATCGCCGGGAAGGTACGGGCGTTCGGACGATCCGTGAGCCAGAAGACCTGCCTGATCGTCGGGAAACACGGCACGGGTGCATGCCGTCGCGTTTCCGCCGCAAGGACCAAGCGAAACTGGGTGCAATCCTTAGAGCCGTCGGCTCTAAGGATTTTTTTTTGGGAAAAAGGCGGCCCACCTTTTTCCCCGCACCACCCTCCTCATCGTTCCTTTCACCCTTTAACCGCTCGGGGACGACGCCGTGCGTCCCCGAGCGCTTCCAAAAGCGGAGGCGCATCATGAAAAGAGGGCTCATTGTTTATGTGACCGGCGGAGGAGAACTTCACGAAGACAGCTGGGGGTCTTACGCCTGCATGGACCGCTTCGGCGCCGACACGGTGGGGGTCGCCCGAAGCGAATTCGACATCGCCGAGAACTGGTGGCGTATGATCACGCAAGGCATGCAAGAAATCCTCTGCGTGCGGGCTCAGGTGAGCGACGAAGGCATGCGCATCCTTGGGACGCCGCTGAGGATTTGCGGTTGAGGCGGCGCGTGGCTCGGGCGGCAACCGGATTCTTTTGCCTTGAGAAGGGAGAATGTCCTATGTTCGGTAGGCTCGAGAAACATCCGGCGGTTTTTTTGGGCGTCTTTGTCCTTTGGGCGGTTTTGTGCGGAGGCTTCGGAGTGGAAAAGGCTTTGGCAAAACACGGGGCGGCTCAAGAAGCCAAGCGGGCGATCCTGGTGGTGGCTTTCGGCACGAGTGTGCCGGAGGCTCAGAAGGCGTACGATGCCATCGACAAGCGCCTCGGGGAGGCTTTCCCCGGCGTGGAAAGGCGTTGGGCGTACACGTCGGGCATCATTCGCAAGAAGCTCCGATCCCAGGGTACGGCCGTCGATTCCCCGGAAACCGCCCTGGCCAAACTCATGGAAGACGGCTTCACCCATGTGGCCGTCCTGTCCCTGCATGTCATTCCCGGGGCCGAATTCCACGACCTCTATATGAACGCTCGGCTTTTCACCCAAATGTCGGGCGGGTTCAAAAAGGTGACGTTCGCCATGCCGCTGCTTTCGTCCAGCGAAGACATGGCGGATGTGGCGCGCGCCGTGACCGCCGCCGTGCCTCGGGAGCGCCGTCCTGACGAGGCGGTGGTCTTCATGGGGCACGGGAGCGAGCATCACCCGGCAGATGCCTTCTACACGGCCATGGATGCCCTTTTCCAGAAGCAGGATCGCAACCTGTTCCTTGCCACCGTGGACGGCTCACCGCGCTTCGAAGACGTGCTGCCCGTCCTCGAGAGCCGCAAAATCACGAAGGCCTACCTCATCCCCTTCATGGTTGTGGCCGGGGATCACGCCCGAAACGACATGGCGGGAGATGAGGCAGACAGCTGGAAATCCCGCCTCGCCGCCAAAGGCATTGCCGCGGTTCCCGTTTTTCGCGGCATGGGCGAAATCCCCGATGTGGTGGACGTCTGGATCCGTCACCTGCGCTCGGCCGTGGAGGCTTTGGGAACGCCGTAACTGCACGGAACGTCCGCCACGCATTTGCCGCACACGTCCACAAGGGGCAGGTCGGCATAGTGGCGGTCGTTTTCAAGAAGCTGTGCGTAGCAGCGATGGCGATCGAACCCGTGGTGGGTGAGGGCGCCGTAGGTGCAGCGCCGTACGCAGGCTGCGCACGAATGACCGGACTTGGCCAGGCAGTATTCCCGTCCGGGGCGGGCTGTGGGTTCCATGGGCTTGGACGTGACCAGGCTGCCGAGCCGGCCGCAGGCGCCTTGAGGGGTGATGAGCTGGTGATGAAGGCCGAAGGTTCCCACGCCGGCGATGTATCCCAAGTGCTTGTGGGACCATCGGCTCACCAGCCGCTTTTCATCGAAATTGTGGGTGGCCGGGGTCACGGCGCTCTCATGGCCTTCCTCGGCGAAGGCCTGTCGCAGGGCCTCGCAGATTTCAGCGATGAGGGCGTTTGTCGCCAGATAGGCTTCGGCCCAGGATCGGGCCGCGTAGGGTGTTTCGTTCCGGTTTTCCTTGGCGAGGGCTTCCCGGAACGGAAGGAAGAACACCACGACCGAGGCGGCGGAAGGGAGCAGGTCGTGCGGCAGGGCATGATCGGGGGCCACCACCTCGCGGAGTTTTTCAAAAAGCGGGTCCGTGACATCGGCGATGCCGACGCACACGGGAAACCGCCAATAACTCCGCCCGCTGCGGCCGTCCACCCAGCGGCGCACTTCCCCTTCAATGATGTATTGAATCCTCGAGATCATCGAACGACCTCATGGCGGCACGGGAAAGAAGTCCTCGAGACGCCGGCGCGGTTGCGCCTTCGACCTCGAGCCTTTACAATGGATCTCGTCGACCATGGACTTTCGAGAATTTTTGATGCGCGGTTTCTTCCATGAAGAATATCCCTCAGGGCTTCGAACCGGCGTTTTTCCGCGCCGAGCGAAGAGCGCGCCGCTGGGACGTGTTTGTCACGGTTCTGCTGGCGGCCTTTCTCCTTGTTCCCATCCCTTTCGTCCAGTTTCGGTCGTGGCCCGAAAGGCGCCTGATTCTGGAGCGGCCCGTGCTCCCCTGGAGTGGCTTTCGGTTGTGCTACCACCCCCTCGATGGCGGACCGGCCGTGGAAGAACTGTACCGCTTTCAGGGTTCGGGCCGCCTTGTCCCGCAGTCCTTAAGCGCTGTCTCCCCCCTGGCCCTGGAATCTTCGGAGCTTCCCTACCTCCAATGGCAAAAGCAGCCGGAAATCGGCCTGCATGAGATGCATCGCACCGGGGCCTTGCTGGAAATCACGGTCCGCTGGCAACCCGTTCTGGCCTACCCCCTGAAAATGCTCAAAAACGCCTGGCAGGCTCATCCCTTGGGATCCCACGGGGGTGGAGCCAACCGATAAATGACCCGAATGCGCTCCGGATTGACCCCGGCATCCAAAAGGGAAACAACCCGGCGCAGGCTGCGTCGCAGCCTGTAGAGGGCCGCGTAGGAGGCCACCATATCGAACGGCGCCGCGCTCATTTCCGGAAAGGTCTTTTCAAAGAGGTCCAGAGCCTGTTCCAAACGCTGCAGTCCCTGACGATAGTCGTTTTCCAGCATGGAAACGGACACCAGATTGGTCAGGAGGCCGAAACACAGCACCGGATCGCTGACGGAGATCCGCAAACCTTCCTGGAGCAGGTCCCGAGCCTTCTCTGTGTTGTGATGGTGCAGGTAGAGGTAGCCCAAATCCCGGCACAGCCGTCCCTGAAGATCGAGGAATCGGCGGGTCCTCGCCAGATCCAGAGCGAGCTGGTAATAGCGGATGGCCTTGATGAAGTGGCGCCGGCCGCAGGCCTGATCGCCCTGATGGATCCAGACGAGCACCTGGTCCCGGTCGGCGTCCGAATCCGAAGGGTCATGAGGGGGGCGCACCGGAAGACTCCTCTGCAAGCGTCGGCTCCTGCAGCCGAAGATTGGGAAACACGAGCCGGCTCAAGGCGAAACTGAAGGCCAAGGGCAGCCAATAATACGCCAGTCGATACAAAAGCACCGCCAGCAGGGCCTGGTTGTAGTCCTTGCCTAGAAGATAGAAAGCGCCCGCCATGGATCCTTCCATCAGGCCCAGGGATACCGGCGTGACGGAAAACAATCCGGCGAAAATGCCCACCGAAAACCCCACGGACAGTTCCCGTAAGGAAATGGGACAATCGACGGCCTTGAAAGCGTACCTGAGACACAAGAACATGAAGGCCCAGTCCAGGGCGGCGTAAAGAATCGGGCGTGTCAGACGCGACGTGTTCTGAATCATGAGCGTCATGCTTTCGTCGAAATTGTGAAAGAACGCTTCGGCCTTCTTCGGAAGGATCCATTGAGGCTTCTTGAGAAAAGCGGCGAGGCGATGGGCGGCTCGAAGGCTCACGTTCCAGGCGCGACGGCGGAACGACGGGCTGATCAGGATCTGCAAGGTCAACCACGTCAAAACGAAAGCGGCGCTCAGAACGAGGACCGCCACCCCCAGTTGTTTGGCGTGGATCTGCGCATGCCCGTAAAGGTAAAAAAAACCCAAATAGATGAGAAGCACCGCCACGGTGTTGGTCAGAAACCCGTGCACCATGGAAATGCTCAGGGTGCGACTGGGCGGAATGCGCTGCCGGCTCAGCAGATACACCTTGATGGCCAGGCCGCCCAGACCGCCGAAGGGCATGAGGTAGTTGACGCAACAGGAGACGAGGGAAATGGACAGGACCGTCCCCAGGGGCAGGGCGTGTTCCAAGTTCTTGAGCAATTCAAAGAGCACGGCCCCCATAAAGAGATAACTCAGCGCGCTCGCCCCGATGGCCGTCAGGGCCCACATGGGCTCGATTTCCTCAAGGCGCCTGGTCAGCACCGGAAGGTCCGCTCGATACAGCACAAAGGCCAAGACCGCAAGCCCGAAAACGCCGGCGACCCAGAAGCGGATTCGATGACGCGCAGGGACACTCACCATGGGCTCCTTAAAGGCTTAAGCACGTCGCAGCACATGTCCTCTTACCAAAGCTTGGCGATGGAGAAAAGACGATCTTCACCCATACCGTCCGGCCCAAAAGCCGGGTGCGGCGGCGTGTCGATCCGGCGCCGAACGGCTTGAATCCCGTGCCAAGGGCAATCCGGGCTTGCGAAAAAGGAGCGTTCGGCTGTAGTAAGGAAAAAATGTTCTGAACGACGAACCATGCCGAGCGGATGACAGACGGTGATGATGAAGCCCGGAGAATACTCCACGGAAGACGTGCTCAAAATGGTGGGCGACATTCCCACCTTTCCCGCCGCGGTCTCCCATCTCATAAAGCAGCTGCGAGATCCGGATTCGGACCTGGAGGACATGGCCGCGACCATTTCCGGGGATCCCGGCCTATGCGCCCTGGTCCTGCGCATGGCCAACTCCCCCCTGTACCGGCCGGGGTACTCGGCGCCGGCGACCCTCAGCATTCCCAGAGCCGTGCATCTTTTGGGCCGAAAGGCCATGGAATCCGCCGTCCTGAGCTATGCTCTGAAGAGCATGGTCCGCACCTCATCCCTGGCGGAAAAGCTCCTGTGGGAACATGCGGTGGCGTGCGCCGTGGTGGCCTCGGACGTCGTGCGCATCATGGGATCGAAGAATCTGGACACGGCCTATGTGTGCGGGCTCCTTCACGATGTGGGCAAGACCGTCTTGTGCCGGCGCTTCCCGGACGCCATGCACTCGATCCTGGAAGATCAATACAACCAGTGCCTCGAGGACGATTCCTGGCCCTCCTCGGTGGCCTTGGAAAAAGAACGCCTCGGCATCGACCACTGCCATGTGGGCGCGGTGTGCCTCAATGTGTGGCAATGCGGCGAAGAAGCCGTCGTGGCGTGCGCCTACCACCATCGGCCGAAGGACGCCGCGGGACGATCCGTGTGGCCTGCGGTGATCCGCGTGGCGGATGTCCTCTGCCACAAACTGGAATACGGCCCCATTCGCCGTCCCGCCATGGACCTCACACCCGTGGCGAAGGCTTTGCGGATCGAAACGGCCGAGATGCCAGCCTTGCTCGCGGCGTGGCGGAAAAAGATCGAAGAGACCCTGCTTGCCTTTTCCGAAAACGCTTCAGCCTAGATCCGCCGGATGGGGTGGAAACCAGCCAAAGAAAAAGGGCCCGTTCGGGCCCTTTTCGATGCGGAGTGGAGCGGGAGACGGGCTTCGAACCCGCGACCCTCAGCTTGGAAGGCTGATGCTCTAGCCAGCTGAGCTACTCCCGCGTGCAGTCAATGATTTCATAGCACACGATCCCGCCGTTTTTCAACGATAATTTTGCCTTGCTTTTTCGGGCGGAACGTGGGATTCGATGAGACGAAACATTGTTTGTCAAACAGGGTCCGGTTCCTGGGTGCGCCGTGGTGTCATGAAAGAGGTGTGAGGAGGTCCCATGGAAAAACACTATCAGAACATGATCGATCAGGTGAACATGTTGGAAGTGTTCAAGGCCCGTCGCGTGGTGCAGCGGGTGCTGCCCAGGACTCCCCTGGCCCGCTATGAAAGGTTGTGCGGGGAGTTGGGGGCGGATGTCTACATCAAGCATGAAAACCACCTGCCCACCAATTCCTTCAAAGTCCGCGGCGCCGTGAATTTCATGGCCCATGTGACGCCGGAAATCGAGCGCACGGGGATCGTCGTGGCGACCCGCGGCAACCACGGCATGGCGGTGGCGTGGGCGGCACGGGAAAAAGGGATCTTTTGCAATGTGGTGGTCCCGGAAAGCAACGACCCGGAAATGAATGCCGCGATCGTCTCTTACGGGGCCCAGCTCATCGTCAAGGGCGCGGACTTTTACGAAGCGCAAGACTACTGTGAAGAGCTGGCGGAAAGCGCCGGGTATTATTATCTGCGGCAAGGCAACGAGCCCCATCTCATCACGGGTATCGCTGTCATGGGGGTGGAAATCTTCGAGGAACTCCCCGAAGTGGACGTGATCCTCATGCCCATCGGCGGGGGAACGGGCTGCGCGGCTTTGGCCGCAGTCATTCAGGGGATCAACCCCAGGGTGGAACTCATTGGCGTGCAGGCGCATAATATCCCGTCTTTTTACGAATCGTGGAAGCAGAAGAAAAAGGTCACCGTTCCGTTGGCGGAAACCGTGGCCGACGGATTGGCGGCCCGGTCGGTTTTTGAGGTCCCGTTCCTCATTTTGAAGGACGTGGTGAGCGACGTCGTCTTGTTGACGGAAGACGAACTGGTGAATGGCGTGCGGCTGGCGCTGCGCTACACCCACAACCTGGCGGAGGTGGCCGGGGCGGCGGCGCTGGCGGCGGCTTTTAAGATCCGCGAGCGCTTGGCCGGAAAAAAGGTGGTGGCTGTGATGACAGGCGGGAACATGACCTACGGAAAGCTGGCCAGGATCTTTGCCGAAACGCCGGCTGAAGGCTGAAGAGTCACGCGCCGCGCCGAAAGCTGTGTGACAGCCGCGGTGCATGCCCGGCGTTTCGGATCGCGGCGCGCCGTGCAGACCGTGGGCCGGGGGTTCTTCCTGCCGGAAAAAGCCGCCGGCCCTTCCTTGAACGGCGCCTCATGCCGCGGAACGACATTCCAGAACAACCTTGTCGGCGCCGTCTTTTTCTTCCAGGTAGACGTTCACCTGCTCTTCGGGGCGGGTTTTCAGTTCCAATCCCACGAAATGGGCGCAGATGGGCAGTTCCCGATGTCCGCGATCCACCAACGCGGCGACGCGCACTCGGCGCGGCCGACCGTAATCCATCAGGGCGTCCAGGGCGGCGCGGATGGTGCGCCCGGTGAAGAGGACATCATCCACCAGGACAATGTCCTTGTCGTCCACGGCGAAGGGGAGCACGGTGGCGCGCACTTTGGGCTGAATGTGAAGGCGCGACCAGTCGTCGCGGTAAAGGTTGATATCCAGGGTCCCGATGGGCACGCGAAGGCCGTAGTCCCTTTCGAGGATTCGGCCGAGACGCCGTGCCAGGAAAACCCCGCCCGTATGGATTCCCACCAGAGCCAGGGCCGATGAGTCGTCGGCTTCATGGACGATTTCCCGAGCGATGCGCTCCAGAGCCCGTTCCATCGCATCGCTTTCCATGACCACGTGATCGTGTGCTTTCACATCCATGGGGCCACCTGCCGTGTCGTCGAGGAAAAGGAAAAGGGCGCCTCCGCGGGCACCCCGTCGCTCTTACCCTAGGAAACCTCGAGGGCGTTGTCAATCTTTTCAAGGACGCGTCGCGGCCTTCTTCGGGCTCTTCTTGACGAAAGAACGAGACCTTTGGTAAGGGGGGCCGGAACGGCGGGAAAGGCCTGCATGACGATGGGCCCACGGGCGGCGAAAGACGGCCGCCGGCAAAGGAGAGTGCCGCATGGGTGCAAAGAAGATCAAGGTCCGCAAGAAAGACACGGAAAAAGCCGACGAAATTTTGAGTTTGACCGATCGCGTTCTGGAGTGGGGCCGAAAGCACCTCACCGTCCTTCTTGGGACGGTGGCCGGCCTCCTTCTGGTCATGGTCGTCTCCTGGGCCTTCGGGGCCTATTCGGACATGAAGGAGCGCAAAGCGCAGCGGGAACTGGCGGTCCTTTGGAAGCAAACGGAGGCGCTGGATCGAAAGAACGCCGCGGCGCTGGAGGAGCACCTGAATCGGATGAAGGCCGTGGTGGAAGGCCACAAGGGCACCGCCGCGGCGGCGGGGGCGGCCGCCACCATGGCGCGGCTCCTTTTCGATGCCGGTCGGTATGAAGAAGCCTTGCCGTGGTACGACCGGGCCCTCAAGGACTTCCCCAAGAATGCGGCAGCCGATGTGGTCTTGGACTACGGGAGGCTCATGTGCCTGGAATCCCTGGGCCGCGTGGATGAGGCTTTGGCGGGCTGGGCCGCTCTGGCCGAAAAGGTGGACGGGGCCCTCAAAAGGGAATGCCTGTGGCATCAGGCGCGGCTGGCGTCCGCCAAAGGGGATCGGGAAAAGGCGGTCCAATTGGTCGATGCGGCCTTGGCCGTCAAAGGCTTTTATCCGGAAGACGGCTTTCTGAGGGCGGAAAAAAGCCGGCTCTGAAAACGCCTTTATCTTTGCCGCGCTGCGGCAGGATACGGCTTTACGGCGACCCGCATGCCATGCCTTCATGAGGCCGTGCGGCTTTTGGCTTGACAGGGACCGTGGCCTTGGGTAAGGAATCGTGCGGAACACAGGATGCGGCCACGATCCGATCATAAAGCTTTAAGAAAAGGCGGCGCGGCGACGATGACCGGGTTCTTTCGCTTTGACTTTATCGGCTTCACGGGGGGCTTCTTTTTTAGGAAGTCTGCCCATGGCCGAGCGGGGTAGGCGAAAAAAGCCGGTCCAGCAGCCCCGCTCAAGCGGGACCACCAGCCATGGGTAGACGAAAACGGAACCCATGGCTTTTCGTTTTCTGAAGGCCGTGGGTTTGCGGAACCGACGGCCTTCGTTTTTTTGTCGGACGCACTGCCCCCTACCTCGGCTCCCTCACACAAAGGAGGAACGATGCGATGATCTACGACATGGAATATGAAACCCTACCCCGTGAGGCCCTGGAGGCCATTCAGTTCAGACGACTCCAAAACACGCTCCAACGCGTCTACGCCACGGTTCCCTTTTACAGGAAACGATTCGACGAGGTGGGCTTCAAACCCTCGGATCTGAAAACCCTGGACGATTTGCGGCGCGTGCCTTTCACCACCAAACAGGACCTTCGAGACAACTACCCGTTCGGGCTTTTTGCCGTGCCCATGGAAAACGTGGTGCGCATTCACGCCTCGTCCGGCACCACGGGCAAACCCACCGTGGTGGGCTACACGGCCCGGGACATCGAGACCTGGGCGACGCTCATGGCCCGGTCTCTTGCCGCCGCCGGAGCCACTCGAGGCGACATTATCCATAACGCTTATGGGTATGGTCTGTTCACGGGCGGGCTGGGCGTCCACTACGGGGCGGAAAAGCTGGGCGCTTCGGTGATTCCCATCTCCGGGGGAAACACCAAGCGGCAGATCATGATCATGAAGGACTTCGGCGCCACGATCCTCACCTGCACGCCGTCCTACGCGCTGCACCTGGCGGAAGTCGCCCAGGAGATGGGAGTGGAGTTTAAGGACCTGAAATTCAAGGCGGGCCTTTTCGGAGCGGAGCCCTGGTCCGAAAAGATGCGGGAGGAGATCGAAAGAAAACTGCATCTGGATGCCGTGGACATTTACGGGCTGAGTGAAGTCATTGGTCCCGGGGTTGCGGTGGAGTGCCTGGAAGCCAAAGCGGGGCTCCATATCTTTGAAGATCATTTCATCGCCGAAATCATCGATCCGGCTACGGGAGACGTACTGCCCCCGGGATCCGTCGGCGAGCTTGTCTTCACCTCCATCACCAAAGAAGCCTTCCCCGTGATCCGTTACCGCACGCGGGACATCACGAGCCTGAACCCTGAGCCGTGCGTGTGCGGCCGGACCTTTGTCCGCATGAACCGCGTGAGCGGCCGAAGCGACGACATGCTTATCATTCGGGGCGTCAACGTGTTCCCGTCCCAGATCGAAAGCGTCCTCATGGAGATTCAGGGGGTCGAGCCCCACTATCAGCTCATCGTGGACCGGGAAGGCAACCTGGATATGCTCACAGTCCTTGTAGAAGTCGGCGAATCGGCCTTTTCCGACAAGGTGAAGACGCTCCAGGACCTGGAAAAGATGATCACCAAAAACATCAAGGAATACCTCGGGATTTCCGCCAAGGTGAAACTGGTGGAACCCAAGACGATCGCCCGCAGCGAAGGCAAAGCGGTTCGGGTGATCGACAACAGAAAACTATAACGCGGGCTTCGCAAAAGAAAGGAGGCCGAGGATGCGCGTCGAACAAATTTCGGTCTTTTTGGAAAACAAGGCGGGACGTCTTGCGGAAGTGACCCGGGTCCTGTCGGAAGCGGGCGTCAACATTCGAGCCTTGTCCCTTGCCGACACATCGGATTTCGGGATTCTTCGCCTCATCGTCAACGACAACGAAAAGGCCAAGGAAGCGCTCAAGGCCAACGGCTTTACGGTGGGCAAAACCGACGTGGTGGCGGTGGAAGTGGAAGACCGCCCCGGCGGGCTTCACAAGATTCTGGACATCCTTCGACGGGCCGGCATCAACGTGGAGTACATGTACGCCTTCGTACAGCAAAGCGGGAACAACGCCGTGATCATCTTCCGCTTTGACAATCTGGACGAGGCGGTTCGGGTGCTTACGGAAAACGGCGTGACGGTTATCAACGGAAGCCGGGTGTACAGCATGTAGCGGGTGGCGCCGGCGGGCTCGATGACACCCCCGGTCATGGCACCGGGGGGCGGGAGCGCCGGATGATTGAACATGGAACAGACAGGAGGAAGGGCGATGGAGCGAAAGGCAAGACCGTGGATCTTCTGGATGGCGGCCGCGGCGGCGGTTTTGGGGCTTGTGGTCGGGCCGAAGGCGGCTTTCTGTGCCGAGCCGTACAAGATCGGAGGGGTTTTTTCCATCACCGGCTCTTCCTCTTTTCTCGGGGATCCCGAGAAGAAAAGCCTGGAGATGGCCGTCGAGGAGATCAACGCGCAAGGAGGCATCGACGGCCGGCCGGTGGAGGCCGTGATCTACGACACGGAAGGGGATCCCACGAAAGCCGTGCTGGCGGTCAACAAGCTGATCAGCAAGGATAACGTTTTGGCCATTATCGGGCCCAGCCTGACCCCCACGACCTTGGCCGTCATGCCCATTGTGGAGCGGGTCCAGGTGCCGCTCATCAGCTGTGCCGCGGGCATCCAAATCGTGGAACCCGTCAAGCCATACGTTTTCAAGACGGCCCAGAGCGATGTGCTGGCCGTGGCCGCCATCTACAAACACATGCAGAAGCACGGCATCAAGAAAATCGGGATTCTCACGGTGACCAACGCCTTCGGGGTGAGCGGTCGGGATCAGCTGGTCAAGCAGGCGCCGGACTACGGCATTCAGATCGTCAAGGAAGAGGCCTACGGGGCCGGCGACACGGACATGACGGCCCAGTTGACGAAGATCAAAGGCGAGAATCCCGACGCCGTGGTCTGCTGGGGGACCAATCCGGGGCCGGCCGTGGTGGCCAAGAACATGCGCCAGTTGGGCTTCAGTGTGCCTCTCTACCAGAGCCACGGGGTCGCCTCGCCCAAGTTCATCGAACTGGCGGGGGAAGCGGCGGAAGGGATTCGGCTTCCCACGGGAAAGATTCTCGTGGCGGACCTTTTGCCCGACACAGACCCTCAGAAAGCCGTTCTGAAAAAATACATCGCCGACTTTAACCAACGCTACGGCGGCGGGGTGTCGGGCTTCGGCGGGTACGCCTACGACGCCATGCACATCCTGGCCAAGGCCATGAAAGGGACCGGCGGCGACAAGGCCAAGATTCGAGACAACCTGGAAAAGATCGCCAACCATGTGGGCATCAGCGGCATTTTCACCATGACGCCGCAGGACCATAACGGTTTGGGCCCCGAGGCCTTCGTCATGGTGGAAATTCGAAACGGCACGTGGAAACTTTTGGACTAGAGGGAACGGGCCGTCCTCATGAGCGAATTCCTGCAGTTTCTCCTTTCGGGGATCACCACCGGGGCGATCTACGGCCTGATCGCCCTGGGGTTTAATGTGCTCTACAACGCCACGGATCTCATCAACTTTGCTCAGGGCGAATTCGTCATGCTGGGCGGTCTGGGCTTTTACACGCTAGGAACGGTTGTCGGATGGCCTGCGGCCGCGGCGTTTGCGGCCGCCGTCTGCGTCGTTTCCCTTCTGGGGTTGTTGCTGGAAAGGGTGGCGCTGCGCCCGGTCAAGAAACCGGACCCGCTGACCCTCATCATCATCACCGTGGGGGCGAGCATTTTCCTGCGGGGTGTGGCCATGCGGCTGTGGGGCAAGGACCCTTACAGTGTGGCGGGGCTTGCGGCGTCCACGGAGCCCGTTCGTCTCTGGGGTGCGGCGCTTATGCCCCAGAGCCTGTGGATTGTGGGCATCGTGGTCGCCTTTATGACGGGGTTGCATCTTTTCGGCAAACGCACCTTGACCGGCAAGGCCATGGAAGCCTGTGCCATCCACCGCAACGCCGCCTGGATCCTGGGCATTCCCAGCGATCGCATGGTGCTGTTGGCCTTCGCCTTGAGTGCCGGGTTGGGGGCCGTGAGCGGGGTGATCATCGCGCCCATCACCATGTGCAGCTACGATATGGGCACCATGCTGGGCCTCAAAGGCTTTTGCGCGGCCATGTTGGGGGGCTTGGGCAGCCATTGGGGCGCGGCGCTGGGCGGCGTGCTCCTCGGCGTGCTGGAATCCCTCGGGGTAGGCTATTTTTCCTCCGGCATCAAGGACGCCGTCGCCTTTCTTGTCCTGCTGGTGATCCTCATTGTGCGCCCCGCCGGCCTTCTCGGGGCTTCCGCGGTGAAGCGTTTTTAGGCGGCGGAAAGGAGGGGCGGTGGGCTTTCGACAAAGGTTGTATGGAACCGGAATCTTTTCCCTGGGGATGGCGGCGCTCGGTGTGGTGGTGTCCAATCCCTATGAACAGCAGTTGCTGACCATCATCGGCATTCACACGCTGCTGGCTCTCGGGCTGAACATGCTCATGGGCTATGCGGGCCAGATTTCCCTGGGCCATGCCGCCTTTTTCGGGCTGGGTGCCTACGGCACAGGGATTCTCACCACCCACTTTCAATGGTCCCCGTGGGCGTCTCTGCCTGCCGTGCTCGTGTTCGCCGCCCTTTCGGGTTACCTCATCGGCCGTCCCATCCTTCGCCTTTCGGGATATTACCTGGCCATGGGGACCCTGGGCCTGGGCATCATCGTCCATGTGGTGTTTCGAGAATGGGACACCTTCACCGGCGGGGCTTCGGGCCTGGTGGGCATCCCTCCCCTGACTGTGGGGCGCCTGATGGTGGGGCTCGGCCGAAGCGGTTTTTTTGCGGTTTGGGGGACCGTCGTCCTGTTTTTCGTCCTCTGCGGCCGCGTGGTGGACTCGCGCATCGGCCGCGCCCTGCGCGCTCTGGGGGACAGCCCGGGCGCCGCGGCCGCCTCCGGCATTCATACCGCCCATCTCAAAGCGGTCATTTTTTCTTTCAGTGCCGTCATGGCGGCTCTGGCCGGATACCTCTACGCCCATCTTCTGGGCTTCATCAGTCCCAGTTCCTTCGATTTTCTCATGTCCATTCGCATGGTCACCATGGTGGTCATCGGCGGTATGGCCAGCATCTGGGGCTCCCTTCTCGGCGCCTCGGTCATCACCCTCCTGCCGGAATGGCTCCATGTGTTTTCCGATTACGAAATGATGGTCTACGGGTTGATCCTCATGGTGGTCATGATTTTTCTGCCCGAGGGGCTCACGCGAGGGGTCCTGGACGCCGTCCGGCGCACCCGCGCACGGACGGCCTCTTCCTAAGAGGCTGTTCGAAAAGGGAAAGGAATGTCCCGTGCAGGTGGTGGCGTAAAGCTTCCCGAAGGGTGCTTCTTGTGCCGCGCCGGCCTCTCAGCGGCGCGGCACAAAAGAAAAGAAAGCTCGGCGACCTCTGCGTCTCTGTGGTGAATTTTAAAGAGAGACGCCGTGGACTTAGGATGACATGCGCTCGGACAGGCTCCTGGAGCCGAAGGGGGAAAAGGAGACAGGCTTTTTGAGCGGCCAACACCCATTTCTGACCATCGACGGCGTCTCCAAAGCCTTCGGGGGCATTCAGGCCCTCTATCAGGTTTCTTTCGTTGTCCAGGAACGGCACATCCATGCTTTGATCGGCCCCAACGGGGCGGGAAAGACGACTCTTTTCAATGTCATCTCCGGGGCCTTTCCGCCCGATGAAGGCTGCATACGGCTGGAGGGCCAAGACATTCAAGGGCGTCCCATGCATGAGCTGGTGCGGCGAGGCATCGCGCGCACCTTTCAGAACGTGGAGCTTTTCGGGAGCATGAGTGTTTTGGAAAACGTCCTCGTGGGGTGCCACAGCCGCACGCGCTGCGGACTCATCGGGGCCATGGTGCGATGGCCGTGGGTCGCCCGCGAAGAACGCTGGGCTCGAGAGCGCGCCATGGAACTCCTGAACATGGTGGGCCTTGCGGACTCGGCCCGCAAAAGAGCCGTCGACCTTCCCTTCGGATGGCAGCGGCTTGTGGAAATCGCTCGAGCTTTGGCCGGCGACCCCAAGCTCCTGCTTCTGGACGAACCCGCCGCGGGGCTCAATGCCGTGGAAACCGAAAGGCTGTCCCAGCTGATTCAACAGATTCGCGCCTTGGGCGTCACGGTCCTCTTGGTCGAACACGACATGAACCTCACCATGGACATTTCCGACCGCATTGTGGTGCTGGACCGAGGCCGAAAGTTGGCGGAAGGCACGCCTCGGGAAATCCAATCCAGCGACGCGGTCATGGAAGCCTACTTGGGAAAGAAACACTGAACGGAAGGGGATCTGCCGACCCATGCTGATCGTTCGCAATCTTCGGGCCGGCTACGGCCGCATCGAGGCGCTCCACGGGGTGAGCCTTTCCGTGAGGCGCGGGGAAATCGTGGCTATTGTGGGGGCCAACGGGGCGGGAAAGAGCACCTTGTTGCGGGCCGTTGCCGGGTTGATCGTGCCGTGGCAGGGCGAGGTCCTCTTTGAGGACCGGTCCCTTGCGGGGACGAAACCGCCCGCCATCGTCGCTGCAGGAATCGGCTTGGTCCCGGAAGGGCGCTGGCTTTTCCCCCCCATGAGCGTCCTGGACAATCTTCGCCTGGGGGCGTACTTGAGGCTGCGGCGCGGGGACAAAGAGGCCGTGCGGAAGGACTTGGAGCGCGTCTTTGCGCTCTTTCCCATCCTTGCCGAACGCCGAAAACAGCCGGCCGGGTCTCTTTCCGGAGGCGAGCAGCAGATGCTGGCCATCGCCCGAGCCCTCATGAGCCGCCCCAAGATGCTGCTGCTCGATGAACCGTCCACGGGCCTAGCTCCGCTCCTCGTGGAAAAGATCTTCGAAACCATTGTCCAGCTCAACGGGGAAGGCATCACCTTCCTCCTTGTGGAACAAAACGCCCGGGCGGCCCTGGCGGTGGCGAACCGAGGCTATGTTCTGGAAACCGGCCGAATGGTCCTCCAGGGACGGGCCCGCGACCTTCTGGAGGATCAAGAAGTCAAGCGAGCCTACCTGGGCAAGGACTATCGGGATTTTGCGGAAGGGAGGGCCCGATGAACGATGCAGGGAACGGCAACGGAGAATGGCTGACGCCGGCGGAACGGCGCCAGCAGCAGTTGGAGCGGCTTCAGATTTCGTGCAATCGCGCGTATAAGAACGTGCCGTTTTATCGGAATCGGTTTCAAGCGGCGGACCTCTCTCCCCAGGACATCGGCAGCCTGGAAGACGTGCGGCGCCTGCCTTTTACGGAACGTCGGCACTTCGGGGAGCATTATCCTTACGGACTGTTTGCCGTCCCGTTGCGGGATATCGTGCGGATTCACACGGCGCCGGGCATCGGCGGAAGTCTGACGGTCAGCGGCTACACGGCCAGGGACCTGAAGATGTGGAAGGAGATGGTCGCTCGAGCCCTGAAGGCGGCCGGTGTCAGCGCGGACGATATCCTCCAGATCGTGCTCCATCCCGGTTTGGCCAACTGGGGTCGGGATTACAAGGACGGCGCCGAGGCGCTTCAGGCCAGTGTCATCCCCCTGAACGCCCTGCACCTGAGCAAGCAGATCTTGGTTCTTCGGGATTACAAGACCTCCGTGCTCATCACCACGCCGAGCTCGGCCGTCCAAATCCAGGAACTCTTGTTTGCCGCCGACATCAATCCCAACGAGCTTTCTTTAAAGACCCTGATTCTCGTCGGAGAGCCGGCGTCACGGGAGCTGCGCCGCGGGATCGAGGAGCATCTGCACGTGACCACATGGCAGCATTACGGGTTGAGCGAGGTGCCCGGGCCGGCGGTGGCCTATGAGTGTGAGGGGCACGAAGGGCTGCATGTTTCCGAGGACCATTTCCTGGTGGAGGTGCTGGATCCGAAGACCCATGAGCCCGTGCCGGAGGGCGAAAGCGGCGAACTGGTCCTCACGAGTCTCACCATTCAGGCGTTTCCTCTCATTCGGTTCCGCACCGGAGACCGGGTGCGGGTTCTCGCCGAAGGATGCCCGTGCGGGCGGACCCTGAGGCGCATGGAGTGGCTTCCGGATCGGGTGGACGAGCTCCTGGTGATTCAGGGGGTGAAGATTCAAAAGGACCAGGTCGCGGTTCGCGTGGCCCAGACCTTGGGTTTTTCTCCTAAAAAGCTCTCGGTGCACCTTGTTCGACAAGGCGGCTACAGCGCCCTGGAAGTGCAGCTGGGCATGGAAGAGGACCTTTTCAGCGACGAGATCAAGGAACTGGAACGGCTTGTTCGCAAGACGGCTTTCGAGCTTCGGCAGGAATTCGGCGTGCCGGTGGAAGTGCGCCTCTTGGAAGGCCCCAGCGTGGAGGGGCATCCCTGAAGGTCCGCCAATCCCAACCCCTTCGGAAACAAGATTCGTCATCCCAAAAACCCGACCCTTACAAACGGAGGACGACGGCCTATGGATGTTTTGGTCGTGGGAACGGGCGCCATCGGCGGCTATTACGGAGGCCGGCTCGCTCAAGCGGGGGCGAGGGTCTCGGTGGTGGCCCGTTCCGACTACGAGGTGGTCGCCGAGGAAGGGATTCGCATTGAAAGTCCGGCGGGCGATTTTCATTTTCGTCCGCATCGGGTGGTTCAAACCGCCGCAGCTTTCGGCGGCTTTCCCGACGTGCTTCTGGTGGGTCTGAAAGTCCTGAAAGAGATTCGAACGGCGGATTTGATTCGGGACGCCGTGGGGCCCACAACCGCCGTCCTGCTCATCCAAAACGGCGTGGATATCGAAGGGCCGGTGGCCGACGCGTTTCCGAAAAACGAGATCCTCAGCGGGCTAGCCTTCATCTGCGTGCATCGCACGGCGCCGGGCAAAGTGCTGCACCAAGACTACGGCCGGTTGGTTCTGGGCCGATACCCCGGCGGACCGTCTGAGACGGCCCAGAGGCTTGCCGAAATGTTTCGCCGGGCCGGCGTGCCGTGTGAAGTCACCGAGGACGTGGTCACGGCCCGCTGGCAGAAGCTGGTCTGGAACGCCCCCTTCAACCCCATGTCCGTGCTGTGCGGGGGGGCGAGCACGCAAGATATGCTGGGTCACGAAGAAACGACACGCCTCGTGCGGGCGGTCATGGAAGAGGTGTGCGCCGTGGCGGCCGCGACGGGACATCCGCTTCCCACGGACGTGGTGGACCGTATGATCGCCGATACGCGCACGATGACCCCGTATAAGACGAGCATGCTCTTGGACTTCGAGGCGGGGCGCCCCATGGAAGTGGAAGCCATTGTGGGCAACGCCGTGCGCATAGCCCGAAGCCACCACGTCCCGGTACCCCACATGGAAACCCTGTATGCGCTCATGAGCGGCTTAAAGGGAAGGGCCTGACGGGTGGATGGGGGCTTTGCGGCTCGTGAGGTTCTTTATCAGCTGAGCGGCATGAAAGTCCGGCCCCGCTGGGAGAGGAATGGCGGAAGTGCATGGGAATCGAACCCACCTGGGACGCCCCTCAGCGCCCCACACCGGATTTGAAGTCCGGGAGCCCCACCAGTGAGCTTGGCACTTCCGCCCGCTTTTTTACTGCAGAGGGAGCGCTTTGGCAAGCCCTTGTGAGGAGTGAAGGGGAGGGGGTTGGGGGTCGGTGTGCTCACCGTATCCTTTCGCCAGAGGTTTCCATCCCAGGGCATAGCCCTGGGAGGCAAACCCCTACGCCTCGAAGGGGCAAAGAATGTCAGCCCAGGGCGTAGCCCTGGGATCGGCAGATCGGTCCCATTCTTGCCAATTCTTAAGCCTGAAGGGGCGTAACTCAACCCCCGATGAGCCATCCCCACGCGATGGGGGACCTCCATAAGCCATGTGTTTCGCCCCTTCGGGGCTTATATTTTCATTTCAATGGGCGCCCCGACCCGGGGCTTCGCCCCGGGCTATGATGTTTCGCCCCTTCGGGGCGACCGCCCCACACGCAAGCCGTCACACACGGCTGCCGAAAGGACACGCTCACCCCAACCGACATGGACACCTGGTGCAAGGGCCCAGGCTCGTTGATGTTGGGGTTCGCTGCGCTCACCCCAACCGACAATCCCAACCGACAATCCTCAAAACGCCTGAAGCTCTGCTCTGAAACGGCACACCGAGCGTTGGAGGCGCGGCTAGCGGCCTTTTTTCTTCTTCGGGGGCAGGACACGGATGAGTTCGTAGTCTCGAAAGCCCAGCCCAAGGGATTCCGCATACTCCAGCTGGTGCTCCCAAGGAATGTTGGGATAGACGGCGCGGATTTTGTCCGTCGGCGACGGGTTCATGGACCCGAGCCGGCTGCCGGCCAAAACGGGCTGCGCGTTCATGAGATCCACCGAGGCCTGATCGATGGCGACGGGGTCGGCCGAGGCCATGATGCCCAGGTCCGCCACAATGGGGGCGTCCGCCGAAGCGTGGCAGTCGCATGCCGGAGAGATCTGGGTCAAAAAGTTGATGAAGAAGCTCTTGTCCTGCTTGCCGTAAAGAGCCCCCACGGTGTACTCCACCATGCGCTCCAGAAATCCGGCGATGTCGTTATCCCAATTGATGTCGATGGCTTCCTCCGGGCAGGCGTGGATACAGGAGCCGCATCCCACGCATTTGGCGGCGTCGATGCGCGCGATTTTCTTGATGCTCTCCTTGGGCCGCGCCATGCCTTCCGGCCGATCCCCCAAGGAAAGGGCGTCGTGGGCGCACACCTTGAGGCATGTGCCGCAGGCGATGCATTTCTTGGGGCGAATCTTGGGTTCCATGACGCTGTGCTGCTGCAGCTTGCCGCGTCGTGAGGCCGCGCCCATGCCCACGTTCTTCATGGCCCCGCCGAACCCGGCCAATTCGTGCAGCTTGAAATGGGCGACCGACACCAGCGCCTCGGCGCGGGCGACGGCCGACGCGATATAGGTGTCTTGGCACCGTTTGAGGCACACGGGCACGGCCACTTCGTCGCGGCCGTCCAGACCATCGGCGATGATGAGGGGCGCCCCCACCACTTCCAGCACAAAGCCGTTGCGCACGGCCGTGAGCAGATGATCCACCGCGTTGCCCCGTGTGCCCACGTAGAGCGTTCCCGCGTCCGTGAGGAAAGGGCGCCCGCCGGCTTCCGCGATGGCGTCGATGATGGGTCGCACCAGAAGCGGGCGGACGAAGGCGGTGTTGCCCCGTTCGCCGAAATGGATCTTGACGGCCGTCAAGGCCTTCTTGGGAATGCGGCTCGCCAATCCGGCTTCCTTCAGCAACAGATGGATTTTGTCCAAAAGATTCCAGGTGTCGTCGGCTCGAAGATCGATGAAATAAACGGCGCTTCGCGGCATGTTTTTTCCCCTCTTTTTACCAGGACAACAGAACGGCCAAAATACCCGTCAGGAAAATCCCGTCGAATGTGCCCGCCCCGCCGATGGAAGCCACCGGAGCCTTCAGTTCGCGGATGCGGTTGAGGTTCAGCAGGTCCGCGCCGATGAGCGTTCCGAGCGTTCCGGCCACATAGGCCGTGGGGGGGGCCCAGTGGGGATTGAGCAGAAGGGCGGCCAGGGCGGCCACCAGCGGAGGGATGAACATGGGAGTGGCGATCCCCAGTCCGGGAATGGGGCGGGCGATGCGATGGATCACGGAGGTGACGACCCCTGTGGCGAGGAGGATGCGGATGGGGTGTTGAGCGTTCATCAGGAGATAGAGAGAAATGAGCGTGGGAATGACGGCCCCGCCCACGTTGACCGCCAGAACCATTTCCCGGGGGCGTCGCCACTGGGGCGGGCGATAGCGCATGCCGAAAAAGGAAATCAGGCTCAAGGGCGGCGGTTCGTCCTCCAGCCGAATGCGTTTGACGGGAATGTTGATCATACTGCCGATGATGCACAGAAAGAGCAGCGAAAAAAGCTGCTCCGGCGGAATGCCCAGACGGGCAAAAGCCATGGCAAAAAGGCCGAACTTCACCAGGCCGAAAACCAGAAACAGAAGAAAGAGAAAAACAAAGAAGAAAATCAGGAGAAACGGCGGAAAAAACATGACGCATCCTTTCAGGCCATGACGGCGCGCACGGCGGGATCCACCTGGTCCGCGTAATCCCTAAAGTTTTTCCTGAAGAGTCCCTTCAGGTGTTCCGCCTGCCTGCGGTAAGCCTCCTTGTCCTGCCAGGTTGCCGACGGGCTGAGCACTTCCGGGGGCACTCCGGGACAGGTCCGCGGCACGAGCAGCCCGAAATAGGGTTCCTTGTCGAAAGCCGCCCCATCCAGAGCGCCGCTCAAGGCCGCGTGCACCATGGCGCGCGTATACCCGATGGGAATGCGCCGCCCGAGGCCGTAAGGACCTCCGGACCAGCCCGTGTTGATCAGCCAGCATCGAGCCCCGTGCGCTTCCATGCGTCGGCGGAGAAGCTCCGCGTAGACGGTCGGGGGCAGGGCCATGAAGGGAGCTCCGAAACAGGTGCTGAAGGTCGCCTGCGGTTCCGTGATGCCGGCTTCGGTGCCGGCCACTTTGGCCGTGTAGCCGGAAAGGAAATGAAACATGGCTTCATGAGGCGTCAGGCGTGCCATGGGCGGCAAAACGCCGAAAGCGTCACAGGTCAGCATGACGATGTCCTTGGGATGGGAGGCCATGCCGTCCGCAGAGGCATTGTCGATGAAAGACAAGGGATAAGCGGCCCGGGTGTTTTCGGTGAGCGAATCGTCGTCGAGATCGATTTCACGGGTTTGGGTGTCGATGGCCACGTTTTCCAGAACCGTGCCGAATCGCCGAGTGCACTGGTAGATCTGCGGCTCGGCTTCCGGAGAGAGGCGAATGACCTTGGCATAACAGCCCCCTTCGAAATTGAAGATCCCACGGTCGCTCCAGCCGTGCTCATCGTCGCCTACCAAAGTCCGCGACGGATCGGCGGAGAGGCTCGTCTTGCCCGTTCCCGAAAGGCCGAAAAAAATGGCCGCATGCCCGTCAGGCCCCACGTTGGCCGAGCAGTGCATGGGAAAGACGCCCTTTTGCGGCAAGATGAAGTTCATCATGGTGAAGACGGATTTCTTGATTTCACCGCCGTAGCCCGTTCCGCCGATGAGGATCCGTTTCTTGCCGAAATGTTCGATGATGAAGGCGCCGGAGCGGGTGTGGTCCCACTCCGGGGACGCGCGAAAATGGGGGGCGGCAATGAGGGTGTATTCCGGGACGAAATCGACCAATTCCCGGCGGTCTCGAACGCGGATGAACATATTGCGGGCGAAAAGGCTCTGCCAGGCCATTTCCGTGATGATCCGCACCGGCACACGGTATATGGGGTCCGCCCCCACGTAGCAGTCCTGAACATAGATTTCCCGTCCTTGAAGGTACGCCAAAAGCCGCGCTTCCAGCTTGTCAAAATCGACGGGATCAAAAGCCTTATTGACCGGTCCCCACCAAATCTTGTCTTCACAGGACGGTTCCCGCACGAGGAACTTGTCCTGAGGGGCCCGGCCCGTGTAGGCGCCCGTGCGCACCACCAAGGGGCCGCTTCGAGCCAGAAGACCTTCCTGCCGTTTGATGGCTTGTTCGTAAAGGACAGGCGCTGGGGCGTTGTAAAAGACCCGCGTGTAGTTCACAATGCCTTGGGCATCCACAGGGACCTTTCTTCCGTTGGCCGGCTTATCGCACGTCTCCATCATCTTTTCCCCTGGTTTTCCGAACGAGCGGATGGCGGGTTCACCGCGCGGCGCCGTTGCCGACGCCTGCGGTGTCGAAGAGACCTCTTACGGCATCAAAAAAAGTGTTGTATACAGGAACGTGCCGGGGCGCCTCCACGGCGTCCTCAGTGCGCCGAAGGAGCACAGGAGGGCATCCGGCGTTTTCGGCGGCGGCCACGTCTGTCAGCTTATCCCCCACAAAGGGCGTTTCGGCAAGCGAAAGGCCGCATATCGCAGCCGCGGCCAGAATCATGCCCGGGGCCGGTTTTCGGCACGAACACCCCTCCTCGGGCCGATGCGGGCAATAAAAAGCGGCGTCGATGCGGCCGCCGAAGGCGCCGATTTCACGGACCATGTGATCATGGAGGTCGAAGAAGGCGTCCCATGGCATGAGGCCGCGGTGCAACGCCGATTGGTTGCTGACGACAATGACCCCGACCCCGCGGGCGTGCACCCAACGCAGCGCTTCCAAGGCGTCGGGGTAGAAAGTGAACTCGTGTCGGTGTTTCACATAATCGGGACGGTCTCGATTGATCACCCCGTCTCGATCCACCAAGAGAAATCGCTGGAAAGAAGGACGCCTGAGGGAAATCCAGCAGATCACGCCGTGGGCTCCTGTGGCGGGGGCCGTTCACGTCTTGACAGACGATGCCCGGCGGAAAAGAATGGATGCCCGTGAAAAAACCCTGCATCGCCACCATTGCTCCTAACAGGAAATCTTCGTGAACGCAAGATCCATCCAATCCCTGCAAAACGTTCTGGCCTATCGATTTCAAAACCCCCACCTGCTCCGGCAGGCCTTGGTCCATCGCTCCTACGCCCACGAAAACCCTGAAGAACAGCGCGGCGACAACGAACGGCTGGAATTCCTCGGCGATGCGGTCCTGGGCCTCACCATTTCCCACATGCTTTTGGAAAGGTTTCCCGATGCGGACGAAGGGACCCTGTCCCGCATGCGGGCATCTTTGGTCAACGAAGAGCAGCTTGCCCGCATTGCGGGGGAACTGGGACTGGGGGATCTGCTTCTTCTCGGCAAAGGGGAGGAACTTTCCGGAGGCCGCAGTAAGCCGTCCATTTTGGCCGACGCCGTGGAAGCGCTTCTCGGGGCCGTTTATCTGGATGGAGGGCTGGAGCCGGCCTTTGGGGTTATCCGCCGCTTCTTCCGGGCAAAACTGGCTCAGGCCGAGGCACAGGACGATCCCTTGAAGCGCCTGGACAAAGACTTCAAGACGCAGCTTCAGGAAGTGACCCAAGCCCGCATGCGGCTCGTTCCCGTTTACGACGTGGAACGGGAAGAAGGGCCGGACCATGACAAAACGTTTTATGTGACGCTGAGCCTCGCCGGGCAGGTGATGGCCCGCGGGGTGGGCAAGAGCAAAAAGGCCGCCGAGCAGGCCGCGGCACGGGAAGCCTTGATGCGTCTCGAGGAAGATGCAGGAAAAATATGAAGGAAACAAACAGAGCCATCGTGTCATGGATGGGTTTCGCGATTTGGGGCGTCCTGGCCCTTTCGGTCTTGACCGCGGGCGGCTTATGGTTTTTTCGAAGCTACAAACAAGCGCACGACAGAATGGCGGCAGACGAGCTGATTGCCGTTGCCGCTCAAAAGAAATCCCAGCTTAGCGCGTGGGTGCAAGACCAAAAGGATGACGCCCTGGCCCTGCAAAAGTCCCTGTTTTTCATGACCCACGCGGCGGCCGCCTTGGACGACCCTGAAAGTCCTCTTTCCCCGTTTTTCGAAGAGTTTTTGCGTTACGTGGCCCTCACGCACGAGGAAGATGACGTGGTCCTGGTGGATGGGACGGGGCGCGTGCGTTTTTCCTTGAGCGGCCTTGAGAAGATTTCTGCGGAAGACTTAAGGGCCCTGAGGAAAGCCTTGCAGACGGGTCAGCCTGTCATGACCGAGCTGTACAGGGATCCGTCCACGCAGCACATCCAGGTGAGCGTCGCCATTCCCGTGACCCTGCCTTTCGTGGATCCCCCCGAGCCTGTGGGCGGAGCGCTGCTCATCACAAAAACGTCCCGGTTTCTTGACCCCGTGGTGCACGCATGGCCGGTCCCCAGCCAAAGCGGAGAAATTCTTTTGGTGCGCCGCGACGGCGACCAGGTGCTTTACCTGAGTGAACGTCGCCATCGTCCGGACAGCGCTTTGAACCTCCGAGTGCCTCTCGACCGAACCGATCTTCCGGAAGTCCTGGCTGTTCGCGGACGAATGGGTGTGGTTCAAGGGACGGACGACAGGGGTGTTCCGGTCTTGGCGGCGGTGGCCCCGGTGGAGGGGACCACCTGGTTTCTTGTGGCCAAGGAGGACCGTGCGGAACTGAGGGGCGACGATCGCGCCTTTGCCGCTTCCGGTGTGCTGCACCTGGTCGGTTTGGCCGCGCTTCTTGTTTTCGTTGTTTTTTGGGCGCGCCAGCGGGGAGAAAAGAAACATTACCGCCGGCTTTATCAAGCCGAATCCGAACTTCGAAAAACGCTCACCAAACACGCTCTCGTCCTTCAGGCCATCCAGGATGCCGTGATCACCACGGACGCTCAAAATGCTGTGGAACTGTGCAATCCCGCGGCGGAAGCCCTCACGGAGTGGACCGTTGCAGAAGCCCAGGGAAAGCCCTTGGCGGAGGTTTTCCGAATCGTCGGAGAAAAAGAGAAAGAAATCATCGAAGATCCTTTGGGTTTTCTCTTGGCCAGGGCTCCCGAGGGCCGTCTGAGCGAGACATTGCTGCTACAGACACGAAGCGGCCGCCTGAAGCATGTGGCGGTTGGAGTCAGCGTGCTTCGCGATGATACGGGAGCCGTCACAGGCGCGGTCTTTTGCTGTCGCGATCAAACCGAAGAATTTCTGCGGCGGCGTATCCTGGAGATTCGGGTGAATCTCATGGAACGGTCCCACCTCCTTCCTTTGGAAGAGAGCCTGCCGGAGAGTCTCGATGCCGTCGGGGATCTTTTGCAAAGCCCCGTGGGGTTTTACGCGTCCGTGGACGCCCGAGGTGAGCGCGTCGGCTGCACCTATTGGTCCAATCGCGTCACACGGGATTTTTGCCCCAACGGGCCTGCTCTCGGGCACCAGGACGTTCATCAAGGCGGTCTGTGGGCGGATGCCGTTCGCGAGAAAAAGCCCCTCATGATCAATGATTACGCTGAGGCGAAATCCTCGAAAGGCCTACCCGAGGGACACGGGGTGCTGCAAAGGCTTCTTGTGGTTCCGGTCATTCGGGAAGGGGCCGTTCGAGCCCTTGTCGCCGTGGCCAATAGAGAGAGCGCCTACACGGAAGCCGACGTCGAAACCCTGGCGACCCTGGCGGACATGATCCATCAGGTGGTGGAACACCGGCAGGCGGAAGAAAGGCTGCGCCAGAGCGAAGCCCGATACAAGAGTCTCTTTCGAGACCACAAGGCCGTAAAACTCATAATCGACCCGGAAGACGGGCGCATTGTGGACGCCAATCGAGCCGCGGTCGCCTTTTACGGGTGGTCTTACGATGAACTGACCAAGATGAAAATCCAGCAGATCAACACGTTGCCTCCCGAGGCCGTCAAGGAACGCATGGCCGAGGTGAAGGAAAGTCGCCGCGTGTATTTTGAATTCCAACACCGGCGCGCCGACGGGTCCGTGCGGGACGTGGAAGTCTACAGTAGCCGTGTGGATGTGGACGGGAAATCGTACCTCCATTCCATCATCCACGACGTGACGTCGAAAAAACAGATGGAAGCGGAGCGGCAACGCTGGCTCACAGCCATCGAACAGGCCGGGGAAGTGGTGCTGATCACCGACGCCGAAGGGGTCATTCAATACGTGAATCCGGCCTTTGAATCCGTCACGGGCTATAGCCGGGAAGAAGCCGTGGGCAAAAAACCGGGCATCCTGAAAAGCGGCCTGCAAGACGAAACCTTTTACCGTCAGTTGTGGGATACCATCCGGAGCGGAAAAAAATGGACGGGGCGCATGGTCAACAAAAGAAAGGACGGGACCTTGTTCACCGAAGAAGCGACCATCAGCCCCGTCAAGGACGCTCAGGGAAACATCATCCATTACGTTGCGGTCATGCGCGATATTACGGAAAAGCTGCAGCTGGAACAGCAGTTCCATCAGGCGCAGAAAATGGAGTCGGTGGGCCGTTTGGCGGGCGGCGTCGCGCACGATTACAACAACAGCCTGACCATCATTCTGGGCTTTGCGGACTTGGCCCTGAAGCAAGTGGAACCGGACGGTGCCGCGGCGCGCTATATCGATGAAATCATCAAGGCGGCCCAAAGATCCGTGGGCATCACCCGGCAACTGCTGGCCTTTGCCCGCAAGCAGATCATCGAACCTGTGGTGCTGGACCTGAACGAAACGGTGGAAGGCACCCTCAAGATGCTTCGACGGCTCATCGGCGAAGACATCGAACTGGTGTGGAAACCCGGGGCCCATCTGTGGAAAGTGAAGCTGGATCCCGCGCAGATCGATCAGATTCTGGCCAATCTGTGCGTCAATGCTCGAGACGCCATCGGTGGCGTGGGGACGGTGATTCTGGAGACGGAAAACGTGGTTTTGACTGAGAAATATTGCGCCACTCGTGCCGAAGTCGTTCCCGGCGAATACGTCATGTTGGCGGTGACCGACAACGGCTGCGGTATGGACAAAGAGACCATGGCGAAGATTTTCGAGCCCTTCTTTACCACCAAAGAGATCGGAAAAGGCACGGGGCTTGGGCTGGCGACGGTTTACGGTATTGTTCGGCAGAATAAAGGGTTCATCAACGTCTATAGCGAACCCGGGGCCGGCACGACCTTCAAGATCTATTTCCCCAGAGAAAAGGACGCCGGGGAAGCGGCAGAGGTGAAGCCTGTGGAGCCCGAGGTGCCTTTGGGACGTGGGGAGACGGTCCTTTTGGTGGAGGACGATCCGGTGCTTTTGGAAATGAGCCGGATTATGCTCACCCAACTCCAATACCACGTTCTGGCCGCAGCCAACCCTATGGATGCCCTGGCCTTGGCACGGCGGCATGAAGGACCCGTCCATGTGCTCATAACCGATGTGGTCATGCCGGATATGGACGGCAAGGAACTGGCCGGAAAGATGCAGGAGCTTCGCCCGGAGGTGAAGGTGCTGTACATGTCCGGATACACGGCCAATGTCATTGCCCATCACGGCGTTTTGGACCCGAAGGTACACTTTATTCAGAAGCCTTTTGGTTTTCGGGAATTGGCACTGCGCGTCCGACAGGTGCTGGATGCAGGGTAGGAACGTGTCTGAAAATGCCGTCATGACTTCACGGCCTTTCATCTTAAAAATTCACCGCAGAGAAGCAGAGGGCGCAGAGCTTTCTTTTTTGTGCCGCGCCGCTGAGAGGCCGGCGCGGCACAAGAAGCACCCTTCGGGAAGCTTTCCACCACCGCCCCACGCCTTGGGCCGTTTCCGTTTTCGGACAGGCTCTCAGAGCTTTTCCGAAGATGCCTTTTTAGGGCGATTCGGGGAAATAGGGTGCAGACATCGTGCGGGGTCGCGGTTCAGGCCGCTTCCACAAAATGCGGTGTCCTTTCGGGCGCCGTGTGGGACGGCGTGGGTGGTGGGCGGTCGCCCCAAAGGGGCGAAACATCATAGCCCGGGGCGTAGCCCCGGGTCGGAACGCCCGTTGCCATGAAAACAGAAGCCCCGAAGGGGCGAAACACATGGCTTAAGGATGACCCCATGGCATGGGGATGGCTCCATCATGGGGGCAGTGTGTGGGAGCGGGGCACGGCGTGGTGGAAGGTCGAGGCGGAAACCGCTTCCACAGGTTCCATTCTCGAAGGAGCTTCTAGAGCGGGTGCGGTGAACGACACAGGGGGATACTGGAAACGCAAAAGGGAGGAGCGCGCATGGATCACAAGACACCAATCAAGGCCTTTGAGGAACTGACGCAAGAGGAGTTGATCCCGTGGGTCATGGACGGCCTTCGCCGAACCCTGGTCCATTACGGCTGTTGGTTTCGAGAAGTCGAATATCAGCTTGGCATGGAAAAAGCCATGGACGTGGAAGCGGAAGCCGGAGATGCGGCCTTTTCGATTATTTTGAAACGGCTTTCCAAGGTGCTGGGCTTCGAGATGGAAGGGGATGTCCCCAAGGCGCTGAAAAATTTGGACAAGGCCAAGCTTTTGGAACTCATGGACGCTGTCGGCACCAACTGGCTGGCCAACGACGGCGTGTGGTTTCAGGCCGTGGAAAAGCGCTTCGGCATGGACGCGGCCAAGCGGTGCAACGACACCTGCTGGACGCGCTTTTCGCCCTACGAAGCCCTGCGCATCAAAAGACTCCTCGGCCTGGGGCCGCTTCCCGGCTTGGAAGGGCTCAAAGCCGCTCTGGGCTACCGGCTCTACGCGCGCATCAACCGGCAAACCATCGAGGATGTGGACGCCCACAGCTTCATCTTTCGGATGGTGGAGTGCCGTGTGCAAGGGGCCAGAAAACGCAAAGGCCTTCCCGACTACCCCTGCAAATCCGCCGGCCTTGTGGAATATCCCTATTTCGCCGAAGCCATCGATTCAAGAATCCACACCGAATGTGTGGGGTGCCCTCCTGATGCGCATCCCGATTCGTGGTGGTGCGCCTGGAAGTTCACCCTGAAAGAATGAGCCAACGACACCGGGCTCCCGGCCCGATCCAAGGGACGATCGGGAAACGGGCTCCGTGAAGGTTCAGGCGATGTTGCGCGAAAGCCACATCCCTGCGGGGGGATGTGGCTTTTATGCGACAAGGGGAGGGAGCAAGCGGCCGGAGGCTCGGCGGAGGCTTTCCGAAAAAAACGTGGAAAGGCCTGGTCGGACGGCGGATCGGCGAAGCGCTTCCTCCCTGGAACGGCGGCTGGTATGCTCCTTGCTCTGGCAGAAAAACTCGAGGAGGAAGAAACCAGTGCGCTATGACCTTTTCACGCAGCATACCATTCGAGCGGATGTTCATTTCAGCGGGGCGGGCCTGCATACGGGGGCTCGCGTGCATGTGGTGCTCCGCCCCGCGCCTCCCGACCACGGCGTGGTTTTCTATCGTGTGGACCAGCCGGGGACTCCGGCCGTGCCGGCCCGCTATGACCACGTGGTGGACACGGCCTTGGCCACCGTGATCGGCAAAAACGGCGTCTCCGTGGCCACGGTGGAACATTTCATGGCGGCCGTGCGGGTGGCCGGCCTAGACAACCTGCGGGTGGAAATCGACGGGGCGGAAATGCCCGTTCTCGACGGAAGCGCCAAGCCCTTTTTGGAGATCCTTCAGGAGGCGGGACTCCAGCCGCAGGAAGCCCCGAAGAAGTGCCTTCGGGTAAACCACCCTTTCATGGTGAGCCAGGGGGACGCCTACATTAAGGTGGCGCCGTCGGACGAGTTGCGCATTTGCTACACCATCGATTTCCCCCATCCCCTGGTGGGGCGTCAGGCCTATGTGTGGAAATTCGATCCGGGTTCTTTCGCCCGCGATCTGGCCTCGGCCCGCACCTTCGGGTTTCTTCGCGATGTGCAGAGCCTGCAGAGCCGGGGGTTGGCCTTAGGGGGATCTTTGGAAAACGCGGTGGTGTTTGACGATCACAAAGTGCTGAACCCGGACGGGCTTCGGTACCGGGACGAATGCGTACGCCACAAGGTGCTGGATTTCGTGGGGGATTTGGGGCTGTGCCCGTTCCCGGTCTTCGGAGCCTTTGAAGCCCACAAGGCGGGGCATGCCCTGCACAACCGGCTGTTGCGCCATCTGTGCGAACGACCGGGCTACGTGCGCTTTGTCCCCGCGACGGTCATGCCGCCGAGAAGCGTGGCGCCGCCGCGTTCAACCGTGTACTGGAAACCGCCGGTGCTGCCCGCGGGCTGAAAGAAGGCCCTTAGGGTATTCGGCCTATTTTCTTGTCAACGCCGAGCGCCTTCGCTACAATCCAGTCCTTCCGCGACATCCACTGAGGGGAAGGGTCGGACGCGATGCGTAAGGCGTTTTTTTTTGCAGGGTGTCTTTTGCTCGTGGTCATGACGGCGTCCGAACCCGCGCCGGCCCGAAATAAGGCGGATATCGCCGACTTCAAGGTTTTCGCCGATCCCCCCAGCCTCAAGATCAGCTTCCGCATCGACAACTGTTTCAACGAGGAAATGGAGCAGGCCATCCAAAGCGGCGTGGCCACCACGTTCCGCATTCGCATCGTCGTGGAAAAGGACGGATTGCCCTGGATTCGAGAGCGCTTGGTGGATGCGTCCCTGGAACGCACCATCCGCTACGACACTTTACATGAACAGTATCTTGTCTCCCGTCTGGACGATCCCAAAGCGTTCCTCACGACCAAGCGCTTTGACGAGGCCAAGGACTGGATGAGCGAGGTCAGGGACCTTCCTGTCATCGCCCTGTGGCGGCTTGCTCCGGAACAGACCTACCTCGTTCAGGTCAAGGCCGAACTGTCCAAAGCGCAGGTGCCGTCCTTCCTGCGTTATGTCTTCTTCTTTGTCAGCCTCTGGGATTTCGAAACGCCCTGGGTGACCGCCACCTATACGCCCTGAGTCGTAGAGATGCCGCCATGACGTTTCCAGATGCCGCCATGATCCGTCGGCGCCGTCGGCGTGAAAGGGCCGTGCTCATCACGGTGCTCGCTCTGGTTCTGGTGTTCGGCTTCCTTCAGGGCTGGTTTTTTCACTACGAATCGGAACTGCCCCTTTTCGGCAACGTCCTGCTCATCGCCCTGGTCAACATCAACCTGATCCTGCTCTTGCTCCTGCTGTATCTGGTGCTGCGCCAACTGGCAAAGCTCGTTTTCGAGCGCAAACGGGGCGTGTTAGGTCACAAGCTACGCACGCGTCTCACTCTGGCCTTTGTGGCTCTGAGTCTCATCCCCACCATTCCCCTTTTCGGAGTGGCCGTGCAGTTCATGTCCTTCAGTTTGGATTACTGGTTCAGCGCCCAGGTGGAGCAATCCTTGGCCCAGAGCGTGGAACTAGGCCGAGGATACCTCAGGCAGGTTCAAGAGGATTTGCGGGCGGAAGCCATGGCGGCGGCCGCCGAAATCTTTCCGAACGGCGCCGTTGCCGACGTGCGGCCTTTGGAGGGAACCCTTGCGCCCGTCTTTTGGAACCGGCATCGCGTTGCCGGGGTGCTGGCGGCCGATGCCGACGGAACCGTGTTGTGGTCCGCGTGGAAGGATCCCGAGTGGGCTCGGTTCGACGGCACCGTGGCCCGAACGATTCGTGAACGGGTGACGCAGCGGCAAGACCTTTCCGAAGCGTCTCCTGTGGCCTTGGGAGAACACGGCGACGCGCTTCTGGTCCTGCAGCCGCTCGGCGGGGAAAACCACGGCCCCCAAGCCGTTTTCTCCCTGGGTGTGCTTCGGCCGTTGCCGTCGGATCTCACCGCCAGGCTGAACACGGTGGTGCAGGGCTACCAAAACTACCGGCAGTTGAAACTCTTCAAGGCTCCCTTGAAGATCACGTACTTGATCGCCTTTTCCATCGTCACCCTTCTGGTGGCCTTTGCGGCCATTTGGTTCGGCTTTTACCTCGCCCGGCATATCACCGGCCCGATCCAGAGCCTGCTCACGGCCACCGACCGGGTGGCCCACGGAGACCTGGACGTGAGCCTTCACCTGGATCGGGAAGACGAAATGGGTCTTCTCATGGCCTCTTTCAACCACATGGTGCGCGACTTGCGTTCGGGTCGGGAAAAGCTCACCGAAGCGTACCGTGCCTTGCAGGAAAGCCATGAAGAGCTGGAAGCGCGGCGGCGGTACATGGAGATTGTCTTAGCCAACATCGGCGCGGGCGTGGTGGGGGTGGACGCCGACGGGATCGTCCGGGCCATGAACAAGGCCGCCGAACAGATGTCCGGCGTGCGATCCGATGAGATCACGGGGCGGCATTACCGGGATTTTCTTCAACCGGAACATCTGGACGTGGTGAAATCCTTCGTGAGACTCTACCAGATCAGCCGCCAGAACTACCTGGAAAAGCACGTGCAGGTGATGGTGGGCAACCGCTCCTTGGCGCTCTTGGTCAAAGTGAGCGTTCTGACGGACGAAAACGGGCGGCCTGCGGGGGCCGTGGTGGTTTTGGACGATTTGAGCGAGCTTCAGAGAGCGCAACGCATGGCCGCATGGCGGGAAGTGGCGCGCCGCATCGCCCATGAGATCAAGAACCCGCTGACGCCCATCAAACTGTGCGCGCAGCGGCTTCGCCGCCGATACGCCGCCGGGTCGGGGGCCGACGCAACGGATCCGGTTTTGGACGAATGCACGGAAACCATCATCCAGCAAGTGGATCACATGAAGCGGCTGGTCAACGAGTTTTCCCAATTCGCCCGCATGCCGGAGGCCCATCCGCAGCCGTGCGATTTGGGAGCCTTGGCGCAGGACGCCGTGTCCCTGTATCGGCACACCTATGGCAACATCCGGTTCCGTCTCACAAAGAGCCCCGATTTTCCCGTGCTGCACCTGGATCCGGACCAGTTCCGCCAAGTCTTGAACAACCTCTTGGAAAACGCCGTTCAGGCCATGGACGGTCGAGACGGCGATGTGGAAATCCGGCTGGACTACGATCCCATCTTACGAATCGCCCGGCTGGAATGCGCCGACACGGGGCCGGGTTTGGACCCCGAAGCCAAGGTGCGGGTTTTTGAGCCGTATTTTTCCACCAAAGAGAAGGGAACGGGTCTGGGACTGGCCATCGTGGCCAAGATCGTCGCCGACCACAACGGGTTCGTGCGCGTGCGTGACAACGAACCTCGCGGTACGGTGTTCATCATTGAACTGCCCGTGGTCCAGGTGGAAGGCGCCGAGCCGTCCGCATGAGCGGTGGGGGGAAGGGCAGGCCCGAGCGATCGTCGTGCAGGAGAGGGTATCATGGCCGTCAAGATCCTCGTGGTGGACGATGAACCGAACATCCTTCGGTCACTCAAGGGCGTCTTGGAGGATGAAGGCTATGAGACGGTGCTGGCCTCGTCCGGGGAAGCGGCCTTGGAGGAACTGAAAAAAGAGCCTCCCGATGTGATGCTTCTCGATATCTGGCTGCCTGGAATGGACGGCCTGGAAGTGCTTCAGCGCATCAAAGCCTCTCATCCCACGCTCCCGGTCATTATCATCTCAGGGCACGGCACCATCGAAACCGCCGTTCGCGCCACCCGCATGGGCGCCTTTGACTTTGTGGAAAAGCCGCTGTCTCTGGAAAGGGTGCTGGTGAGCATCCACAATGCGCTGCAGGTCTCGCGTCTTGAGGCGGACAACCTGATCTGGCGGCAGAAAGCCGAAAAACGCTACCGAATCACAGGGCAAAGCCCGGCCATCGTTCGCCTTCGGGAATTCATCGAACGGGCGGCCCCCAGCAACGCCACGGTGCTCATCACGGGGGAAAACGGCACAGGCAAAGAATTGGCGGCCCGCTCCATTCATTTTTTAAGCCCCCGCAAGCACAGGCCGCTTGTTGAGGTCAACTGTGCCGCCATTCCTGAAGAGCTCATCGAAAGCGAATTGTTCGGCCATGAAAAGGGCGCCTTTACGGGGGCCCAAGAAAGGCGGCGCGGCAAATTCGACTTGGCCGACGGCGGAACACTCTTTCTGGATGAAATCGGGGACATGAGCCTGAAGACCCAAGCCAAGATTTTGAGGATCCTTCAGGAGCAGACCTTTGAACGGGTCGGAGGCTCACGGACCATACGGGTGGATGTGCGCATCGTGGCGGCGACCAACAAGGATCTTCCTCAGGAAATTAAAGCCGGGCGGTTTCGACAGGATCTTTACTTCCGTTTGAACGTCATTCCGATTCATGTCCCGCCGTTGCGGGAGCGGCTGGAAGACATCCCCTTGCTTGTGGAGGATTTTTTGGACGAGCTGTCCAGGGAAAGCGCCATGGGCCGCAAGGCCATCGCTCCGGAAGTCTATCCGCTGCTCAGCCGCTATGCCTGGCCGGGGAACGTGCGCGAACTGAAAAATTTCGTGGAACGCCTCGTCATCATGACACCGTCTCGCCTTATCGGGCTGAAGGATTTGCCGGAGGATTTTCTGCGCCACTTGGATCACGACCTTCCCCGCAGCGACCCCTTTCAGTACCCCACACTCAAGGAAGCCCGACACCACTTTGAAAGGCAGTACCTCTTGCGGAAACTCAAAGAGAACGATTGGAACGTGTCTCTCACGGCGCAGCACATCGGGCTGGAAAGAACCCACCTGCACCGGAAAATGAAAACACTGGGCTTGCGGTTGACCAACAGCGGCGACGACGACGGGCACGATCGACCGGCGCCGCTCCCTTGACAGGGCCCGGCCTTTGGTGCTAAGAGTGCGCGACATTGTCGGGGCGTAGCGCAGTCTGGTAAGCGCACTAGCATGGGGAGCTAGGGGTCGGCGGTTCAAATCCGCCCGTCCCGACCAGGGTTTTGTCGCCAAGGGGCCTTTTGGGCCCCTTTTTCTATGGTCTGTGCCTTGCCTCATCCCCCTGCCGTTTCCGTCCTTCTCGTGCATCGCTTTCCGGCGACAATGTGTTCAAGAAAAACAGCGTTTTTTCCGAAATGAGGAATAGCGTGGAAATCAAAGGAGGGGAAGGCTATGGCGTGGAACATCGTTTTTGTCGACGACGATGCCGGCGTGCTGGAAGCCCTGCAGCGCATGCTTCGGTCCATGCGCCGTGAGTGGCGGATGCATTTTTTCACCCGTGCGGAAGATGCCCTCACCTTTCTCAAATCGGAACCGGTGGACGTGGTCGTTTCCGATATGCGGATGCCGGGAGTGGACGGTGCGGAATTCCTGGCCCAAGTCAAACGGGCCTATCCCCAGGTGATCCGCATCGCTCTTTCCGGCTATGCGGACCATGAGATGGTCCTTCGGGCCGTTCGGTCCGCCCATCAATATCTCGCCAAACCGTGCGATGCCGAAACCCTTCGGGGCGCCATCGTGCGGGTTAGAGCGCTTCAGGACCTTTTGGGCGAACCGTCGCTTCGGGCGCTGGTGGCCCAACTGGAGGTCCTTCCCAGTTTGCCCTCCCTTTATCAGGAAATCATGCAGGAGCTGGAATCGGAGGGCGCCTCCGTCAAGAGGGTGGGCGAGATCATCGCCAAGGACCTGGGCATGACGGCCAAGATTTTGCAACTGGTGAACTCGGCCTTTTTCGGCGTGTCTCGGCATGTGGCCAGCCCGGCGCAAGCGGCTATTCTTCTCGGTTTGGATATCATTCGCGCTTTGGTTTTGTCTCTTCACATTTTTTCCCAATTTCACGGCAAGAATTTTTCGGAAAATGACGTCAGCTCCTTGTGGAAACACAGTCTGACCACCGCCGTTTACGCCAAAACCATCGCCGAAAGCGAAGGGGCGGAACGCATGGTCTGTGAAGACGCCTTTGTGGCAGGAATGCTTCACGACGTGGGCAAGCTCATTCTCATGCAGAACATGCCTGATCAGACCAAGCAGGCCATGGAGCGCTCGGTCCAGACCGGAGAACCCTTTTGGCTCAGCGAAACGGCGCTCATGGGCACCTCCCACGGCCAGGTGGGGGCGTATCTTATGGGTGTTTGGGGATTATCCGACAGCATTGTGGAAGCTTTGGCTTTTCATCACTTTCCAAGCCGCTGCCCGCACCGCCGATTCAGTGCCCTGACGGCCGTTCATGCGGCCGATTTTCTCCACTATGCCGTCGCCGGAGGCCCGGCCTTTCAGGGGCCTCGTCTGGTGGATCAGGGCTATCTCCAGGAACTGGGTGTGCTGGGGCGGGTCAGGCAGTGGAAGGAAGCCTGCGAAGGCGCCGTGGGCGAGGCATAGAGGCCGGGAAAATGATCAGGCGGGAAAAGATTCTCTTTGTGGATGACGACCCCAACATCTTGGCGTCCTTCAAAAGGACGTTGCGCAAGCTCTACGACGTGGATACCGCCGTCGGCCCCGAAGAAGGCCTGGGGGCGGTGAGCCGCTACCGGCACTACGCTCTGGTGATTTCCGACCTGCGCATGCCTGTCATGGACGGCATCCAATTTCTCACCAAGGTGCGATCCATGGCGCCGGAGTCCATCCGCATGATCCTCACCGGAAACGCCGACCTTCAGGCGGCCATCGACGCCGTCAATCAAGGCAACATTTTTCGTTTCTTGACCAAACCGTGTCCTCCCGAAACCCTGCAGTTGGCCATCGAGGCTGGGCTGCAGCAGTATCGCCTCATTCGCGCGGAAAAAGAGCTTCTGGAAAAAACCCTTCGAGGGGCCATCCGCATCCTTACGGATGTCTTGAGCTTGGTCAATCCGGAGGCGTTCGGCAGAGCCTCCCGAATCCGACGGTATGTGCGCGACATTGGGGAGCGTCTCGGCTACCCCAAGGCCTGGCAGTTGGAAACGGCGGCCATGCTGAGCCAGATCGGGTGTATTGTGCTTCCCGAAGAGTCTCTGAAAAAAATCTACCGCGGAATAGACCTCACGGCCGAAGAATCGCAACTGTTCAGCATGTACCCTTCGGTGGGGGCGGATCTCATCGCCAAAATTCCGCGCATGGAAGAGATCAGTGAGATCATCGCTTATCAGGAAAAGCATTTCGACGGCACCGGCATTCCCAAGGACGAACGCATGGGGGACGCCATTCCTTTGGGGTCGAGAATCCTCAAAGTGGTGTTGGACTTCGACGCCCTGGAAACCCGGGGGCTTCCGCGGGCCGCCGCCATGAACCAGCTGCGGAAGCGTAACGGCTGGTACGACCCGAAGGTGCTTTCCGCGCTGGAAGAGGTCCTGGGCGATGAAGCGCGCTTCACGGTCAAGGAGCTGGGGTTAAACGAGCTCCAGCTGAACATGATTGTCGGCGAAGACGTGATGAGCCTCAAAGGGGTGTTGCTCATCGCCAAGGGCCAGGAAATCACCCCGGCTCTTTTGGAGCGTTTGAGAAATTTTGCAAAGACCGTGGGGGTCAAAGAACCCATTCGGGTTTTGATTCCTGTGTGAGAGGACCCAGTGAGGGCAAGGATCATGAGCGAGACCGTGCTTTTTGTGGACGACGAGCCTCATTTCACCAGCGCGCTGCAAAGGGCCTTGCGCCACGAACCCTATCGAATCCTGACGGCCCATTCCGCCGCCCGAGCGCTGGAGATACTGCAAAAAGAGCCCGTGGATGTGGTGGTCTCGGATGAGAGAATGCCGGGAATGAGCGGATCGGAGTTCCTCGCCGTTGTGCGGCGCCTTCATCCCCGAACCGTGCGGATTCTGCTCACCGGCTATGCCACCCTGGATGCGGCCGTGAAAGCCATCAACGAAGGGGAAATCTACAGGTTCTTGACCAAGCCGTGTCAGGCGAAAGATCTTTCGGAAATCATCCGGCAGGCCCTGGCCATCCGCCGCCAAATGGATCGGGCGAAAACGGCCGATACCGGTTTTACCCCCTCCAAGGATACCCTGGAAATCCTGTCCGAACTGGAACAGCATTATCCGGGCATCACCCAAATGAGAATGGATGAAACGGGGGCCATCATCCTCGACGATGCCGATTTGGGGTTGGACCGGCCCCCGGAATGAAAAACACAGGCGCGCGCGGCTCGTCGGCGCCCGGGCGAAAATGCCTCCCGAAGGATCGGCGAAAGCCTTGTCGCGCCGTGCGGGTTTCCTTCAAAACGAAGCCGAAGAAAATGTGGACTCGCCGTTGCCGGACAGGTTCTTATCCGCGCACCTGGAAGCGGTGCTCCAAGTCTTTGAGTTTCTGCACAATGCCGCCGTATTCCAGTTCGGCGTAGGGAAGCATGGCGTTGCCGAAGAATCCCTGTCGGCGAATTTCCGTCGCTTTATCCGAGAGTTTCTGGCGGATGCGATCCCAGTAAGGATGGTCGAAGGCGTCCACGGCGCCGGAAAGGCGGCCTTGGTGGACGCAATAGGCGGCGCACGAGACGATGGGTGGGCCGTCAAAAAAGGACGTGCCCGTGTTCTGCCGCACGGGCATCAGGGGGCCGTTGTGGCTTCCCCGCATGAACCCGGCCACATAAGCCCCCAGGTTGAACGGCGCCAGGACTTCCCCGGTGGCGGGAAAGGCGCCCTGCACGCGAACGAGCATGATCGGGTCGTCCTTTCCGGTGTACTTGCCGGCGATGTTGTGCAGCCGCGTGGTGCTCACCACCGCCGCTTGCTCCCCCGTTTGCCGCGAATGGATGGATTCGACAACGAACCGTTCCGGATCGCGAAGCAGCGCCGCGATATCGTAGAGCTCCTCCGGGGCGTTCAGGGTGATGACCCGGTCGGCTTCCACGTGGTTCACGTCCATGATGGTGAAGGAAAACCCCTGAAACATGCCCGGAGACAAAATCAGCCCCGAACAATACATGGGATCGGCGAAGGCCAAATACAGAGGGAGATTGTAGGCGCCGGGGTCGGTTTTGTCGGCGGCGAAGAAAAGAAAAGGTTCCGCCGTCCTTTCCTCGAATTCCATCTCCGCCACGGCGGGGCCGAGTCCCCGCACATTGCCGGCAAAAGCATCCTTGAGCAAATCTTGGCCGGCGCCGTAAAGACCTTGATCTTTGGCCACATCCGTTCCCGCCTTAAAGGCGTCCCAGGCCAGACGATGCACGTCTTCGTTGCCTACCCCTCCGGTGTGCGTGCAGAGAATGGCGATGTCGTCCCCCGTGTAGGTGATCCGAAAGTCGATGAGCATGCCTCGATGGTGCTGCTTGACGTGTTCCGAGACCGTGTCCAGCAGCCTTCGGCTGGGCTGGATATGGCCTCCCACACTGCCGATGTCTGCCTTGATGGCTGTCAGCGTCGTTTTCATGATCCACCCCCTTTGTTGCTGTTTGCCGAGCCCATTGTTTTTCCAGGATCTCGGCCCGCATGCGGCGCGGCGGACCGAGGGCCTCACGTTGACCGGGAAGAGGACCGTGGACGGCGAAAGAAAGGGAATGGCACAGAAAGGCGCGGTGGCACAGGAGCGGGAAAAGATTCGGAATAGGTTTCTTTAAGTTTTTTTAATTTACCACAAACCGGGCGACGAAACGACCATCTTGTTTCATCTGCCCCATGAGGACGGTCGATTTCTCCATGACTTCCAAGGTCTTGCCCCCTCCCTGATTTTCCACAGCGTCATGACGGAAAACAGAAAGATCACTCAAAGGGCTTGCCGGAGCCACGGGATTTTCCCTGCTTTTTACTCTGTCCAGGAGGGTATCTTTTCACCACGTCTTTGTGGAATTCATAGGGGCGGTCCGTATCCATTTCTAAGACCACGTAAGTTCCCAAGCCCGGCGCAAGGGCTTTGGGGAGGGAAGGGGCCGACGCCCAGCGGCCGTTGTGCAAGTAGAAGTAAACGCCGCGGGACACATCAAGATAGACCGCCGCGTCGGGATAATAGTGGTAGCGATACTTGGCCCGATAACCATGAGCCGGCGCCCACGGAGGGGGGCCTCCTCCTTGGCCCGGTCCAAGGGGGGTATCATTGGTGACGACCACGGGGCCCGGAACGACGCATCCGTAAAATGTCGGGCTGCTCACAACAAGGAGCAGCATGAGTAAGCGCGCCGAAACGGTTCGCATTGGCACCACAGCGTTTTCCTCCTTGGACCATAGGTGCGGCATCGCGGCTTCCCTGAATCAGGCGGCTTATGATACGGCATCGCCCCGCAGACGGCAACGCTTCATGGCTGTCCTGCGACAAAACGTTGCCGTGGGGTCGAGGCCGAATCAGGCGCCGCGATATGGCCCATCGCCTTGACAACGCCGGTGCATCCTGATAGCCGAAAAGGTATCAACAAACATCCCCAAAACAGGAGCCTGCCATGACGAACGGACACGGACCGGCCTTTATGCTCGGCATTTTCCTGTGCCTCGGCCTGGTCGGCCTGGGCACCATCCTCGGTTCTTCCATCCTTCGCGTGAAGGGCTATGAACGGGTCGTCACGGTCAAGGGACTGGCGGAACGGGAAGTGCCGGCCGATATCGCGGTCTGGCCCATCACCTTTGCGTCGGCCCATAACGACGTGGCGGCGCTCTATACGACCATGGAAGAAAACACCAAGCTGGTCCTCGCTTTTCTGCGGGAGGCGGGGTTTTCGGCGGCGGAAATCACCACGGCGGCTCCCGTGGTCACGGATAAATTCGCGCAGCGCTACGGCACACAGGAGCCCGGCGTGCGCTACACGGCGCAGCAAACCATAACGGTTTATTCGCATCAAATCGATGTGGTGCGGGCCTCCCAGACCCGACTGGCCGAGCTCGGCAAGAAGGGGATTGCCTTCGGCGGCGAGGACTATAACCAAAAGACCCAGTTTCTTTTCACGAAGCTCAACGACGTGAAGCCGGCCATGATCGAGGAGGCGACGAGGAATGCCCGGGCCGTGGCGGAAAAGTTCGCCGCCGACTCCCAAAGCCGGCTCGGCAAAATCAAGCGGGCCAGCCAGGGCCAGTTCACCATTGAAGATCGGGACAGCAACACGCCCCACATCAAGAAAGTTCGGGTCGTCTCAACCGTGGAATATTATTTGGCCGACTGAGGGAAGGGGTCGCCCCGTGCCGAAGGCATGAGCCTGGGAGCCTGCCCGAAAATCCCATCGTGACTTCACGGCCTTTCAGTTTAAAAATTCACCACAGAGACGCAGAGGGCGCAGAGGTTTTTCTTTTTTGTGCCGCGCCGCTGAGAGGCCGGCGCGGCACAAGAAGCACCCTTCGGGAAGCTTTCCGCCACCACCCGCACGGGACGCCCCTTTCCGTTTTCGGACAGCCTTTTAGGAGCGCCTTCGAAAAGGCCTTTGGAAGGCCCGGCAGAAAAAATGGGGGAAGGCCTGCTGTGAGGTCGCGGGTAAAGCCGGTTCCACAAAATCCGGTGTTCTTTCAGCAGCCATGTGTGACGGCTTGCGTGGGGGACGGTCGCCCCAAAGGGGCGAAACATCATAGCCCGGGGCGTAGCCCCGGGTCAGGGCGCCCATTGAAATAAAAAATTAAGCCCCGAAGGGGCGCAACATATTGCTTAAGGAGGTTCCCCATGGCACGGGGATAGCTCATCGGGGGGTGGGTTACGCCCCTCCGGAGCTTAAGAAGTGGTAAAAATGGGACCGATCTGCCCATCCCAGGGCGAGGCCCTGGGCTGACATCCTGTGCCCCTTCGGGGCGTGGGGGGCCATTGCAAGGCGACGCTTTGGGCTGACATCCTTTGGCGAAAGGATACAAAATGCGTTGTCGGACAGGCTTCCTCCCGCAACGTCACAAACGTAGGCCTCAAGCCGTCTTAAAGACGGGTAAGCCGTAGCGCGTTCAGCCTTGCCTTGCACACACGTTGCTGAGGACCGCGCCAGGAAAGGCCTACGCGAGCATCAGGGGGTTCTCGGTGCGCCGCACAAAGGTTCCGCGCGGTCCGTGTCCAAAAGCTCTCGAATCTTCATGCCAAGGGCATCTCGGGTGAACGGTTTTTGGATGAAAGGCGTGCCGGGGTCCAGGATGCCGTAATGGACAATGGCGTTGTCCGTATATCCCGACATGTAGAGCACCTTCAGGTCAGGGCGGGTGCGTTGAAGGCGATCGATCAACTGTTTGCCGCTCATGGTGGGCATCACCACATCGGTGATGATGAGGTCGGGATTTAACCCCACTTCTTCCACCAGAAGCAAGGCTTCACCGGCGTTGGCCGCAGGAGTCACCTTGTAGCCCAGTTCGGAAAGCAAGCCCACCATCATTTTGCGAAGGCTTTGGTCGTCTTCCACCACCAAAATGTGTTCACCGTGGCCGACGGTGCGAACCTCACCTGGATTGGCCGGCACAGGTTGAGCCTCGGCTTCGGTGGCCGGCAGATAAATCGTGAAGGTGGTGCCCCGCTGCGGTTCCGAATAAACAAAAATGTGGCCGCCCGACTGCTTCACGATGCCATAGACCGTCGACAAGCCCAGTCCGGTTCCTTTGCCCCTCTCCTTGGTGGTGAAAAAGGGCTCAAAGATACGGGCCATAATCTCCTTGCTCATCCCGCAGCCTGTGTCCGTAATGGCCAGCCGCACGTAGGCTCCGGGCGTGACGCCGGGATGCGAGGACGCATAGGCGTCGTTCAAGACCACGTTGGCGGTTTCCATCAAAAGGGTGCCGCCCTGGGGCATGGCATCGCGGGCATTGACCGCCAGGTTCATGATGACCTGCTCAATCTGTCCGGGGTCTACTACCACCCGTGCAAGATCTTCCGCCAGAAGCATTTCCAGCGAAACGTCTTCGCCGATAAGCCGACGGAGCATCTTTTCCAGGTTGCGCAGCACATCGTTGAGGTTCAGGACCACGGGCTGCAGCGTCTGTTTACGGCTGAAGGCCAGAAGCTGCCGGGTGAGGCCCGCAGCGCGGTTGGCCGCTCCCAGCATTTCCTTGACCCAGTGGCGCATGGGATCCTGAGGGTGCAGTTTGTTGAGAACCATTTCGCCGTAGCCCAAGATGATGATCAGCAAGTTATTAAAATCATGGGCGACTCCGCCCGCCAGTCGCCCGACCGATTCCAGCTTTTGCGCCTGTTGCAGTTGTTCCTGAAGCTTGACCCGTTCCTCGTGGGCGTTCTTGCGGTCCGTAATGTCGTGCATGACATGCACCGCTCCCACAAAGCGGTGGTTTGCCTCCAGAATCGGATCCAGCGTCACACGATACCAGCGGTCCGTGAGGCGCATTTCCAGGGTTTCCCGCTTGAGGCTGTTCACCGCCCGACGCATGAGGCAATCGGGAATGGGTTCCGAAGTGCCGTGGACCCTTTCCCAGCACGGCCGACCGATCATCGTTTCGGCAGTTCGTCCAAAGGCCCGTTCCGCCGCTTTGTTGCAGCGGATGACGCGCTGGTCGGCATCCAGGATCAAGACGGCATCGTTCAGGGCGTCAAAGGTGGTCTGCCATTCCCTGGCCAGGCGCTCGTTTTCTTCCACAAGATGCCGGAAGCGCACCACCAGCGGAGCATCCACACCGATCACCAGGTCCACTTCTCCGCGGCGCAGGGCTTCCAGAGCCGCCTCCGCCTTGGCAAGCCTTTCGCGCAGATCGTCGTCCAAGGTTCCGGCCCCGCTCATGGCTCGTTTCCTTCCTTCATCAGTCCCAAGGCGGCCAGCACCGCGTCCTCATCGGTCAAAGACCCGAGGATGCTTCGCACAGGCGGCGGCCATTCCACAATCAAGGTGGGCACGACCATCACCTGGTACTCGATGGCCGTCTGATAATCCTGAAGGACATCGACGATGCGCACCTGGCAGTCGCCGCGCAGATACGCGTCGCACAGCCGCGCCAGCATGGCCTTGGCCTTGGTGGAATTGGGCTCATCGCCGGCGATGAACAGACGCAAGCGATACCGGGGCTTGGGGCTGTCGGCCTGAACGTTTTGTACGCTGTGAGCGTGCCGCGTCATGACGATTCCCGGCTTTCTCCGGCGCCGTTCAGCGACGTTGCCGGTGTGGAAGACATGGCCCGGTTCACGGCGGCAGCCCGGCGAGCCAGGGCTTGTTCCGCCTCTTTTTGAGCAAGGCGCAACCGCTCCAGTTCCAGTTCCTTGAATTGAATGTCAAAGGCGAGGCGTTGCGCCTCCAGGCGGTCCTTGAGTTCCTGGCGCTGTCGCAGGGTGCCGGTGAGCACATCGCCTTCGCCCACGTAGGGGTCGAGAAGATGAATGCCGGCGTCGGTAATGACGAATTCGTGCTTCACATTGGAATGCTTGGACCCTCTGGATTTGAACACCTGAAGGACGCGGTTGGTTTCTCCGGGGCACGGCTGGTAGTGAAGAAAGAGGACGGTGTCGACCATGGAGGAGATTTCATTGCCGGAAATTTCCACATAACCTGTGGCCCCCGAAAGTTGATTGATCAAAAACACGGTGATGCCCCGCTCTTTGCATCCATTGAGCAAACGCATCAGGTATTCATAGGAGGCCAGCTTGCCGCCCATGCGCTCACAGGCCGAAATGGCGTCCACCACGACGTGGGCCGGGCAAAAAGCCTGAATGCGCTCCATGGCCCGAAAGTAATGATCTTCCGCCCCCATAGCCTCGGGATAGGTCACAAGAAAAGACAGGCAGCCCTTATCGACGTGGGTTTTCAGATCCAGGCCGGCACTTCGAACATTTTCCACCATGGCGGCCTCGGATTCCTCAAACCCGATGTAGAGAACGCGTTCCCCTCGGCCGCAGGCCTGAGCCACAAAGGTGCTGGCCAGAAGGGTCTTTCCGGTCCCGGGCAGCCCGGCAAAAAGGATGCACGCTCCCCGCCGATACCCTCCCCCCAGCATGTCGTCCAGGCGCGAAATCCCGGTGGTCATGTGTTCCCCCAAGGGCTTGTGTCGAAGCCCCACGGTGGAAATGGGCGCAAGGCGAAGGCCGCCCGTCGTTATGGTGTAGGGATACTCGTTGCGGCCGAAATCGGAGCCTCGATACTTGATGACGCGAAGTCGTCGCGTGGTGATCTGGGCGTCCACCCGAGCATCCATGCGCACAAGGCAATCAGCTAAGGATTCAAAAAATTCCTCGTAGGCCGAAGGACCTCCGCGGGCTTGGCGAATGGTGAGAACGGCCGACAGCCCGGCCGCTTGAAGCCAGGTGTTGAGGGCATGCAATTCGTTACGCATGGTCTGGGGTGTGTCAAAAAGGCGCAAGGCCACTTCAAGGGCGTCGATGACGATGCGTCGCGCGTTCATGTCCCGCTGCGTGCCGGATGCGACGGCCAACAGCCCCTTGAGGCTGAAACCGCCGCTGATCACCGTTTCAGGCTTGATGCGCCCGTCCAGCAGAACGAGCCGGTTTTGTTTTTCGACGGTTTCCAGGTCCCAGCCCAGCGTGGCGGCGTTTTCTCGAAGCTGTTGGGGCGATTCCTCAAAGCCGACAAAGATTCCCGCTTCCCCGTGCAACGCGCCGCGGTAGAGAAATTCCAGGCCGAAAAGGGTCTTGCCGGATCCCACGCCGCCGCTCACCACGGTCGTGCGCCCTCGTGGAAGCCCCCCTTCCAGAATGTCGTCCAGCCCGTCGATATAGGTCGGCGCTTTGTCCAGGCCGGCTCCAAGGCCCACGCTCTGGGTGTTCAAACGGCTTTCCATGGTGTTTTCTCCCTTTTCGGAAAAAAGGCAGTCTCGAACGCGCGGCGGGGACGTGGAAGAGGCGGAAGCACAAAGGGGTTCCCACTGCGTGGAGCGGGAACCCCTTGCGTGGTCTTGGCAGGCCAGGAGGGATTCGAACCCCCAACCCCCGGATTTGGAGTCCGGTGCTCTAGCCGTTCGAGCTACTGGCCTGCACGCGCGGACCTTATAGCCGTTCCCGCCGATGTTGTAAAGGAAAAACTGGGAGTTCACCCCAGCGCCGCACGGCTTGGTCCGGCGAAGGCCCTGAAAAAAACAACGGCTGTTGCCTTCGGCACGGTTTGTGCTTAAAATAATTCACAAAGAAAGAAAGCTCCGGGGCCGGAGCGCAGGAGGGTGCGATGAAGATCAAGTACTGCAAAAAGTACGAGAAGTATGTGAGCCAGCAGCATTGTGAATTCTTTAATGAAGGGGCCTCGTGCGAGTTCTACAGCCCTGTGACCTGGAACAGCATCAAGGAGCTCCTTCAGGACGTGAACAGGCCCAAGTGGGAAGTCAGTGAAGTCATTAAGCCCTTCAAGTGCCATCTTCTCGGGCGGGAATACCTGAACGAGATGAGTCGAAGACGGCGCGAACAAAGGAAGAAAGCGGCGGCCCGCCTCTAGCGTGACCTTACGGGGCACGGCTTTGTCTTGTGCCCTCGAGGGTTTTGCGGCCGAAACTCCCCCTTGATCCCCGACATTCGCTCATGCTACTAGCACGACGATCCCGGTCGTGCCTAGCGTCCCACGGCCACGTCGCCTCCTGCGGATGATGGCCGTGTCATTTTCCTTGAACCGAGTGTCAACTTGTTGAGCACCGGGGCTCGGGCTGTGCCCGACGGCGCCCTCGGCGCCGTGGACCCTTTCCCGTCAAAACCTCGAGGGACAGCGTGGCCATGTTCAAAAAATTGCTTATAGCCAACCGCGGGGAGATCGCCATCCGCATCATGCGTTCCGCCCAGGAGCTGGGGATCCGCACGGTGGCGGTCTATGAGGAAACCGACAAAACCGCCATGCACATCATGAAAAGCGATGAAGCCGTGTGCATCGGAGCGGGGCCGCGCAAGGACTATTTGGATATCGACCGGATCATGCAGGCGGCCAAAGCCACAGGAGCGGACGCCATCCATCCGGGGTACGGTTTTCTTGCGGAAAATCCTCTCTTTTCCAAAAGATGTACGGACAACGGCCTTCTTTTTGTCGGGCCGCCTCCGGAGGTCATCGCGGACATGGGAAGCAAGGTGGTGGCCCGCCGGATTATGACCGAAGCCGGTATTCCCGTGATTCCAGGCACTCCCGTACTGTCCCAGGGAGAGGCCGGAGAGCGCCAGGCGGTTCGGTTTGCCGAAGAACATGGGTTCCCGGTGATGATCAAAGCGGTGGCGGGCGGCGGCGGCCGAGGCATCCGCGCCGCCAAGACCATGGAGGAACTCCTTTCCGGCCTCAGGCTGGCCCGTTCCGAAGCCCGCATGGCCTTTGGCGACGACAGTATCTATCTGGAAAAAGGCCTTATCAATCCCCGCCACGTGGAAGTGCAGATTCTTGCCGACAATTACGGTGCGGTCATTCATATGGGGACGCGCAACTGTTCCATTCAACGCCGTCACCAGAAGTTGGTGGAAATCGCTCCGGCGAATCTGCCGCCGCTGATTTTGGAAAGAATCTGCGCCGACGCCGTGCGGGCGGCCAAGGCGGCCCGGTACGTCAACGCGGGGACGGTGGAATTTCTCGTCGACGACCAGGACCAGTATTATTTTTTGGAAGTAAACACTCGAATCCAGGTGGAACACACGGTCACGGAAATGGTGACGGGCGTGGACATCGTTCGCGAGCAGCTGCGCATCGCCGCGGGCGAACCCCTGTCCTTGAAGCAGCAGGACATTCAGATTCGAGGCTGGTCCATCGAACTGCGCATCAATGCGGAAGACCCGAAAAACAACTTCATGCCCAGTCCCGGCACCATTCGCGTGTACCAGTCCCCGGGAGGCCACGGCGTGCGCCTGGACGGCGCCATTTATCAAGGGTATGAAATCCCCAGGTTTTACGATTCCATGCTGGTGAAACTGACCGTCTATGGGTTCACCTGGCGCGAAGCCGTGGACCGCTTGCGCCGTGCACTGGACGGATTCAACATCGTGGGGGTTCCGACGACCATCCCCTTTTACAAGCAAATCGTGCAGGATCGGGACTTCGTGGAGCAGCGCTTTGATACGTCCTACATCGACACCCACCCCCATTTGTTGCAGTACCGGGAAGAGGCCCGCCCGTTGGATCGGCTGGCGAGGCTCATCGCCGAAATCAACGCCCACGGGTACAATCCCTATGCCCAGGATCGCCCTTGAGCAACGGAGTCTTTCATGGCGGATCGAGAACGCGTCACCCCTTCCATGAGCCCCTCGGAGATCATCGCCTTTGTTCGGGAAACTCCGGGCTATTTCCTGACCAACAACGAAAGGGACGTGTCCCAATCGGATTTCAAATGCCGCATCCTGCCGTGGACCACGCTGCGGGTGGCCCCGTACCGGGACGACACCGGCTATTTCGCCTTTGAAATCACGGGCGGAGCCTCCATTCACGTGGACCTCATGGCCAAGCAGATCAACCCGTTCGAAAAACTGCGCCTCGTGCGGCAGCGCATGCCCAATACCTTGATCCAGACCGTCTGTCGCGGTCGGAACCTCTTCGGCTACCGCCCTTATCCGGACAACGTCCTGGAAATGACCGTCGCCCAATTCGCCCGTTACGTGGATGTGTGGCGCGTTTACGATTTCCTGAACCATGTGCCCAACATGGAAGTTGTCGGCCGGGCGGTGCAAAAGGCCGGTAAGCTTCTTATGCCGTGCATCTGTTTCAGCACGGGCCTCGGCCATACCGACGAATACTATGTGGCCAAGGTCGGGGAAATTCTGGAGACTTTCGGCGAAGAGATCATTGTCGGCATCAAGAACCATTCGGCTTTGGGCTCGCCCCGCCGAATCGCCTCTTTGGTGCACGCCCTGCGCACCCACTATCCCCATCTGGTGCTGGTCTACCACGGTCACAATACAGACGGCAACGACCTGGGCCGGATGGTGGCGGCCGCCGAAAGCGGTGTGAAGATTCTGGAAGTGGCCGATCACGGCTTCGGCGGCATGTTTTCCCAGGCACCGGCCCTCAGCCTCATCCAGACGCTCCATGACTACGGGTTTAAGGCTCCGGGACTCAAAGTCCAGCCCATTGTGGATGCATCGGATCTGCTGCGTCGGGAACGCCGCCATTACGAGCGCTTTGAGACGCCTTTTCGGGGTTTTGATCCCACGGTCAAGCGGCATCGCCTCACGGGCGGCGCCGCCTCCATAGCTTTTGAGCAAGCGGAAAAGCTGGGCCTTCTGGAACGCATCCATGAAGTCTTCAGCGAACTCATGGACGTCAACCGGGAAATGGGCAACATCTGGTCGGTCACCCCGGGAAGCCAGATTCTCTGGACCACGGCGGTGAGCAACGTCCTGCACGGCCGCTACGAGCAGCCCAGCGACGACCTCAAGAATCTCCTCCTGGGCCGGTACGGTCCCTTCCCGTTTTACGACCCCCAGGAATGGATCTACGAAAAGGTGCTGGAACACAAGCGGCGCGACGGCAAGAAATGGTACCAGATTCTTGCCGACGAGGCCGGGATTCAGAAACTGCCCGATGTGGATCTGGAAGCCAAGCGGCGGGAACTGGAAGAGCGCATCAACAGGCCGGCGGATGACGAGAGCCTGTGCCTTTATCTTCAGTTTCCCAAAGACGCGGTGGAATACTTCCGATTCGAGGAAACCTTTGGGAAAACGTGGCTCTTGCCGCCCAAAGTGTGGTACCGCCGCGGGGGATTCCACGACGGCGAAACCATCCTCATTCCCGACGAAGAAGGCAAAACCCACCAGATCGATATCGTCTCCACGTCTCGAAAAGAGGGTATGGTGGAAACGTCCCTGCTGGTGGACTTCCATTTCCAGACCTATTCCGTCCCCGTGTGATGGGGCGGCGAGACGTCTTTCTGGTCATGCCCGTCGGTGAACGGGGGCGACGGCGGAGGCATCGTGCGGGGCGAAGTGGACCTCTTTCTGGAATACCTGGTGGCGGAAAGGCGCATGAGCCGCCACACGGTTTCGGCCTACGCGGGGGATCTGCGAAACCTTGCCGATTTTTTGACCCAACAAAGAGGGCGGTCGTCATGGTCGGATGTGGATCGACGGGATTTGGACGATTATTTGACGGCCTGCGCTTCCCAGCCCGCGCCCAAGACCCGGGCGCGGCGCCTCGCCTGCATGCGCTCCTTTTTTCGATTTTTGGAAGAACGCGCCCTTGTGCCGTCCAACCCCGCCACTTCCGTGGCCTTTCCCAAGCTGCCCCAGTCCTTGCCCAAAACGCTTTCCGCCCCTCACGTGGACGCTTTGCTCAACGCCCCGGAGCTTTCCACGCCCCTTGGGCTGAGGGATAAAGCCATTCTGGAACTGCTGTACGCCACGGGCATTCGTGTGGCCGAACTGACGGAACTCACCTTTCACCACGTGAACCTCAAGGCGGGATTTCTCATTGTGCGCGGCAAGGGGGACAAGGAACGCCTGGTGCCCATGGGGCAATGGGCCGTGGAGGCCCTTCAGGCCTATGTGGAAAGGGCACGCCCCACCTTGCTCAAAGGGAAGGACCCCGGCCGCGTTTTCCTCAATCACCGTGGGCGGCCGCTGTCCCGGCAGGGGGTGTGGAAAATGATCAAAACCTACGCGCGGCGCGTGGGCATTTCCGAGGCCGTCAGCCCTCACGTGCTGCGCCATTCCTTCGCCACCCATTTGCTCCAGAACGGAGCCGACCTCCGTTCCCTGCAGATGATGCTCGGCCACGCCGACATCAGCACCACCCAAATTTACACCCATGTGGCTCGAGAACGCCTCAAGAAGATCCATCAGCACCATCATCCCCGTGCCTAACCCTGTCCGCTGAACCGTCGAGGCCCTGCGGGGCGGGGTTGGCGTGCCGGACGCCTTCGCGGCACGGACCGCCGAAGGGTGAGAATATTCTTGGCCTTTGGGGCGCGCGTCGTTAACATCCGGACACGGTTTGGCGGCACGTTTTCCTCAAGGGCGGCAGTGGAGTCCATGCATGGAAGTGATCACCACCCATCTCAATGCGGATTTCGATGCCATGGCATCCATGGTGGCAGCCAAAAAGCTCTATCCCGACGCCGTCCTGGTTTTTCCAGGATCGCAGGAAAAAAACCTGCGCGATTTTTTCGTCAGCACAGCGGGTTACCTTTTCGATTTCGCCAAACTCAAGGGATTGGACCTGGAGCGCATCGAGCGGCTCATTTTGGTGGACACGCGTCAAGCGTCCCGAATCGGCAAGTTCCAAGAGGTGGCCGTGCGTCCCGGCGTAGATATTCACATATACGACCATCACCCCCAAGCCGACGACGATGTGCGCGGATCCCTGGAAGTGATCCGCCCGGTGGGCGCCACCGTCACCCTGCTGACCCACATCCTTCGCGAGCGGGGGGTTTCCATCAGTCCGGAAGAGGCCACCATTTTGATTCTCGGCATCTTTGAAGATACGGGCTCCTTCACCTTTTCGTCCACGACCCCGGAAGATTTCCGCGCGGCGGCCTTTTTGCTGGAGCAGGGGGCGGACCTGAACGTGGTGGCTGATCTGGTCACCCGCGAGCTCACCTCCGAACAGGTGGCCCTCCTCCACGAACTGCTCCATTCCGCGAGAACCTACAACATCCAGGGCGTGGACGTGTGTGTCGCCACGGTGTCCGTGGACCGCTATGTGGGCGATTTCGCGGTCTTAGTCCACAAGCTCAAAGACATGGAAAACCTGGATGTGGTTTTCGCTCTGGCCCGCATGGAAGACCGGATCTATCTCGTGGCTCGAAGCCGCATTCCGGATGTCAACGTGGGGGAAATCGCCGCCTATTTCGGCGGCGGCGGTCATGCCACCGCGGCGTCGGCCACCATCAAGGACCTCACCTTGATCCAGGCCGAAGACCGGCTCTTCGAACTGCTCCAGAGCACCATCAAACCGGCCGTGACCGCGCGAACCCTCATGAGTTCCCCGGTGATCACCATCTCGGCCGACGCCACCCTCGCCCAAGCGGAAGAGCTGATGGTGCGGTACAACATCAACGCCATGCCCGTGCTGGAAGGCGACCGCATCGTGGGCCTCATCAACCGTCAGGTTTTGGAAAAAGCCATGTACCACGGCCTCCACGAGGAGAAGGTGAGCGATTACATGAACCGCGATTTCGCCGTGATCGGCATCGACGGGACGCTCGTGGAGATCCAAAAGCACCTGGTGGAGCACCAGCAGCGCATCCTGCCCGTCTTGGACGGTCAGGCCTTGGTGGGTGTCATCACACGCCGGGATCTCCTCAACCACCTCATCACGGACCGATCCCGGGAACCGACGGCCCTCAAGGACGATCCGGGTTTCGGGCCCTGGGGCCGGAGGAAAAACATCACCAACGTCCTTGCGGAACAGTTGCCTCGGGAGATTATCGAACTGCTTCGGTCCTTGGGGGAGCACGCCGAATCCATGGGGTACAAGGTCTATGCCGTGGGCGGCTTCATTCGGGATCTCCTTCTGCGGCGCCCCAATCTGGATATCGACGTGGTCGTGGAAGGGGACGGGATCCAGTTTGCCCGAACCTTTGCGGAAAAGGCGGGGATTCGGGCCCGTTGTCATAAGAAGTTCAACACGGCCGTCCTCGTTTTTCCCGACGAACTCAAGGTGGACGTCGCCACGGCGCGGCTCGAATACTACCAATACCCGGCGGCGCTGCCCATCGTTCAGTTCGGTTCCCTGAAAATGGATCTCTACCGTCGGGATTTCACCATCAACACCCTGGCCGTGGCCTTGAATCCCAAGGAATTCGGCAACCTCATCGACTTTTTCGGAGGCCAGAAGGACCTGAAGGAAAAGGCCATCCGCGTGCTGCATAACTTGAGTTTCGTCGAAGACCCGACGCGGATCCTTCGGGCCATACGGTTTGAGCAGCGGTTTGGGTTCCGAGTGGGAAAGCAGACGGCGGGCCTCATGCGCAACGCCGTCAAGATGGGCCTGATCGACCGCTTGGGGGGGCAGAGGCTCTTCCACGAGTTGCAGCACATCTTCATGGAAGAAGACCCCCTGCCGGCCATCCGCCGCATGGGGGAATTCGGCGTCATGGACGCGTTGTGCCCCGGGTCGTGTTTCGATGCCAAAGCCGAACGCCTCTTTGTCAAGATCAAGGAAGTCATTTTGTGGTACAAGCTCAGCTTTCTTGACGAACCGCTGGAATCCTGGCGGGTGTATTTCCTGGGATTTCTGTGCCGCCTGAAACCCGACGATCTGCACAAGGTGCTCGGCCGGCTCGATTTGCCCCAGAACGCGAGGGAACGAATTCTTTGGACCTTTCAAAGGGTTAACGATGTGCTCAACGACTTTTTGCGATTGCCTCCCCTGCGGCCCAGTGATATCTATCGAGCGCTCCAGCCCTTCGGGCCGGAGGAGCTTTTGTTCATGATGGCCAAGACGAACCGGGAGGAGGTCCAGAAAGCCATCAGCTACTATTTCCATCGGTATCGTTACGTGAAGCCGGAAATCGGCGGCAAGGATCTGAAGGCCTTGGGGATTCCCCCGGGGCCCCTGTACACGAAAATTCTTACAGCCGTGCGGGATGCCAAGGTGAACGGGGACGTGAAGAGCCGGGAAGACGAAATCCGCATGGCTCAGGCCATGGCTGCGGCGGCCCGGGCGGAAGAGGCAAAGCGGCATGCAGGATATTCTTAAGGACATAGGCATCTATGCGGTGCCGTTGCTCTTGGCTGTCGTGAGCCATGAGGTGGCGCACGGATGGGTGGCGGAAAAGCTGGGAGATCCCACGGCCCGGCTCCTGGGTCGCATCTCTTTCAACCCTTTGGTGCACATCGACCCCGTGGGGACGGTGATCATCCCCCTGGCGTTGCTCGTGACCGACGCTCCCTTTCTGTTCGGCTGGGCGAAGCCGGTGCCGGTTCAATTCCACCGGCTCCATGGGGGCCGCAAGGCCATGGCCTGGGTGGCCTTGGCCGGCCCGCTGACCAACCTCATGCTGGCGGCCGTGAGCGCCCTGGTTTACCGCCTGGTTGTGTTTTTGTTCAGTGTGGGGGCGGCCTCCGGCGTGCCGGGCCTTCTTTTGCACCCTTTGTATCACATGGCCCGTTTTTCCGTGGTCTTCAATCTCGTGCTCATGGCCGTCAACCTCTTTCCCGTGCCGCCTTTGGACGGCGGCCGGGTGCTCATGGGGTTTCTGCCCCGAACATTGGCCCTTCATGTGGCGCGTTTGGAACGCTACGGCATGGTCATCGTCTTGGTCTTCATGGTCACGGGCTGGTGGGGCTACGTGCTTCGGCCTGTGGTGAATCTGTTTGCGAGAATTTTGCTTTAGGCCGAAGACCCCTGGGCGTCTTTGGCGGATGCGAACCGGGCGGATGGATTGGCGAAGAGCTGAGGAGGAGAAAGACCTGATGAACAAGGACAAGAGGATCTTGAGCGGGATGCGTCCCACGGGGCGACTGCATTTGGGCAACCTGCACGGGGCGCTGAAGAATTGGATCCAGCTTCAAGATCAATACGACTGCTTCTTTTTTGTGGCGGACTGGCACGCGCTCACCACGGACTATGCGGATCCCGGCGCGATCCGCCAAAACACATGGGACATGATTCTGGATTGGTTCGCCGCCGGACTGGACCCCGAAAGGGCCGTGGTCTTCATCCAATCCCATGTCAAAGAACACGCCGAATTGTACCTGCTCCTGGGGATGATCACCCCGCTGGCCTGGTTGGAACGCAATCCCACCTACAAGGAGCAGCAGCAGCAACTGGAGACCAAGGATTTGTCCACGTACGGTTTCTTGGGCTACCCGGTGCTTCAAGCGGCCGACATCATCATTTACCGAGCCCACGGTGTCCCCGTGGGCAAAGACCAGCTGCCCCATGTGGAACTGACCCGGGAGATCGCCAGGCGCTTTAACTTCATTTACAACCGGGAGGTTTTTCCCATTCCCGACGCCCTGCTGACGGAAGTCCCCGTCCTGCCGGGAACGGACGGGCGAAAGATGAGCAAGAGTTACGGCAATTGCATCTACATGACGGAGCCGGAAGAATCGGTTCGCCGAAAGATTCTGCAGATGGTGACCGATCCGGCGCGGGCGCGCCGCTCCGATCCGGGGGATCCGGAAAAGTGTCCGGTTTTTGAGTACCACAAGCTCTATTCCACGGCGGACGAAGTTGCCCACGTGGTCCAGGGATGCCGCACGGCGGGCATCGGATGTGTGGACTGCAAGAAGATCCTGCTGCCCCACCTGCTGGAGCATCTCGCGCCCATCTGGCAGAAACGCTCGGCCCTGGAAAGGGACATGGACGGGGTCAAGGCGGCGGTCCAGGCGGGCATCGAAAGGGCGGGCCGGGAAGCCCGAAAGACCATGGAACTTGTGGTGGAAACGGTCGGTTTGGGAAATCATGCGTGAAAGGCCAAGCGGCTCCCGCACATCCGTGCGGCTTCATAAATACATCGCCCAGGCGGGTTTGGCGTCTCGGCGCACCGCGGAACGATGGATTCTGGAGGGACGGGTTTCGGTCAACGGCGCGGTGGTCACCGCGCTGGGGACGACCGTGGATCCCGAGGCTGACGATGTGCGCGTGGACGGGCGGCGGGTGGCGCCGGTTCGAAGCCGTGAAGTCATCCTTTTGCATAAACCGCGGTTTTGTGTGACGACGGTGAGGGATCCTCGGGGACGGCCCACGGTGATGGATTATCTTCGAGGCCTTTCGGTGCGCGTCTATCCCGTGGGGCGCCTGGATTGGGACGCATCAGGCGCGCTCCTTTGCACCAACGACGGGGACTTGGCCAACCGGCTCATGCATCCCGCCTATGGGGTCCCGAAGGTCTATCAAGTCCAGGTCCAGGGGGTTCCCACGGCGGAACAGCTGGCGGCATTGCGCCGGGGTGTCCCTTTGGCGGAAGGGGTCACGGCTGCGGCCAGGGTTCGCCTGATGTACCGCGCCGAAACGTCCGCATGGGTGGAAATAACCCTTCACCAAGGGTGGTATCGCCAGATCAAGCGCATGGGTGAAGCCGTGGGCCTTCCCGTGCTCACGATCCACCGCACGGCTTACGGGCCCATCGCGTTGGGGACGTTGCCGGCCGGCCGATGGAGACGCCTGACGGACCAGGAGGTTCGCCGGCTTCGGGAAGCGGTTTCCTTGCCGAGAGAGGCAAAGGCGGGCGCATGACGTTCATGAAGACTCCTCGAAGAGAGCCTCCGGAGGTAGGGTCTCTTTTTCGACCGAGAAAAAAGAGAAGAAGAGCGTCCCCCGGGCTGACCATCGCCGTGGGGGCGGCCGTTGTGCTGGGGCTGATCGTCCTTGCCCAGATTCGGTCGAACCTTCTAGGGGCCTTTGCCGCCCATCTTCCCGTCCCGCATCGGCTCGAGGAGCTGGTTGTGGAAGTGAACGCCAAACGGGAAACCATCCCGGCGGACGGCGAAAAGATCCTCAACCCCCGCGATGCCGTGCGGTTCGTGGGCGTCAAGACCGATGGATGGTTTTCCTGGGGCGTCAAAGTCCGGGCTGCGGAGCTGGATTTGCAGCGGGTGCGCTCCAAGCCGGCGGTGCTTCGGGATCTTTTGCCCGGAGAGACTTTCGAAACGCCCAGGACGCTGGCCCTTGAGGCCACGTGGCTGGGAAACCGCTTGGGCGGCGTGAGGCTTATCATCCAGTTGGACGCCAAGGATTGGATGGCCAAGGCGCAAGAGGCCGGAAAAACCGAGGACAAGATCCGCTTTTTGGAAAAAGTCCTGGAAGCCGAGCCTCGCAATGTTTTGGCGAAAACCCAACTGGCGGCGCTCTATGCCGAAGCCGGCCGTCCGGCCGATGCGGAAAGGCTTTACGAAGAGGTCCTGGAACTCGGGCAATCCCGGCCGGTGTTGGAACGGCTCATCGGCGTTTACAAGAAGCAGAAGAAACACGCCAAGGTTATCGAAGCGTCCCTGGCACTCTTGCAGCTGACCGAAGACGCTCAGGTGTTTCAGGATCTTCTGGGCTATCTGCAGAATCAGGTGCCTTCGAGGGAAGCCTTGACGCTGCTCAAGCAATACGCCGCCAAACTACCCGCCAAGTACCGAGGCTCCTGGCACTTGGTGCGCGCGGACTTGGCGACCAAGACGGAAAACTGGTCGGAGGCGGCCCAGGCCTACGAAAGCGCCGCGGCGGCCGGGGTTCGCGATCCCACCATTCACTACAACCTGTCCGTGGTTCGGGCCAAATCGGGGGATCTGGATCAAGCCGCCCAGGATCTGGAAAAATATCTTCGAGCCAACCCCAACGATGTGACCAATTGGTTGAAGTTGGCGGCCATGTACGAAAAGGCCGGCGACGAATCCAAGGCGTTGAAGATTTATCGTGATCTGGTGAGCAAGAACCCCTCCGAAAAGCGGGCGCTTGTGCGCCTGGCGGCCCTTTTGGAAAAATCGGGGGACAAGGGCGAACTTTTGAAGGTTTACGAAAACCTGGCCCGTTTGGACCCCGACGATCGGGTGGTTCTGTGGAATCTGGCCATGCTGTCCTACGAAGCCAAACAATGGGACAAGGCTCTCGGCGCCTTTGAAAAATACGCGGCCCTCGCGCCCAACGATCCCAAGCCGTTGAAATACCTGCTGGACCTCTACCAGAAAAACAAGGACCAGGAAAAACAGATCGCCGTCCTGCACAAGCTCATCGCGGTGGACAAAGACAATTTGGCTTATTACGACGCCTTGTTTGCCCTTTACGATCAGGCGAAGAATTATGATGCCATCATCAAGGTCTTTGAAGAGGCGTCGAAGAACAATCCCAAGGTGAAGGCTTTTCATGAATATCTTCTCTACGGGGCGCTCAAGAAGGGCCAGAAACAGAAAGCTCTGGCGGCTTTGGAAGAACTGTGTCGGCTGGAACCCAAGGAAGTGAAGTATTTCAAACAGGCGGCGCAGCTTCACGAAAGCTTGGGCCAATACGCGAAAGCCTTGGAAAAAATCAAGCGTGTTTTGGAAATCAATCCCAACGACGCGGGGGCCAAGGACGACTACATGCGGCTGCGCTTGCTCTTGGTGGCCCCGAAAAAGACCGGCTTTTTCTATTGCACGGAAAAACCGGTTCGTGTATAAAAGCGGCGATTCGGGCGGGTAACTCAGCGGTGAGAGTGCCATCCTCACACGGTGGAAGTCGAGGGTTCGAATCCCCCCCCGCCCACCACGCAGCGCCCAAGCTTCGGCCAAGCCGAAGCTTTTTTTATGTGCCCCCATGCCGAAGGCGTGTTCCGAGCTTCCCGAGCCGGGTCCTACGGGCGTGTGAGGCGGAAGAGCGCCAAGGAGGCATTCCCCCATGCACGGCATCCGTCGAATGAGCAGGTTGTGGACCTGGGTGTTGGCCTTGAGCCTTTTCTGTGCTGCTGCGGCAGGCTGCAACACCGTGAAAGGCATCGGCAAGGACATTCGTTCTCTGGGCAACGCCATCGAACGATCGGCCGGCGGCGGCAAGTAAAACCGCTGTCGGCGTCAGAATAGGGGGTCAAATCTTGATTTGTTCTCGAATCTCCCGGGCGTTCACAAACCTGGTCCCCACCGAACTGCACGTGGCCCTTGAGGAGGCAGGACAAAGGTCCTACAGAGCGGTGTCGCACGGCGCCGATACGGCCGCAGCGCATCCTCAGTCACCTGGGCGGCCTTTATGGGAGCCCTGGGGATCAGAATAAAACAAGATCTGACCCCCACTGCCCACATATTTCAGAAGGAGATAGTCCATCCATCGGGGGTTGGGTGACGCCCCTTCACCCAGGGCTGCGCCCTGGGCTGACATGCTGTGCCCCTTCGGGGCGTGGTCCGTAGTGTCCTTTCGGCAGTCGTGTGTGACGGCGGGGTGCCGGCGCGCTGGGGTGGGCTCGCCGTGACGCTCAACACACCGCGCTCGTGAGGCTATCCCCACGGAGCTTGGCCAGGAAGAGTTCTGCCGCGTCAGAAAGGCCACGTTGGGGTTCGCTGCGCTCACCCCAACCTACGGGGGCTAAGTGCTCATGCAGGCCATCTGTGGCCGGGCGTCGGGGGAGAAATCCGTGCGTTGCGCGAGGAAAGGATCCTTAGGCACGGGTTGGGGAAAAACTGCCGGGGCGGCCACGCCGTACCCCGGCAGCGTGCAAGCTTAGCATCGAGTCTTAGGTGATCGCAGGGTGCTTTCGGTAAAGCGTGCGAAGGTCTGTGCGCCTCTACCGTATGCCCGTGGGAAGGAAGCTTTCCTCGCCGAGCATGGTGAACGGCGATTTGCCGTCCGGCACTCCCGTCTTGTATTGGAAGATCCCTTCCACCAAGCCGTTGACGTGCTTGTAGAGCGCCCGAAGCGGAATGGTGGACGGGCAGGTTTCTTCGCACAGGCCGCAGTCGATGCATCGGCCGGCCATGTGGACGGCCCGCACCAGGTGGAAGGATGTGTCGGGAGGGAGTTTGCCGGCCGGAATGAGTTCTTTGTGCTCCAGGCTGCATTCCGTGCAGAAGCACACGGGGCACACGTCCCGGCACCCATAGCAGCGAATGCACCGGTTGAAATGGCCGAGCCACCACGCCAACCGATCCGTGTCGGGCATGGCTTCCAGTTCCTGAAGCCGCCGGCTTTGCGTCACGCCTTTGGGCGCTTCGCCGTAGTCCAGCCGATCCGGGTACGGTTTGGCGCATTCGCAATAGAAGGCCAAATCCTGCGGGCAGGCCTGGCCCAGCACCACGACCTTGTCGGGGTTAAGCTGGTTCCATTTAAAGAGTTCGTAAAGGGAGCGTTCCTCACAGCCGCGCACCAGAACCCCGAACGTCTTGTCGGGGTTTTGCCGCGCTTGGGCCAATAGCAGTTTGGTGACGGGATACCGGGCCTTGAACGGCTGCCAGGTTTCCAGCGCGTCCACATCGGCCTTGGTGAAAACCGTGGGGAAAGGCAGGCCGTGGACGGTTTTGTAGGCGATGAAGGCGTCCACCCGGCCTTCTTCCAGCAGTTGTCGAACTTTGGTCTTCATGAGATCCATCCTGTGCGGTGATCGAGTCGAATTTTCGCCGTTACAGTCCCATGGCCAAGCGCGGGCTCGCCTCAAAAGACGGGGCGGGGCCCAGGGATCGCACCTTTTCCGTAAAGTCACGGATCACTTCGGCGAACTTGATGCCTTCGGCCGAGGAAATCCATTCCAGGCGGAACCGTTCCGGGTTGTAGCCGGCAAAACGGATGAGCTCCTGGACGAATTTCATGCGCTTGAGGGTCATGTAGTTGCCTTTGAGGTAATGGCAGTCGCCGATGTGGCATCCGGCCACAAGAACCCCGTCCGCGCCGCGCTGAAAGGCGTGGATCACATGATGGGGCGACACCGTTCCCGAACACATGACCCGAACGACGCGCACGTTGGGCGGATATTGAAAGCGGCTGATTCCGGCCAGGTCCGCTCCGGCATAGCTGCACCAGTTGCACAAGATCGCCAAAATTCTCGGTTCGAAACGTTCAGCCATGATTGCGTCTCCCGCCTTTGTGGCCTAAGCCGTTAAGGCCTCATCAATCTGGGTATAGAGCTGAAGGTGCGAAAAGCCCAGCAGCGTAATGGCTTCCGAAGGGCACGTGGCCGCGCAGGTGCCGCATCCCTTGCACAAGGCCTGGTTCACTTCGCACTTGGCTTCCTGCTCCAGGTAAGCGATGGCCCCGAAGGGGCAGCACTGGACACAGCCTTGGCAGCCGCAGCACAAGTCCTTGTTGACGACGGCGACGACACCGCCCGCCAGGATGGAATCCTTGGCCAAAACCGTGGCCGCCCTCGAGGCCGCCGCCTTGGCCTGCGCGATACATTCTTCCGTGGGCTTGGGATAATGCGCCAAGCCCGCAATGAAAACGCCGTCCGTGGCGAAATCCACAGGGCGCAGCTTGGCATGGGCTTCCAGGAAGAACCCGTCGGCATTCAAAGGCACTTTGAACATCTTGGCCAGCTCGTCGGCTTCTTCCGTGCGCATGACAATGGCGGAAGCCAAAGTCACAATATCGGGTTTCAGGACGATGGGCCGTTGCAGCACGTGGTCGACGACCGTCACCGTCAGGGTGCCGTCGGAAGCCACCTGGACCTCGGGCTTCTTTTCCAGATCGAAGCGAACAAAGAGCACACCCCGGGCGCGAGCTTCCTTGTAGAGGTTTTCTCGAAGCCCGAATGTGCGGATATCCCGATACAAGACGTAGACATCCATTTCCGGGTCGAGTTTTTTCAGGCGCAGGGCGTTTTCGATGGAATGGCTGCAGCACACGCGGCTGCAATAGGGTCTTTCCGGTTCCCGGGATCCCACGCACTGAATGAAGACGGCCGATCGGGCGTTGACGATCCGCGGATCGCGTTCACTGATGGCCTTGTCCAGATCCAGGTTGAGAAAGATGCGATCACTTTGCCCGTAGCCGTACTCCGTGGGTTTGAACGAATGGGCGCCGATGGCGAGGATCGCCACGCCGTGATCGATTTCCTTGCGCTGCCCGGCCACGTCGATCACCGTATGAAAGTTGCCCACAAAGCCCTGCACGTCGCGGATTTGGGCGTTGGTGAGCACGGTGATGTTGGGGTGTTGGATGACGCGGTTGATGAGTTCGTCCAGATAGGGGGCAATGGGCTGGCCGTCCCACGTGGAATAGAGCTTGCGGCCGTGGCCGCCCAGAACGTCTTTTCGTTCCACAAGGGTGACCGGATAGCCTTGGTCGGCCAGAGCCAAGGCGGCCGTCATACCCGCAATGCCGCCTCCGACCACCAGGCCCGATTTGGTCACGTTGAGTTGCATCTCGCCCAGGGGCTGTTGCAGGGCCACTTTGGCCACGGCCATGCGGACCATGTCTTTGGCCTTTTCCGTGGCCGCTTCCGGCTCGTTCATGTGGACCCACGAGCCCATGTTGCGGATGTTGGCCATTTCAAAGAGGTACTTGTTCAGTCCAGCCTGCTTGAGGGTTTCCTGGAACAGAGGTTCGTGCGTCCGCGGGGAACAGGCGGCGACGACGATGCGATTGAGGTTATGTTCTTCGATGACCTTTTTCATTTTGTCCTGGGTGTCCTGAGCGCAGGTGAACAGGTTGCGCTCCACATACACCACCGAGGGCAAAGTTTCCGCGTAATCGGCAACCGCCGCGACATCGATCACGCCGGCAATGTTGACGCCGCAGTGACACACAAAGACCCCGACCCGGGGCTCCTGGGTGGCCACGTCCTTTTCCGTGAGGGCGGGTGGCTTACGGGTGAGGGTGTTTCGAGCCGGGGCGAGGAGAGCCGCCGAATCGGCGGCGGCGGCCGAGGCTTCCATGACGGAAAGGGGAATATCCTTGGGGCTTTGAAAAACGCCGCACACAAAAATGCCCGCCCGGGATGTTTGCACGGGCTCAAAGGGCGACGTGGCGGCGAAGCGGCCGTCGCCGATTTCCACCCCGAGTCTTTCGGCCAATTCCAGGGTTTGCTTGGAAATTTGAAGGCCCACAGAAAGAACCACCAGGTTGAAAACCTCTTCCACCACCTGGCCGTCTTCCGTCACGTACTGAATGGCCAGATCATCCGTGCCCGGCACGGCTTCAATACTGTGCACGCGGGACCGAATGAATCGCACGCCCTTTTCTTTTTCCGCCCGCTCATAGTACTTGTCGAAATCCTTACCCGGCGTGCGCATGTCCATGAAGAATATGGCCGTGTCCAACTGGGGGCCGGCATGTTCTATGGCGATCCCGGCTTGCTTGATGGCATACATGCAGCACACCGAGGAGCAATACCCGTTGTCGCAATGATGAATGTCGCGGGAGCCCACGCACTGCAGCCACGCGATTTTTTTGGGCTCCTCATGATCCGATGGCCGGACGAGGTGCCCTTCAAACGGTCCCGAAGCGGACAGAATCCGCTCGAACTCCATGGATGTGACCACATTGGGCAGCTTGGCGTAGTTGTAGGTGTCGTAGACCCTGGGATCAAAGGGTTCAAAGCCGGGAGCCAGAATGATGCTTCCCACTTCCAGGGTGAACTCGCGGTCCTTGTCGTCGAAATTCACCGCCTGGGTCGGGCAGAACTTTTCGCATGCCCGACATTTACCCTTTTCGAAATAGATGCAGTGATCCTTGTCGATGACATATTTCAAGGGTACGGCTTGGGGGAATTTGACATAGGCGGCTTTGCGTTTGCCGAGCCCCGCGTTGTACTCGTCGGGCACCTTTCGGGGACACTTTTCGGCGCAGGTGCCGCAGCCGATACACTTTTCCATGTCAATGTAGCGGGCGCGCTGAAAAACGGTCACGCGAAAAGCCCCCGGGTCCCCCGAGACCCCCTTCACTTCGGCGAGCGTGTGCAGTTGAATGTTCAAATGCCGCCCGACTTCCACCAGTTTCGGGGACAGAATGCACAACGAGCAATCGTCGGTGGGAAAGGTTTTGTCAAGCGTGGCCATGACGCCGCCGATGGCCGAACTGGACTCGATCAGGTGCACAAAATACCCCGAGTCGGCCAAATCCAAAGCGGCTTGGACGCCGGCGATGCCTCCACCAACCACCATGACGGATCCGATGGGGTTTGAAGGGGTGGGTCGCGTCGCATTGGTCATGATGATCTCTCCCTTGTTTGATCCTTATTCCGTTTTGTCGTCGTCCTTTACGGGGCTGGGAGGAATGATCTTCTTTTGCCCGTTGGACAGGAATTCGTGCATGGATGCCGCCGCGATGCGGCCTTCCCCCATGGCGCTGATGACCGTGGCCCCGCCCGAAACGATGTCCCCGCCGGCCCAGACGCGGGCTTTGGACGTGCGGCCGCGTTCGTCGATGACCACCGTGCCCCAGCGCGTCACGTTGAGATCCGGCGTGGTGGAGGGGATGAGCGGGTTGGGGGACGTGCCCAGGGACACCACCACCGTGTCCACGTCCAGAATGTATTCGCTGCCGGGAATGGGCACCGGGCGTCGCCGACCGCTTTCGTCGGGTTCGGTCAGTTTCATGCGAATGAGTTCCATGGCCGCCACGTTGTTGCGGCCGTCGCTCAAGAAAGCCGTCGGGTTGCACAGAAAGTGGAACTCGATGCCTTCCTCTTCGGCGTTTTCCACTTCTTCCAGCCGAGCGGGCATTTCGGCGCGGGTTCTTCGGTAAATCACATAGACTTCCTGCGCCCCAAGGCGCACGGCGCATCGCGCCGCATCCATGGCCACGTTGCCGCCGCCGATGACCGCCACCTTTTTGCCCATCTTGATGGGCGTGGCATATTCCGGGTACAGGTAGGCCTTCATGAGGTTGGTGCGCGTCAAGAATTCGTTGGCGGAATAGACCATGTTGAGGTTTTCCCCGGGAACCCCGAGAAACTTGGGAAGCCCGGCACCGGGGGCGAGATAGACGGCGTCATAGTCGGTGCGCAGAAGCTCGTCGAGGCTGTAGTTGATACCGATGACCGTGTTGAGCCGAAGATCCACGCCCAGGGACTGCACGTACTGCACTTCGCGCTGCACGATTTCCTTGGGAAGACGAAACTGCGGAATGCCGTACATGAGCACCCCGCCGGCCACGTGCAGGGCCTCAAACAAAACGACCTGATGCCCCAAAATGGCGAGGTCCGAAGCCACGGTGAGGCCCGAGGGGCCGGATCCCACCACGGCCACCTTCTTGCCCGTGGACGGGGCCATATCCGGCATGGTCGGGCTGCCCTGCGTGCGCTCCCAGTCGGCGATGAAACGTTCCAGTCGGCCGATGGCCACGGGAGCCCCTTTTTTGTTGAGGGTGCAGGCTTCTTCGCACTGCAGTTCCTGAGGGCAGACGCGGCCGCAGACGCCGGGCAGAGACGTCTTGCGCTTCAAAATCCTGGCCGCCTCCTCCACGTCCTCGCGTTGCAGGGCCGCAATGAAGTCGGGAATATCGATGTTGACCGGACATCCCTGCTGGCACGGCCTCTTTTTGCACTGAATACAACGGGACGCCTCTTCCTTGGCCAGTTCCCATGTATATCCCAGAGCGACCTCATCGAAGTTGTGCCGGCGCTCATGTTCCGACTGCTTCGGCATGTCGACCCGGTTCAGATTGAGTTTCTGTTTCTTTGCCGGGGCGCCTTTGGTTTCTTTTTCATCCGTCATTGCCTGATCTCCTTAAAATGCTGCCTATCTTTACGGGCGCCGCACGAAGCCGTGCCGTCAGTCCGTGTAGCTTACCATTGGGAGCATCCGCGGCATTGGAATCCCTGCTGCAAAATGCTTTCATCGGCGTAGGTGCAGCGGCGGGCCATCAACACTTCCCAGCCGTCCACTTCGTGCCCGTCGAATTCCGGACCGTGGACGCAGGCGAACCTGTTGGTGCGCCCCACGCTCAGACGGCAGGCGCCGCACATCCCGGTGCCGTCCACCATCACGGGGGTCAGATGCACCATGGTCTTGATGGCGTAGGGGCGGGTCATTTCCGAAAGCACCCGCATCAGACACAAAGAGCACATGGCGATGACGCGGTCGATACGCCGCCTCGGGTGCTGCTGCAGAAGCTTTCGCATGGCCACGGTCGTGCTTTCCATCATGCCGTCGCCCTTGGTGCCCAGAGCATAAATGAGGTTGTCGCTCAGCTCTTCCAAAGGCTTTTGGCCAAAGAGGCGCTCGGGGTCGGGAGCCTGGACGATGGTCGTCAGGGTATTGCCCTTTTCTTTAAGGGCTTTGAGGATGGGCACCATGGCCGCAAGGCCGTACCCGCTGAGGACCGAGACCACGTGACCGTAGTGATCCACTTCCGCGGGGCGGCCCAGCGGGCCGATGAAGCTCAGTAAGGCGTCGCCGGGCCGAAGGGTGGCCAGCTGCTGGGTGGTTTTGCCCACTTCGATGAAAACGAAATCCACCGTCCCGGCGGCCGTATCCCAGTCGCTGATGGTGAACGGCACCCGTTCCCCTTTTTCGTCGATGATGAGAATCACGAACTGGCCGGGCTTGGCCTTTTCTGCGACCACCGGCGCTTGGACACGAAGCCGATGGACCCTGGGAGCCAACACTTCATGATCGACAATCGGATACATGGCTATCTCTTCTCCACTTTTGCGGCCAGGGATGTGCCCGAAACAGGGGTTTCACCGAGAACGCTCTGCAGCTGCTGCGCCGGGACGGCCACAAGCTTCAGGGGAAGGTGAATGTTCAAGGCCAGCCGCCCCGTCATTTCACCGCCGTTGAAGACCACCGCTACGGTATCCCCAGGCATGCATCCCAGGCGGTACGCATCGGCCGGGTTCATTTCAATTTCGCCGTCGCAGGCCATGACGACTCTGGCCTCCGGGGCCAAAAGCGGGCCGAAATAATTGGAATAGAGCGCTTCCTTGGCCGTCAGGTGCAAGGGAAATTCTTGGCGCACTTCGGCCGGCTGCGGCGCGCGAGGCGGCTGCGAGGGCCTCCACGGTTTGTAGACAGGGGCCGAGTCGGTGAAAAGAATCGGTGTTCCCCCATGGTCCGCCGACGGGCACGGAAGCTGCACCGCCTCGTAGCGGGCCCGAGTGCGGTCGATGCCCGCGTAGGATTTCAGCTCGGAAGCCAGCCGCTTCAGAATGGCGCCGGGTTCTTCCTCGACGATTTCCGCTCCCCCCATGAATCGCGACAGGGCCGCCGCCGTCTGGACGATGGTGCACGATCCGGCAGAGGGGGCCAGAGCCTTCTCCGTCCACTGGACGCGCCGCTCCGCGTTGGTCAAAGATCCGTCCTTTTCCAAAAGAGGGGTCAGGGGCAGCAGGACATCGGCGCGGACGGATTCCGGCGGCGCCACCACGTCCTGGACCACCACGAACTCAAGGGAGTCCCGGACAGAGGCCAGGGCCCGCCAACACTCTTCGCCATAGGATTCCGCCGCGACGAAGACGGCCTTGAGACGCCCGGAGGCGAGGGTGTCCATGACCGCCGTGTCCCAACCCAGATCCCGGGCCCCCTGCATGTTGGAGGAGCCGAAAAGAGGCCAGAACCCTCCGCCGGGCTTGCCGAAACTTCCCTTGGCAAAGCCCAGGGAAAGGAGCGCCCGGGTCAGGTCGCCCACCTCGGGCGATTCCAGAGCGCCGAGCCCAACCACAATGGCCGTGGTGTCGCGCGCCGCGAGCATGCAGCCGGCCTCCACCAGCTCTTCGTCGTGAATGCCCGTCAAATGGGAGACGGTTTCCACGTCGTAAGGGGCGGTGAGTTCTTTGAGCGCCGCGACAAGTTCCGGCCCGGCGTTCTTGTCCACCCCTTTTTCGTCCAGAATGATTCGCAAAAGCCCCAGCACCAAAGCCGTCTCGGATCCCGGGACGTAGCGCAGATGCACATGGGCGTAACGCGCAATGGCCACATCATAGGGGTTGGCCACCACCAACTTGGCCCCCTTGAGCACCGCCTGGCGGATGGCTGTTCCCGCAATGGGATGCGAGGCCGCGGGGTTGCACCCCATGGCAAAGATGGCCGGAGCTTCGGCCAAGTCCTTCAAGCTGTTGGTGGCGCCCACCGTTCCCAACTGCTCGCGGACCGCTTTCTCGAAAACGGCCAGCCCTCGGGACCCCATCAGGCCGACGTGGGGGGTTTTCAACGATTCCCTGGCCAGACGATTCAGAACATGAAGTTCCTCATTGGTCAAGCGACCGTCCGTGAGCACGGCGATCTGATCCGGAGCGTAGCCTTTCATCCTGTCGGCGATGTGCTTCAAGGCCTCGTCCCAGGACAGGGTTTTCCAGCCCTGAGCGTCGCGCACGGCAGGCCGCCGGATCCTTTCAGGGCGGGCGATGTAACGTTTGAGGAGAAATCGGCCTTGCACGCACGCTTGACCGTTGTTGCTGGGACCGTCGGGGCTGGGCTTGACCCGAATGAGGCACTCATCGGCGCTCTTTTCCAGCATGAGTCGGCAGCCGGCGCTGCAGATGGGGCAAATGGCGGTCGCCCATTGCGTTTCCAGCTCTTTCTTGTACAGGTCGGTCACGATGGCCGTCAACGCACGGCATACGGCGTCCATGGCCGAGCGGGTCTCTCCGTGGAAATCCGAAAGGTTTTCCCGCAGAGCGCCCACCGGACACACGTCGACGCAGGCCCCACAGAACTGGCACCCCGATTCTTCTAAGGACCTGCCGAAAGGCGTGCCCACGGATTGGCGCCCGTCTTTGGATTCCCGAAAAACGATGGTGCGCGCGCCCCGCACTTCATGACACACCCGCACACAGCGACCGCAGCGCACACACAGGCTGTAGTCCCTCTCAAAGTACGGGCCGCCGGGCAGCGGTTCGGGCCGGGTGACGTCGGGCGCCGGGTACGGGAAATCGATCCCGACGGCCGCCACCAACTGCTGGAGCTCACACGTGCCGTTGCGAGGGCATCCCAGGCAGTGCCGCGGATGGTCCTGAAGGATCAGTTGGAGCATCTCCCGGCGAAAGTCGATGACCTTGGAAGACTGCGTCTGCACGCGCAGGCCCTCGGCCACAGGCGTCGTGCACGCCGCCGGAAGGCCCCGCTGGCCCTCGATTTCCACGGCACACAGACGGCAGGATCCACTGGGTTCCAAAGCCGGATGGAAACACAGCCGAGGAATGTAGATTCCGGCGGCATCGGCGGCCTGGAGGATCGTCTGCCCCGTCTTTGCCTTGACTTGCTCATCGTTGATCCAAATGTTGACGTCGCTCATCATGACCCCTGATTGTTTCGTTTCCCCGGAAAATGAGCCCGATCAAGAGAAAAAAATCACATTAAAGGCGAAAAAAACAAAAGAAAACGATAACTTCGTCCATCACCGCAGGGACTCTTCGCCCTGCTGCTCGAAGCCCTTAATAAAGGCACAAAGTTTTCTTGTCAACAACTTGGATCACGGTTGTGCAAGTGGGTTCAAAGCCGCCCATGCAGGCTCTCCTTCGGCTCGGCCATGGCCTTCAAAAGGCCCATGAGCCCCACGGCCGCATTGCGCCTTGCGTCTTTGCAGGCTTCTCGGGTAAAGGAAAGCGGTGGTCCCCATGGGGTTCGGCACCGGACGCGCACAACGGAGGCAGCCATGAAAATTGCCTATCTGAGCATGGAAGTGGGCCTGAGTGAGCACATCCCCACCTACAGCGGCGGGCTCGGCATTTTGGCGGGGGATCACATCAAGTCGTCGGCGGACTTGAACATCCCGTTGGTGGCCGTGACCCTTCTTTACAAGCGCGGGTATTTCATCCAGCAGATCAACGCCTTGGGACAGCAGGAGGAGCTTTATCCTTACTTTGATCCCCGCGCCTTCATGGAACCCCTGCCCTTTAAGGTCACGGTGCCCATGGAAGGGCGAAGCGTCCACGTCGGCGTCTGGAAATACAATCAGGTGGGCCAAAAAGGTCGTGTGCCCGTCTACTTTTTAGACACGGATCTTCCCATGAATTCTCCGGAAGACCGCATGATCACCCATTATCTGTACGGCGGCGACAAACACACGCGGATTTGTCAGGAAGCCGTTTTGGGGATCGGCGGTTACATGGTTTTGAAAAAGCTTGAGCCGGGCATCACCACCTACCACATGAACGAAGGCCATGCGGTGTTCCTCACCTTGGCCTTGCTCAAAGATTCGGGCGGCAATGTGGAGCGGGTGCGGGAAAAGTGCGTCTTTACGACGCACACGCCGGTTCCCGCCGGCCACGACATTTTCGACTACGGCATGGCCCAAACCGTTCTGCAGGATTACCTGCCGCCCAATATTCGGGATCTGGCCGGCCGAGACGCCCTGAACACCACCCTTTTGGCGTTGAACCTATCTCGGGCGAGCAACGGCGTCAGCGAGCTTCACGGGGAGGTGTCCCGGGAGATGTTTCCGGGTTTCGACATCGGCCACATTACCAACGGCGTGCACCATCTCACGTGGACCGGTCCCGAATTCCAGACCCTCTTCGATCGCCATTGCCCGGGGTGGCGTGAACAACCCCAAAACCTCGCCAAGGCTCGGGACATTCCCGACGATGAGGTGCGGGCGGCCAAGAAGGCGGCGAAAAAGCGCCTGATTAGTTACATCAACGCCATCTCCGGTGCCGGCTTCAGCGAAGACCTGCTGACCGTGGGCTTCGCCCGTCGCGCCGCTTCCTACAAGCGGGCGACCTTGGTCCTCACCGACCTGGAATACCTGGTCAATTTGTCCTACGATCGGGTGCAGTATATTTTTGCCGGCAAGGCCCACCCGCAGGACGGGGCGGGAAAGGAACTCATCGCGGAAATCGTCCGCATTGCCAAAAGGTACGAAGAGAAACTGCGGATCGTCTATGTGCCCAACTACAACATGTGGCTCGGCGCCCTCATGACCCAAGGCACCGACGTGTGGCTCAACACCCCGCGCCGTCCTCGGGAAGCGTGCGGCACCAGCGGGATGAAGGTCTGCTACAACGGGGGTGTGAACATGAGCGTGCTGGACGGCTGGTGGCGGGAAGCGTGTCGGGACCGGGTCAACGGCTGGGCCGTGGGAGACGATGAAGATCAAAGTGACGAAGAAGCCGCCGCCGACCTCTATCGCGACATCGACGACATGGTGACCACGTACTACGCCAGTCCGAAACATTGGGTCCAAATCATGAAAAATTCCATTGCCGATGTCACCCCCGTGTTCAACACGCACCGCATGGTGCTGGAATACCTCCACAAATACTACCTCTAGGAGTGTGTCCGAAAACGAAACGGCGCAAGGCGTGCGGGTCGTGGCGGAAAGATTCCCGAAGGGTGCTTCCTTGTGCCGCGCCGGCCTTTCCGCGGCGCGGCACAAAAAAAGAAAGCTCTGCCCTCTCTACGTCTCTGTGGTGAATTTTTAAAAAGAAACGCCGTGACGTCGTAAAGCCCGTGACCGAAGGCTGGAGGAAAAGGCTCGGTGACGGCCTCTTTTGCCCTCTTTCGCCGGCAGGCATGACCTTACAGCGCTTCCAGGAGCTTAGGCACGGTGTCTTTGGGGGAAACGGGAGACCAGGCCCTCACCAGCCTTCCGGCAGCGTCGAAGAGGAAGGCGGAGCGGGTGATGCCCTGCACGGTTTTTCCTCGAACCTGCTTTTCGCCCCACACACCGAAGGCTTCGGCCACCAGATGGTCCGAATCGGAAAGCAGGGGAAAGCGAAGGCCGTGCTTTTCCGCGAATCGTTTCTGGGTCGTGGGGGAATCGGGGCTGATGCCCACGACCTTTACCTGCATGGCGTCGAGTTTTTCCAAAGCCTCCTGAACGGAGACGGCCTGGGCGGTGCAGCCGCCCGTGTTGGCTTTGGGGTAGAAAAAGACAAAGAGCTTGGATCCCAAAAAATCTTCCGGGCGCACCACGTTGCCGTCCTGATCGAGCAGGGAAAAGGGCGGCACGGGATCTCCCGGAGCCAAGGGGGCGGGTTGGGTCGGGGCGGGCATGGCAACGGCTCCTTTCATGATCGGTAATCGGCGTTGATTTTGACATAGTCATACGAAAAATCGCACGTATAGACCGTATCTTCCTCCATGCCTTCCCCCAAATCCAGCCTTATGTGAATCTCCTTTTGCCGGAAGACGGCCGAGGCTTTTTCTTCTAAATCCTCTTCCTGCACGGGTTGCCCGTTTCGGAAGATGCAGACGTCTTCGAAAAAGAGGCTCACACGGTTTGGATCGAAATCCACCCCGGCCCGGCCGGCGGCGGCCACAATCCGGCCCCAATTGGCGTCCTGGCCGAACAGAGCGGTCTTGACGAGCGGGGAGGCGGCGATGGTCTGTGCCACCCGAGCGGCCCGATCCCGGCTTTTGGCGCCGCAGACCGTCACGGCCACGAACTTGGTGGCCCCTTCACCGTCTCGAACGATCTGGTGGGCCAGATCGAGGCACACGTCGGTGAGCAATTTTCCGAAAGCCGTCCCTTCCGATGACGATGGGTCCGTGATGAGGGGGTGGGGGGCCGTGGCGTTGGCCATAATGAGCACGGTGTCGTTGGTGCTGGTGTCGCCGTCCACGGTGATCCTGTTGAAGGATGCATTGACGGCTTTCCCGAGCCAAAACCGAAGAGCGTCCGGGGTGATGCGGGCGTCTGTGACCACAAAGGCCAACATGGTGGCCATATCGGGGGCGATCATCCCCGACCCCTTGGCCATGCCGGCGCATGTGACGGTCGCTTGGCCCAAAGGGGTCTGCCCCCAGGCCGTTTTCGGCACCGTGTCCGTGGTCATGATGGCCTGGGCTGCATCGAGCCATCCATCGGGGCGAAGGGCGGACACCAGGTGCGGCAGGACAGCCTCCAGAGCCTCCACCCGCAACTGGGGTCCGATGACGCCCGTGGAAGCCACCAAAACGCGATTCGGCTCGATGCCCAAAAGAGAAGCCACCTGCGAAGCGCTGCGACGGGCTCGCCGCAACCCTTCCTCTCCGGTGCACGCATTGGCGATCCCCGCATTGATAAGAACAGCTCGGGCATAGCCCTGACTTGCCTCAAGGTGTCCCCGGCATAGGACCACAGGGGCCGCACAAAACCGGTTGCGCGTAAAAACCCCGGCCGCCGCGGCCTCGGCTTCACTGACGATGAGCACGCAATCCAGCCGGTTTTTGTACCGCATGCCGCTCATGGCCGCGGCCACGCGAAATCCCGGCACAGAAAAAGCCCCTCGCTGCACCTTGCCCCCCGAACGTTCCTGCATGGACCGAGCCTCACTTTCCGCAGCATTTTTTGTACTTTTTGCCGCTGCCGCACGGACACGGATCGTTTCGGCCCACCTTTTTGTCTTTTTTCACGGGCTGCGGGGCCCTCTGCCCACCGGCGGGCCCGTAGGAGATGGGCCGGCTTTGCTGCTCCCGGCGAAGCTCTTGCACCTCTTCTTCCCGCTGGATTTGCACATGAAACAGAATGCGAACGGTTTCTTCCTTGAGTCGATGGATCATGTCGTCAAAGAGAGCGTGGGCTTCCCTCTTGTAGGCCACCAGAGGATCCTGCTGGGCGTAGCCCCGAAGGCCGATGCCTTCCTTCAGGTGGTCCATGTTGAGCAGGTGGTCTTTCCATAGGCTGTCCAGGGTCTGGAGGAGCACATAGTTTTCCAGATCCCGCATGAGGGTCTCGCCGAATTCCTTTTCGCGGGTCTCGTAGCGCTCCTGCACGCGTTGCCAGAGAAGCTCGCGCAATCCATCCTGCCTCAGTTGGGAAAGCTCGGTGGAAGAGGGCAGAAGGCCGGGGCCGAAGAGGCGCTGGAGCTCGGCGTTGAGGGTTTCCAGGTCCCAGTCTTCCGCAAAGGTTTTCTCGTCCGTGGTGGACTGGATGATGTCTTCCAGAAGCTCTTCCGCCATGTCCATGATGGTGGGTTTGAGGTCCCCGCCTTTAAGGGCTTCCCGGCGCTGGCGGTAGATGACTTCCCGCTGCTGGTTCATGACATCGTCGTATTCCAAAAGGTGTTTGCGGATGCTGAAGTTGTGGGCTTCCACGCGGCTTTGGGCGTTTTCGATGGCTTTGCTCACCAGCCGATGTTCGATGGGTTCGCCTTCTTCCATACCGATGCGCTGCATGAGGTTGGAGATGCGATCGGCGGCGAAGATGCGCATGAGGTCGTCTTCCAGGCTGAGATAGAACCGGGACGATCCGGGGTCTCCCTGCCGGCCGGCTCGACCGCGAAGCTGGTTGTCGATGCGGCGCGCCTCGTGGCGTTCCGTTCCCAGAATGTGCAACCCTCCGAGGTCGGCCACGCCCGGACCCAGGACGATATCGGTGCCGCGGCCGGCCATGTTGGTGGAAATGGTCACCGCCCCTCTTTGGCCGGCTTTCGCGACGATCTCCGCTTCCTTCTCATGATGTTTGGCGTTCAGCACCTGGTGGGGAATGCCTTCCCTTTTGAGCATGCGGCTGAGCATTTCCGATTTGTCGATACTGACCGTTCCCACAAGGACGGGCCGACCCTGAGCGTAAAGTTCCTTGATTTCTTCGACCACGGCTTGAAATTTTTCCCGCTCGGTGCGGAAGATGCAATCCGGGTGGTCGATGCGGATCATTTTCTTGTGGGTGGGAATGACCACCACTTCCAGCTTGTAGATCTTGGCAAATTCTTCCGCTTCCGTATCGGCCGTGCCCGTCATGCCGGCCAGTTTGTTGTACATGCGGAAATAGTTCTGGAAGGTGATGGTGGCGAGGGTCTGGTTCTCGTTTTCCACCTGGACGCCTTCTTTAGCTTCCAAAGCCTGGTGCAGCCCGTCGCTGTAGCGGCGTCCGGGCATGAGCCGCCCGGTGAACTCATCGACGATAATGACTTTGCCGTCCTTGACGATGTAGTCCACATCCTTTTGGAAAAGCGTGTGGGCCCGCAGGGCCTGTTGGACGTGATGGAGGATGTCGATGTTGCGGGGGTCGTAAAGATTGTCCACGCCCAAAAGGGATTCGGCGGCGGCGACCCCTTCTTCGGTGAGCGTCACCGTTCGGCTTTTTTCTTCCTTGGTGTAATGGATTTCCGGCTTGAGGTGCGGAATGATGCGGTTGACCCGCACGTAGAGCTGGGTCGATTTCTCGGCGGGTCCGGAGATGATCAGCGGGGTTCTGGCTTCATCGATGAGGATGCTGTCCACTTCGTCCACGATGGCGTAGTTGAGTTCCCTCTGGACCATGTCGTCCAGCCGAAACTTCATGTTGTCGCGCAGGTAATCGAAACCGAATTCGTTGTTGGTGCCGTAGGTGACGTCGCACGCGTAGGCGGCTTTGCGCTGACGGTCGTCCAGGCCGTGGACGATGCAGCCTACCGAAAGGCCGAGAAACTTGTAGATTTCGCCCATCCATTCGCTGTCGCGCTTGGCCAGGTAATCGTTGACCGTGACCACGTGGACGCCTCGGCCGGTGAGGGCGTTGAGATAAACCGGCATGACGGCCACCAGGGTCTTGCCTTCGCCGGTTTTCATTTCGGCGATTTTTCCCTGATGGAGCACGATGCCGCCGATGATCTGCACGTCGAACGGACGCATGCCCACGGTGCGGGCGGCCGCTTCCCGGGCCACGGCGAAGGCTTCGGGCAAGAGATCGTCCAGCGGTTCCCCGCGGGCGACCCGCTGCCGAAATTCCGTCGTCTTTGCCTGCAGGGCCTGGTCGCTCAGCGCGCGCATGGACGGCTCCAGCTGATTGACGGCGTCCACAAGGGGGGCAATGCGCTTGAGGTTGCGTTCGTTTTGGGTCCCGAAAATCTTCTTCAAAAGAGCACCGATCATGGGGCGTGTTCTCCTTGGCTAAGATGAACGGCGGCCCGTGCGGCCGCCGCCACGGTTCTATAACGCACACGCCAACCAAATTCAACGCATGGTTCCTGTCGTCCGCCGAAGAGAAGGGGTTGACAGGGCCGGGGCCCCTCTGGTAAAGGATCAAATAAAAAAACGGTGTTTTGTAAAATGAAACGATCGGGACAGCCCAACGCCATTGAAAAGGCCCTGCAGGTGCTGTGCGCCTTCCAGGTGGATCGACCCCGGTGGGGCGTGCGGGAGCTGGCCGGGCATGTGGGCTTCAGCCCGGCCACGGTGCAGAGGATCCTGCAGAGCTTAAAGGCGTACCACTTCATCGAGCAAGATCCCCAGACGCAGCAGTATCGGCTGGGGCCGATTTATTACCGCTTCGTGGAAGTGCTGCAAAGCCAGCACGCCGTGGTCCAGGAGGCGGGCCCTCTCATGAGGCGGTTGAGTTTCGAGACGGGGGAGACGGTGCATCTCAACGTGGTGGACGGCCGAGAGAGACTCTGCATCGAAAGTGTGGAATCCGTGCAGTCTCTCAAAGCCGGCATGCCCGTGGGCAACCGTTCCCCGCTCTATGCGGGGGCCTCGTCCAAATGCCTTTTGGCCTTTTCGCCCGATGAATTTGTCGCGGCCTACCTTGCCGACCTTTCGCCGACGCCTCTGACCGAAAACACCATCGTGGACAAAGGGGCCCTCACGGCGGAGATCGCCGCCATCCGCCGTCAAGGGTACGCGGAAAGCCTGGCGGAACGGACTCTGGGGCTGGGGTCTTTGAGCGTTCCCGTCTTTTCCCATAACGGCCAGCTGCTGGCCGCCTTGAGTCTCGCTTTGCCGGAGATGCGGTTTCGAAACCCCGAACACAAGCAGCGCTGTCTTGTGCACCTTGTGAAGGCGGGACGGGAATTGTCCGTGCGCATGGGCTGGCGTGGGCCGTATCCCAAGCCCGCCGAGCGCATCCAGGGGATCTGAAAAACGGGGACAAGAAAAAGGGGAGTGCCATGACAGGAGGAGCCAGGGCGTTGCACGGCGTTAAGGTGTTGGACCTTTCCCGGGTTCTTGCCGGACCGTATTGTTCCATGATGCTGGGGGACATGGGGGCGGATGTCATCAAAGTGGAACGCCCCGGGGCGGGGGACGACACCCGCCAGTGGGGACCTCCGGAAGCGGGCGGCGAAGCCGCCTATTACCTGTGCGTCAACCGGAACAAGCGCAGCATCACGGTGGACCTGAAAAAGGAAGAAGGCCGGGAGATCATCCGCACCTTGGCGTCCCGCAGCGACATCCTCATCGAAAACTACAAGGTGGGCACTCTGCCCAAACTGGGTCTGGGTTACGAGGACCTGAAGAAGATCAATCCCGGCTTGATCTACTGTTCCATTACGGGATTCGGCCAAAACGGCCCGTACAAGGACAAACCCGGCTACGATTTCATGATCCAGGGCATGGGCGGCATCATGAGCATCACCGGGGACCCCGACGGGCCTCCCATGAAGGTGGGGGTGGCCATTGTGGACATTACGGCAGGCCTTTTCGCGTGCAGCGCCATTTTGGCGGCACTCTACCACCGGAGCCTCACAGGGCGGGGCCAATACATCGATGTGGCGCTTCTGGACGCCGTGGTGGCCTGGCTTGCCAACGTGGGGAGCAATTATTTGGTTTCTGGAGAAATTCCGGCACGATACGGCAACGCTCACCCGAACATCGTGCCGTACGAGCCGTTCAAGTGCAAGGACGGCACCTACATCGCTCTGGCCGTGGGCAACGACCGCCAGTGGCAGGATTTCTGCGGGCTGGCCGGTTTGGACCATTTGGCCGACGACCCGCGTTTCGCCACCAACCCGCAGCGGGTGATCCATCGCAAGGAACTCATTCCCTTGGTGGCCAAGGCCATGCTGCAAAGGACAGGCGACGAGTGGCTCGAAGCGCTGGACCGGCTGAAAATCCCCTGCGGGCCTATCAACACCTTGGATCGCGTGTTTTCCGACCCCCAGGTGGAGGCGAGGCAGATGGTCGCCGAGGTGCCGCACCCGACGGCCGGTTCGGTCAAGCTCGTGGCGAGCCCCATGAAGTTTTCGGACACGCCGTGCGTCATCGACCGGCATCCGCCGCTCCTTGGGGAACATACGGAAGAAGTCCTTCGGGACGTGCTCGGCTTTTCGGACGACAAAATCCGCGCGCTGCGGGAACAGGGGGTCATTTGAGACAGCCATGGGTGAGGCGCTGGTGATCTTCATCAATGGGATTTTGGGCGTTTTTCTCGGCATGAGTGTTCTCTACGGCGCCATGCATTTGTTGGCCTACGTGGTGAAACGGGCGACCAAGGAGGAGACGCCGTGAACGGGGGGCCTCTTGATTTGTTGGCTCAGATGGGCCTTCTGGCGGTCACACCCGGGATGGTTTTCATGTGGGTGGTGGCGGGGGTACTCCTTTACCTGGCCATTGCCAGGCAGTTCGAGCCGCTCCTTTTGCTTCCCATCGGCTTTGGGATCCTTGTGGCCAATTTGCCGCTGACGGGCCTCATGGAACCCGGCGAGGGGCTCATTTGGCGCTTTTACCATTACGGGCTTCAGTGGGAAGTCATTCCGCCCGTCATTTTCCTCGGACTGGGCGCCCTCACCGACTTCGGGCCCATGCTGGCTCGGCCTTCGCTCATCTTCCTCGGGGCCGGAGCCCAGGTGGGCGTGTACGTCACGTTTTTCATCGCCCGGCTGCTGGGCATGAGCCTTCCCGAAGCCGCCACCACGGGCATCATCGGCGGGGCCGATGGGCCCACCACCATTTATCTGGCCACGCGGCTGGCCCCGCACATGCTGGGCAGCTGCGCCGTCGCGGCGTATTCCTACATGGCTTTGGTGCCCATCATTCAGCCGCCGGTCATGAAGCTTTTGACGACCCAAGCGGAGCGGGCCATCGTCATGAAGAAGTCCCGCAAGGTTCCAAAGGTGGAGCGCATTCTCTTTCCCATCGTGGCCACGCTGGTGACCGTCCTGGTGGTGCCGGCTTCGGCGCCCCTTATGGTCATGTTCATGCTGGGAAACCTTTTCAAGGAATCGGGGGTTGTGGAGCGTTTGTCCGGAGCCGCCCAAAACGAGCTCATGAATATCGTCACCATCTTTTTGGGCCTCTCCGTCGGGGCCACCATGAATGCGGCCACTTTCCTGCAGCCCAAGGTGATCTTCATCTTCCTTCTGGGGTTGACGGCTTTCGCCGTCAGTACGGCCTCCGGCGTGCTATTCGCCAAATTCATGAACCTTTTCCTGAAAGACAAGATCAACCCCCTGATCGGGGCCGCCGGGGTCTCGGCCGTGCCCATGTCGGCTCGCGTGGTCCATCAGGTGGGGAGCGAAGCCAACAAGAAGAATTACCTGCTCATGTTCGCCATGGGGCCGAACATCGCGGGGGTTATCGGAACGATTTTGGCCGCAGGAGTGTTCCTTTCCATGTTGCAATGAGTCGACGGGAAGCGTTTGTGAGCATGCCCTGAGCGCTTCAATGTCAGTTACGACAAGATTCCTTATGGGGCACGCTTCGAGCACGTTAAGAGCATCGTTTTCATCAAGAACAGAGGTTTTTAACGTTTACGGATCATAAAGGAGGCATTCCCATGGCAGAAGACGTTTTGGCCCCCATGGTGGGCAAGATTCTCAAGATCAAGGTGAAACCCGGCGATGCGGTGCAGGAAGACGATGAGATCCTCGTCATGGAATCCATGAAGCTGGAAACGTCGGTGCATGCGCCGTGCAGCGGCGTCGTCAAGGAAATCAAGGTGTCCGAAGGTGACCGCGTGGAAGAGGACGATCTTTTGGTCGTGATCGAATGACGAGGCAGAAAGGGGACTTGCATGCAGTTTGAACTCACCGAAGAACAGCGCATGGTTCAGGAACAGGCGCGCCGTTTCGCCGAAAAGGAAATCCTTCCCACGGTGGAACAAGAGGAACGCGGCCATGTCTTCAATCGCGAGCGGCTGAGACAGATGGGGGAACTGGGCTTTTTCGGCTGCTGCATTCCGGAAGAATACGGGGGAAACGGCATGGGTTTCGTGGAATCCGTGCTCATGACCGAGCAGATCGCCAAGGTGTCCCCGTCGTGGCGTGTTCCGTTCAACATGCAGAACATCGGCCCGGCCATCACCGTCAATCAGTTCGGCACCGAGGAGCAGAAAAAGGCGTTTATTCCGGGATGGGTCTCGGGGGAAAAGATCGGGTTTTTCGCCATCACCGAACCCAACGCGGGTTCCGATGTGGCGGGCATGCGCACCACGGCCAAGGACATGGGGGACCATTGGGAGCTGAACGGGCAGAAGATGTGGATCAGCAACGCCCCCGTGGCCGATGTGGGCCTGGTGTACGCCTACACGGACAAGGAAAAGAAATACAAAGGGATGACGTGCTTCATCGTGGATGTGGCCAACAATCCCAACATCGAAAGGCGGGCCATTGAGACCAAGCTGGGGCTTCACTGTTCGCCCACGGGAGAACTCATCTTCGACGGGGCCAGGATTCCCAAGGAGGCCGTGTTGGGTCAGGTGGGCGACGGTTTCAAGATCTGCATGTGGATGCTCAACAACACGCGCCTCAGCTGCGCGGCGGGAGCTCTCGGGGTTTCCGGGGCGTGTCTGGATCTGGCGGTGAAATACGCCAACGAAAGGACCCAATTCGGGCAGCCCATTTCCAGCTACCAGATGATCCAGGCCCAGATCGCCGAAATGGCCGCGGAACACGAAGCGGCCAAATGGCTCGTCTACCATGCCGCCTATCTCAAGGATCAAGGCAAACCCAACCAGCTCCAAACGTCCATCGCCAAGTTCTTCGCCTCGGAAGCGGCCGTCAAGGCGGCCAACGAAGCCATGAAGATTTTCGGCTCCTACGGCTTTTCCACGGAATATCCCATCGAACGCTACTATCGGGATGCCAAGTCCTATCAGGTGGTGGAAGGGACGAGCAACGTGCAGAAGATGATCATTGCGGGCATCACCTGCGGCCATCAGCCGAACCGCTGAGAGGAGGAGGGGTATGGCACCGGAGTGGAAAGAGCTCACGGAAAGATTCCAGGCGGAGCGGGAGCGGCTGCAAGCGGGCGGCGGGGCCGATCTTCAGGCCAAAGAACACGCCAAGGGGAAGCTCACGGCCCGGGAACGCATCGAGCTTTTGTTCGATCCCGGAACGTTCGAGGAGCTGGATCTTTTCGCCAAACACGTCGGCCGGGACTACGGTTTGGACAAGAAGGAGCTGCCCGCCGACGGCGTCATCATCGGCTACGGGGAAGTGAACGGCCGAGGCTGCATGGTCTACGCGGAAGATTTTACGGTGGTGGCGGGAACCTTTGGCGAACGGCACGGCCGCAAGATCTGCAAGATCATCGACATGGCCCGAAAGTACGGCTATCCCGTGGTGGGGATCAACGACTCGGGCGGCGCCCGGGTGACGGAACAGATGGGCGCCCTGTCCCAATACGGGCAGCTTTTCTACCGCCATGTGGCGGCCTCGGGCGTCGTTCCCCAAATCGCCCTTATCATGGGCCCCGTGGCGGGCGGCCAGGCCTACTCGCCCGCCCTCATGGATTTCATCTTCATGGTGGACAAGACCAGCTCCATGTTCATCGCCGGGCCGCCCCTGGTGGAAGCGGTGGTTTACGAAAAGACCGATGAGCAGTCATTGGGCGGCCCCAAGGTGCACGGAAAGATCACCGGAGTGTCCGACGGGACCATGGCCGACGATCGGCACTGTCTGGGACAGACGCGCCGGCTCCTGTCGTACCTTCCTCTGAACAACAAGGACATGCCGCCTTACGAGGTTCCCGAGGACAGCCCTGATCGGGAAACCCGGGAACTGGAAGAAATCATCCCCACGGACCAGAAGAAGCTCTACAACATGCGTCGGGTCATCGACGTGGTGTTCGACCGGGGGTCTTTCTTCGAACTGAAAAAGGAATTCGCCCAGAACCTGATCATCGGCTTCGCCCGCCTGAACGGCCATGTGGTGGGGGTTGTGGCCAACAACCCCATGAAGTACAACGGCGCCCTGGACTACAACGCCGCCGACAAGGGATCGCGCTTTATCCGGTTCTGCGACGCCTTCAACATCCCGCTCATCAATCTGCAGGACGTGCCCGGGTTTCTCATCGGGACGCGCTCCGAACACAACGGCATCATCCGCCACGGCGCTAAGATGCTTTACGCCTATGCGGAAGCCACCGTGCCCAAGATCACCTGCGTCGTGCGCAAGGCCTATGCCGGAGGCTATCTCGCCATGTGCAGCAAGGACCTGGGGGCCGATGTGGTCTTTGCCTTGCCCACGGCCGAAATCTGCCTCATGGGCCCTCAAGGCGCGGTGAACATCCTCTTTCGCAAGGAAATCGCCTCGGCTCAGGATCCCGAAAAGGTGCGCGCCGAGCGGGAAGCGGAATTCATGGAACGCTACGTCAATCCCACCTACGCCGCCGGGTTGCAGCACGTGGACGACATCATCCTTCCGGGAGAACTCCGGCGCAAACTCATCCGGGCCTTGGAAATGACCCTGGACAAGGACGAAGAGGCGCCGGATCGAAAGCACGGCATCACACCGGTGTGAGGCAAACGAAAGGGGGAAAGCCGCCGCAGGGGGTTTTTCCCCTTTTTCGTTTCCTAAAAAGGTTGTTTCTTCTCCACAAAAATTGTACGGCTTTTTCACGGGGCGTGGCATGGGCTCCGGACGGGTACTCGGTTCGGGGCAGGCAGGAATGGATGGGTTATGAACAGAAAGGAGAGGTCTATGAGAAAGCTCGGTGTGGTGTGGGTTTTGGTGTGGTGTCTTTTTGCCGGCCAGGCGCAGGCCCAATCGGCCAAGGCCATTATCGCCACGGGGGGCATCGGCGGTGTCTACTATTATTACGGGACGCAGATCGCCGAAATCCTCACCAAGGCCAACGCCTTGCCCGCAACGGCGATCCAAACGGCCGCCTCTGTGGACAACATGCTGCTCATTCGAGACAAGACCGAACCGGACAAAAAAACCTACTTCCTGGCAACCGTGCTGCCGGACACGGCCTATTTTACCGTGACGGGAAAGCATGAAAAGTTCGCCGAAAAGCCCGTCAAGGCGACCATCCTGTGGATGATGTACCCCAACTACCTGCACCTGGTGACCACCGCCCAGTCCGGTATCAAGAGCCTGGCGGACCTCAAAGACAAGCGCGTTTCCACCGGCGCTCCGGGAAGCGGCACGGAATTTACGGCGTTGAATATCCTGAAGGCCGCCGGAATCGACCCGGAAAAGTTCAAGAAGTGGGAAAAGCTCGGGGCCAAGGAATCGGATGAGGCCCTGGCCAACGGCACGCTGGACGCCTATTTCTGGTCCGGTGGTTTGCCGACGGGCAGCATCGTGGAATTGGCCAACACCTTGAAGCGCAAGGGACTGGATTTGGCCTTGGTGCCGCTGCCTTCCACCGATCCGGGTGTGGCGGCCTTCATGAATGAGTTCAAGGGGCTCGTGGATCCCCAGGTCGTCAAGAAGGAAGTCTATTCCTTGAGCGACGACGTTCCCACGCTGGCTTTCTGGAACATGTTCGTCGCCCCCGAATCCCTCCCCGAAGACCTGGCCTACACGGTGACCAAAACGGTCTTTGAAAATCTGGAAACGCTCCACGCCTCGGTCAAGCCGTCCAAAGACACCACGGCGGAAAACACGGCGCGCTTCATCGGCACGACGGCCATACCGTTCCATCCCGGGGCCGTGCGTTACTTCAAGGAAAAAGGCCTTGTGAAGTAAAGGCCGACGGAATCATGAAAAATCGCCCCACGGCGATGGCATGCGCGGTTCTTGGAATCATTCTGGCCGCCGTGGGGCTTTTCCTCAAGCCGGCGCGGGTTGTTGTGGGCGACCGCTCCACCGTGGTCGTTTTGCGCCGTTTTCAGGAAGGCTCCATTCACTTCGTCAATTCGGTCACGCACAAGCCTGTGACCATTCGTTTTCGCGTGCGTTCCGTTTTCAGCGACTTTTCCATGGAAACCGATGAGGAGACGGAAAACTACTACACGTCCGGAACCTATGCCATCGACCCTGTGCTTTCCCGCCAGACCTCTTCCACGTTGAAGCTGTGCAGCATGCAAGGGATCGTGCTCTCCGTTGGTGACGACAGGTGGGAGATTCAAGACGGCTGTTTGGAGGTGACTCTGTTATGGACGTTTTGATTCGAAGACTTGTGCATGTGTTGGCCATTCTGGGAACGCTTTACCATCTCTACCTGGTCGTGCACCCGCACACGCCCTTGTCCTCGCTGAGGGTATCCATCTTGGATCTCACTCAGGTCCAGAGGGCCACCCACGTGTGTCTCATCGCCCTGCTGGGGTATTGGGTGTGTGTCTACCGGCTGAAGAGCCGAAGCTTTTGGGGAGCCCTGCCGCTGCTGGTCATGACGGGGCTTTTGACCTTTGAATTCCTGCGTCTGGACGTGCCCGTGTTCATGAAGGCCATGGCCTGCGCGGTGTGGGCTTTGACCATGCTCTCGGTCACGATCCCTCAGATGGGCACGGCGTCCAATGTGATCTGCGGCCTCCTCAGCCTCTTTCCTTTCCTGTATTTGGTCGTCACTTACGAAAAGCTCATCTATCGCGCCATTATGCCCGAGCCGTGGGACCTCATGATGTCCCTGTCCGAAATCCTGCTGGTCCTTGGAGTGATCTTTCGGCTAAGCGGCCCGATCATGCCCACGCTGGTCATGATTTTCGTGCTTTACAACATTTACGGGCATCATATCCCCGGCGTCTTTGCCAACCCCGGTTTCAGTGTGGACATGCTTTTGGGCAAGCTCTATTGCGAAACAGAAGCGGGGATTTTCGGCTCCATCACCGGCGTATCCTTGAAATACCTGATCTATTTCACCACCTTGGGCGCAGTGGTGACCCAGATGGGGTTCGGCAAGATCATCGCCAATATCGCCCTGCTCCTGGTGGGACGCAGCCCGGCCTCTCCCGGGCGGGCCAGTTCGGTCATGGCGGTGCTCATGGGCATGTTTTCGGGATCGGGTGCCGCCGACACGCAATTTGTGGCCACCTTGACCAAGCCCCTTTACGACCAGGTGCGATACAACCGCCTGGTGGCCGCCGGTGTCATCGCCACCGTCGGCTCCATCGCCTACATCACCCCGCCGGTGATGGGCTCCATTTCGTTCATCATGGTGGAGCTCCTGTCCATTCCGTATTCCTTGATCATTGTCATGGCCACGGGCCCCATGCTCCTGTATCTGGCCGGCATCATGCTCTACAACGAACTGTACGTGCTCCGGGAAGGTCTGCCCCACCTGGAAGTGGCCACGACGATTACGTGGGCCTATTTTCGCAGATATTCTTATGTTTTCGTGCCCATTCTGGTCATCATCGCCTTGATCTACCGCGGCATTTCCATCAACCTTACGGTTTCCGTGGCCATCGGGCTGTTTTTGCTGTTCGCCTATGTGGACCGTTCCGTGCGGCCTCCGGTGGCCAAGGTGTGGGAGGCTTTGGAAGAAGGGATTGTCTCGCTCTTGCCCATCGCCAGTGCGGTCATCGCGGCCAACATGATCATGTCCATGATGGTCCTGAGCGGGCTGGCGTCCAAGTTTTCCATCGTCATGCTCAAGATCAGCGGATCCAGCATGCTTTTCGCCACGCTGTTCACCGGCGTCTTCAGCCTCATTTTGGGCATGGGCGTGCCGCCCATTGCCACCTACGTGTTGACGTCGGCCTTGACGGCCCCGACCATCCAGAAACTGGCCATGATGAGCGGCATTCCCGAAGGGCCGGCCCTTTTGGCGACGCACATGTTTCTTTTCTATTTCGCCGTGCTGGCTGAAGTCACCCCGCCGGTTGCCCTTTCGGCCTACGCGGCGAGCGCCGTCATGGGGACGGATCCCATCAAGACCGGGGTTTTCGCGGCTCGGGTGGCTCTGCCCAAGTATTTCATCGGGCTCACCTTTATCTTGTCGTTCAGCGGCACGGCCCTTCTCATTGTGCCCGTGACGGAAACCTTATCGGGCTTTGAGGCCTTCCGCATGATCGCCTTGCGCTATCTCGCCTCCATCGCGGCTGTCTTGTTTCTCAACGTGGGCGTGGTCGGATACCTCTTTCGAAGGCTTTCCCAGGTGGAACGCTGGATTGCGGGCGTCTGCGGTCTGCTTCTGTTCTACCCCCACTTCGGGCTCAATGCCGTAACCGGCGCCTTGGCGCTGCTTGTTTGTGTCAAGGCATGGATGAGTCGGCACAAGGGAGCGGAAGCTCGAGTGCCGGCGTAGCAGGGCGTTGAACTCGAGGTTTTATTGGGAGCCTTGCTTACGCAAGGGAAAGTTCCGTCGAAGGCATGCCGTCCGTGCGGTTCTTTTTTTCGGTGTCCTTTTGGCAACCATGCGGACAAGGGTGGCCTGCTGAGCTCATGGGTCGCTGAAAACGTGGGCCGTCTTGGGGCTGGCTGGGCAGCACCCGTAACACCCGTAGGTTGGGGTGAGCCCAGCGAACCCCAACGTGTTCTTTCTGGAGTGGCAGAACTTTCCATGGCGAAGGTCCATGGGGATGGCCTGGAGAGGGTGGTGTCGTGGGCGTCACGGTGAATCCCCTCTGGCGCGCCTGTGCCGTCGCCCCCACGCGCGGCTGGCGAATGGGCCGGGCTTGGCGTTCCATGGGCTCATCCTGTTCCAATGTTGGTCAGGGTGTGCCCACTTGAATCCGCCGGTACCCCCGCCGTCACCCACGCTTGCCGAAAGGACACGCCCTCCTCACGCCCCGAAGGGGCATAGGAGGCCAGCCCAGGGCGCAGCCCTGGGTCGGGGCAGGCCGATCCCATTTTTCACCAATTCTTAACCACCCCGTGATGAGCAATCCCTACGCCATGGGGTATCTCATTATAAAATGTGTTTCGCCCCTTGGGGCGGCCACCCCGCATGCAAACCGTCACGCAGGGCTGCCGGAAGGACACATTATCCCAGACGATACCGTAATCAACTCCAAAGTAGCCATGTATCAATCGGTCACGCATACCAGCCATCGCTCGCCATTCCAGGTGACTGTGTTTTTACTTGAAGTCATCTGATATGAGCTTTGACGCTTCACCAATGATCTCGAGACTGCGCACGAAAGCACGTTTCAATGTTGCATCGCGCATCAATTGATCCCAGGTTAGTTCTTGAGCTCGATCCATCAAATATTCGGTCTCGTCCAAGATATGACGCATGTATTCAACTGCCGAGAGGGACATATTCAACCTCCCGTAGGATATGCGGACCGATGTAAGGACTCAGGCCCTCAGGTGTAACTGCGGACCTGCTCCTAGGACTTGGCAAGAGGAGCGGGAAGAAGGCGGCGCGTGAGATCCTGGCGAAAGGAAGCGGGGAACGGCTTCTGTCCCAGGCACATGGCCAGAAGGTCCATGTCGTCCAGGGAAAGAACGGCTTCCAGTTCGAGAAGGTCGTCCTCGTCGAGCGTCTCGCCGTGTGTGTCCCAGAACCGGGTCAGGATGAGTTCCAGCTCCTGCGTGGCCCGGCGCCGGCACAGATAGCGCAGTTTCCGTCGCAGCCAATCGACCCGCTCGGTCATGATGCCCCCTTATTTCATGGGAATCCCCTTGAGACGCGGTTTCTCGCGGAAATTTTGATCTCGTTCTTCCCGGAAACTATGCCATAGGGGATCGGTTTTGGGCAGAGGCCTCTTTCACCCACGAGACGACGACGTGGAGCACTTCCGGGTGGTAGAGCATGGCCACATGACTCATGGGGGATGTCCATCGAAACTGCCAGTGCGCCCCCGGCGGAACGAGCGCCTCTTGCGGGAGCACCATGTTGTCCACGGGGGAGGCGAGGGCGACACAGGGAAAAGAGGGCTCGGGTCTACGGTTTTCCAGGCTTTCGAGGGTTTCGAAGAGAACGCTTCGGTAGCCTAAAGATTTTCCTAGGGTTCCCACGGCAAAGACGGCGAGTCGGCTCCCTTGATGGGGGCTTCCCAGGGTGAGGCACCCCGAGACGGTCCCTTCGTGGGCGGTGGTTGCGGCATGGCGTGCCAGCAGTCCTCCCAGGCTGTGCCCCACGAGAAGAATCGGGCGAGACGGAGCGCTTCGATGCAGGGTTTCCAAATGGCCGCGGAGCTTTTCAGCCAGCGAAAGGAACTCGGCCTTCCAGCTGGAGTAGGTCCATGGGTGGATATCCTGAATCCCGGCCCGTCTCAAGGCGCGCTCTAAGAAGATAAAAGCGCTGCGGTTGTGATACAGCCCGTGAACCGGGACGACGATGGGATCCGTCGATCCCGAACGGGGAGCGGCGCCTTTCCGTTTGGGGATCCAGCCCAGGGGAAAGGTGACAAGGGCCGTGATCTGCGCCGCCACGGCCCAAAGAAAACCCCGAACCAGCCATCTTCGAGCCTTTCCTCGGGAAAGGCTTTGAAGCTGTTCAAAGGCCGGTCCGTTGGCGGTATCGTACCAATAGAGCATATAGGTGACGGCGGCAAAAAGGACGACGACAAAGATCAGAAAGCCGAAAATCCATCCCATCACAAAAGCCCTCTCTTTTCCAAAAACCCGACCACATCCACAAGGTCCGCCACACTGCCTTCCGGTGCCGGTTTTGTCCCGTTGAGGATATCGGCAAGGAGGGCGCGTTCCCTTTCCGGGCGGTGGAGGATCCACAGGCCCCGCATGCCCGCCGCCCGGGCGGGCTCCATATCCAGTTCATAGGAATCCCCCACCATCCACCACTGGTCAAAGCCCCGCAGGCGAGCGGCATGGACGGCTTTTTCGAACAGGGCCTCGGCGGGTTTTTTCACCCCTTCCCGGTAGCTCAAAAACCGAAAATCCGCCCACGTGTCGATTTCCGGACAGCTTTTTTGAAATCCAACAAAAAAGGGATGCCAGATATTGGAAATGAGCCCCACGCCATGGCCGGCCGTAATCAGGCGCCGAACGAGCGCCGTGGCGCCGGGAATTTCGCGGACGCAAGCCGTTTGTTCCTCCCACAGGCGCCGGACTTCGCCTAAGACCACCGTTGGGTCGTGGTCTGGAAGCACCGCGGCCACCGCCCGCCCCACCGTTTCCGGGTCCGTGGCGGGAAGGGTCATGAGGAGCTTTCCCACGGTTTTGGTCTGGGTTTCGTTCAGTTTCAAGGCCGCACCGAGCAGGCGTCGCGGGGATGCTTGGGCCCCCGTGACCAGCGTGTGCCCGATATCGAAGAAAAAGACGGTCTTTCCCATGAGGAGCGCCTCGGTGGTTTTATTCCTGAATAAAAGGCACGCCGTCCCGAAGGCAGCGTTCGGCCCGTTCCAATTGCCGGCCCAGGTACAGGGCATGGTTGATGTCGGAAAGGGCGCCGTCCCGGGCCAGTTCGTGTTGAATCCGGGACGCCTTGGCGTGCCGGTAGGTTTTGAGCGTCACGTCCCCGTGCCGATGTTCCACGAGGATGGCCTCCCCGTCCAGGGTGATTCGAAAATAGCCCATGGGATCTTCTCGATAGCGAAAAGATTTTTCGGCGGCGATGAGGGCGGCGCGATCCATCTGGCCCGGATCGATGGAAACGGACTGGCTGAAGACCGTGATGGGACCGGAAGGCAGGCCCACGGCACGGGCGACGAAATCCCGCACTGCCATGAGGCCGTAAAAGTTCACGAGCCAGGCGTCCAGGGCGTTGTGGGTGCGAAACACGGCGGTCAAGGTCAATGTCTCCTGAAACGTTCTGAAGAACAGGCTCACCAGGCATGGATGACCCGTTTCCGCCGTCAGGTCCCGCCTGGGATCCCAGAGCACCACGTAGGCCTTGCGGTCCTGAGGGTCCTTTTTCAGGCGGTCGATGACCGCCGAGAGCCCGTCCACGCCGAAGTGGGCTCGGATTCGGTTGCCGTAGTTGTAGGTTTCATCCGGTTCGATGGAGCCGCTCAGAATGTCCTTTTGGTAACGCTCCAGCCGCTGCGGTTCAAAACCGTAGCGGCAGAGCGCCTCGTTGGCGATGGGCGCCGGTTTTTCCACGACCACCTTGACGTTTTGCAGCTCGCGCCGGTCCCCTTTCGCCAGAGTCACGGGCACCCCGAAGCGGTGGATCGTCGCAATGAGTTCCCGCCACGCCTCCAGGGGCTCATCGGCGACGATGCTGAAGGCCCTGGGGTTTGCAGGATAGCAGGAGACGCGGACCTGAGGGAGCGGAATGCAAAGGCGTCGGCCGGAAGGCGGCGCGGTGGGCCGATAGTTTCGAAGGAATTGCGCGAGGTCTTCGGCGTCGGGGTTTTCTTGAGGAGAGCCGAAGCACCGAATTTCGGGCGCCCTTTCGAAATGCTCGGGCCGCACGAGATCGTCCAGCACACGCCGGGTTCCTCGAATGCGCACGGGGGCCGGAGTGCCGTGAGGGGTCGTTTCATAGGCGATGGGAGAACCCGCATAAGGTTCCAGACCCTGCTCGAAGAAAGCCTGCAATTCTTCCAGGGATCCGGAGCGGTTCCGGCCGTACACCACAAGGGTGTCGATCTGGGGGTTATGGAGCAGATTGCGCAGCAATTCCCGAAGGCCGTTTCCGTACAAGGTGCCCACGGCGGCGATGGGGCTCGTTTCCCCATGGAGGTCTACCCCACGGCGCCGCAGGCGTTCCACGATCACCTCGGGACGGGACCAGAGGGTCAGAAGTCCCACGGTCCCGTAAGGGTTGAGGACAATGAGGCTCTGCGCGCAATAAATCGGGACAAAACGAAGCTTCATGGGTCTGGAATGAAATCGGTGGCCGGGGTTCGGCGCCGGGACGTGATGTTTCGAATGTCCGACAGAATGTAGTCGTAGGTTTGGGGTGAAATGATGAGCCTTTCAAAGGTCTCGATTCCGGCTTCTCGGACGGCTTCCTGCCAGAACCGATCCCTTTCGGGAGACGCCGAATCGTAGCTCTGTTCGTAGTAGACGGCTCGAATCCGTGCCGTGGCGATGAGTTTCAAGCACACGTAACAGGGAGCAAGGGTCGTGTAGAGGGTTGCCCCTTCGACGGAAATGCCGTATCGGGCCGCCTGAGCGATGGCGTTGGCTTCGGCGTGGCTTGCTTTGCAAAAATTGTATTTGTCCACGTCGGGAACCCCCAGACTCCGCCGGTAGCAGTAAGGTCGGCCGTCCTCCATGTCCGGCTGATCGATGCAGTGCGGGGCTCCGGGCATGGCGCCGTTATAACCCGTGGAGAGGATGTGGTTGTCCTTGACGATGACGGCGCCGGTCGGTCGGGAATTGCAGGTGGATCGGGTGCTCACGATCTTGGCGATAAGCATGAAGTATTCATGCCAACTTGGGCGTTGTCGGGCCATGGCGTCCTTCACGAACCGTTTTCGGTTTTTTCATGGTACAGAAAGCACCGGACGAAGCGGTCCCGGCCGTGCGGTTCCAAGGATGGCACAAAACGCCGGCAGGTGTCCATGGCCTTGGGGCATCGCGGATGGAAATGGCACCCCTCCGGGGGATGGAGCGGGCTTGGAAGGTCTCCCGTAAGGCCTTTTCGCGCTTTCTTGCGGTCCGGATCGGGAAAGGGGGCTGCTTCCAGAAGGGCCTGGGTGTAAGGGTGCAGGGGATCGTTATAGAGGGTTTTCTTGTCGGCGGATTCCACGACGCGGCCGAGATACATCACGGCCACGCGGTCGCTGATGTGCCGGACCACGGACAGGTCGTGCGAGACGAACAAATAGGTCAGGCCGAACTGTTCCTGAAGATCCATGAGCAGGTTGATGACCTGAGCCTGGATGGACACATCCAGAGCCGAGACGGGTTCGTCGCAAATGATGAGTTCGGGCTGAAGCGCCAGGGCTCGAGCGATGCCGATGCGCTGTCTTTGGCCGCCGCTGAATTCGTGGGGGTAGCGGTTGATCTGTTCGGGTCTGAGGCCGACGACTTCCATGAGGTGGCGGACCCGTTCCTGCCGTTCGGCCGGTGAGCCCACCTTGTGGATGACCAGCCCTTCGCCGATGATGCGCCCCACGGTTTGGCGCGGATTCAAGCTGGCGTAAGGGTCCTGGAAAATGATTTGCATGCGGCGCCGAAGGGGGCGCATTTGGGCTCGGTTCAGCGCCACGAGGTCCACGCCGGAAAAAAGAATGGATCCCGCCGTGGGTTTTTCCAGCTGCAGGATCACCCGTCCCAGGGTGGATTTGCCGCAGCCGCTTTCCCCGACCAAACCGACGGTTTCGCCTCTTTGAATGGACAGGCTCACCCCGTCCACGGCTTTGACCGTGCCCACCCGGCGGCGGAAGACGCCTCCCGTGACCGGGTAATGTTTCTTCACGTTTTTGAGGGTGACGAGCGGTTCCATGGATGCCGCGGATCCCATCGATTCTTGCCTGTTTTTTCTAGTTTGCGCCCCTTCGGGGCTTCGGTTTCAAGATGGTATGTCTTGGCCCGCCAAAGCGTCGCCCCGGGTTGTCCTCCCTGGCTCTTCAGGGGAGGGTGAGGCATACAGCCAGCAGCGCACGCTGTGTCCCGGCTGCAGCGCCATCAACGGCGGCTCTTCCTCATGGCAGCGGGGCATGACGAAACGGCACCGGTCGTTGAATTTGCAGCCCACCGGCAAGGCGAGCAGGCTGGGGACCACACCGGGGATGGCTTCCAGCCGGCGTTTTTCTTCATCCACCAGGCTTGGAATGGAGCGCAGGAGCCCCTGGGTGTACGGGTGCATGGGCTGATGGAACAGTTCCCGCACGGGCGCTTCTTCCACAACACGGCCGGCGTACATGACCACCACGTGTTCGGCCGTTTCCGCCACAACCCCGAGATCGTGGGTGATGAGCAAAACGGCGGTGCCCGTGGTGCGCCGCAGTGCATCCATAAGTTCCAGGATTTGGGCCTGGATGGTCACATCCAGCGCCGTTGTGGGTTCATCGGCGATAAGGAGCCGCGGGTTGCACGCCAGGGCCATGGCGATCATCACACGTTGGCGCATGCCGCCGCTCATCTGGTGGGGATAATCCCGAAGGCGCGTCTCGGGTGAAGGGATGCCCACCATGCGAAGAAGATCCACGGCCCGGTCCAGAGCCTCTTTGCGGGAAAGCTTTTCGTGCAGTTCCAAAACTTCGGCGATCTGATCCCCGACACGAAACACGGGGTTGAGAGACGTCATGGGTTCCTGAAAGATCATGGAAATCTTGTTTCCGCGTACACGGCGCATTTCACTTTCGGAAAGGCGAAGAAGATCGGTGCCGTCAAAAAGAATGCGCCCGGAGGTGATCTTTCCCGGCGGAACGGGGATGAGTTGCATGATGGACAGAGCCGTCACGCTCTTGCCGCAGCCGGATTCCCCCACCAGGGCAAGGGTTTTTCCAGCATCCACGGAAAAGCTCACATCGTCGACGGCTTTCACCGTGCCGCGGTCCGTGTGGAAAGAGGTCACAAGGTGTTCGACCTGGAGCAGATGCGCCATGGAAGCGGTCCTTTGTTATTCGCGAAGTCGGGGATCCAGGGCGTCTCGCAGCCCGTCCCCCAACAGGTTGAAGCCCAGAACGGAAAAGAGAATCATCAAGCCAGGAAAGGTCACCGCCCACCAGGCCCTCAAGATGAGGGCCCGGCCGTTGGCAAGCATGGCGCCCCATTCGGGCGTGGGGGGCTGGGCGCCGAGCCCGAGGAAACTCAAGGCGGCGGCTTCCAAGATGGCCGACGCAAAGCCCAGAGTCGTCTGCACGATCAGCGGGGCCAGACAGTTGGGAAGGATATGGACGAAAATCAAGCGGGCGTCGCTCGCACCAAGCGCCCGGGCGGCCTGGACGTAGTCCTTGGCGTATTCTTCCAGAACCGAGCCCCGCACAAGGCGCGCATACCGGGGAATGCTCACCACCCCGATGGCGATCATGGCGTTCTGCAGGCTGGGCCCCAGAAACGCCACAATGACAATGGCCAACAGGATACTCGGAAAGGCGAGCAAAAGATCCATGAGGCGCATCACGGCATTGTCCAGCAGCCCTCCGTAAAAGCCGGCCGTCGAACCCGCCAAGGTCCCGAAAAACAACGCGATGGACACCGACACCACGCCGACGACCATGGAGATGCGCGCCCCGTAGATGAGGCGGCTCAGAAGATCCCGCCCGAAATCGTCGGTGCCCAACACGTGGGTCCACGATCCTCCGCGTTGCCACACCGGGGGTTTGAGTTTGGCGTAGAGGGATTGTTCCAGGGGATCGTGAGGAGCCAGGGACGGCGCAAAAAGGGCCATGGCGAGAAAGAGCACGATGATCGCCAACCCGGCGACGGCCGTCTTGTTGCGGCGCAGGCGTCGGAAGGCTTCCGCCCGAGGGCTGTGCGGTTTTTCGCCGGCCATTTACGACACCTTAATCCGAGGATTGATCCACGCATAGAGAATATCCACGATCATATTGATGGTGACGAACGTGGTGGCGATGAGCATGGTGCCGCCCTGCACGGCGTTGAAGTCCCGGGCGTAGACGGCGTTCAGGAGCCACAGGCCGATGCCGGGCCAGGCGAAGATGGTTTCCGTGAGGATGGCCCCGCCCAAAAGGATGCCGAATTGCAGGCCGATCACCGTGATGATGGGGATGAGGGCGTTTTTCAGGGCGTGTTTGTAGTGGACGAGACGTGGCGGCAAACCCTTGGCCTTGGCGGTTCGAATGTAGTCCTGGCGCAAGACTTCCAGCATGCTGGATCGCGTGATGCGGGCGATAATGGCCATGGGAATGGTGCTCAAGGTAAAGGCCGGCATGACGATATGCCACAGAGCGTCTCGAAATCCCTGCCAGTTGGCCGTAAGCAGGCTGTCGATGAGGTGCAAGCCGGTGATGGCCTGAATGTGCACGTTGTAACTCAGCCTTCCGGACAACGGAAGCCAGCCCAGGTGTAAGGAAAAAATGATCATGAGGATCAAGCCCAGCCAAAAGATGGGCATGGAAACGCCCACGAGGGAAAAGAGCATGCTGGAATAATCGAAAACCGAGTACTGGCGGGTGGCGGAAATGACGCCGGCGAACATGCCGAAGGTGACGGCAAAGGCCATGGCGGCGAGAGACAGTTCCACGGTGGCCGGAAAACGTTCGGCGATTTCCGTGGTGATTTTTTCATTGGTGCGCAAGGCCCTGCCCAGATCACCGCGCAGCAGTCGGGACATGAACCGGCCGTATTGAATGTGCAGGGGCTGGTCCAGCCCCAATTCCCGGCGCAGTTCCTGAAGAGCCTGTTCGGACGCCCGTTCTCCAAGCATCATTTCGGCCGGATCTCCGGGCACCAGGTGAATCATGAAAAACACCAGCACGGAGATGCCGAAGACGGTTGGAATCAGGGTCAGAACGCGTCGAAGAATAAAGGAAACCACAAAAACCTTTCTTGCCCGTCCGAGAAGAGAACGTATGGGAGCGGCTTCAGCCGCGAACGTGCACCGCGCCCTGGGCCGCTCCCACACAATGATGCCGTGGGAACATTCTCAGACAAGCCCCCGCACCCTGACGGCGTCCCCCTTACGACTCGATCCACACCTTATGCAAACGGATACTGGCCGTCGGGTGCAGCTTGAAGTTCATCACGGACTTTTTCATGGGGCACACCACCAGCGAATGAGCCAGGTTGATCAAGGGCACTTCTTCATGGATCAGTTCCTGGGCCTTGCGGTAGAGCTTGATGCGCTCTTCCTTGCTGGAGGCCTGTTTCGCCTTCACGATGATCTCATGATACTCTTGATTTTTCCATTGCGTCCGCACATTGGGGTCGGCGTAGCCGTCCAAGAGCACGGCCAGGAAATTGTCCGGGTCGCCGTTGTCCCCGGTCCAGCCCAGCTGGAACAAATCCATGGACGGATCCTGTTCCCGCTGTTTCTTGAGATACGTGCCCCATTCAAAGGTGACCAGTTCCACCTCGATGCCCACCTTCTTGAGATCCGCCTGAATGGCTTCCCCCACTTTCATGCCGTTGGGATTGTAAGGCCTCGGCACGGGCATGCTCCACAGGGTGATCTTGGTCTGGCCGGCTTCCTTGAGTTTATCGAAAAACTTGGCTTCCTGAAGGAGCTTTTTGGCCATTTCGGGATCGTAGGGGTAATCCTGAATATCGTCGTTATACCCCCACATGGTGGGCGGAATGGTGTTCTTGGCGACTTGGCCCAGACCGTAATAGATGTTGTCCACGATGGCCTTCTTGTTGATGGCGTAGGCGATGGCTTTTCGGACCCTCTTGTCCTGCCACAGCGGTTTTGTGTGGTTGAAACTCACATAGCCGATATTCATGCCCGGCTGGGACACGAGCTTCAGGTTGGGGTCCTTGGACGCCAGGTCGATGTCTTCCGGGTTGGGGTACTGGCAAATATCGATGTTGCCCGTCTTCAGTTCCAGAAAACGCACCGAATTGTCGGGGATGGTGCGAAAGATGGCCTGATCCAGATAGGGACGGCCGTCCCAGTAGTCGGGGTTGGCCTGCAGAATGATGCGGTCGTCCTTGATCCACTTGACGAATTTAAACGGGCCGGTGCCCACGGGGTTGCTCTTGAAGTCGGCTCCCAGCTTCAACACCGCCGTGGGGCTGACGATGGCGGCGAAATCCATGCCCATATTGGCGATAAAGGGCGCCTCGGGCCTCGAGAGTTTGAAAACCACCGTGTGATCATCCACCGCCTCGATGCCGGCGACGATCTTGTCCATCTCCATGGACAGCCAGTACTCGGCGGGGGGCTGCTCCTTGGGGAATTCCCACTGGGTTTTGAAAAACTTGACTTTCTTTTCCTTCATCATGCGCCCGAGGGAAAAGACCACCGCATCGGCGTTGAAATCCGTGCCGTCGTGGAACTTCACGCCTTTGCGCAGATGAAAGGTGTAGGTGAGCCCGTCGGGGGACACGTCCCAGGAGGTGGCGAGCCCCGGCACGATGTCCGTGGACTCGTCCGCGTAGAGCACCAACTGATCATAGACGTTGTCGCAGATCATGAAGGAGTTGCCGTCGGTTTCAAAAGCCGGATCCAACCCCACACTGTCGCCGCCTCGGCCGAACACCAGGGTTCCCCCGGTCTTCGGCGTCGCCGCCACGGCCGCCGACGCCCACAAAATCCCCAAAGCCGCCATCCACACACCCCACTTTTTCATGGCCGTCCCTCCGTCAAAGATTTTTGTGTGACACCGCCGAAGACCTTATCATGTTTGGGAAAACTGATGCACACGTAACAGATCTTGTGTAGAATGTCAAAAACTGGATCCCAGGAACGCCGGCGGGGAAAGGAGATGGAATGGCTCAAAAAACGGAGCGGGAGCCTATGGGGCTGAAGGACCTCATGGACCGCGTCAAGGAATCGATGGGCGGGGGTACCGACCACAACAAACGCAAGGTGCATTTTTCCTTCTGGTATTTCCTGATCGCGCTCATGGTCATTTCCTGGATTCATGACGTCATGGTCCAGCAGCAGCGCGTGCAGATCCCCTATTCCCAATTCAAACAACTGGTGCAGCAAGGGGCCGTAAAGAACGTGGTGATCGAACCCAACCGCATCACCGGGGAGATTACCGAAGGGGATCTGGCCAACCGGCGTTTTGTGGCCGTTCGGGTGGAAGATTCGGAGCTGGTGCGCCTTTTGGACCAGCGCGGCATTGCTTACACGGGCCGTTTGGAAAACCGCATCCTGGAAGCCGTTCTGTCCTGGCTTCTGCCCATGGCCTTTTTCATTCTCTTTTGGGGTTTTCTCATCCGCCGCATGGGCGGAGGTCCCCAAGGGGTGCTATCCGTCGGCAAGGCCCGCGTCAAGATATACGCGGAAAAACAGGTGGGGATCACCTTTGACGATGTGGCCGGAATCGACGAAGCCAAGGTGGAACTCCAAGAAATTGTGGAATTTTTGCAAAACCCTGAAAAATTCCAGAGGCTGGGCGGCAAGATTCCCAAGGGCGTCCTTCTGGTGGGCGCGCCCGGCACGGGCAAGACCCTGCTTGCCAAGGCCGTAGCGGGGGAAGCGGGTGTGCCGTTTTTCAGCATGAGCGGGTCGGACTTTGTGGAAATGTTCGTGGGCGTCGGGGCCGCCCGCGTGCGGGATCTCTTTGCCCAAGCCAAACAAAACGCCCCGTGCATCATCTTCATCGACGAGCTGGACGCGCTGGGCAAGGCCAGAGGATTGAACCCCGTGGGCGGCCACGACGAGAGGGAACAAACTCTGAACCAGCTTCTGGTGGAAATGGACGGCTTTGAAGCCAATTCCGGGGTGATTATCATGGCGGCCACAAACAGGCCGGAAATCCTGGACCCGGCCCTTCTTCGCCCGGGACGGTTCGATCGCCATGTGGCCGTGGACAAGCCGGATATCCGCGGCCGGGAAGCGATTCTCAAGATCCACACCCGAGATGTGCAACTGGACGACGATGTAGACCTCCAAAAGGTGGCGGCCATGACCCCGGGCTTTGTGGGGGCGGATTTGGCGAACCTGGTGAACGAAGCGGCACTTCTTGCGGCACGGCGAAACAAAGACCGCGTGGGCATGTCCGAATTCCAGGAAGCCATCGACCGCATCATCGGGGGGTTGGAAAAGAAAAACCGGGCCATGAATCCCAAGGAGAAAAAAATCGTGGCCTTCCATGAAGCCGGGCACGCCTTGGTGGCCATGAATGTCCCGCACGCCGACCCGGTCAACAAGGTGTCCATTATCCCTCGAGGAATCGCCGCTCTGGGCTACACCCAGCAGATGCCCACGGAAGACCGCTACCTCATGACCCGCGAAGAACTCATGGATCGGCTGTGCGTGCTTCTGGGAGGGCGTGTGGCCGAAGAATTGGTCTTCGGCGATGTGTCCACGGGAGCGCAAAACGACCTGCAGCGGGCCACCGACATCGCCCGCAGTATGGTCATGGAATACGGCATGAGCGATAAACTGGGGCTGGTCACCTTCACCCGGGAACCGCGCTCGGCGTTCCTCGATCTGGGCATGGCGCCTCGAGGCCGGGAATACAGCGAAAGGACGGCCGAAGAAATCGACGAAGAGATCCGCCGCGTCATCGAAACGGCTTACGGCCGGGTTCGAGAAATCCTCATGGAAAAGCGTCAGTACCTGGACCAGATGGCCGAAACGCTTTTGGAAAAAGAGGTCCTGGAAGGGGAAGCCCTTCGTGAGCTGGAACGCCAGGTCCGAAGCCCCGATAGCGTGACATCTCGTCCTATCGCCTGATAGCCACGCTGCCCGTTTGACAACGGTCTTCGAGAGCCTGTCCAAAAAGGCCGTCATGACTTGACGGCCTTTCATCTTAAAAATGCACCACAGAGACGCAGAGCTTTCTTTTTTGTGCCGCGCCGCTGAGAGGCCGGCGCGGCACAAGAAGCACCCTTCGGGAAGTCTTACGCCCCCCACGCCTTACGCCATTTCCGTTTTCGGACACGCTCCTTTTGGACCCTGTCCGAGAACACTTACTGTAAGAGCGGCTTCAGCCGCGACCCTGCACGACGTCTTAACCCAATTTGCCTGAATCGCCCCCAAAAGGCATTTTCGGATAGCTTCCTTAAGGACGAAGTCATCGCCGCCGATCCAAGGCTTTGCGGCTTCGGCCCCACAAACATGAAAACGTCAGAGACTGCCACGATATTCGCGGACAAGGTGCACCAGGGTGCGCACCCCGAAGCCGCTGGCGCCCTTCGGAATCCAGCCCAGGTCTTTGTCCGCCCAGACGGTTCCGGCGATATCCACGTGAGCCCACGGGACCGTATCGGGCACGAACTGTTTCAAGAACATGGCGCCGGTGATGGTCCCCGCCTTGCGATCCCCGACGTTTTTGAAATCGGCCACATCGCTTTTCATGTCTTCAAAGTAGAAATCGTAGAGCGGCAGGGGCCAGAAAAGCTCACCCAAGGGTTTCCCGGTGTTCTGGATCATCGTGAGCAGCGCTTCATGATTTCCCAAAAGACCGGCCACACGATCCCCCAAGGCGATGACACAGGCGCCGGTGAGTGTGGCCAAATCCACCATGAAGGCGGGTCGGTATCGGGAGACGGCGTAGCTTAGGGCATCGCACAGGATCATGCGTCCTTCCGCGTCCGTGGAGATGACTTCCACGGTAAGGCCCGCATGGGTCTTGATGACGTCGCCCGGCTTGTAGGCCTGACCGTCCGGCATGTTTTCCGTGCAGGGCATGAGGCCCACGACGCGACGCGGGATGTTGAGGCGGCCGACGGCCTCCAAGGTTCCCAAGACGGCGGCGGCCCCGGCCATGTCGTGCTTCATGTCTTCCATCTTGGCCGCAGGCTTGATGGAAATGCCGCCCGTATCGAAGGTGATCCCCTTTCCCACCAGCACGACGGGCGCCTGATCCTCCACGCCTTGCGGGCAGTGTTCCACGATAATGAATCGGGCGGGTTCCCGGGACCCTTGGGCTACCGCCACAAATCCGCCCATTCCCAATTCCTTGGCTTTATCCAGGTCAAAGACTTCAAAGGCCATGCCGTAGGCGGAGGCGATGCGGGCGGCTTCCTGGGCCATGCGGGTGGGGGTCACCACATTGGCGGGGGCTGTGGCGAGATCGCGAGCCAACCGAATGCCTCCCGATACCGCGTCCACTTCGCGAAAGAGTTCGGGAACAAAGGGCAGGGGGCCTTCCGAAGAGACGATGAATTCCTTGGGGCAATCGGATTTTTCCACATCCCGGGTTTTCAGTTCGTCGTAACGATACAAGCCGAGACGTGCCGCCATCATGGCTTCTCGAACAAGAACCTCTTCGGTTTCCGGCAGGCCGTCTAAGGCCGTTACCGGAAAAAGGACCCGCTCCACGGAAAGATCGCGGCAGCGCCGAACCGCCATGGCGGTGGCGTGCCGAAAAACTTCCAGCGACCAGTCCTTTCTTTTTCCCAGCCCGACCAGCATCACGCGCGGAATGCGGGCCCCGGCGGGCCCATAGAAGAGAAGAATCTCGGCTTTCTTGGCGCGAAAATCCTTGAGGGCGGGGCTTTCCTTAAGCCACGGAGCCTCCTGGTCCATCCATCGAGCCGGCCCGGCAGGAAACGTGTCTTCTTCCTGCCAAGCATAAAAAAGAATGGCGTCACCGGTCCACCGGGAAAAAGCGCCTTCCACATGTCTCCATTCCATGGACTTGTCCTCCTCATGAGCTATGGCTCAAGGTGCCGAAATTCCAAAGAAGACTGGAAAAATGCGCACGATTCCGGGGTCGAAGCCGTTCGCTTTGACCTCGGCGATCAGCCCATTTCGGCTGGTCAGTAAAAGCCCTCCCTTGGGCGGCAGACGAAAAATTCGGCGGCTCGTCCTCATTCCATCCGCCTTACCATCCACTGCCGCCTCCGCCCCCGCCGCCACCGCCCGAGGAGCCGCCGCCTCCCGATCCGGATCTGGATCCCGGAGGGGTGGATGCCGACGCGATGGCGCTGGTGAGCCCGCTGCTGAGGCTGTCGCTCAGGTTGGCAAGTCCCGACGCCCCCAGGGTGGACCATCGGCTTCCGCGGTACCATTCGGGGCGGTAGGCCTGCTGGGCGTCATCGCCGGCGTCGAGAACCCTGGCGAACTGCTCGCACCACTCCTGTTCCACGTCCAGGGCAAGGGCGTAGGGAAGGTATTTTTCGAAATGTTCCGGTGTCTTCTCCGGAGGGTGGAGAATCCCCAGGCGGTCTTTTTCGGCGATGCTCAGATACATTCGGAAACCTTCAATCTGGTCGAGGATTTTCCGTCCCAGGTGGGTCGGAGCCTTGAGCAGGTGATAAAAAAGGGCGTGAAAGCCTCCAAGGGCCGCCAAAATGACCGCGCCCAGAACCGAGACGCTGTAGGCGAAAAGGGCCAATCCGACGATTTCTCCGGCCCAGAAAGGCAGCGCAAACACAGTGATGCCGACGGCGGAAAACTTGCCCAGAAGGCGACGCGGCAGCCTTCCTCGCCGGGATCCTCGCCATGCCTGAAAGACCTGAATGGCCAATGCGGTACAGCCCAAAGACCACAGGGTCAGCCACACGGCCAGAAAGGCCGCCATGACCGGCTGAGGGGCGTAGAGGATGAGCCCGGCGAAAATGGCCAAGGAAAAGCCCAGCGCCGGGATCATGTAACGACTGTTGGTGAAGAAATAGGTTTTCTCGTATTCCTGCGACAGCGTTTTGTGGAGGTCTTCCAGTGCTTTTTTGAACTTGGCCGCATGCTTGTTGTCGAGAGCGATTTCTTTCGAACCGGAATCGAAAAGAGCGTCCGCGATCTTTTTCTCTCCCGGGGTGAGCTGTTCTTTCTTGCCGGTCTTTTTGACCAGAACGTAGGTGTCGTCCGTTTCGCGGATGAGGAGGTGTCCTTTGACGGCCATGTTCACCACGGCGGCGGCGAAGGTCTTCTGATCGAAGTCCATATGGCGAATGAATCGGACGGCGGCCGGGGAAAAGCCGTGGGGTGGTTCGAACAGGGGGATGATGGTGCCGGGTTCCGGATCTCGACCGACCCGAAACCAGACCGCCAGATAGTACGCCAGAACCGCCATGAGCCCGATGATTCCAATGGGGAGACCGCGGTTGTCTCCCAAAAGCGCCAAGGCCCGCTCGACGCGATCGGGTTCACGGACGAAGCCCTTGGGCCAGGCGGCAGCGACCGTAAGCCCTTCGCCCACGCCGAGCTTCCGAGTGGTTTCAAAAAACAAGGTGCCCCCGCCTTCGTCGACGAAGCGGTAGTCCTGCCCTTGCGCCCCCTGGGGCCCGGTGTAGGCGGCGTGTTGAAGGAGTCGGGCGCCCTGGGGCAGGACGATCCGTGCCGCCGCATGGTCGATGGGAAAGGTCCAGCCCGTTCCCGTCACGTTCCAGTAAAGCTCGTCGTAATCCTTAAAGAAGCCCACCTGCCGGGATGTGCGATAGGTGATCTCATAGGTGTGGATGCCCGATTCGATGAAAACGTCCTTGTGGCCGATGTAGATCCGCACGCCGTTGCTGACGTTTTCGGTGTGGTAGGGTTCGAGGCGGCCGTCCCGGCGCACTTCGGCGATTTCAAAAGAAACCCGCACGCGATGGCCCTGTCGGTCCTTATAGACCGTGGGGAAGTCGCGGATGATCCCCCTCTTGATGGACTGACCCAGGGCACGGACCGTGATGGTTTCCTTCACGGTCAGGCTCGAGTCCGCATGGATGACGATATCGCTCGAAAAATCCAGGATTCTTTCATCCTGGACGCCCTGCGCCGAAGTCGAAACGGCGCGAAGGATTCCCAAGCCCCAAACCGTGACGAAAACAAGGGTAAAAAGGACCCATCGCCGCATGCCCGTTCTCCTCAGCCTTTCAGGCAAAGCCGACCTTGGGCACGGCCCGGTCCGCTTCGTCGATTTGGAAAAACGCCGCCTTTCGGAACCCGAAAAAGGAGGCGAAAAGGTTGCTGGGGAAACTTTCGATGAGAATGTTCAGGTCTCTGACCGTGCCGTTGTAATAGCGGCGGGCCAATTGAAGCTGTTCTTCGATGTCGCTCAGCGCCTTTTGGAGTTCCAGAAAATTTTGGTTGGCCTTGAGGTCAGGGTAATTTTCGGCTACGAGAAAAAGATTCCCCAGGGCCCGACTCATGGCGCCTTCGGCCGCCGCTCGCTCTTCCACCGTTGCCGCCGCAAGGCTTCTGGCGCGAAGCGTCGTCACCTGCTCCAAGACGCCCCGTTCATGCTGCATGTACCCCTTGACCGTTTCCACCAGGTTGGGAATGAGGTCCGTGCGGCGCTTCATTTGCACGTCCATGCCGCTCCAGGCTTCCTCCACCAGGTTTTTGGCTCGCACCAGACGGTTGTAAATCGCAACGGCGAAAGCTCCGGCCAGCACCACCAGTACCGCAACCACAGTCCATGTGACCATAGCCTGCTCCTCATCCCAAGGATTTCTCGCAAAAGGGACAACGCTTGGAGTTCCTTTAATCTTTCTTGGAGCTTTCAGCCAGGGGGATTCCGTGCAATGTTCCGGTCTCCCCGTCGAAATAGAGCAGTCGGCCGGCGTAGGCCGGAGGACGTCTGGTGAGGAGCCGAAGCACTTCCATGGCCTGAAGGCTTCCGATGACGGCAGGGGTGGGACCCGGAACGCCCAGGTCCTGTTCCGCTTCGGTCCGGTCCCGTCGCCCCCCGTAGACGGCTTCAAGGCCGACGAGGGATTCCGGCAGGAAGGTGGCGATTTGGCCGAACCAGCCGGCGACGGCGCCGTGCACCCAGGGAATGCGGCGGTTTCGACAGGCTTCTTCCAGGACGAAACGGCTTTCCAAATTGTCCAGGGCATCCACCGCCACCTGAGAGCCGCCGAGCAGCCGATCCGCGTTTTCCCTTCCCAGGGGTTCCTGAAACGGTGTTACTTGGATGAGGGGGTTGATGCGGCGGCATCCCTCGGCCGCTTCCTCCGCTTTGGGCCGACCGAGGTTTTCCGAATAAGCGAACCACTGGCGGTTCAAATTGGTGGGATAAAAGGAGTCGGCATCGCACAGGATGAGATGGCCGATGCCGGCGCGGGCCAGAAGCTGGGCCGAGACCCCGCCGAGGCCCCCGCATCCGCAGACGAAAACCGTCGATGCCGCAAGGGCTTTTTGGTCCTCGAAATGCAGTGTCCACAAGTTCTTCAGGTACCTGGCAGGAAGGATGCCGTTTCTCAAAGCCTCCCTTTGGGCTTCCCAGGGCGGCAGATCGTTCTGCGCCGCCCATTTCAAGAGATCGGCATCCTCGATGACGCGCACGCTTCGGCCGCCGTAAACAACCGTCGTGGAAATCATCCTACCAGCGCATTCCTTTCGATATCGTGACGGAGTCTATATCATTTCGGGCACAGGGTGTCTCTTTGGTGGATGAAGGCTCCGGAGCGACGGGGCCCTCATGGACGTGTCGATTGCATGCTCTTTCCTATTTCCTTGCGACGCACGAGCCGCCGTGACTGTTAGCTACCACAGCACGGCGAAGAATCCAAGGCGCGCCGCCACAGAGCGTTTCCTCTGCGCCGCGGCTTGCGGCCGGGAAAACGGCATTGACAAAAGGAAGATGCATCGATAGCTTCGAGCGGTCCATGGAAGCGGGCGAATTTTCAGCTCGCTGCGCTCCAAGAAAGGATTTCCGCATCGTCGGTGCGCGTTCGAGAATGATCCACACGGAGGGGAAAACTATGACAGAACGCATTTACAATTTCAATCCCGGCCCCGCCATGCTGCCGCTTCCCGTTTTGGAAGAGGCGAAAGAAGAACTTTTGAATTACAAAGGTTCCGGGATGTCCATCCTGGAGATCAGCCATCGGTCGGCCCTTTTCGAAAACGTGCTTCAGTCCGCCATCGCGCGGGTGAAGCGCCTTCTGCAGTTGGACGACCGCTACCACGTGCTGTTTATGCAGGGGGGGGCGAGCCTGCAGTTCACGCTGGTTCCCATGAACCTGGCATCCGACGCCGCTCCCGTGGATTACGTGGATACGGGCACATGGTCCACCAAGGCCATCAAGGAAGCCCGCCTTTTGGGGAAAAACGTCCGCGTTGTTGCTTCCTCCGAAGACAAGGAATACACCTACATTCCGGAGACGATTCCGGTCAACCCCGATGCGGCGTACCTGCACATCACGTCCAACAACACCATTCGCGGGACGCAGTACCGCGCCTTTCCCGATGCAGGGAGCGTGCCCCTTGTCAGTGACATGTCTTCGGATATTTTCAGCCGCGTGTTCGACCCGGCGCCCTTTGGCCTGATCTATGCCGGAGCCCAAAAGAACGTGGGGCCCGCCGGCGTCACCTTGGTCATTCTTCGCCAGGACATGCTGGATCGCGTTCCGGCGAACCTTCCCACCATGTTCAAATACACCACCCATGCGGAAAAGAATTCCCTTTACAACACGCCGCCGTGCTTTGCCATTTACATGGTGGAACTGGTACTCAAATGGCTGGAAGAAACCGTGGGCGGGCTTGCCGCCATGGAAGCCATCAACCGGCAAAAAGCGAGCCTCCTCTACGATTACCTGGACAGCCAGGACTTCTACCGCGGCACGGCCCAACCGGCGTCCCGTTCGTGGATGAATGTCACCTTTCGGCTCCCTTCGGCGGATCTGGAAAAGAAATTCATCGACGAATCCCAAAAAGCCGGCCTCGGGGGCCTCAAAGGCCATCGCTCCGTCGGGGGCTGCCGAGCGTCCCTCTATAACGCCATGCCCGTGGAAGGGGTGCGGGCCTTGGTGGATTTCATGAAGGATTTCGTCCAACGCAACGGCTGAGGCGGCGATTTCCTGTCAAGAAATTTCGGCATCATGCCGAATGAAAAGACAACGACCCTGTTCGGCATGACGAGAACGGGGGGGATCGCATCGAGGAGCAGGAAAGGCGAGCGTTGGCGTCACCCTCATCTCCAGTCAAGACCTTGCGACCCGGAACCGCCGTCGACATTGTGCTCAGGGTGGATTTCTATCGGGAAGTCATGGATGTGCGTCGCGCCATGGTCTACGACACGGACGGGGCGACCCTCGTCGTGTCCCGTCCCAGTCCCGATCTGAAGCCGGAGCACATCGGACGGCGGTGTACGGTGACCTTCGTCGTTCGCGAAAACGAATTCAAAAATCGATACGGGCTGCCCGCCGAAATCGTGGAGCTCAAAGAAAACTACGCCATCCGCAAGGGAACGACGGTTCAAGCGCTGATCCTTCGGGCTCTGGGCGCCGTGGAACCGTTCAATCTTCGCATGGCCTACCGGGTGCGGCCTCCCATCACCAGCGGCATCGCCTTGCAGATCGATGGGCAGAGGGTGAGCATTCTGGATATTTCCACGGGAGGCGCCCGGTTCCTGTCCTCCGTGCGGCCCCCTCTTCAGTTCCGCCAGCGCGTGGAAGTGGTGCTGCACCTGGACGAAGCCGCCCATGCCTTTCATGCCTTTGTGGTCCGGACCCAAGATCCCGGGCCTCAATGCCCCGTGCGGGGAGCCCAGGAAGTGGCCGTGCAGTTTTCGGGGATGGAAAAGCGCGTCCGGGAGCTCCTGGCCAAAAAGATCCTTCAGATCGACCGCGAGCTTCGCGCCAAGGGGCTGGAGGAGGTCTAAGGTTCGGGAAGATCATCCGCAAGGTCCCGCGCTGCGGGAAGGCCGCCCCGCGCCCGGGCCGAAAGGACCGCGCGAAGGATGGCCTTTTCCACGGCCTGAGCGGCCAGCATGCCGACGATACTCACATCCACGGGGTCCCTTTCTTCGGTGCTCAGAGCGAAAATCGTGTCCCCGTCCACCTGGGTGTGACACGGCACGACGACGCGGGCCAAGCCGTCGTGGGCCATTTGGGCCACTTTGGTGAGGTCCGTTTTGTTGAGACGCACGTTGGTGGCCACGGCGGCGAGCACCGTGTTGCCGTTTCCCGAGAAACCCCGGAGCCGTTCCAAGCGGGCCATGGCCTGCGCCGTATGGACGAAGCGCCGGGACTCAGGGCTTTCCCGGCATCCGGCAAGGATGCGGCCGCTTCGAGGATCCACCACGTCGCCGAAGGGATTGACCACGACCAGAGCGCCGACCCGAACGTTTCGTTCCGTGTGGATGAAGGTAGATCCCAGACCGCCTTTGGTGGCCTGACGAAGGCCGTAGAGCTTTCCAATGGTGGCGCCGCACCCGGCGCCCACGCACCCCTGCGCCACGGGCCCGGCATGAGCCTGCAGGCACGCTTCCATGCCCAATGCCGCATCGGGCGTTGGGCCGTCCTTGTTGATCCCTAAATCAAAGATGACCGCTCCGGCCACCGTGGGAACGACACCGTATTCCGTGGCGAACCCCACGGAGCGTTCCTTGAGGAATCGACGCACACCGTCGGCCGTAGCGATGCCGAAAGCGCTGCCGCCGGAAAAAAACAGGCCGTGGACGCGATCCACCAAGTTGACGGGATTGAGGCTTTCCGTGCCGCAGGTGCCCGGGGCGCCTCCGCGAATGTCCACGCCGGCGACGGCGCCCCCGTCGGGGAGAATGACGGTGCAGCCCGATCGGCCGCCGGCCGTCTCGGCGTGTCCCACTTTGAGTCGGCCCACCGCGGTCAGGGTGTCATTGGAAGGCATGGAACGGACCTCCAGAGGCTCAGGGTTTTTCCCCGTCGATTCCTTAGCCGGCGAAATGGATGAGCATCGCTTTCAGTTTACGGATAACCGTAGCGTTCCGCAACGGCTCTTCGGAATCGAGGCGTGTAGATCCGCTCGTAAAGGTCTTTCTTGTCGGGGTATTCTCGGTAAGCATACTGACGGACGGCTTCCACCATTCGGTGGACTTCGTCCAAAGAAAGGTTGCCCTGGCGGATGACCGCCAGGGCAAAATCCACGATGCGTTGCAATCGACGGGCCTTGCGCCTGTCGTCGTTGCCCCTGATCTCTTCCATAAAAAGCGTTCCCATCCTTCGGTCGATTCGGCGCCGCTGCTAGTGAGCCGGCCCCATGGTGAGGATCTGGCCTGTCCCGTGGGATTCCGCGGTCATGGCATGGGAAACCGAGGTGATGGCTTCGTAGCTCTTGATCAGTCGATGTCCTAGTGTCTTACACAGCCGCCTGTAAAAGCGCATGGCGCTCTCGGGGTGTTTTTCCAAAAGGGCTTTTGCTTGATCCCCGCGCATCCGCACCAATCGCGTCTCGGTGAGCGCTTCCGCCGTGGCGGAATAGGCGTCCCGATCGAAGAGGCTCGACCAGCCGAACACCTCCCCGGGGCGGCTCACCAAGTAGGCCACATAGGTGCCTTCTTTAAACGTGAGTTTCACGCTCCTTTTGAGCATCACATAGAAATAGGTCGCCGGGTCTCCTTCGCGAAAGAGGACCGTTCCTGCCGGGACGTCTTCCTTTTCGCTGATCTCCATAAGCTGCTTGATGAGATCATGCTCCAAGTCCTTAAAAAGATCCGATTGCTGAATAAACATGACCGTCCCTCCTTCCCGAATCCTGCACTGATGGAAAAGGCTTGGCACGCCTTGCCGGGGCTTTCGAAAAACCGCAAGAGCATGCCATGCCGGCCGCCAGGCGAGGTAGAGCCCTGGAAAGGGGCATGTTCGGCTCCTTTCCAGGGCTTTATCTGATCATTTTGGAAGGTCGTGCGGTCATGGAAAGGCTCCCCGTTTCAAGCCTCGAAACCCTTCGTGTCCTAAGTGGAACAAAATTTCCCCGGCATAGCAAGAGGGGGGCGCGATTGGGCACCGGTTGGGCTTTGCATCACGCCTCGCAGGAGGCGAAGACCTTGGCGATAAAGCGGATGTGCGCCTTTTCCTGTTCCGAAAGGTCCAGAAGGAGCGCCGAGGCTGTGGCGTCTTTGGCGGCGGCTGCCGCGTTTCGGTAAAGATCGAAGGCCCGGTATTCGATGTCCAAAGCCAATTCCGCAAAGGCGCGGCAGGCGCTTTCCGGAAAGCTTTGCAGTTTTTTCACGGCCTCTTCCAGAGGTTCTCCCCCTTCCAAAATGGTTCCCGGAAGGCTTTGAAAAAGATCGTCGAACGGCGGAAGGGGGACGGTGGAAGGGGACGCTTCCAGGAGGCGGTAGACGGCCTGAGCGTGGCGCCGTTCCCATTGGACCAGCCCGCGGGCTGTGTCCGCCCAGGCGGACGCTACGGAAGACGACAGTTCGTAGAAGCGGTAGGCGCCTTTTTCCAGGTTCATGGCTTCGTGGAGCATTTCCGAAAGGGACGCCTTTTCGGTGAGGAGCCGCACCGTGGGGTAATGGAACAGCTCCTTGCCGTCCCAGGCCATGTAACCTCCCTGAAGGTTGATGATTCGGGGCGGTTTGAGATGGCTTTCCGCCGTCATCAAGGCGGCCGCCATGGAACGGCCTCCGGCGGCGCAGTAGAAGAGAAGCTCCTTTTCCGACGGCAGTTCATGAAGTCCCTCTTCGAAACGGCTCAGGGGCAGGAGTCGAGCGCCGGGGATATGGCCAGCTTCGTATTCCCGAGGTTCGCGCACGTCGATGAGTTCGTAGTCCTTTTCCCGGCGAGTCGCCCGATAGGTTTCCAGTTCGTCGATAAACAGGGTTTCCACCACGGGTTTTTCGTTTCTTTCGGCCATGGTCTCTCTTCCTTACCGTTGAGCACGCTTCTACACGAGGACGCATTCGTGCAGATGCCGTTCCAGAATTTTTTCTTCCATGGACACGATCCGTTTGATCATGACGTCCAGGATCCTTTCGGTGAGTTCAGGGAACTGGCGAAGAATCTTTCGAAACGTTTCCCTTTCGATGTAAAGAACTTCCACGTCCGTTGCGGCGCGGGCGCCGAAGAGGCGGCGAATATCCGCAAGAAGGGCGAGGCCTCCAAAGAAAGCGCCTGCTTCCAGATCGTGCACGATTACCGAATGGTTTTCGTATTCGCGCACCATTTGAACCTTTCCCGAAAGAAGGATGTAGCCTTTGTCGTCGGGCTGTCCCTGTCGAAAGAGGAACTCTCCGCGGCGAAAACGCCGCCGGTTGCACATCAGAGCGTAGACTCGAAGCCGCTCCAGAGGGATGGAGGAAAAGACATCCGTTTTGCGGAGCCACTCCACGTTGTCGTCCAGTTCGCACGTGGCGGTGGGTTCCCCCGTGGACGGTTCTTGTCCCCGTTTATCCGTGTCCGCGGACCAGCTCATAGAAAAGCCCCTTCTTTTCCAGAAGTTCGTCGTAGCGGCCGATTTCCACGATTCGACCCGACTTCATGACCGCTATCTTGTCATAGTCCCGAATGGTTTCCAATCGGTGGGCCACGGAAATGACCGTCGCCTTGCCCCGAAGGCTTCCGTCCAGAATTTGCTGAATGCGGTTTTGGGACGCCATGTCCAGGCTGGCCGTGGCCTCGTCCAGGATGAGGATGCGGGGGTTTTTCAGAAAAGCTCGGGCGATGCCCACTTTCTGTTTTTGCCCTCCCGAAAGGCGATCCCCTTTGCTGCCCACTTCAAAGTCCAACCCGATTTCCAACACCGTGTCGTAGAGGTTTTCCCTCTTGAGCAGGGCCACCACGGCGTCGGTGATTCGAGCCCAGGCCCAGGAGGCTTCTTCTTTGAGGCGGCCGAAGAGGATGTTTTCCAAAAGCGTTCGGGCGCCGAGGTAGGCTTCTTCGCTGTAGTAGACGAACGCGTCGGGATCCCGCTGCGTGCAGTAGGCTTTGAAAAGGGACCGGGATTTCAGAATGGCCTCTTTCAGGTCCCGAGGGACGACGACCATCTTATGCCTTCCGGGGACGAGGCGAAGGGCCAAACCGAGCAGGGTTTCCCGAACGGAAGACGGCAGGCGCTCGGGCGTCGCGGCGCTGTAGTGTTCGTAAATTTCTTGGAACGTGTCCATTTCTTCCAAAGCGATGGGGGATTGGCGAAAGAAAAAGGGATCGTCCCTTAGGTCTCGCAACAGGGGAACGGTGCGGTTGACCGTGTCCAGGCCCAACCGAATGAGGGGCTCGTCCAACCCGGCCTCTTGCAGGAATCGGCGGAACCGGGGTCTTAGGGGAAGAATCTCGCAGGGACGGCCCCCTTCCGTGGGATACCCGAAGATGATGTTCACGGCCACCGAACTGTAGTCCAGGAACGTTTCCGCATCGAAAAATTCCACCGTATCCTGCAGGGCATCGCTCCACTGAGCGCGGAAGTGCCGGCGTAGCGCGACGATTCTTTCCCCCAGGGCCTTTTCCCTGGCCTCGTCCAGGACGCTGTTCAGCCCGAATCGCAGGACGTCGTCGGTCAGTCCTACGGATTCCACGGTTCTGAGGATTTCCTCCAGGGCCGGCTCATCCGCTTCGGACGTCGCCGAAGGGGTGCCGTTCGACAGGCACGCCTGCCTTCCGTAGACGATATTTTCCTTCAATGTGCCGTCGAATATGAACGGATACTGGGACACAAAACCCAAATGGGGTGTCACGTCGGCTTTGGTGAGGTCCTTCAGTTCCCAGTGGTCCACGTAGACGTGGCCTTGCGTGTAGCGATACAGTTGGGCCATCACCATGGCCAGAGTGCTCTTGCCGCTTCCCGAAAGGCCCACAAGGGCCACCCGTTCGCCGGGGGAGATGCTCAGGCTCACGTGGTCCAGGAGTCGCACGCGGTCTTCCACTTCAAAGGTCAAGTCTTCCACGGCAACGGCGCCCTGCAGCGCCACCGGCGGTCGATTCACAGGTTCCAGGGCGAATTCGGGTTCCACGTCAAAGGCTTCCTGAATGCGTCGATACGCCACCCGGGCGTCTTGATAGCCCTGGTAAAACTCCATGAGCTCCTTCCACGGATCGTAGAGCTTTTCGTAGGCGGAAAGGAAGGCCACCAGGGCGCCCAGACTGAACCGCCCGGTGATGCTCAGGTAGCCCCCGATGAGAAAGAGCAGAAAAGGCCCGAGGCTTTGAAAGAAGTTGTTGGTGAACTTGATGCCGTAGCGGTACAGGTTCATCCGATGGCGCAAATCCAAAAGGGCTTTGGCCAAACGCTCCACCTTGCGGCTTTCCAGGGGGTAGCCGGCGTTGGCGTGAATTTCCTGGATGCCGCTGATGGCTTCGCCGACCACGTTGCTGAGTTTCCGCGTGGTGGTCACGCGGTCGCTGTTGAGGCGGTTGAATCGCTTTTGGAGCATGGGGATGAGAAGAATCTCGAAAGGGTAGATGGCAAGGCTCAACACGGCCAAAAGGGGATTCAGGGTGAACATGTAGACCCCGAACGTAAGAAGGGTCAGGATGTTGACGGCAGGCACGGCAATGGCGCCTCCCAGAAAATCGCCCACGGACGCCAGTTCTCCGGTGACCGAGGAAATAACCATGCCGGGCGGCGTCCGTCGGTAGAAGGGAATGGGAAGGCGGACGATGTGCCGGTACAGCCCCGTGCGCAGCTCATAGAGGATCTTTTGGCCGATGTAGCCCTGGATCACGTTGATGGCGTATTTGAATACCCCCGCCAAGACCACGGCGCCCAGGTACAGGGCGCAGTAAAGATAGAGGGCGTCGATTTTGCGAAAACGGATGGCGTCGTTGACGATGCGCTTTTGCATTTCCAAGGGGAAGACGCGAAAGAAAATCGTCAAGACGATGAGGACCAGAAGCACCGCCTGAAGGCCTCGGCAGCGCGTCAGGGCCCAGTACCAAAGCGGTTTTTTATGGATCATGGGCGAAGCTCCCTCGAAGCTGTGCCTAAGGCGTCCCCTTCGCTTGGGATCGAAAGCATGAGGAGCCCCCGAGCGGCGTGGTGGGGGCCTGTCCCGTCTTATCACCATCCTGGACGGGAAAAGTCAACGCAGTCGGGCGAATCCCGAAGGCCTTCGAGGCGTGCTTGCCGCTTTTTCGAGGCTATTCCTGAGGACAATCGTTTTTTTCAGGGGCTTGTCGGCGACGGACCGCCCTGGGGGGCATACGAAAGGGTGGTGAATGGGATCTTCCCAAAAGGGACGGAAGCCCTTAGGGTGTCAGAGAACGTCGAACCACGGATAAGGGGGATGACCGTGAGTTTGCCCGAGCACGAGACGCCTATGGCGGACACTTCCGTGCCCGAAGCGGTTTTGGAAAACGCTTCGGGCGATGGGTCCATCGGCATGCATCTGGTGCACTGGTTTTGCCGAAATCAAAGGCCGCTTCCCTGGCGGCGCGACTATGATCCCTATGCCGTCTGGATTTCGGAAATCATGCTTCAGCAGACCCAAATGGCCAAGGTGGTGCCGTACTTTCAACGGTGGATGGCATGCCTTCCCGATGTGCGGGCCGTGGCGGAAGCTTCCATGGACGAGCTCCTGCGTCTGTGGGAAGGGCTGGGCTATTATGCCCGGGTGCGCCATGTGAAAAAAGCGGCGGAAATGATCCTTGCCCGGCATGGGGGAAGAATTCCTTCCGACGAAAAGATTCTGCGCACCCTTCCAGGAATCGGCGAATATACGGCGGCCGCCATCGCCAGTGTGGCTTTCTGTCGGGACGTTCCCATTTTGGACGGCAATGGAGAACGCGTGGCCGCTCGGCTCTTGGATTGGGAAAAACCCGTGGATGAAGCCCGCACGAAAAAGGCCTTGCGCCAGGCCCTCGCGCAATGGATGCCTCCGGGGCGGGCTCGGGAATTCAACCAGGCGGTCATGGAACTGGGATCCGTGGTGTGCACCCCGAGAAGACCTGCCTGTGACGCGTGTCCGGTCGCCTCGTGGTGCCGTGCCCGTGCCGCCGGGACGGTCTTGGATCGGCCCGTCAAGGCACGGCGGGGCACCGCCGAAGAGGTGACGGTGGCGGTAGGGGTGCTGCACAGACACGAAAAAATCTTCATCCAGAAAAGGCCGCCGCAAGGGCCAATGGGGAGCCTGTGGGAATTTCCGGGAGGAAAACTGGAAAACGGCGAAACTCCGGAAGAAGCCCTCAGACGCGAACTCTTTGAGGAACTGGGCGTGACGGTGGCGGTTGTGGGAAAGGTCGCGGAAATCCGCCATGCCGTCACGCGCTTTCGCATTCGGCTCCACGCTTTTCACTGTGATTTGGATCCGCCGTGGCAGGATCCGAAGCTGCGCTCGGCCGTGGATGCCTTGTGGGTTTCTCCCGAGGAGCTGGACCGGTACGCCTTTCCTTCGGCCAACCGGCGCCTTATCCGCATCCTGCAGAAAAACCGTGGGGATGCAGTGTGATCACGGCGGCCTTTTCCACCCATCGGCTGGAAGTTTTGAAGGAAGCGGAGGCGCGGATGCGGGCGCACGACACCATCGCCTTGGAAGAGCCGCCCCATTCCCTTTTCCCGGCCATGTTGTGCGGCGATGTGACCATCGAAGACTATCTGCAGGAGACGGATTACGAATTCCCTCGATTCGCCGAGGCGTCCTGTCGGCTCTATCGAAGGCTGCACGCTCTGGGAAAGCGCCTCATTCAGGTGGACCCCTACATGGAACACCTGAACCGCTTGCACGAATTTTTTTCGCAGGGAGGTGAGCCCCACGCCGTGGATCCCGCCGATCCCATGCATGCCGTGTATCGCGCGGAGAGACGCGCGACGGCGGCGCTGCTGCATTTTTATGAAACGTCCATGAGGGCGCCGTTTTCCGATGTGGTGCAGGCGGTCATCCATTTCGCCCGGGCCGATGCGGCCCGGATCGCCTTACGGGATGGCATGCGGGCGGAACGGCTCGCCGTTGAGGCTCTCGGGACCTCGAGCCTGTATGTGGAATCGGGCTATATTCACTGGAAATTGTTTCGGGATCTTCGTCGGCTGGTGGAGCCGAAGAGACGGGTTCGAGCGTGTTTTCTTCTCGAACGGCACGCGCGGCGCCGTATCGGGCGAAAACAGGTTTTGGGCCCGGGCGATGCCCTGACACTGCTTTTTGTCTTTCACCCCAAGATCCGCGGCCCTCGCGTGGAACTTTGGGCGGCGCGGAGTCTCATCTATGTTAAGATCTTGCATAAAGACGAAATGGAGCCGGTGGAGGGGCCGTGTCCTCATTTGGATGATGAAGCCGAAGCCGACCGACTGACGCGCCGCCTTTCCTGGGCCGACTGTCAAGGGCTCTACCCCAGGATTCGAGCCCGCTCGACGGAAGAGGCGCGGCAGATTCTCAACACGTACCGCGTTTGAGGTGCCGCCTGATGAGCAAATATCAGAGGATCAAAGGACGCAGCTTTCTTGCGTGGGTTGTCCTGGCAGCGCTTTACGGCTGTGCCGCCTTGGAAAGGCCGGAGTCGGCGGTTTCCGCCCGCGTCTTTCCTCGTGTGCTTCAAGCCGGGGATGTTCTGGATCTTCACACAGGGACAAAACTTTCCTTTGAGGAACTGATCCGTGCTTTGGAAACGGTTCGCATCGTCTATGTGGGGGAAGTCCACGCCCGTGAAGCGGATCATGAAGTGCAGCAGCGGATCGTCGAAGGGCTGTGGAAAGCCGGCAAAAGAATCGGCATCGGCGTGGAAATGCTGCCCAGGACGGTGCAGGCGGCTCTGGACCTTTGGGTGCGCGGGACCGTGGACGAGGCGGAGTTCCTCGAAGCGGTGGGCTGGGAGCGCCACTGGGGCTTTCCCTTCGAGGCGTATCGGCCCGTCTTTATGTTCGCCCGTGAAAAGAACATTCCCATGCGGGCTTTGAACGCGCCGCCGGCCGTGGCGCGCAAGGTGGCGCACCACGGGCTGGAAGCGCTCACCGAGGACGAGCGCCGCCAGATCGCGCGCCATTTTTTTATGGACGATGCGGCCCATCGGGCTTACATCCAAGAAGAGTTCAAAGCCCATGTGCCGGGCGGAATCAAGGATTTCGAAACCTTCTACCAGGCTCAGCTCGTCTGGGACGAAACCATGGCCGAAAGCCTGGCCGTGTGGCTGGTGCAAGAGCCCTTGGATCAGGTGGTGGTGCTGGCGGGAAAAGCGCACGTGAACCAAAGATTCGGGATTCCCGAAAGGGTGCGTCGTCGGCTGGAGCATCGTTATGCCGTGGTGGTTCCTGCGGCGGACAATGAAGCCCCGGAACAGGTGACGGCCGAGGTGGGCGACTATCTGGTGGTGACGGCCGCGGAAAAACCGGCACCCGGCCATGGAAAACGCCTGGGAGTCCTTTTGGACAAAAACCCCGAGGGAAGGGGCCTTCGGGTTCGACAGGTGGTGCCGGGAAGCCGAGCGGAAAAGGCGGGGTTTCTCGCCGGCGATCTCATTGTGGCTGCGGACGGGGACCCCGTCAGCGATGTGTCCGATCTGCACCGCCGTTTTCAAAGCCCTCAAGACGCCGTGGTGTTCACGGTGGACCGAGAGGGAAGGGTCATGGAGATCAGGGTGGACTTCGGCCGGTAACCGGGGAGGTTGGGGTGAGCGAAGCGAACCCCAACAGTTAACAACGCAAAAATCAAGAAAGGGGGACGACGATGAAGAAAACATGGATGGGCTTGGTGATCCTCATGGTGTTGAGTGCGGCGCTGTTTTCCGGCTGCACCTCTCTGACGGGCAGGACGGCGGGTGAATACATCGATGATGCCAGTATCACCACGGAAGCCAATGGGATCATCATCAACGATCCGGACGCCCAGTACCTGAAAATCGATGTGACCACGACCAAAGGCAACGTGGTGCTCACAGGATTCATCAACGACAAAAAGACCGAGGAACGGATCGTGTCGAAAATCAAGAAGATTAAAGGCGTGAAATCCGTAAAAAGCCTTCTGAAGGTTCAAAAATAGTCTTGAATTGTGTCGCGCAGGGTGAGCTTATGGGGCAAGAGCAGGGCGCCGTTTAAGGGCTTGACACGGGGGAGCGCTTTTTTTACAAAGGTTGGAACCGTAACCAAGGAAGGTCAGCCGGGATGCAAGGGACCAGTCGCCGTTTTTACCGCGTGTACTTTTTCCGGGGGGAGTGTGTCGGCTGGCCCCTGTGAGGTCGCGGGACGAGGATGTGGAGCGAAACGAAGGCCGGGGGTTCAGCCCTCGGCCTTTTTTTATGCGAGGCTGACAACGCCACGAGGGGGGATGGGGGTGAAGGAAGTCTGGGTGCAGCTGGAGCATTGGGATCAGGACATGGTGACCACGGCGCTGGAATCCGGTGCGGACGCCGTGGTGGCGCCTCAGGGCCTGGCGGACAGGATCCGCGCCTTGGGCCGTATCGCCGTGGTGAGTGAAGACGGTGACCGGGTGCCGGGACGGGATGTGCATTTTGTCGATGTCCGCAGCCCGGAAGAAGAACAGCAGGCCGCGCGCCTTCTGGAACAGGGCGCCGTCGTGGCGGTGAGGCATGCCGACTGGGTAATCATCCCCATGGAAAACCTGGTCGCCCGAGCGGGACGCCTTCTCGTGACCGTGGATACGGAAAGCCGCCTGGAGACGGCCCTGGGGATCTTGGAAAGGGGCGTTTTCGGCGTGATTGTCGGTGCGTCGGATGCGGCGACCCTGCGTCGATGGGTTTTGAAAGTGCGCGCCGCCGTTCCGCCGGAAACTCTGGTGGAGGCGGAAATCGTTGCCGTTCGGCCTGTGGGCCTGGGCGATCGGGTGTGCGTGGACACATGCCTTTTGATGAAGGAGGGCCAAGGGGCTTTGGTGGGAAACAGCGCCGGCTTTCTTTTCCTCGTGCAGGCCGAAACCCGCCGAAATCCCTATGTGGCGCCGCGACCCTTTCGCATCAACGCCGGGGCCGTCCATGCCTATGTGAAAGTGCCCGACGGGCGCACCCGTTATCTCTGTGAGCTCCGTGCCGGGGATCGCCTTCTCGTGGTCGATCCGACCGGGACCGCGGTGGAGGCGGTCGTCGGCCGGTGCAAGATCGAGCGCCGCCCTTTGCTGCTGGTGGAAGCGGTTTCCGGGGAGCGCTCCGGAAGTCTCTTGGTTCAAAACGCGGAAACCATCTGCCTCACGGCCGCCGATGGCAGCGGCCTGTCCGTCACCCAACTGGAGCCCGGCCGGCGGATTCTGGCGGCCATTGCCCCCGAAGGCCGCCATTTCGGCATGCCGGTTTCGGAAACGATCACGGAGCGCTGATGAAAGAGCATCCTTTATCGCAATACCGTCAGGAAATCGATGGGCTGGACCTGCGCATCCTGGAGCTCCTCAACCAGCGCATGCGCCTGGTGCAGGAAGTGGGACGCATCAAAGCCCAGCTGGGTATGGACACCTTCGATCCCGGCCGTGAAGAAGCCGTCTGCAAGCGGCTGGTGGATCTCAACCCAGGACCATTGAGCAGCGCTTCGGTACGGGCCATCTACCGGGAGATCCTGGCCGCCTCGCGCACGCTGCAGCAGCCCCTGAAGGTGGCCTTTCTCGGACCGGAGTGGACCTACAGCCACCTTGCGGCCATTTCCGTCTTCGGCCACACGGCCCGCTACGAACCTCAGGCCACGCTCTTGGACGTCTTCGACGCCCTGTGCAAGGGCTTGGTCCACATGGCCCTCGTGCCCATCGAAAATTCTCTGGAAGGCGGCATCGGCCAGACCATGGACCTGCTTTACGAGCGGCCCGTTCGCGTTGTGGGGGAATGCTATTTGGAAGTGGCCCACTGCTTGTGTTCGGCCGCAGTCGATTTGAAGGCCGTCCGGAAAATTTACGCCCATCCCCATGCTGTGGGCCAATGCCGTCGATGGCTTTCGGAAAACCTTCGAGGGGTGGAAATCTTTGAATGCGCCTCCACGGCCCGAGCCGCCCAATCGGCGGCGGCCGACCCGACGGCGGCCGCCATTTGCAACACCAAGGCGGCCGAAAACCACCATCTCCACATCTTGGCCGAACGCATCGAAGATCATCCCGGAAACACCACCCGTTTCATTGTCCTGGGCCTCAAGGAAAACACCCCCACCGGAGACGACAAGACGTCGCTGCTGTTCGCCGTGGCGGACAAACCGGGAGCCCTCTACAAGGTGTTGGAATCCTTCACCCAGTACGGGCTCAATATGACGCGCATCGAATCGCGCCCCAACCGGGTCCATCCGTGGCAGTATCTGTTCTTCGCCGATATCGCCGGCCATGAACGGGACGAAACCGTTCGAATCGCCTTGCACGAAGCGTCGGAGCGGACCACGTTCCTGAAGGTATTGGGATCGTACCCACGGGCCAATCCCATGACCCCCATTCGCTTCGATGTGGAACGATCCCGGTTCGGCGGCTGAAGAGGGGGGTGCGATGGGCGCTTCGGTGCGTTCGGTGCAGCACGATCTTTACGGGGTGGTGGGCCGTCCGGCGCGGCACAGCCTGAGCCCCGCCATGATGCAGGCGGCCTTCGCCGTCTTGGGCATGCATGCCTGCTATCTGGCCCTGGAAGCCGAGGCCCTGGCGGAGGCTTTGGATGCCTTGGATCGTGTGGGATTTCGGGGGCTCAGTGTGACCGTCCCCTTCAAGCAGGACGCCTTCGCCCTGGCTTGCCGTGTGGACGCCTCGGCCCGATCCATCGGCGCCGTGAACACGCTGCGTCGCACCGCATCGGGCTGGGAGGGGCGCAATACGGACTGGCTCGGCGCCGTGCGGGCTCTGGAACGGATCGTCCCTTTGCGGGGCGCCTCGGCTCTTGTCATCGGGGCGGGTGGAGCCGCCCGCGGTGTGGTTTACGGACTGATGGAGCGCGGGGCTCACGTCCTGATTGTCAACCGCACGGAACAGCGGGCCCGAGATCTGGCCGCCGCTTTCGGATGCGCATGGGCGCCTCTGAGCGACCTCCCTTCCGTCGGGCCGAAGGTCGTCGTCCACACCACAAGCGCAGGGATGTCGGGGAATCCTTACGATTTTGCCATACCCGAAGGTTTTTTCACCGCGGAGATGGTCGTCATGGACATTGTGTACGCCCCTCTGGAAACGCCCCTTTTGCGCCGGGCGAAGGCGGCCGGATCCCGGGTGGTGGACGGCTTGGAAATGTTGCTCCATCAGGGGATCGAACAACTGGCGTGGTGGCTGAACAGGCCGGCGCCGGAAGCGGCCATGCGGCACGCGCTGCGGCGGGCCGCCGCGCGGGCGCAGGGAGGGGTTTCCCATGGATGAATCAATGAATCGACGGCCGGTACCATGTGTCATCCCGGTGCGGGGTGCGGTGCCCATTCCGGGCTCCAAGTCGGTCACGCATCGCGCCTTGATTCTGGCGGCTTTGGCCGACGGCGAAAGTGTGATCGAAAACGCGCTGGACGCCGAAGATACGCGGATTACGGCCGAAGCCCTGCGCCGTTTGGGCGTGCATCTTCATTGGGAAGGGACGACCGTGCGCGTGTGCCCTTCGGCGCTTCGGTGGGCCTCTCCCGCCGAACCCTTGCGGCTCGGCAACAGCGGCACGAGCCTTCGGCTGCTCATGGGGCTTGCGGCGGCGGGGCGAGGCACCTTTGTCTTTGACGGATCGGCCAGGCTGCGCCAGCGTCCCGTCGGTCCCTTGGCCGAGGCGCTGAAACCCTTGGGGGTAACGGTCCGGTATTTGGGGGAAGGGCCCTGCCCGCCGCTGGCCTTGGAAACCCAAGGCTTGAATGCCGGGCAAACGCTTGTGGATGCTTCCGAAAGCAGCCAGTACCTGTCTTCCGTGCTCATGGCCGCCACCCAGGCCCGAGGGCCCGTCACCGTGCGATGGAACGATCCCGTAGCGTCCTTTCCCTACGTGACCATCACGTTGAAGATGATGGCCGAAGTGGGCCTGGATTTTCGTCGCCAAGGGCCCAACGAGATGGTCGTTCCCGCGCCGCAGCGCATCGCGCCGTTTCGCATGGAAGTGGAAGGAGACTGTTCGTCCGCTTCCTATTTTTGGGCCGCTTCGGCCTTGACGCACGGCGATGTGCTCACGTACCCTCTCAGCCCGGATGCGCTTCAAGGCGACTGCCGTTTTCTGGACGTGCTGGGCGCCATGGGCTGTGCCGTCCGCTGGGAAGATCGCGGTGTGCGGGTGCAGGGGCCCGATCGGCTGCGGCCCGTGGACGTGGACATGAACGCCATGCCGGATATGGTCCCCACGTTGGCGGTGGTCTGCGCCTGCGCCGACGGGGTTTCCACCATCCGCAACGTGGCCCATCTGCGCATCAAGGAATGTGATCGTTTGGACGCGGTGGCCGCCGAACTTCAGCGCATGGGCGTTCGGGTGGAACAAAACCCGGACGGCCTGCGCATCCAGGGGCCTCCTCGGCATGGCGCCGTCATTCGAACCTACGACGACCACCGGATCGCCATGGCTTTTGCCGTGCTGGGGTTGAGAGTGCCCGGGACGATCATCGACGGGGCGACGACGGTGGCCAAATCCTTTCCCGACTTTTGGGACGTCTTGGATCGACTCGTCCGACAATCCACGGCGGACCGCCCGGATCATCAGGGCTGAGACGATGCACAGGTTTTGGCGGCTTTTCGCGACAGGTTTTCTGGTGTGGAGCGCCGTGCTGACGCCCCTCGGGGTGTGGGCGGCAGCCAAAGAGGCGAAAAAGCCGGTGCCGAAGGCCAAGGCGTCCACGTGGACGGAACATGGGCGGGCGCTGCAGGCTGTCTGCGGCGATCTAAGCGTTCAGGTCACCGCCGTGCCGTCGGGGACGGTTCTTTGGGAATATCAGGCCCATAAGCCCTTGGTGCCCGCATCGCTCATAAAACTGCTCACCAGTTACGCCGCCTTGAAAGAACTGGGTGCCGATTACCAGTTCCACACCGACGTGTGGACGGACCGCAAGCCGGTCCAAGGGGTGCTGTCGGGCAGCTTGTGGATCAAAGGCTACGGCGATCCTTATCTCATCCCCGAACGGGTCTGGGTCCTGGGGCAGAAAGTGCGCTCCCAAGGCATTCGTAAGGTCCTGGGAGGCATTTACGTGGACGATTCGGCCTTCGACCCGCCCCATGAACATCTGTGTTTGGACAACCAATGCGACCGGCCGCACAATCCGGTGATTTCAGCCACGGCGGTGAACTACAACACGGTGACTGTGGAAATCCTTCCCGGAGGCGACGGGGGGACGGCCAAGGACGTCCGCACTTTTCCAGCCACCGATGATGTGGCCATCCGCCAGGAATGGCAGGCGCAGGGAAACAACCCGAGGGAATACCGCATGAACATTCAGGATCCCCAGCGGTTTGCGGCCCTCACTTTCCGGCGTGCGCTGAAAGAGGCCGGCATCCAGGTCATGGGGGCCGAGGCGGGCCCCGGACCTGTCCCGCCGCAGGCCCACCTGCTCTACCGTCTGGAATCCCCGCCGCTCAGCGATGTTCTCTACGGGTTGAACCGCTACAGCAACAACTTCATGGCAGAAATGATCTTGAGGGTTCTCGGCGCCCATGTGTACGGATTTCCGGGCACTGCGGCCAAAGGGTGCCGTGCCGTGGAAAACGTCCTCGCCCGACTGGGCGTGCCTGCCTCCGAAATGGCTTTGGATTCCGGATCGGGGCTCACGCGGACGACGCGGGTGAGTGCGGCGGCGTTCAACACGGTGTTGATGGCGGCGCACCGGGATTGGGACGTAGGCCCTGAGTTCCTGGCCTCCTTTGCCCGCTCCGGGGAAGAAGGCACCCTCAGAAAGCGCATGAAAGCGTGCGTGTCCGACTATACCGTTCGGGGGAAAACGGGCACGCTTCGCGACGTCGTCGGGTTCAGCGGCTACATCGGAAACCTTTCCGGCACCGCCTACGCGGTGACGGTGATCATGAACGGGGTTGCCAGTCCTTGGGACGCACGGGAGGCGCTGGACGCCTTCGTGACCGATATTCCTCGCCTGGCTTCGGCCAAAGGACAATGACCCGCGTGATCTATCCCGTTTTTGTCCCTCACCGAGGGTGCCCTTTTCGATGCGTGTACTGCGACCAGCACGTCCTGACCACGCACCGGGCCGATCCTGCCTCTTTTGCCGAGGATTCGCCGATGGACCAGGTCCGGACCATGGCCGCTGCCGCCCTGAAACAGGCCCGCCCCGGTGAAATCGCTTTTTACGGCGGGACCTTTACCCGCATCGAAGCCGATCTTTTCCAATCGCTTCTGGAAGAAGCCGCACGGTGGGTGCAGGCCGGGGCGTTTACGGGGATCCGGTTTTCCACCCGACCCGACGCCTTGGCGCCGAACGTCCTGGAAGAGCTCGCCGGTTTTCCGGTGTGCACGGTGGAAATGGGAGCGCAGAGCCTGGACGATGCGGTTCTTGAGCGGTGCCGACGGGGCTACACGGTTCGGGATGTGATGGCAGCGGCCCGGCGGGTGCAGGCCGCGGGCTGGGCTCTGGGCGTGCAGCTCATGGTGGGCCTTCCCGGAGAAGATGCGGCGTCCTTTGAAGAAACGCTTCGATGCGTGGTCACGCTGCGTCCGGACTTTGTGCGTCTCTACCCGACCCTGGTCCTTCGCGGGACCGTTTTGGAACGATGGTTTGAATCCGGAACCTACCGACCTTTGACGGTGGACGAGGCTGTGGAGCGGTGTGCTCGAGCCTTTGAGGTTTTCCGCGAAAAGGGGATCGGCGTGGCCCGGATCGGGCTGCAGACGACGGAAGCCTTGCGCCGAAGCGGCGTCGTGGCGGCCGGGCCGAACCATCCGGCCTTGGGATATCTCGTTCGCGTGCACCTGTGGCGCCGCCGCGTGGATACCCTTTTGGACCACGGCCCATGTGCCGGCAAGACGGTTCGGATCTTCTGCCCGGCAAACCGCCTGAGCGAAGTGGTCGGACCCGGTCGAGCCAACGTGGCTTATTGGAAAGAGCGCTGGGCTCTTGAAGGTTTGGAAGTCCGGAGTCTTGCTGGAACCGAAACGGGTCGTTAGAATCCGGCCGGAACGCGGCAAAGGAGCTTACGGTGGAAACGGTGCGGCGTCGACGAATATCCCGCCAGATCCATGTCGGAAATGTTCCCGTCGGTGGGACGGCGCCGGTGGTGGTCCAGTCCATGACCAACACGGACACTCGGGACGTGGTCGCAACCGTCGCCCAGATTCAGAGACTGCACCGGGCGGGCTGTGAGATCGTTCGCGTGGCGGTGCCGAGCCGGGAAGCCGTCGATGCCCTGGCGCGCATCAAAAAAGCCGTGACGGTTCCCATCATCGCCGACATTCACTTCGATTTTCGGCTGGCTTTAGGGGCTTTGCGGGCCGGAGCGGACGGGCTTCGCATCAACCCGGGAAACATCGGCGATGAGGATAAAGTGCGGCGGGTGGCGCGCGAAGCCCGGGAGCGTGGGGTGCCGATCCGCATCGGGGTCAACAGCGGCTCCGTGGAAAAGGATCTCTTGGCCACCTATGGCGGTCCGACGGCCGAGGCCATGGTGGAAAGCGCCCTGCGCCACATGGAGCTCTTGGAGGAATGCGGCCTTAAGGATTTCAAGGTTTCCCTGAAATCTTCCGATGTTCTCACGACAGTGGAAGCCTATCGGGGACTGGCGGCCAAATCCGATGTGCCGCTCCACCTGGGGGTGACGGAAGCGGGCCCGGGGGTCCTCGGCGCTGTGAAATCCTCGCTGGGTATCGGGCTTCTTCTGGCCGAAGGCATCGGCGATACGATCCGCGTGTCCGTGACGGCCGACCCGGAAGAAGAGCTGCCCATCGCCTACGGCATCCTGCGCTCTTTGGGCCTCAGGCACCGCGGCGTCGATCTCATCAGTTGCCCGACCTGCGGCCGCACGGAATGGAACCTCATGGAAGTGGCCCAGGAGGTGGAACGACGGCTTCGCGCCGTCGTCACGCCCATCAAGGTGGCGGTCATGGGCTGTGCCGTCAATGGCCCCGGGGAAGCCCGCGAAGCGGATGTGGGCATTGCAGGGGGTCGAGGCCAAGGAATTCTGTTCAAGAAAGGCAAGCTGGTGGAAAAACTGCCCCAGGAAAAGATCCTGGAGCGGCTGCTTCAGGAGGTCCAGGCTATGACGGGGGAGCGCATCCTTTGAATTCGAGGCGATGACGGCGGTGACGCAGTATTTCCAGATTGAAGACCAGGTGTTGCGCTATTTCCCCGAGGCCGATGTGGGGCTCATGCGGCGTGCCTACGCTTTGTGCGCCAGAGCCCATCGCGGCAAGCCCAGGCTGCCTTCCGAGCCATACCTGGAACATTACCTGGAAACCGCCTCCCTCATGGCCCGCCTCCACATGGACGATCACACCGTGGCCGCGTGTTTCCTTCACGACGCCTTAGACGACGGCGCTCTTTCCGCCGACGCGTTGAAAGATCATCTGGGCGAGCACGTGGCGGCCATCATCGCCGGTGTGCATCGCGTCTCTCAGTTTCGTTTGGAAGAGGGCAAGGAAAAGCAGGCGGAAGATCTTCGCAAGATGATCCTGGCCATGACGCGGGATGTGCGCGTTATTTTCATCAAACTGGCCGATGTGCTTCACGACGCCCGAGTGATTCACCGATTTTCTCCCAACGACCGCCCGGCTTTGGCCCGCGAAGCCATGGAAATCTACGCCCCTCTCGCCAGCCGGCTGGGCATCGAATGGATGAAGGTGGAACTGGAAGACCGGGCCTTTGAGGTGCTCCACCCGGACGCCTTCGCGCAACTCCAGACGCGCCTGCAAAAGACGGAAGTCGAACGCCGCCGCTATATCGACGAAGTGCGGCACATTCTCAGCGCCAAATTGCAGGAAAGCGGCCTGAAAGGCCGCGTTCTCGGCCGCCCCAAGCATCTTTACAGCATCTACCGCAAAATGGTGGCCCAGCATCTGGACTTGGATCGCATTTACGATCTCATCGCTTTTCGAATCATCACGGATTCCGTGCCCGCCTGCTACGAAATTTTGGCTTTGGTCCACGCCACCTGGGAGCCCGTGCCGGGCCGTTACAAGGACTACATCGCCCGGCCCAAAGCCAACATGTACCAGTCGCTGCACACCACCGTGATCGGGCCGCATCAGGAACGCATGGAGGTGCAGATCCGCACCGAAGAGATGGATCGGGTCGCCAACGAAGGCATCGCCGCCCATTGGCTCTATAAGGAAGGCCGTCCGCTTGAAGGGGTGAGCCGGGAGGAAACGGAACGGTTTTCATGGCTGCGCCAGCTCCTGGAACCGGAAAAAGGGTGGCGGGATCCCAAGAGCTTTTTCCAGAACTTCCACCTGGACCTCTACCCCGACGAAGTCTACGTGTTTTCGCCCGACGGCGACGTTAAGGTTCTGCCTCGAGGAGCCACCCCCATCGATTTCGCCTACGCCGTGCACACCGAAGTGGGGCACCGGTGCGTGGGCGCCCGGGTCAACGGGAAAATCGTCCCGCTGCGCTCGGAGCTGAGCAACGGGGACATGGTGGAAATCATCACGGCTCCCAACCACAAGCCCAGCAAAGACTGGTTGAATTTCGTCAAAAGCAGCAAGGCGAGAAGCCGCATCCGCCACTGGATCAAAACGGAAGAGCGGGACCGGTCCATCGCCATGGGTCGGGAAATCTGCGAACGGGAGTTCCGAAAGCGGGGTCTCAATTTCAACCATTACATCAATTCTCCGGAACTGCTGGAAGCGGCGCGACAGTTTTCCCTGCGCACCGTGGACGATCTGCTGGCCAGCGTGGGCTATAAGAAGGTGTCTCCGGTGCAGCTTATCGGCCGGCTGCCTTTGCCCGAGGCGGAAGAAGAGGAATTTCGCGAGGAGAAGCCGCCGGAGAAGAAAAAACCGACCAAGGCCGACGAAGGGATCCGGGTGCAGGGCGTGGACGACGTGCTTTTTCGTATGGCCAAGTGCTGCAACCCCCTGCCGGGGGAACCCATCGTGGGCTACATCACGCGAGGCCGCGGGGTCACCATCCATCGCCTGTCGTGCAAAAACGCCGGAACCGGGGACGAAGAGCGTCGCATCGACGTGCAATGGGACACGGGGGAAGCCCAAACGTACCCTGTGGACATCAAGGTGGTTTACGACGGGGACCGGGCCACCGTGGGGGCCTTGAGCACCCTTTTGGGACAGCTGGATGTGACGGTGAACGACTTTCGCATTCACCGCACTGGAGACGGCCTGGCCCATTGCCGTTTCCGCGTGGAGGTGCGCGACAGCGAACATCTCAGCCGCGTCATGACGGCGCTTCGAAACGAAAAAAACGTCTACGAAGTCGTCCGCACCAGCGAATGATGGCGCGACGATGTACCTGAATCGATGCAAACGGACGATGCCTTCCTCGATGCCCTGAGAAAACCCAGGCCGGATCCGGGAGGCGGCTCCGCCGCCGCCCACGGTGCCCTCATGGCCTTGTGCCTGCTCGAAAAAGTGGTCGTGCTGGAAAAGAACCGGACCCATGCGGCGCGCGACAAAAGAGGCTGGTGGGACGGCACGCTGGAAGAACTCCGGCGCCTGGAAGACGACCTGAAGGGGTTGCGGACGGAAGACGTGGCGGCCTACCGAAGGCTCGCTTCGGCGCTCAAGGCCGAAAACCCGGACCAGGGTCGGGACGATGCGGCGGAGGCGGCGCTTCGGGTTCCATTGGCCATCATGGAAACGGCCGCCGAAGCCCTCCGGACGGCGGCGGCGGTCGGCCGGCGCTGTGCGATCCACCTCAGGGCCGATGTGGCCGTCGCCGTCGAGTTTTTGGGATCGGCCGTCCAGGCGGCCTATTGGATCGCCCGGGCCAATGCTCTTCTCGTGCAAAACCCCGAACGCCAAACGCGCCTTGTTCACATCGTGCGCCAGGGACGTGATGCGGGCGCCCGAAGGTGGCGGGCCGTACGAAGGGAGCTGGAAAAAGACGGTGAAGCTCGCCGCCGATAATCTCAATGCCCTCAATCCCCGGGTCGCCCAAGCCATGAGGGATTTGGACCCGGAACCGATCCGGGATCTGGTGAGGCGCTGCGCCGGGCTCGGTGTGGATTACATCGACATCAACCCGGGCTTCCTTTCCTCGCGTTACGAAGACCGGATGGCGTTCCTGGTGGAAACGGTGGAAGAGACGACCGACCGGGGCCTGATTTTGGACAGCCCGAACCCGAAAGTGCTCGCACGAGGCCTGGCCGCCTGCCGCCGTCCTCCGATCCTGAGCGCCCTGTCGTTGGAGCCGCACAAGATCGACGGCATTTTGCCCTTGGCTGCAGCATATGGAACCCCCCTCATCATCCTGCTTATGGACGAACGCTCCCGTGTGCCCCTCACCATGGACGAACGGCTCGCTCTTGCCGTGGAACTTCGCGAAAGGGCTGTGGCGGCGGGATTGCATCCATCGCAGCTCATCTTCGATCCTGTGCTGCCAAACCTGAGCTGGCCCGATGCGTGGCAGCACCTTCGCCACGTGGTCGGCACCGTGCGCATGCTTTCGGGCTGGTCGGTCTTCGGCGAACCGGCACGCACCATGGTGGGTTTGTCGAACCTGCGGAGCGGCCTAAGAAAGAAATACCCTTTCGAACTGGAATGCCGCTGTTTGGCGGTGCTTGCCGGAGCGGGGTTGGACATGGTCCTGGCGGATGTCGTCCAGCCGGGATTTATGAGCTGTTACGGGGCCCTTGCGGAGCTTCTTTCCGCCGGGGAAGGTTGACGACAAAGAAGACAGCGAATCGACGCCGATGCGAAAACAAAAACACGGCGGCGGGACGTCTTCAGGAACCGTCCCGCCGCCGTGTCAAAGATTCGGGAATGGAAAAACCGAACAGAAGCGCCCGGCTTATGCAGGCTTGATGACCACGCCCGAGCGGATGCAGCGCGTGCAGGCCCGAACCCGCCGAATCGTCCCGTCCGGGTGCACATGGCGGACACGCTGCAGGTTGGGATACCAGACCTTTTTGGTCTTGTTGTTGGCGTGGCTCACGTTATGCCCCACATGAGGGGTCTTTCCGCAGAATTGGCAGGTGCGACTCATGATGTGGTCCTTTCTTCCCGTATCGGCATTATCCTATCGATATCTAAGCGTTTTCGCTTTCCCATGGACTTTTCCGTAACGAGTGGACTCTGTTAGCACAAGCCCCTTGAGAGGGCAAGGTTTTTTTGGAGCCGATCCGTGTACAGAAAAGGGGGAGCCTTCCCGGCAACCCGTGGGCTTCCGAAGGTTTTGGGCCGGTGCGGGGATGGGCGCTTCACCCGGCGTTTTCGGTTTGGCCTCAGGTTTCGGTTTGACCTCAGGTTATGGTATGAAAAGAAAACCGGCAAGACGGCCCCTGTGGGGCATGAGACGGCGGATGGTCACGGCAGAGGTGTTGTGTGGGCGAAGACATTGTCACCAAACCCGTTCGAGTGCTCGTGGTTTTCGGCGATTCGCAGCTGCGTCGCACCGTGAAGGCGACCCTTCGCCATTTGGGATACGAGCGGGTCCATGCCGTGGAAAACGGCGTGGAAGCTTTGCAATGGATGGAGTCCGGGGAGCGGGTCGATGTGGTGGTAACGAGCCTGCACATGACCCGAATGGACGGTTTTGAACTTTTGGAACGTCTTCGTTCTCAACCCGCCACGAAACAGGTGCCGGTCATCCTCGTGGCCGGCAAAGCGACGGAACAGTTGGTCGCCCAGGCTATCGAAACGGATGCCGACGGCTATCTTCTCATGCCCTTCACCCCCGCCGATCTGGACCGTCGCATCGAAGAACTCATGGAGCTTCGCACCAAGCCGAGCCTGTACCAGCAGCTCCTGCTTTCCGGGCAGGCCACTTTGGAGACGGCGCCCCAGGAATCGCTCATGTGGTTTCGAGAGGCCGTCAACGAGAATCCGTCCAATCCCATCGGGCATTACTGGCTGGGACTCGCCTTGGAGAAGGCGGGTTCCGCGGAGGAAGCGGAAGAGGCCTATCAGCGGGCGGTGGCCCTGAACCCGCTCCATGTGAAATCCATGGAGCGGCTCAGGGAATTGTATCGAAAAAGCGGCCGCACCGATGATCTCTACGAGATCCTGAGCCGTCTCTTCAGCGCTCGTCCGAACCGCCGGGACATTGCCCTGGAACTGGGCCCTTTGGCCATGGAACGGGGCGATGTGGACAAGGGGACGAAGTGTTTCGAATTCGTCGTGGGCAGCGTGCGGCACAATCCCAAGGCCCTGGCGGCCGTGCTGGCCCGTTTCGTCCGATTCGCCCCGCTTCGAGCCGACGTGGGAAAGATGGCCGCCGGCGCTTTTCCCGAAGCCGTGGAAAAGGACCCCGAGACGGCCTATCTGCTTGCCCGGATTCTTCTCACCTGCGGTTATGCGGCCCAGGCCCGGGACGGGTTGGTGAAGCTGCTGCGCCGGTCCAAGGCATTGGAAAAGCCCCTTATCGTAAATATCCACCTGCTTCTAGCCCAGATCTATGAAAAGGTCGGCATCGATCGTCTGGCCAAGGAACACCGCGAAACGGCCAAGCTCCTCCAACGATCCTGATCCCAAGAAAACCTTGCCGATCCAACGGGGCGACGGCCTTGCGGCGGGCGATTTCACAAGCGGCGAAGGTGGTCTTGCAGCGCACGGCGCGTCTCGGGGCTCAGGTTTTGGTTCCTGTAGACGGCCTCGTGAAAAGCCCGGGCAAAGTGGAGGGCCCGTTCCCGAACGGCCGCGTCGTGGATGGCTTGCGCCGATTCTTCCACACCTTCCCAATCCTTCAGGTCGTAGCCGTATCGTTTAAGGCGGCGGGCGTAGGCCGAGCGAAGCTCCCGGGTTGGGTCTCTCGCCGCCCGGCGGCGCACGGCAAGGCATAGGCCCATGAAGACCGCCACGCCCATGACGATGAGAACCGCCGTGCGCAGCGCCTCCTTGGACGGGCCTTTGGGCTTCTGAGATAAGGACGACGCCAAGGCCTGCGCACGTCGTATCAGGGCCAGCTGCGTTTCCACGTCGTAGTCCACGACGATGCGGAACCAATAATAGTTGAGCGTATCCATGAGCACCCGCCAACGGGCCAGAAGGGATCGGGCGTAAAGCTCCGCCGGTGTGACGGCCGCAGGCGGCGTGGGATCCAGGCGCATCCACCCGGTTCCTTCCACGTACACTTCGGTCCAGACATGGGCATGCTTTTGCAAAACCAGATAGTATCCTCCGGCCTGGTTGTAGTACCCTCCCCGGTATCCCCCCACCAGTCGGGCGGGAATCCCCGAAAGGCGCGCCAAGACCGCCAGAGCCGAGGCGAAATATTCGCAGTTTCCCTTTCGGTTCTGGAACAGAAAGTCTTCCAGATCGGACGGCAGGTTTTCCAGAGCATAGTGAAACCGCGGGGGTTGAAGGAACTCCAGGATGGCGCGGAGCCGCTCCCCAGGGGAGGCGATGCGGGTCCAGGGTCGAGCCAGTTCCGAGAGGCGCGGAGACAAAGTGGGCGGCAGGTGGAGCAGGTCCGGATCCGGAGGTCCTTCTTCCAGGAAAGGCGTGGGCGGCCGCGACCACACCTCGTAGCGTGTTTTCTTGAACAGAGGCGAAAACACTCGAAACGTTCCGTCCTTGGTTCCCCGCACCGGGATCGGATGGATAGAGACGGGCCGATCCAAGCCGAACAGCACATCCATGCCGAAGGGTTCCATGAAGACGATCTGGTGGACATCGCCGGGCTGCACAGATTCGAAAGGGTCAAAAACGACGCGGCGGGAAGGGCTCCAGGCGGCCCCGTCAAAGCGGTCCAGCACAAGACCCCGCCAGTAGAGATCTTTTTCGCGCAGCGGCGCCGTTTGAACCCTGAAGACGACGGCGGCGTCTTCCTGGATGGCCGTCACCTCACCCAGCCGAACCGTTTCCGAAAAGCCGGTCCGGCCGGCTCCGGCTTTGCCGAACGCCGTGAGAAGATTGAGCAGCGGAAAATTGGTTCTCGGAAGAATCACAAAAAGGATCAAGGCCACGGGAACGGTCAGCCCTCCCATGGCGCCGGCCAGAAAAGCCAGCTGAGAAAAAGCTCGACGCGGGAGTTGCCCGTTCGGGTCGGCGGCTTCCACCGTGAGCAGCAGCAGGGACAGGGTCAGGAGAAAGGCCAGGGGAGCCAGATAAAAGAGAAAGGAAATGCTGAGCGAAAGAAGGCCAAGCCCGAGGAGCAAGAAGAGGCACAGGAGATAGATCTGGAGGTAATCGCGGCCCAGGCGGGCTTCCAGCAGCTTGATGCCGAGGAGCACGAGGACACCGTCCACCAGGGGTTCGATGAGAAGATCGGGGCGGATTCGCGACAGGGAAAGGATCATGACCGCCACGGCAAGCGCGTTGAGAAGATGGCGAGAAACAAGGTAGGGGTGCACAAAGTGACGCACCGCGGCCAGGACGGCCAGGCCCAGGAAGGTTGCATGGGCACCCGGGTGGACGAAAGAAAAGACGGCCCCGTAGCTCAAAGCCGCGGACAGAAACGTGAGGCTTAAAAGCGCGATTCTAGTCTTCACCGTAAAGGGCCAACACCGTGAGGAGTTTTCTTTTGTGAGCCAAAGAGGCCTGCGGCTCGTAACGCCGGTTTCCGACAAGAAGCCCGACCGCCGCGCCGCGCCGTGCCGCCGCGTTGATGACGAAAGCCGCACACGATAGGGCCTTCTCCACATCCTGGCCGCGCATTTGATCAAGGTCCACCACGACGGTGTCCCGGGCCGGCATCGAAAATTCCTTGGTCAGCCATCGTCCTGTTCGGGCTGAAGACTTCCAGTGGATTTTCTTGAGGGGGTCACCCGCTTGGTATTCTCGAATGCTGCGCAGGTCGTGATCTTCCCCTGTGTGCCGTTCCAAGGATCTGTCTTCGCCTTTGGATGTCCGGTCAAGAGGCGCCGCCGGGTAAGGCGACGGGGTGAGCTTGGGGAAAACCAGCACGGAGGGCAGCGGATCCACGAGACGGGTTCGAACAAAGAAGCCGAACGGGAAAAGGGAGGCCACCCAGACCGGCATGGGGGGGCTGAGGCCTCTTCGGGCGAAATGGATGGGGATCGTCTGGGTGGCTTCGCTTTTCCTGTCCAGATAAGTGAAGAAGGCGGCATTCGGCCCGACGTGAACCGAAATGAGAAACACGGGAAGGAACCGTCGCCGGTTCCGCACACGCACGACCATGGGGGCCGGGCTTTCGGCGTAGATTTCATCGGGAAGAGCGAGCTGGACCTGCACGGCTTCCAAATTGAACTTTCCCGCAATGCCGGAGATGAGCATGAAACCCAGCAGGACGGACGTGATGACGTAAATGAGGTTGTTGGCCGTGTTCACGGCGGCGAACCCCACCGCCACGGTCAGCACCACGTAAATCCAACCGGCTCGCGTGATGCGGATCACGCGGGGACGGAAATCTTTTCCAGCATCGATCGGACGATCTCCTTCTTGTCCGCGGAAGCGTATTCATCCCGAAAGAAGACGCGGTGAGGGATGACGTAGGGGGCCACCGCCTTGACGTCTTCCGGGATCACGTAATCCCGGCCTTCCATGAAGGCGTGGGCTCGAGACGTGTGAAGCAGTGCCAGGGAACCTCGGGTGGAAAGCCCCGCGGTCAGGTATTCGGAACGGCGGGTTTCTTCGATGAGCCGCATCATATAGTCCAGGATGGGTTCGGAGGTGATCACCCGTTCCCGAATGAAGCTTTGGATTTTAAGCACCGTTTCCTGGTCCATGACGGGCTCGAGGCTGTAGAGTTCGCGGCGCTTGCTGCCGCCGCGAAGGATTTCCAGTTCCGCTTCCCGGCTGGGATAGCCGATCCGGATTCGCATCATGAACCGGTCCATCTGGGATTCGGGAAGGGGAAAGGTGCCGAACTGTTCCGCCGGGTTTTGGGTGGCGATGACGAAGAAGGGTTTGGGAAGGTCCATGGTGCGCCCTTCCAAAGTGACCTGTTTTTCCCCCATGGCTTCCAGCAGGGCGCTTTGGGTCTTCGGGGTCGCCCGGTTGATTTCGTCCACCAAGATAATGTTGTGAAAGATGGGGCCCGGATGAAATTCAAAGACACCGGAACTCTTGTTGAAAATGGACAATCCCGTGATGTCCGTGGGCAAAAGGTCACTGGTGCACTGAATGCGCCCGAAAGACAGGCCGAGCACTTTGGCGAGCCCGATGGCGAGCGTGGTTTTGCCCAATCCGGGAAGGTCTTCGATGAGCAGATGGCCGCGGGAAAAGAAGCAGATGAAAGCGAGACGCAAGGGTTTTTCCTTGCCGTGCAGGTAGCGGCCCAGGGTTCGGGTCGCCAGGGCGATGGCCGCATGGGCCCGTTCCATGTCTTCATGGGGGAAAAGGACTTGGCCGACAGTGGCCTCGATGGAAGGGTTGGAAACCTTGGGCACGGCGGACGGCTTTCCTTGGGGTGGTCTTGGGGTTCGCTGCGCGTGGTTGCACCTATGGTTGGTTGGGTTTGTTGGGGTTCGCTTCGCTCACCCCAACCTCCAGTTGGTGGTCGGTGCGGCGGTCGGGGGCTGGCGCCGCCGTAACCGTTGGGCTTTTCAAGGGGCGCTAGAGCAGCCGTACCGGCGGAGCCTCAGGGTCGCGCGCCGTAATTTCCCCGATGTGATGGGCCTTGTATCCCATGGCCGCCAAACGTCCCAGAATGTCGTCCACATCCAAGGCGGCCACCACCATAACGTACCCGATGCCGCAGTTGAACACGCGGTACATTTCGTCTCGAGACACTTTCCCGGCTTCTTGAAGGAACCGGAAAACCGGCGGCATTTCCCACGCGGACCGGTCGATCACGGCCTGGCATTGCTTGGGGAGGATTCGAGACACGTTGTCGGGGAATCCTCCACCGGTGATGTGCGCCATGCCGGCGACCTGAAACTGGCGGATGATGCGCAGCACAGGGTCGACGTAAATCCGCGTGGGCTCCAGAAGCTCTTCGGCGGCCGTGCGGCCGCATTCCGCCACATAGCTGTCCGGGCGCAGACCCAGCTCGTCGAAGACGATCCGGCGCACCAGGCTGTATCCGTTGGCATGGAGGCCGCTGGAGGCCAACCCGATGATCTGATGGCCGACTCGAATGGTGGACCCGTCGATGATGTCGGGGTTGTCCACGATCCCCACGGCAAAGCCGGCCATGTCGTATTCGTTTTCCCCATAAAACCCGGGCATTTCCGCCGTTTCTCCGCCGATGAGGGAACAGTTGGCCTCCTTGCACCCGGCCACGATGCCCCGAATGATGGCCTCCACCAGGTCCAACCGGATGGATCCCATGGCCAGGTAATCGAGGAAAAACAACGGGCGGGCCCCTTGCACCACGATGTCGTTGACGCACATGGCCACGAGGTCGATCCCCACGGTGTCGTGCTTTTCCGCCCAGACGGCCACCTTGAGCTTGGTCCCGACGCCGTCCGTGGAAGAAACCAGCACGGGGCTTTTCATTTGCGTGCAGTCCACGCTGTACAGGCCGCCGAATCCTCCGATGTCCGTGATCACGTTGGCATGGAACGTGGTCTGCACCAAAGGGCGGATTCGGGAAACCAGCGTGTTGGCTTTTTCCAGGTCGACTCCGGCATCTCGATAGCGCGATTCGTCCGCCATGGGTTGAAGGTCCCCGTTGGGTTAAAGGGTTCGGATCGATGTTTTCGAAACAACGAAGGGCGAGCACGGCACCGATTGGGATTCTACGGCGCGGCCTCCACCCGTGTCAATCGGCCGAAAGAACGGTTCCGGGAACCAGGGTTTCAAGCCATGCCCCGAGGGCCCGGTCCAAAAGGGCCTGAGCGCGACGGATATCGAGCCGGTACTTTTCCGGAATAAAGCACAGATCCACCGTCCATATGCCCCGGACCCGATCAAGAAAAGGCGATCGTTCGAGGAGGCTTTCGGGCGCATGCGCAAGATAGCTCATGACCGCATTGAGAATGGGCTTGCATCCCTTGATCTTGGCGTTTTGCACGCAGTAATTGTTGGCGAGAAACCGCGGTTTTTCGAAGGGAAGGCCGCCCCGGGACGCCTCTTCCAGAATGCCGTCCTGAAGAAGCCAAAAAAACGGCGCCACAACGGCCAAGCCGGCGGTCCCCTCAGGACTTTCCACTGGCTGCGCGAGGGAAGGCAGAAGGTCTTTGAGCTTTTCTCGATTCGGGTCCATGGCCAAAACGGGCACGGACCCCAGGGATCGTTCCAATCGCTGTCTCGTGGCCTCGGCACACGGCGCCGCGCACACGACGGCGAGTTTAAGGCCGATGTGCAAAGCCGTGGCCTTGAGGGCTTCCACGGGAAGTTCCGCCGGATCCTTGATGACGAGCACGGTCAGGCCCAAACCGCCGTGCTTTCCGGCCGGATCGAGGACCGAGCGCACTCTTTGGGCGTCGGGCAGAAGACATTGGGCGATGCCGTCCAGGTCGTCCTTTTCGATAAAGGCCACTTCCGCCGCCTGAACCACGTGGTCCACGGCCACCACCTGGAGAATATGGCGATGGTAATCGAACGGCGTGTGGGGGACGGCCCATTCGTCGTAGGTCAGGATCTGCAGTTCGGTTTTCAGGGCCTGGGGCAACCGCTCGATGCTGTCTTCCCCGCGCAGGTTTTGCTTCGGGACGATGCACGTGGTGCACCCGGCGTCGGCGGCCGCTTCCAGCTTGATGGCGATGCCGCCCACGGCGGTGATGCGCCCGTGGGTGTCGATCTCTCCCGTCATGGCCACATCGCGGCGAATGGGTTTGCCGGACAAGGCGGAAGCCAGGGCCAGCGCGATGGCGCCTCCTGCGGAAGGCCCGTCCTTTTGGGTCGATCCGCCCATGAAGTGGAGATGGATCGGAGCGGAAACGTGGCGGGCGTCGATCTGGAGCGCTTCGGCGCACTGAAGGATACCGGTCATAGCCACCTTGCGGCTTTCGTCCATCACCTTCTGAATGTTTCCCGTGGCATGGACCAGGCTCATGTACCCTGCAGGGCTTTCCAGAGGGACTTCGGCGCCGAAGCGGATGGGCGTGGCTTGGATGGGAATGACCGAGCCCACGCCGAGTTCCACATTGACCCCCAGGGCGAGGATTTCGCCGATGCGATCCTCGTCGCTGATTTTCCAGGGCCGAATGGGCGTATTGAGGTATTCTTTGATCTTTTGTCGGGTGATCCAGACGGGCCTCGGGCCGCCGTCGGCCAGTTCTTTTCTTTGAATCCGAAAAAAGAGCGTACGCAGGATGCGCTCCAAGTCCCGCACGCCGGCCTCGTACGTATATTCCCGAACCAAATGGCGCAGCAGCTCCTCTTCCTCATCGGGAGGAAAGGCGATTTCGCTCTCGCGAATATCGTAGCGGGCTCTCAACCGCCCGATGAGATGATACCGGGCGATGGCCACTTTCTCTTCCACGCTGTATCGGTCCAAGAAGACGATTTCACAGCGGTTGGCCACCGCCGGCGGGACGGTTTCCAGGGTATTGGCCGTCAGGATGAAATGGCAGTTGCTCAGGTCGATGTCCACCGTGGTCTGGGTGTATTTATCGTGAAACAAATGGTTCTGTTCCGGGTCGAGGATTTCCAGCAACGTGGCGATGGCGAATTTTTCGGTTTTGTCGGCTTCGTCCAGGATGAACATGCCGTTCATGCAACCCATCTTGATCAGGCCCTGGACGATGGCTCCCGGCTTGGACCCCTCGTAGGTGAACCCATGACCGCGAAGATCCGACTCGTCTCTCATGCCCCCCAAGGAAATCTTGTGATAGGGAATGCCCAGGTTTTGGGCGATGGATATGGCCAAAGACGTCTTTCCCACCCCCGGGGGGCCCACAAAAAGGAAGGCACTGCCGGTGCGTTCCCAGCCCTCGGATCGAGACGGGTCGAAGCGGCGATATCGGCGGATGAGGTTCGTAAAGAAGTCGCAGACCATCTCTTTCGGCCGATCCAGCCCGTAATGCGTCCGATGCAACCCCTCTTCGAAATCCCTCACGGTCACCTTAATGGGTTTGAGTTTTTTCCACGGAATGGCCAAAAGGGTTTCGATGAGTTCGCTGTATTTGGCGCCGCTGTGTCCGACGGCCAGGGTCTTGTTCTTTTCGATGATTTCGATGACCTGCGGAGGATAGGAGGGATCGGTTTTGGCTTCTTCGATGCGGTCTTTGAGACTCTTGACGGGAACAGGCGGCTTGGGCGCTTCGGGAGGCTTGGGCGGCGGCGCCTTGGGGATCCGCCCGGGTTTTTGCAGGAACATTTTGCAGTGCGTGGTAAAGAGGCCGAAAAGGGCGTCGTCGTCCTTGCGTTCCACTTCTTCTTGAGGGACGCCCAGTTCGTGGAACAAGCCCCACAGGCCCCAGCGGTCCCGAAAGGCCATGAGGGTTTTCGGGGCATCGGCGGGATCCGCTTCGAAGATCTTGTCGAAACCGTAAAAGAGTTTCTGCAGAAAAGCCGTGCGCTCCACCAGGGACAACAGGGTCTGGCGGCTGCGGTTCCAGCATTCCCCCAGGGCCTGGACGCGACAATCGGCATCCAAGCCGATGAGCACCTGGGCGAAGAGGTCTTCGCTCAGGTCAGCCAGCCATGAACAGGCCCTCAAGGCCATGCGGTACACCACCGACTCCGTAGGGGACCCTTTGGCCGCGGTATCGAAAAGGCTCAAATAGTCCGCGCCCTTGATCCCCACCATTTCGTCGCCGAGGATATGCACCAGGAGGCGATAGAACGTGGGGTCGTCTTCCGCCTTTTCCACGGCGAAAGCCACGTCGGCTTCGATGACCGCCGTTTCGCCGGTCTTGGGATACAGAAGGTGTTCCATTTGGTGCCTGAGCAAAAATTCGGCAAAAGCCAAAGCCCGGCGTTCCTCGTCGGTGCCTTCCGTGACCAGGCCTTTGGAATCGGTCGGGAGCACGAAAGCCAAGTAATCGAACAGCCGTTCATGCACGGCGATGACCCATTGGTCCTCTCGCCGAAAGAGAAGACTCAGCGGGGCGATCACGCGTTGGTCGTCCTCCAGGCGTTCGATGCGCGTGCGGTCCATGACCAGGGCGCTGTGCCGAGGGTCCGTGCCGCGCCGCGTTCGAAAATGGGGCACGACGCGCCCTTCCAAGATGGTTTTCAACACAACGATTACCCGAACGATGTCCTCGTCTTCAGGGTAAGGCAACCCCTCGAGCACCTGTCGGTCAAAGGTCACCGGAAACATGACGCCTCCTCAATGGGCCTACTGCACCACCCAGACCGTGCACTCCCGGGCTTCCCGAATAATTTTGCTGGAAACGCTGCCGAAAAGAAACTCTTCGCGTTTGCTCATGCCGCGCCGTCCCACCACCACCGTGTGATACGCGCCCCGCCTCTGTTCATCCAAAAGAGCGCTCGAAACGTTTTCCCCCGGGTCGCACACCTGAATCTTCACAGCGATGCGATCCGGCGGGACTCCGATTTCCGCAAGGCGCGCCGCCATGGCTTCCAGCTGCCGGTGTGCCCGGCGGTGTCTCTTGTCCAGCTCTTGTTCTCTTTGGGCCGCGTCCGGGTAGATGTCGGGTTGCGGGCCGACCAAGACGTGAAAGAGGGTGATGACGGCGTCGTCATGGGGGCGCAGCATGGTCCCCACGTAGTCCACCGCCCTTTGAGCGTTGGCCGAACAATCGATTCCCACAAGGATTCTATGACCCATGGGGCACCTCCCACAGAAACGATCGAAAGGCGATCTCCAGATCTTCGATGAATTCGTGGGCCGATTCGTAAAAGACCTCCGCCCCGGCGGCGAAATGCATGAGGACCTTGTTCAGGGTTTCCCGCACGTAGGGAAAAATCTTTTTGAGATTCATCAGGCGGTTGGGAAAGAAGAGGGAAAAATCCTCTTCGCGCAGACCCGACAGCACGGCGTGAAAGGGGGATCGGGAGGATTTGAGATCGTGCAGGGTGTGAAAACCTTTGCCCGCCGCAAACAGCAGGATGTTGCCCAGCCCGAAAAGATCCACGCCGTAAGGCTGCCCGGGCCATTCGTAGGTGTAGTCGAAGTCGATCCAGCGGTAACGTCCGCCGTCGTGTTCGATGAGGAGGTGATCGTTGCGGATGTCTCCGTGGATTTCCCCCATCTGGTGCAAGTCCTTGATGGCGTAGAAGGCCTTCATGAGGTTGGAAAAGATGCCGGGAAACACCTCCTCGTAATAGGTCTCGTGGTCCATTTCCAGTTCGTGGATCAGGTCGTAGAAGGTCTTGGCCGCCATGCGTTCGATGACCCGCACGGGATTTCCCGCATCGTCGTAAAGCGTGTAGCCTTGCATGAAGCGCGCATCGCCCGCCGTGCGCTCCAGGATTCGGGATTCCTTATGGGGACTGCGAAAGCATCGGATGCGTTCCTCACCGAGGTGCATGAAGAAGGATTCAAAGAAGGCGAGCTTGAGAATTTTCGCGGTGCCGTCGTGAAGGTCGATGACACGCTTGACCCAGAACTTGGGTTCTCCGTCCAAGCCGAACCGGCCTTCGAATTCTTCCCCTTTGACGTAAAACAGCCGGCCTTCCACCGCGATGCAGTCGCCGGCCTTGATGTCCATGAACTGGGTGGTGTCCGTGTGGATGCGGATCTTGTCCGGAACGGAAAAGGGCGTGTGAGAACGAATGAGATCGCGCACATCGGCGTGGAACATGGGCTTTGGGATCCTTTCTCAAGCTCGTTCGCCGGACTCCCGCTTGAGCACGGCGCGGGCGGCCAGCATGCCGCTCACGGACGCCTGCAAGAGTCCTCGAGTGATACCCGCCCCGTCGCCGGCGGCGAAAAGATTCCGCACGGGTGTTTCCAGCTCCTGACTGAGCTGAATACGGTGGGAATAGAATTTCACTTCCACACCGTAAAGGAGCGTATGGCGTGAGGCGGTTCCTGGGGCGATCTTGTCCAGCGCGTGCAGCATTTCCACAATCCCCAGCAAATGGCGATACGGAAACACGTAGCTCAAATCCCCGGGAACGGCTTCGTGCAGCGTCGGGCGGGTCAGGCATCGGGCGAGTCGTTCCCGAGTGCTTCGGCGCCCCGCCATGAGGTCTCCCAAGCGCTGAACGATGACGCCCTTGCCCAGCAGGTTGGCCAGTCTGGCAATGTAGCGCCCGTAGGCGATAGGGTCGTCAAAGGGCTCCGTAAAAGCACTGCTCACCAAAAGGGCGAAGTTCGTGTTGGCGGTTTTTTTTCCGGCGTAACTGTGGCCGTTGACGGTGATCATGGAGCCGTTGCGTTCCTGGACGACCTCGCCGTAGGGGTTCATGCAGAAGGTGCGCACTTTGTCGTCGAAGGTTTTGGTGTAATAGACGAGCTTGGATTCATAAGTGATGTCCGTGATCTCTTTAAAGACAACGGCGGGCAGTTCCACGCGGACGCCGATGTCCACCGGGCTTGCCTGGCTGGGAAGTCCCAGCCTGCGGGCCTGTTCCTTCATCCAGGGGGCGCCGGATCGGCCCGGAGCGGCGATGACGTACCGGCACCGCACGACCCTTCCATCGGAAAGTTCCACAGCGCGAACCGCGCCCTCGTCCGCCAGAATCTTCACGGCCTGGCAGCTGGTTCGAATCTCCACGCTTCGCCCCAGAGCCTCCTTAAGCCGCTCCAGGACCACAAGGCAATTTTCTGTGCCGATGTGGCGGATGGTCATGGGGATGAGTTCCAAGTCGGCGAGGCGGGCCCGATCGGCGAGGGCCTCCATTTCCGGTGTCATGCCGCCGTAGAGGCGATCGGGCGCTCCGAACCGCACATAAATCCCGTCGGCTTCGGCCAACAGGTCCTTGAGCGCCGCCGTGCCCACAAGATCCCCCAGGAAGCCGCCCACTTCGGGAGACAGGGTGAGCTTGCCGTCGCTGAAGGCCCCGGCGCCACCCCAGCCGCAGAGCATATCGTTGGCCCCGTGACGTTTGCGCTCAATAAGGTCTTTGCCTTGTTCGACGAGAAGGATCGGGGAGAGGCCCGCTTCGGCGAGCGTCAGGGCGGCGAAAATGCCCGCCGGTCCCGCTCCGATGATGACCACCGTGTAATCCATCCCTGTCCTTTCCTTTCCGGCCGCCTCGGTTCTGATGCCGCATGGATCCTTTGCACACTATCAAAGGACAAAACACGCGGCCAAGGGGTTTCTTCACCTCGCTCGGCCGACAATCCCATTGACACCAGGGGGATCTCTATTAAAAGCATACGGCGGCGGCAAGGACGGAGCAGGAAAAGTTGCAGGGCAAAGGCGAAAACGGTTCGGAAGACGGATCGCGGCGAAAACGCTTGCGCACAGGGTTCAGTACGGGAACCGCCATGACCGCGGCGGCTCGGGCGGCCCTGCGAAGGATTCTCTCGGGGAAGGCCCCCTCATGGGTTGCCGTCCGCCTGCCTGTGGGCTATTACCTCGCCGTTCCCACGGCAATCGTCGCGGCGACGGACCTGGAAGCCGAGGCTTTGGTCATCAAAGACGCCGGAGACGACCCGGACGTGACGCACAAGGCTGCAGTCCTCGTCCGGGTGTCCCTCACGGCCGTGGAGGGGCAGTGCAGCGAGTTTCCCCGAGCGCACCCGCAGGCGTCTTTGGGTGAGGGCGCGGGGTCGGAAATCCGCCTTTGTGCGGGACCCGGCGTGGGCGTGGTGACCAAACCGGGCCTTGCCGTCCCCGTGGGAGAACCCGCCATTAATCCCGTACCCCGGCAGATGCTAGCAGAAAATATGGCGGAAGAATTGGAGCGGTCTCCTTGGGGGGTGCCCCTCGAATCGCTCCGAACGAGGGGGTCCGCCCATTCCGGGCCGGAAGCTTTCGGGCGGAATCGCCACGTTCGGCTGGCGCTCCCGCGCATACCGGGTCTTTCGGCTCGCGTGCTCCTGGACGTGCGTGTTTCCATTGCGCAAGGAGAAGAGCTGGCCCGCCGCACCCTCAACCCGCGACTGGGCATCCACGGGGGATTGTCCGTTTTGGGCACCACAGGCCTTGTGAAGCCTCTTTCCCACGAAGCCTACGAAGAAACCATCGCGGCGGCGCTCGCCGTGGCCAAAGCCGGCGGATGCCCATCCGTGGTGCTCAGCACGGGGGGCAAGAGCGAAAAACTGGCTCGAAAAATCCTCGACGGCGAACCCGATGAGGCCTTTGTGCAAATCGCCGATTTTTTCGCCTTCGCCGTTCGGGAAGCGGCTCGCATGGGATTCGACACCGTGGTGCACAGCGTCTTTTTCGGAAAAGCCGTGAAGATGGCTTCGGGTTTGCCTTACACGCACGCTCATAAAGCGGCCATGGACTTGAAGGTGCTGGTTCGCTGCGGAGAACGGGTCGGGGCGGAGCCCCGGGTTCTTGAGCGCATCGCCCAGGCCAATACGGCCCGCCATGCCTTGGAAATCCTTCTGCAAGAAGGGATTCGAGACGTGGTCCGTGCCGTGGCCGAAGACGCTCTGCGATGGTCGCGTCGCTTTGCGGGAGCGGGCGTGCGCCGCCTGAGGCTCCTTCTTTTCGACTATGAAGGGCGCATCCTGGCCGATGTGGCGCAGGAAGGCGGCGCCGAGGAGAACACGGCATGAGTCCGGATCCGGAAAAATGGAGCCCGCCTTTGATCGCCGTCGTGGGGATCGGCACCGGAGTCAGGACCGCCTCGATGGAAGCGCTCCGGTGGATTCAACGGGCGGAAGTGTTAGTTGGCGGGATTCGGCACCTGGATTTTTTCCCCGATCATCCGGGAGAAAAGATTCCCATTCGAGGACCTCTGGAAGCCGTCCTGGATGTCGTCGATGCCGCCTCGGCTCAAAGACGCGTCGCGGTTTTGGCTTCGGGAGATCCCCTTTTTTTCGGGATCGGCCGTTCCCTGTCGGCCAGGTTTTCCCGAGACCGATTGCACTTCATTCCGGGGCCCACATCCGTCCAAACGCTCTGTGCCGCTTTGGGCCGATCCTGGGACGATGTGCAGGTGTTCAGCCTGCACGGGCGCACCCCCTCCTTGGCGTGGATGTGGTTCCTGCGACGGGGTCATGCCCTGGCGTTCCTCACGGACAAAGAACATCCTCCTCGGTGGATCGCCGCCCGATTGCACCAGGCCGGCTTCGAGGATCCCAGCGTCTACGTCGGGGAAGATTTGGGGCTTCCGTCGGAAAGGATCAGCGTCTGGACGCCTGAAGAAGCCTCCGGGAAAGATTTTTCTCCACTGAACGTGGTCCTCGTAACTCCACCCCAAAGCGCGCTTCGAGAAAACCCGGCCGATGCGAAGACTTTCACCCCGTCGGCCTGGCCATTGGGGGAGGCGCGGCCTGGAGTGGACGATGCCGCTTTCCTTCACCGGGAAGGGCTCATCACCAAGAAGGAAGTGCGCAGCGTGGCCTTGTCCTTGCTCCGGCTCGCCCCAGGTCATGTATTGTGGGATTTAGGGGCGGGAAGCGGGGCCGTCTCTGTGGAAGCGGCCTTGCTGTGTCCTTTGCGGAGCGTCTGGGCCGTGGAAAAGGTATGGGAAAGAGCGGCGGACATTCGGGCCAATGCGCGCCGGTTTCGCTGCGGAGAAATTCAGGTGGTGGTGGATGACGCCCTGCAGGCCGTTTCGTCCCTGCCTGCGCCGGATCGTGTCTTCGTGGGGGGCTCGGGCGGCACCCTTAGCCCCCTTCTCCACGCCGTATGGGCCCGGGTGGCCCCTTCGGGCCGGGTCGTTATCTCCGCCGTGACGGTGCACACCCTTGCCGAACTTGAGGCTTTTGCGGCATTAGAAAAGGTACGCCTGGAAACAGTCCAGGTGCAGGTGAGCCGCGGGGTGCCCATCGGCTCGAGCCTTCGGTTCGAGGCGTTGAATCCCGTTTTCCTGTGCGCCATGGAAAAGGCCGCCCCGTGATCTTGCCGATGCCCCGGGCGTTTTGATGTCTTAAATACGGTCGCAAGGATCCTTCATGGCTTCCAATCCAAAACCGCCGCAACCGCAAGTCATGGAAATGCACTTTGAAAATCCTCCGTGCCTTGTCTCCTTCGTCGGCGCCGGCCCCGGAGATCCGGAACTGATCACGGTCAAAGGGCAAAGGCTCCTTCGGGAAGCCGACCGGGTCATCTACGCCGGCTCGCTCGTGCCCCCAAGCCTTCTCGCCGGGTGCAAACCCGATGCGGTGCTCCTGGACAGCGCCTCCATGACGTTGGAAGAAACCCACGCCGCCATCATGGAGGGGGTGCGCCGCGGGGAACGGGTGGTTCGCCTCCATACGGGGGATCCCGGCCTCTACGGGGCCATTCACGAACAGATGGATCTTCTGGATCGGGAAGGGGTGGCCTATGAAGTGGTGCCCGGAGTCTCGGCGGTTTTCGCCGCCGCGGCCGAACTGCAGTGCCAGCTCACGCTTCCCGGGGTGTCTCAGACGGTCATCATCACTCGAGCGGCCGGCAAAACGCCGGTTCCCGACCGGGAATCGTTGGAACAACTGGCGGCTCACGGCGCCACGCTCATTATCTACCTGAGCGTGCAGCGCATGGATGAGGTGGTCCGAGCCTTGAGCGCCGCCTACGGAGCGAAGACCCCCGTGGTGGTGGCCTATCGTGTGGGCTGGCCCGATCAGCGCATCGTTCGGGGAACCCTGGAGGACATTGCCCAGCGGGTCCGCGAAGCGGGCATTCGGCGCCACGCGCTCATCATGGTCGGCGAGGTGTTTCAGGAAACCCGGCCGGCGGTGCGCTCCCGCCTTTATGACGGTTCCTTTGCCCATGGCTTTCGTTCCGCCCGATCGTAATCTGCCGCAGCCCATCGCCGTTGTGTCCGTGACGCGACAAGGGACGGCGCTCGCCTTGCGGCTCACGGCCGAGCTGCCGGACTGCTCGGCGTATGTCCCGGCTCGACATGCGTTCGCGGTCGCCATGGGCGCCAAACCCTACGATCGGCTTCGAGACCTTTTTGCGCGGCTGTGGGGGGAAAATCGGGCGCTGGTGTGCATCATGGCCGCCGGGATCGTCGTTCGGTGCATCGCCCCTTTGATCCGCTCCAAGACCCGGGATCCGGCCGTGGTGGTGGTGGACGAACGAGGGCGCTACGCCGTCAGCATGCTTTCGGGCCACATGGGAGGCGCCAACAGGCTGGCTGAAGCCGTCGCCGATCTTCTGGGAGGCTTGGCGGTGATCACGACGGGTTCCGATGTGTCGAGAAAGCCCGCTGTGGACACCATGGCCGTGGAAGCGGGTCTGGTCATGGAAGACATGACGTGGGCGGCTCGCGTGACCACGGCCGTCTTGGACGACGAACCGTTCTGGGTGTACGATCCCGACGGGCGGTTGGCCGGCTACCGGGAAAGCCTCGGCAGCGCCGTGTGGATTGCGGATGCGCTGCCGCACCCCGACGAGGATTCGCCCCAGCCCGGCAGGGAGGACGTCTTGGGTGCCGCCGCTTACGGCGTGGGAATGGATCTTCGGACGGTTCCCGGCCTATGGGTTTCCGAACGCATCAAACCCGAGTCCTATCCCGCCGTGGTGCTTCGGCCTCGGTGCCTTTCCGTCGGGATCGGCTGCAACCGAAAGACGCCCCCTTCGGAAATCGTCCAAGCGGTGCTCGACGTTTTTTCTCGCTATCGTCTGGCCCCGAAGGCCATTCGCACTTTGGCCAGTGTGGATGTGAAAGAGGACGAAGCCGGGCTGCGGGAAGCCGCGCGATGGCTTGAAGCCCCCATCTTTTTCTTTTCCAGGGAAACCTTGCGGGAGCAGCGGGTTCCCAACCCGTCGCCCGTGGTGCACCGGTACATAGGAGTGTCCAGCGTATGCGAAGCGGCAGCCCTCATGGCGGCCCGGAACGGGCGCTTGATCGTGGAAAAACAGAAAACCCCCAACGTGACCGTGGCTGTGGCCAAGGACGGCTCTGGATCGTGAGCCTCGGCCCGGGCTCCTCGGAACACCTCACGCCCAGGGCTGCCGAGGCCCTGCATGAGGCCGAGGTCGTCGTCGGCTACAAGACCTACGTGGGGCTCGTGGCGGGCCTCGTTCAGGGAAAGGACATCCGCGCAAGCGGCATGCGCAAGGAAATAGACCGATGCCGGGAAGCGTTGGACCTGGCCTTGCAAGGCCGTCGCGTGGCCTTGGTTTCCGGGGGGGATGCCGGCATTTACGGCATGGCGGGCCTGGTGTTCGATCTATGCCGGGCCCACGGGGTCACCGTTCGGGACGGCCGAGAAGAGGCGAAAGATTCTTCCGACGCTTTGCCCGTGGAGGTGATTCCCGGGGTGGCGGCGTTCAACGCCGCGGCGTCCCTTCTCGGAGCGCCCCTTATGCACGATTTTGCGGCGGTGAGCTTGAGTGACCATCTGACGCCGTGGGAGATCATCGAAAGGCGCCTGGAAGCGGCGGCCGAGGCCGATTTTGTCATTGCCATCTATAACCCGCGAAGCGCCACCCGGCCCGACGGCCTGGATCGCGCCCGCTCCATTCTGCTGCGGCACCGTCCCGGGGACACGCCCGTGGGTGTCGTCCATAAAGCCATGCGGGACGGCCAGCGGTGCCTGCTGACCACCCTGGAAGGCCTGGACCCTGAAGATGTGGACATGCAGACGGTGCTTCTCGTGGGCAACAGCCACACCTATGTCTGGAACGGCTGGATGGTCACCCCCCGCGGCTACCTGGACAAATACGGGACCTAAGAAAACATCGAGGCTTCGGTTTCCAGAACCTGCCGAATGGATTCCTCGAGGGCGGCGACCTTCTCAGGCCCCAACTTGAGGGCTCGAGCGCTCGGCACGGACGCCAAATCCACATCGGGCCGTTTGGTCGGGCCCAGTTCCAGTTTGTGACAGAAGGCGTTGGCCAGATGAACGATCACAGTGAGCGCCGGCAAGAGTTTGGCCGCGCCCGGCCGGTGGTGACACCCGATGGCCTCGACGATTTCTTCTGGAAAGCGCCATTTTGCCGCAAGAAGACGCCCCACCTCGGCATGATCGAAGCCAAAGGCGTCCCTCTCGAGGGCGGAAAAGGACAGGTCCGAATCGTTATAAACGTCCTGGATGATGCGCCTCGTGGGTTCGGAATGGTGCGTCAAAAGAATCATCTTGCCCACGTCGTGGAGCAATCCCGCCAAAAAGCATTCTTCCGCCCGGGAAAAGCGCAGGCTGACGGCCAACGTTCGAGCGGCCAGGCCGCACCCGACGGCATGCTCCCACAAGAGTTTTTCCGTCAGGCCGAAAGGCTCGAAAAGATCGCGGGTTATGGAAGCAAGAACCAATGTCCTCACCGTTTTGAACCCGATGACCACGACGGCTTCCCGAAGTGTGGCGATGGTTCGTGACCGGGCGTAAAAGGAGGAATTGGCCAACTTGAGAACCCGGGCCGCCAAGCCGGGGTCCCTGGCGAGAATCCTCTGGATTTCTTCGGCGCTGGTGTTCGGTTCGGCAATCTTTTGCAAAGCCTCCGAAGCCACGTGAGGCATGGGAGGAAGGTCCCCGGTGAGCTGAACCAAGGCGTGCAGTTCGGTGCTCGTCGGCGCGGTTTCCATTCGGCATCCCCGTGTGCGTGATGGTTGGCCCTCCGTATCGTTTTCTTATTCGGCACGGCGTTGAACCCTCTTGAGAGGAAAAAATGCCACATGGGACAACTGTGGCGTCCGCGGGCACCGGCGCTCGAGGCGGGCGATCAGCCGGGCACGGGGCGGACAACCTTGTAGGTCAAAACGACCAGATCCCGGCCCAATCTGCGGACGTCTTTGAGCTCCAGGTCCATGGAAATTTCCGAAGAAAAGAGCGAGATGCCGGTTCCGAAAATTTTGGGCGAGATGGTCACGACGAGGCGATCAATGAGGCCTTCGGCGGCGAAAAGCGAATTGACCAAGGCCCCGCCGGCCACAATGGCTTCGGTGTAGCCGAGGGATTCCAGCCAGGCGAGAATGCGCCGGGGCGGATCCGACGTAAAGAGCAGGTTTGTCCACGGGGAGGTTCGGGAGGCGTCCCGAGTCATGACCACATTGAGACGCCCGGGAAGGGGTTTCCCAAGTGTGTCAAAGGTTCGAGATCCCATGATGACCACGCCGGCTCTTCGCGTGCGCTCGGAAAAAAACCTCTTGTCTTCCGGCGGGGTCCAGTCGGGGAAATGGTCTGCGTGCTGCGCGATCTTCCCGTCCAGAGTCATGGCCATGAGCACGGTCACGTCCATGAAGCCGCCCTCCGCTCAATGGGATTGAAACAGTGTCGTGTATTGGCCGTAGCCTTCCTTTTCGAGATCTTCGGCGGGGATGAATCGCAGCGCCGCCGAATTGATGCAGTAGCGCCGTCCGGTGGGAGGCGGGCCGTCATCAAATACATGGCCCAGGTGCGAATCCCCGTGGCGGCTTCGAACTTCCGTCCGGACCGTGAAAAGAGACCGATCGGGCCGTTCCACGATGTTGTCCGGCTCCAGAGGGCGGGTGAAACTGGGCCAGCCGGTTCCGGAATCAAACTTATCGAGAGAGCTGAACAAGGGTTCTCCGGACACCACGTCCACGTAGATGCCCGGGCGTTTGTTGTCCCAATACTCGTTTTGGAACGGGGGTTCCGTTCCGTTTTGGCGGGTGACCTTGTATTGCATGGGGGTGAGGATTTCTCGAAGCTTCTCGTCGCTGGGGCGGGCGGTATAGCGTCGCGAAGGGTCGGGAGCCTTTGCGCCGGAGTCTTCTTTCCAGACGTTTTTCAGGAAGGCGTCGCGTCCGGAAGCCGCTCGGTAGAATTGGTATCGAACCGGTGATTTTTGGTAATAGTCTTGATGGTAATCTTCGGCCTTGTAGAATTTTCCCAGCGGAAGGATTTCCGTCACAATGGGCTTGGAAAACCGCCCCGATTCCTGAAGCTTTTGCCGGGACACCTCGGCCAGGCGCTTTTGGCCTTCGTCATGATAAAAGATGGCCGTGCGGTATTGGGGGCCTCGATCCACAAACTGCCCGCCCGGGTCCGTGGGGTCGATGTGCCGCCAGAAAACGTCCAGAAGCTGTTCATAGCTCACCTTGGCAGGGTCGTAGACGACCTGAACCGCTTCCACATGGCCGGTGCGTCCCAAGGAAACGTCCTCGTACGTGGGGTTTTCCACGTGTCCTCCGGTGTAGCCCGAAATGACTTCCAGTACCCCGTCGACCTTTTCGAGATCCGATTCCAAGCACCAAAAACATCCGCCGGCGAACGTCGCCGTCTCCCTTCGATTCGTTCCATCCTTCATGGCATTCGCTCCGTACCCCGAAAGGGCCAATAGCAAAAAAACACTGACCATCCCCATTCCGAAACGCCGAAAAGCGTGTCGTGCCTTCACAAAAGCGCGTGTTGCATCCGTCATGGCGACCTCCGTCGATCGCGGGCGCTTCGCCGCGGGCCTTTTTATCCACCGGATTTCATTAATCACGACGACCGATTCCTGCACGACCTGGACCGAGACAGGGAATTCCACCCAAAATTCCGACGACCGCGTAGGTTGGGGTGAGCGAAGCGAACCCCCACACACACCGCCGCCACACAAACAACACCCCCACCCGGAGCGACGCGCCCCGCAAAAAAAAGAGGGCGCCCGAAGGCGCCCCCTTTTTGCCGGGAAACCCGCTGGTTCAGCTTTTCTTGCTGGTTTGCGCCGTGAAGATGGACATGAGCTGCTTGACCTTGGCACTTTTGCATTCCGGGCACTGGACCGGGTTTTTTCCGTGTTCCGAAATGCTCTGAATGATGGTGAATTCCTTCTGGCAGGACAGGCATTGGTATTCGTACGTCGGCATGGCGTCCTCCTTTTGGATTGACAAGGAATCGTGTCACGCCTCTTGAGGAAAAGCGCTTTGGGCGCGTTTCCCTTTATACGTATCATGGCGGGTCGGAGCCGCCAAGATTTTCATCCGTGCCCCCTGTGCACTGCACCGAAGCCACGGCGAAAGGCTCGATTTTCGGGGTGTCGTGCCAGCCCGGCCGGCCCTTGTCTGCCCTGCCACCACATTCTGAATCCGGACTGCAGCCTGAGCCGGCGCTTTGTCCTTCGAATCCGCCCGAGCCGCCGCATGGCTCAACAACAGCCCGAATCCAGGCTGCAGCAGCCGTCCCCGGAACGCCCGATCATGGTGTTGAGCACCGCCTGAGCGCAGCCGACCCCGGATTGGACGGAAATGGCGTTTGATGGGCAGTTTCGAGCACACGCGCCGCATTCCATGCAGGCGTCTCGATCGGCAAGGCGCGTTTTGCCGTTTTCCCGAACAAAGACACCGTGCGGGCACACGACGGTGCAGAAGCCGCACCCCACGCATTTTTCGGCATCCAAGTGAAGCGTCACCACATCCTTCAAGTACACCAAACGGCCGATCATGAAAGGCTCCTCCATGGGGCCACGCGAGGGAACCGCGTCCCCATCATGCCGAAACCCATCGCGCCCACAGCCACAACCCGACGAAGCCGGCAAGGAGGGCGATTTCCAAGGGGACCGCCCAACGCATTTCCCGACGAACGCCGGAAAGGGAGGTGTACGTCGAGGCTCCCGTAAAGTTCATGGCAAGAAAGGCGGAAACGGACAGCAGGCCCGAAATCCAAGAACCGGCTTCCACGGGACGAAGAACCTGCGGGTCTAAAAAAGGCCACAGGGCCATGGCGAAAATCCCGCCGGCGAAAAGCCCTTTCGTCGTGAAAGCCCGACCGGGAAGCCATGGAAGCAAAACAGGGGTGAGAACGGCTCCGGCGGCGATGCCCCCTAGAAGGGCGGTGAGGGGACTCAAAGCCGCTTGCCATGCCGCGGCCCAGAAAGGGCCTTTTGTGAGCATCCCGCCGACGACGAAAAAAGCCGCCGCGACAAGCGCCGCCCATTTGAGGCTGTGCACCAGTTCCACGGGGATGAGCGCGACCCGTTCCCTTAAGGGAAAGCGTTTGCGCCGCATGGCCTCCGATGCCTTGTATCCTGCATCCAGATAGGCGGGAAGGTCTCGGGCGTCCACGGGGCCGAAAAGGGCCCGGAACCCCGTTCGGACCTTGACATGCCGGGCCGCCACGCCGGGGGCCGAAAGCTGGGGCAAGACCACCGTGCCGTGAGAAACGATTTCTTTTAGGCGGCATGCCTGGATGCGAAAAACCACTTCATCGGTGCCGAAGCTCCCCTTGCCCGCCGCGCACCACACGTTGATCCCCTTGGTGTCCACAACCAGGATCCACGCGTCTCGCCCGGGCAGGGATGCTCGCAGGGCATCGAAACTCAATTTGTAATTGGCCGTGACCAGCACGGGATCGTTCGAGCCGGGATTTCCCAAAGCGTACAAACCGGGATCCACCCTGTAGCGCATCCGCCCGTATCCCCAGCGGACTTTGAAGGCGCCCCAATGGTCCCGGGCCGTCAGAACGGAAGAGACGCGCGGCACAGGACCGACGGGTGTTTCCATGCCGCCGACAACGAAGGGCTGGTCCATTCGAGGGGGACTCACCTGAGCCCGCCTTTTGGGCGGTCAGCACGACGGTTTCGGCGTCAACGAATGGCCGCAGCACGGTTCCGCGGTTTCGGGAAGAAGATGAATCGATCGCGTCTTCATTCACGGCATCCTTCCGCGCGATGGGGAACATTTTTCACCCGGCTGTGAATAAATCCCAGCGAAGGGTTTTTGTCAATCGTCGGCCGATGCCGTAACGTTCCCGCGGCTGGATAGAACCTCTCACGGATGGTTTTCCCCTTCGCAGGCCCTCTTTTCGGTGCCGTCCGGGTTGGGGGCGATGCCGAGGAAAGCCAGCGCAGCGCCGGTGGCCAAAAGGCCCAGGGCCGTGTGGCCGTGCAGGCTATGGGTGTGTTCCCAGAGCCACGGGCCCGTCAAGGCTCCGGCGACGCGCCCGGCCACCATGAGGCTGTAGTTGGCCGAAAGCCAGCGGCCTCGCGCGTTCGGGTTGAGTTCCGAAACGTAAGGGAAAGAGCTGACCACGGTAAATTCAAAAAAATAAGCGATCATGGCGAACACGGCGATGGAGGCGCCGAGCGAAGTCGGCGCAGCCAAGAGGCACGCATAGCCCGCAGCCGCGCCCAGAAGCCCGGCGGCAAGAGCGCGCTTTTTGCCCAAGCGATCCACGATCAAAGCGACGCTGAGCTCCGCCCCCAATTCCATGAAACCGATCACCGTGGAAAGGAGGCCCAAAGAACCGATACCGACGTCAAAGCGTGCTTCCATCCACGCGCCGTAGACGAGCATCAGGCTTTCGTTGGCAAAGAGGGCAAAGAAGGTGACGCCCAGGGCCGGCCAGAGCCTTCGATGGGGCGCGGCGTTTGCGTCGGTTCGAGCCGCTTGGCCGATGGGCGGCACCGGATTCGGCGTCTTGGTTTCCGGCATTTTCCGGCTGGGCTCCGGCCGCCTTCGACAGGGATCGAAAGCCGTCCCGGAATCTAGCGGTGCCGCAGGAAGGCGCGTCGTTGCCAGGAAAAGCACAATCCCGATCAGGCCCAAGGCCCCATAAGGCACATGCCAGCCGTATCGGGCGATCAGGAACCCTCCCACCGGCATGCCGACGAACCATCCCATGGACCAGGACGATTCCAGCAGTCCCAGAGCCCGGGCACGACCGGCGTAGGGCACATGGGCGCTCACGTAAGATTGGACCGCCGGATTATAGACGGCGTGAGCCAAGCCCATGAGGATAAAGCCCGCGAGGACCCACGGGTAAGTTCGGTAAAGGCCGATGGATAAACCGCCGAGCGAAAAAAAAGCCAGGCCCACGAGAAGCCCGACCTTTTCGCCCTTTTTTTCGGAAAGGAAACCGAAGGCGATGCCGGAAAGACCGACGAAGGATCGTGCGGCCACAAGAAAACCGGCCTGTTCCATGCCGATTCCCAGACCCCGGGCGATGGTGGGCAGAAAAGGGTAGGCCAGGCGCACTCCAGCATTGAGCCACAGACGGCTGAAAATAAGAACCCACCATCGGCTCGGCGGCATTCCCAAAAACACGTGAAGAGCCTCCCTGCAGGTTTCCAGCGATTGGCCTGAAGCGGCGGTTTCCGGCGCCTCACCCCAGGCTGACGAAACCCGGCACTTTAGCAGAAGGCTCTCCGTTTCAGGGAAAAAAATGACGTTTCCGGCCTTTTTTTACCAAACGGCGATGCCGAAATATCCGGCGATGAACTTGATGGAAACGTAAAGAAAATAGAGACCGAAGATCAATTTGAGGGTCGTGGGCTTAAAGCGCTTGATGATCGCCGCGCCGAGTTGGGCTCCGACAATGGTCCCCCCGGCCAGCAGGAGACCCGAGCTCACGGCCACGTAACCCTGAACCAGTTTGATCCCTCCGCCCACAACGGCCAGTGGGATCATCGTAGCCAAAGACGTTCCCATCGTGACGTACACGGGGGCTCCAAAGAGATAGATCAACCCCGGAACAAGCACATATCCCCCGCCAAGCCCGACGATCCCGGTAAGGACCCCGACGAAGAGCCCCATGAGTGCCCACCCCCATGCCGGTCCCGGAACCGTGGAGCCTTCCTGTTGGGGTTTCTTGGCGTGCAAAGCTCCTTCCCAGATCATGCGCACGGCCGGCCACAGAAAAGCTAAGCCTAAAATAAGATTCAAAAGATTCGCGTGGCTGCTCAACAGTGTGAAGAGGTACGAGCCGGCAACGACGCCGACAATGCCGGTTCCCCCAAGCCAAGCGGTGGCCCGGACGTCGAGATTCTTTCGAGCGAGGTGGCCGATGCCCCCCGATATGGCCGTAAAAATGACGGCAAAGAGTGTTGTCCCAATGGCTGTCGGGGCCGGATAGCCCATCCAGAAGTGGATCACGGGCAACATCACGCTGCAGCCGCCTGTGCCGATGAGCCCGCCTAGGACGCCAGCGACGAAGCCGACGCAGACCAAGGCGATGCCTCGCGGGATGGTGATGATTGGAACGCCGACGTCTTGGGGAATTGTCGATGTCAGGGACCAGATCGCCAGTAAGGTCACCGCGAGAAGAAGAAGCGCACTCGGCAAATAATTTGTGGAGAGTCTATGCGTCCAGGTGTTCATGGATTTGCTCCTTTCCCTACCCGTAATCGCCGACCCGAGCCAAAAGCCGGGATATCCCTTGGAATATCCCGGCAGCCGAGGGCACGGGTGCCGCTCACCAGTGGCCTTCCGCGTTGGGGGCCGTCGACGGGGTGAATTCCCCTTTTTTGAAACGAGCGACGGCTTCCTTCACGGTTCCCGAAACCCCTACGTAAACGGGAACGCCTGCGGCTTGAAGCACCTGAAAAGCTTTGGGCCCACAGTGCCCGGTGAGGACGGCCGCGGGTTTGAGGCGGGCGATCAACGAGGCTGCCTGAACCCCGGCGCCCTGGGCGGCCTGAAGATTTTGAGTGTTGGCGACGACCTCAAAGGCCAGGGTTTCCGTGTCCACCAGAAGAAAAGACGCAGCCCGGCCGAACCTTGAATCCACCTGGGAATCCAAATCCTGTCCCGTGCAGCTCACGGCGACTTTCATGAATGCTCTCCCTTCAAACGTTTTTTTCATCCACTCCACTCGGTCAATGATCGCAGACGTTGGCGCCGCACACGAGAGTGCCTTCAAGATAGCGCCGCACTAGGTTCTGTGGATCGTCGGGGGGAGCGCCCGTCAGCACCCGGATCCCCCTTTCTTCGAAAAGGCCGATGGCCCGCTGGCCCATTCCTCCGGCGATGACCATCCCCACACCGTGATCGGCCAGCCAACGCGGCAGAAGGCCGGGTTCATGAGGGGGCGGTGTGACTTCGGTGCGGTTTTGGATTTGCGAGTCGCGGACGTCGATCAGGACAAACTTTTCACAGTGCCCGAAATGATTGCACAGTCTTCCGTCGGCAGTGGGAACGGCGATGCGAAAAATATTAGGTTCCATGGCGGTTTTTTCCTCACTTTTTTCCGTCCGGGTTTTCTGGTCTGGAACAGCCCTTGGGGGCGAACACCGTTCGATGACCTGATCCGTCAAAGCGTTCAAAGCGTGGGCATAGGACCCGTTTTCCGACCGGGCCAGATCCAAGGTCGTTCCGGCGTCCCCTGCGTCCACAACGCGCAGATCGAAGGGCAGACTTCCCAGGAAATGGACGTGCATCCGCTCGGCGGTTTTCAGGCCCCCTCCGGCCCCGAAAAGGGGAACCTCCTTCCCGCAATGGGGGCACACCAGCACGCTCATGTTTTCCACAAGGCCCAGGATCGGCACATGGGCCTGGCGGCAGAAGTTGATGGATTTGCGAACGTCCTGCAGGGCGATTTCCTGAGGCGTCGTGACGATCACGGCGTGAACGTCGGGAATGGTCTGAGCGATGCTCAAAGGCTCATCGCCTGTTCCCGGAGGGCAGTCCACGATCAGGTAGTCCAGAGCGCCCCAATGCACCTGACCGATAAACTGCTTGATGACCCCGTGTTTGACGGGCCCTCTCCAAATCACGGCGGCGTCGGGGTCGTCCAGCAAAAGCTGGATGGACACCACCTGCAGGTTTTCCGTCAGGGCATGGGGAACCAATCGCTTTTGGGCGTCCACATGAAAGGTGCCCTGAACCCCGAGGATCTTGGGAATGCTCGGCCCGTGAAGGTCGACGTCCAAGAGCCCCACCTTGAAGCCTTTGTGCGCCAGTGCGACGGCCAGGCCCGCCGCCACACTGCTCTTGCCCACACCGCCTTTCCCGCTCATGACCAAAAGCTTGTGGCCGATGCGGCGCAGCTGCTCGTGCACCAAACGGTCCTCGTCCTTTTCGGCATGCGCCGTCCCGCCCGAGCAAGCCGAATCTCCGTGCTGACATGAATGCGTCATAATGTTTTGATCCTCCTTTGCCTGAATGGGAAAAACCCGTGCATTCCGCTGCAGGGTCCGAAAGAACGGACCCGATCAAGCGATGATCAAGGACCGTGCCAGGCTGGGCGTTTCCTGGGCGGACCGGCGCCGAAGGCTTGAGGCGGATAGGAAAATGGGAGGAACGTGGGGCCGCGCTGGACCCGGGCGGATGCCGAGAAGGGAACAAAATGCATCCCCGCCGTTTTCGACGGGGGCGAGTTTGGGGCGATGGGGCGGAGAGAGTGGGGGGGTGGAGGACGGGACGGGGATAGGGGAAGGGTGTTGGGGTTCGCGGCGTTCACCCCACCCTACGGGTCACCGAAACCGGATGATGGGGCAGGGTTGGGGGGATGTGGCCTGGAGGAAGGTTTGCGGCCCTGGAGTGGAATGAGGGCATCCAAGCGGTGTCTGAGAATCTTTCGACGGAGCGTGTTCTTGTCGATGCCCAGTTCCCGGGCCGTCGCCATGCGTTTCCACTGATTGCGCTCCAAGGCTTCCCAAATGGCGCGCTTTTCAATATCGTCCAGGCTCCACCCGCGGGGCGGCTCAAACCCCGCCCGCACTTTCTGAAGATGTTCCGGCAAATGTTCGGGGCGAATCCAACCTTCGCGGCACAAAATGAAGGCGTGTTCGACGGCGTTTTCCAGTTCCCGGATATTGCCGGGCCAATCATGGGTCATGAAAATCTGCAGAGCTTCATGGCTCAAGCCGAAAATTTTTTTGTTCTGCAATCGGTTGAACCGATCCACGAAGTGGTTGACCAACAGAGGGATGTCTTCGCGGCGCTGGGACAAGGGCGGCAACCACAGCTTCACCACATTGATGCGGTAAAAAAGATCTTTCCGAAACAGCCCCTCTTCCACCAGCTGCTCCAGATCCTTGTTGGAGGCGGCGATGATGCGCACATCCGCCTTGCAGCTCTTGGAAGACCCCAAGGGTTCGTAGACGCGCTCTTCGAGGACCCGAAGGAGCCGCACCTGCAGGGCAGGAGAGACGTCCCCGATTTCATCCAGAAAAAGCGTCCCGCCTTCGGCCAGGGCGAAACGGCCGCTGCGGTTTCGCTTGGCGTCGGTGAAAGCGCCCGCCACGTGCCCGAACAGTTCCGATTCCAAAAGGGTATCGGGTAAGGCCCCGCAGTTGACGGCCACAAAGGGCCCCTTGGCCCTGCGGCTGAGAGAATGAATGGTTCGCGCCAGGACTTCCTTGCCGGTGCCGCTTTCTCCCTGGATCAGCACCGTGCTTTCGCTCTGGGCGATCTGCGGCAGGATGGTGAAAAGGCGCTGCATGGCGGGCGCCTTGGAAAGGATGTCTCCGAACCGGTACTTCTTGTGGATTTCCCGGCGCAGCGTTTCCACGTCCGTGAGGTCCCGAAAGGTTTCCACGCCGCCCACGGTGCGCCCGGCATCGTCTTTGAGAAGGGCCGTGCTGATGCTGATGGGGACTTCGCGGTTTTCCGCGTTGAGGATCGCCACGGCCTGTTCCACCACGGCTTTGCCCGTTTCCATGGTGTGGCGCAGAGCGCAGGCCGTCTCACAGATGTTGGCCCGAAAGACTTCGCAACAGGGCCGGCCCAAAGCGTCTTGTGCGGGAACCCCCGTGATTCTTTCCGCCGCCTTGTTGAAAAAGGTGATGCGAAAATCCGCATCCACCGTAAAGACTCCGTCGGCGATGCTGTCCAGAATGGTTCGAGCCCATTCCAAAGGCGGCGGTGATCCGGGGTCCGGCGGCGACACCGTGGGAGAGCTTGTCTCATGTTGAACGTCCGGCATCAATCCAGCCTCACCCCCCCCCATGCCGCCCCACCCGCCTCGCCCGATGGATCCTCAATCCCTCTTGACCACGATGACGGGTTTCTTGGCATGGCGGATCACATGGTCCGAAACCGACCCCAAGAGCACGGAACTCAAATTGCTCCGGCCGTGGGAGCCCAAGATGATCGCCGATACGTTTTCCTCGTCGGCAACTTCCAGAATTTTAACGTGTGGAACACCCTGTTCCACCCGGGTCGTCACGTCGAAGCCCGCAGCCTTGAGCTCCTCTTCGATAGGGCGCATGTCCTCCCACGCCTCCTGCCGAAGCGACTCGAGGACCTCTTTCAGGAAGTTGGCCACATCTTTTCCCGAAAGCGCCACCCCCTTGGCGATGCAGGCCATGGTCTTTTCGTTGAGCACCCGAAGGACAACGACGTGTTTCGCTCCGGCCCCTCTCATAGCCTTGAGATATTGAAGCGCCTTCCGAGAGACTTCAGAAAAATCCGTTGGATAGAGAATTTTTTCGAACATGGGATGCCCTCCTTAAGCCTGCGGCTTTTCCCGTGCCTCCGAGCTTTCTCTGGAAGGCTTTGACGCGCCGTCCGCGCTTGCTGCCATGAGAGCGCGGAGCCCCTCCCAGACCTCTTGAATGGATCGCACCACCGGCGTTTCACCGTAGTCCACGAGGCTTCGGCCGTCAACCTGAGACCGGGTCACCACGGGGTCGAAGGGAATGAAGCCGAGAAATACCGCTCCTCGCGTGAGCGCCTCTTCCGCGATCCGTTGCGCCTCGTCCGGATGCAGGTCGCATTTGTTCACGCACACGGCGGCGGGAACTCGGAAGTGCTCCGCCAGAGCGAGGACGCGTTCCATGTCGTGGCGCCCGGAAACCGTGGGTTCAGCCACCGCGAGGACCGTGTCGGCGTTTCCGATGGAGGCGATCACCGGACATCCCACACCCGGCGGACCGTCGGTCAGGAGCAGATCGATGCGGCGGCTTTCCGCAAGGCGGCGCGCTTCCCGGCGGACGAGGGCCACCAGTTTGCCCGAATTTTCTTCCGCGATCCCCAACCGGGCGTGGACCATGGGCCCGTAGGGCGTTTCGGATATATGCCAGACGCCGCAAGTCTTTTCGAAAAAGTCCACGGCCCGGTCGGGGCACACATGGGCGCACACGCCGCAGCCTTCGCACAGAAGCGGCTCCACGCGAAAGGCCTCGTCGATGGCGCCGAACCGGCACCATTGCCGGCATAGGCCGCAGCGGGTGCAGCGTTCCAGGTCGATTTCGGCTTCGTGACCGGATACAAAATCGTGGGTTTCCATGATCCGAGGCCGGGTCACAAGGTGCAGGTCCGCCGCATCCACATCCGCATCACACAAGACGACTTTTCCGGCCAAAGCGGCAAAGGCCGCCACAAGGCTCGTCTTTCCCGTGCCGCCTTTGCCGCTGATGACGACCAATTCCTTCATGCCGAAACCTCACGCGCCTCAAGTGTTGAAGCCCGCCCTTCGGGCGAAGCGCCGGAGGACCCCCGCTCCAGTTCTCGAACCACAGCGTCGTAGAGCCCCCGCATCATGGCTTTCCATTCAGGAAAGACGTCCACCAGAAGATGCCCTTGGGCGTACTGTTCCGCCACTTTTCGATCGAAGGGGATTTCCAGAAGGATGGGCAGGTTTTCCCGACGGGCGAAAGCGTGAATGCGGTCGTCTCCGATGTCGCACCGGTTGACGACAAGTCCGCAGGGAATGCCCATCTTCCTCACCGCGGCGACGGCCAGGGCGAGATCGTTCAGCCCGAACGGCGTCGGTTCGGTCACCAAGAGCACATAGTCGGCCCCCCACAGACTCGCCACCACGGGACACGACGTGCCAGGCGGCGCATCCACGAGCACCACCGCACAATCCGGGATGTCGGCCGCCGCCCGGCGCACGGCGCGAATGAGGGGCGGGGCCATGGCTTCCCCGATGCGCAGCGTGCCGTCCACAAAACGGATCGGGCCGCGACGCCCGGTGCGCCGCTCTCCGATCCGCCGAGACCCCCACGAGACCGCCTCGGCGGGACAGACCAACGCGCAGCCGCCGCAACTGTGGCACAATTCCTGGAACGTCAGAACCGTTTCGGGAAGCACCGCGATGGCTTTGAACTGGCACAGATCCTGACATGCCCCGCAAAACGTGCATTTTTCCCCATCGATGACCGGCACATCCACCGTGACCGGGATCGTGGCGTCCCAGTGCGGCTTGAGAAACAGATGGGCGTTGGGTTCTTCCACGTCGCAGTCGGCCAAAACCACCGGGCGCTCCAGAGCCGCCGCCAGGTTGCAGGCCACGGTGGTTTTTCCCGTGCCGCCCTTGCCGCTGGCGATGGCGAGGATCATGGTGCATCCCCCCGCACCATGGCCTTGCCGCACTTGGGACAGGTCATCTCCACACACGGCACGCCTTGTCGATGGGGCACCTTTTCGCCGCACGCGGGACAGACGCAAAAAGCGGGAACTCCCTGAGCGCCGCAACCCATACCGGCCCCCTGTCCCGCTCCTGCTCGGCATCGACCGCGACCCCCTTGGCCTTGACCCCGGCCTTGCCCTTGTCCTCCACCCCCACCCGAACCTCCAAAGCCTTTGCCTTTTCCCGGCGCCATGATCTTTTCTCCTTCCTTGTCCAAAAAGGACCGACACGACCGGTACCGCCTCGGCCCGCCACATCCCGGCAGCCAAAAGTCGGGCTGATCCAGCCGCCCGCTGCGGTAAGCCCGAAGCACATCGCCCAGATTTCCCGCCACCCCGTGCAGCACGCGCAGGCCCAGTCCCTCCGCGTAAAGAAGCAATTCCCGGCTGATGGCTCCGCAGATCAGGGTGAGGGCCTTTTCCGCCTTGAGCCGCTCCAGCCGTTCATACGGGCTTGATCCGCCCACATCCAAAACGGTGCCGGCGGAATCCCCCTCGCCGAAAGGGTCGATGAGAAGAATCTGCGTGCACCAGTCTAAAACCGGCGCCACACGTCCCTTGGAAACGGCGACAGCCACCATGGGTTCACTCCTTGTGCGGGTCGAAGACCCAAAGGGGCAAGTTCCATGCCGAATGCGCATGACGGTCCATGGGGCGTGGGCCTACCGGAGCGCAGCCGTGGCAAAACCGTGGAAACGGACCACCGGACGGCCAAAAAGGGCTGGGGAAGGTTGCGCGGAGGGGAAAAAAGAGGGTGCACATCGTTTCCCAAAAAGAGCGCCTCGGGAACGATGTGCACCGTCAAAGAAACGGGTCGGTCACTTTTGGGATTTGTAGCTTTCTTGAAAAACCTGCGGGTTCACGTTCCCCGACCCAGGGCCGCCGCATTCCGGTATGTAGCAGGTCACATCGAGGAATTCGCATTTTTCCTTGCAGGAAGGGCAGGTCTCCGGGGGGCTTAAGGCGTCGAGGGTATGGCCGCACTTGTTGCATTTCCACATGGTCATGGCGTCTCCTCCTTCGCAAAACGATCCAAACGATGGCACACCGTCTAGAGCCGACCGCGCATCGGCCCGGCTCGATCCTTTGTTTCCACCCATAACACACTTTGGAAGGAAAGACACCGTGATCGACCTGATCCGTGGTGCCGGCGGGACCGCCCTTTTCCCGTCATTCCTCGACGGTGCTGTCGTCTTTGCCGCTGTGCCCCTCATCCTTGACGCCCATGAGAAAACCGCGCACGTGTTCGGGCAAAGCGCCCCCTTTCTTTTCCAGGCTCGGGCGGACGTGCTCCCGGGTCAGGCTTTCCACGTCCCTGAACCGCAGATGCAACACGCGCAGCCAGTCCTCGTTGAACGGCCTCCACAGGGCCTCTTTGGACGCCCCGCCGATGGCCTCGGCGCACAGATGCGAGACATGGAGCATGGCCACGAGGGGACGCAGCTCAACGGAGAGGTGTTCCGGAGGGCTGAAAACGGGATAGTCTTGAAATTCCACGGCGCGGCAGACATTTTCGGGGATGTTCCATTCCTCCAGCAGGAGGGCCCCCAGTTTGGCCGGGTCCAGAATGTCGATGAGGACGGAAAGCTTGGGGTTCTGCTTTTTCATGAGCAGCAGGACGCTCTTGCCGATATCGTGCAACAGGGCGATGGTGCTCATCATGGACGCCTGCTGTCGGTTGAAAAGCTGCGCGATTTCGTAGGCCACATGAGAAATGACCACCGAATGGTTGTGCAGGGCGCGAAACGGCGGCGTGTTGGGCATGGTGCGGCGGAGTCCGTCGGCGATGACCAGCTGGTAGACCTGGTTGAACCCCAGAAGGATGACGGCGTGCTGAAAGTCGGAAATTTTCTTTTGCCAGTTGTAGTAGGCGGAGTTCACCCGTTTGAGCACGGCGCTCACCAGGGAGGGGTCGTTCTTGGCCAGGGCGGCCACCTCTTTCGCCGACACGTTGGCGTCCAGAAGCATTTGGGCCAGGCGGCTGGCGTACATGGGAAGCTGCGGCACTTTTTTGAGCATCCCCACGATCATTTCCGACTGCGTGTAGTCCTGGGTGCGTTCCACGATGCTTCGGCGTGCGAACCGGGTCATGAAGTCACACTGGGCGGCAAGGCTTTCCTGGCGAGTAAAGGTCTCCGAAAGACGCCTCTGAAAGGTGTCCACGAGCTTCTTCGTGAGGAAGGCTCCCAGGGGCGGGTCCAGCGTGTCCAGAATGCTTTCGGGGAAGGAAAGCACCATGGAAGGCTGCACCGCGACGGCGGCGGTGAGGGTCCCCGAGCTGCCGGAAAAGACCGTTTCGCAAAAGGCGTCGCCGGCGCTCAAAACCGCCGCTTGCCTCGCCGTGGTGCCCGCTTTCTTGATGAGTCGAAGGCATCCTTTGAGCAGCACATGGATGGCGCGGTCGCGTTCCCCTTCGCGAAACAGCACATCCCCCGGGGCGAGGTTCTTCAGTGCCCCCGCGTTGTACAGACCGATAAAGGTCTTTTCATCCATGTCTCCAAGGCTCTTGAAACCCTCGTGGTCCATCGTCGCTTTGGGCGTTCCTCGCATGGGGCTCTCCGTCTTGTGGTTTTGGACCCATCTCTTCGCTTAGATCATTCGGCCGATCGGCTGCAAAAGATTAAGGAAAATTGACAAGGGCCTTGGATGCGGCTACTGTCCGGGGCGCTTGGTTTTCGGCGGTCAAAAAGACAAAACGCATTTCAGGGAAAGGCTGTGGGCGCATGGGAAAAAAAATCGCGGTTTTGGCGGGAGACGGCATCGGGCCCGAGGTGATGGCGGAAGCCCTCAAGGTCCTCAGGAAGGTGGAACAAGAATTCGGCGTGCCCATGGAGTTCGTCGAAGCCGATGTGGGCGGCTGTGCCATCGACAAGCACGGCCACGCCTTGCCTCCGCACACGTTGGATCTGTGTCGGAAAAGCGATGCCATTCTTTTCGGGTCCGTGGGCGGTCCCAAGTGGGAAAGCCTGCCGCCGGAACAGCAGCCGGAGCGGGCGGCGCTCTTGCCCCTGAGAAAAGTCTTCGACCTTTTCTGCAACCTTCGGCCGGCCCGGGTGTTTCCCGCCTTGGCTTCTGCAAGCCCTCTGCGGCCGGACATCGTGCGGGGCGGGTTCGATATTCTGTGCATTCGGGAACTGGCCGGCGGGATCTATTTCGGCCAACCGAAAGGCAGGGAGGGGGCGGGGCCTGAAGAGCGGGCCTTTGACACCATGATCTATCATCGCTGGGAAATTCAGCGGATCGCCCGCAAGGCCTTCGAAATCGCCCGACGGCGCCGCAAAAAGGTAACCTCCATCGACAAGGCCAACGTGCTCACCACCATGGTCTTGTGGCGGGAAGTGGTCGTGGAGACCGCCCGGGAATACCCGGACGTGACGTTAAACCACATGTACGTGGACAATGCGGCCATGCAGCTCATGCGCGATCCGCACCAATTCGACGTGCTGCTGTGCGGCAACATGTTCGGCGACATCCTTTCCGACCAGTGCGCCATGCTCACCGGCTCTTTGGGCCTTCTTCCGTCGGCCAGCTTGGGGGCGTCCGACTTCGGGCTCTACGAACCTGCCGGAGGGTCCGCACCGGACATCGCCGGCAAGGGCATCGCCAATCCCATCGCCCAAATTCTTTCCGCGGCCCTCATGATGCGCTACAGCTTCCACCGGGAAGACGCCGCCTCGGCCATGGAACGAGCCGTGGCGGAAACCATTGAAGCAGGCTTTCGCACGGCGGACATCGCCACGAGGGGGGAAACAGCCGTGAGCACCGCTCAAATGGGCGATGCCATTGCGGCTCGTATTCGTGTTTAACGGCGTCTCTCTATAAAAATGCACCTCAGAGACGCAGAGGACGCCGAGCTTTCTTTTCTTTTGTGCCGCGCCGCAGAGAGGCCGGCGCGGCACAAAAGGCACCTTTGGCAATCTTTCCGCCAACACCCGCGCGGGACACCCCTTTCCGTTTTCGGACAGCTTCCTACGCGTGGTTGCGCAGTTTCAGTTCCACGGGGTGCGGATTCAGATAAACTTGGCGTTTCAGGTACGGCTGATCGTATTTTCGCACGTAATGATTGATGAGGGTGATGGGGACGATGAGGGGATAGTGCCCGCGATAGTAGGCTTCGATGATTTCCCGAAGCTCTTCCTTTTCCGACGGGGACAGTTCCTTTTTGAAATACCCCATGAGGTGAAACAGGACGTTGGTGTTTTTCTTGACGGTGGCCTTGAGTTTCAAGGCTTCCGTCATGATGTCTTCATAGCGCCGGTAAAGGGTATCCAGGGGCAAGGTTTTCCCTTCCGCCACCAGTTTTCCCAGCTCCCGATGGTGCTTGGGACTGTGGGCCATGTACAGGAGCTTGTGGTCCGTGTGGAACTGCACAAGCCGCCCCAGGTCTTTGCCGCCGCGCACGTGGTCGTCCCATCGCTTGCGCTGAAAGATTCTTTCGATGAAATTTTCCCGAAGGACTTCATCGTGCAGCCGTCCTTCCTCTTCCACGGGAAGGTGCGGGAAAGCCTTCATGAAAAGCCCGGCAAAGATGCCCACCCCTTTCTTTTGAGGCATGCCCTTGGCGTCAAAGATTTTGACCCGTTCCATGCCGCTGCTGGGGGAATTGCTCTTGAAGATGAAGCCGCACAGGTTTTCCGCCTTGAGTTCTTCCAGGCGCTTTTCGGCCCACCGCAGCATCTGGTCGGTGACATCGCGCCGGGTGCGGGTGGTGATGAGGCGCGGGTTTTCGGGGTCGCCTTCCAGGTGCATGGATTCCCTCGGGATTCCCATGCCGCATTCCACTTCGGGACAGACCGGCACGTAGTCCACGTAGACGCCGAGAATGTCCGTAATATACCTGTCGTGTTTGTGACTGCCGTCGTAGCGGACGGGCTGGCCCAAAAGGCACGCGCTGACGCCCAACCGAATCTTTTCCATGATCCGTCCGTGCTCCTTCGCGGGTCCTAGGGTGTCGTGCTCAGGGCAAGGTCGCCTTCCTGGGCGAAGGTGCCGCCGATTTGTCCCAATCCCACCAGGACGAGGGCCAAGGTGATTTCCCTGTCCTCGGCTTCTTCCCGGTAACTGACGCGAATCCCCCAGCAGCCGTGCCGGTATTGGACCCCGTAGACCTGTTTGAAGGAGTCCTGTTTTTCGAAGGAATAGTCGTAGAGTGCGTAAAGGCTGAGACGGGGGTGCACCTGCACGGCCGCACTGCCGATGAGTTCATCCACGCTGGGGTCCTGGCGGTACCGGTACGTCACATGCGCCCAGTCGCCTCGATGGGAATTGAGCCACAAGGAAAGGTCATGAAGGGTGGTGCGGGTTTGGGAGGGGGAGTAGGTGGCGTCGTAGGACAGGGTGAGGTATCGTTCCGGGGTGATGTCCACGGCCAACTGCACGTCGGAAAACCGCTTTCCCGGTTGGGTTTCGATGGGCGGTTTTTCGATATCGCCGTCCAAAAGATACGCCTGATGGACCCCGACCCGGGCCCATTCCCGATAGGCCGTCCAGGGTTCCTTGGTTCCCGTGAAGCCCGTTTTCTTGGTGGTAAAAAAGCTGGAAAGACCGTAAATGACGGTGTTCTGGCGGCTGATACGATCCAGGGAATCAAAAAGAGGAAGATCGCTCTGATCGATATCGGGAATGTAGGTGTAGAACACATCCGGCCGAACGACGTGCTGCACGGCGAAGGTATCGGACGGCCGATAAACCCGTTCCAGGCGCGTTGAGGCGCTGAGGCGCGCTTCCGGAACCCATCGCGAATCGAAAGCCGAGCCCTCGGTGCCGTTTCCGTCCGTCTGGTAGAGCGTGGATCGCAGCCCCACGGACGGTTCCACGGTCAGATAGGGAAACCACTGCAGGGGGGAGGACAGGGACGGGGCGATGTCGGTGCGGACCCCCTTTTCCCCTTCAGGGCGCCAGAAGTGGACCACGGACGAATCCACCGCGTAGTACGCGGGCCAGGACTCCAGAAGAGAAGGCGTCATCGCCGCGCGGATGTAAGGAAGGTGCTGGAGCGTCGTTTCATCGAGGGAGCGGTCCAGCTGGTCCCAGTAGCGCACATCCATGCTGGCCGCGGCGGATTCCCAGCGCCGCAGCAGGTACAGGCTCGATTCCCGGCTCGTCACCGTCTCGTCGTTCAGAATCTCCCGCTGGCTCACCCGGCGGAAGGCGCGGTTCGTGGCGCTTTGGGAGACGGATCCGGACTGGAATTCTTTCAGGAAATGGCGATCGCTCACCATGTCCACATCCACGAACATCTCCACGCCGTGAGGCAGGGCCGCACTGTGGCGGGCGCGCAGCCAGTAGCGATCCTTTTCCTGAAAGGGGTATCCCTTGTCCGCCAGATGCTCGCGGTCCGCCTGGTCTTCCAGGACGTTCAGCATCCACACCCCTTCGCCCAGGGTTGCATGGGCGATGCGGTATTCGGCGCCGAGCATGGCGCCGCGTTTTTCCATGGCGTTGACGGAAAATGTCCAGTCCATGTCTTGGCGCCACGCCCAGTAGAAAGGCACTTCCACGTACGGGCCGTGGAGGGTGCTGGAGCCGAAGGAGGGCATGAGAAAGCCCGATTGGCGCTCCCTGTTGACGGGAAAGAGGGCGAAAGGGGTGTAAAAGACGGGGATTTTTCCCAGCCGCAACACGCCGTGCTTCGCCCAGCCCAGCCCGTCCACCGTGACGTCCATATCGGCGAAAGAGACGGACCAGTCCGGGGACGACGGGTCGCAGGTGGTGAGGGTCCCTCGAGTCACATGGTAACGGTCGGGACCTCGCTTGGTGATGCTCTTTCCGGAGACGTAGAAACCGTTTTCCGAAAAATAGACCGTGCCGCCGTCCACCCAGCCCGTTTCCGTATCCAGATGCCAGATGACCTTGTCTCCCGTGAGCCAATCCGATCCGTATTGGATGCGCACCGATCCCGCCAGTTGGGCTTCCTGCCGGTCCAGGTCCACTTGGGCCCAGTCGGCACGGATGGATTTGTCCTGAGACGTGATGCGCACGTCCCTTTCCGCTTGGTAGATGCGGTTGACGGCGTCGTAGCGCAGGGTTTGGGCTTCAATGGACCATGGCGAATCGCCTTGGGAAAAGAAGTTCTTGGCCTGAGACGGATCCCCGGCGGCGTGTCCTTCGGGGCACAGAGGGCGCCACAGGAGCGCCGCCAGCCCGAGGGTTGCGAACCAGATCAATAGAAAAAGGCGATGTCGGCGCATGGTCTTTAGGCCAGCAAGCGGTCATGCACTTGAGACGGTTCTCCGTAAAGCTCCTTCACTTCCCCGGCGAAGTAAAGGGATCCGGTGATGCACACGGCATCGTCGGACGATGCCAGGGATTTGGCTTGGGCGATGGCCTCCGCCGGATCGGGGATCACGAAGATTTTCTTGATAAGCGGGGCGGCGAGGCGCCGCAGCGTTTCCGGATCGGCGGCTCGGCCGTAGCGCGGCCGCGTGAATACGGCCGTTTCCGCCAGAGGGAGCAGGCGGCGGAAGATGCCTCGGATATCCTTGTCGGCCATGATGCCCATGACCAAGTGGAGACGGCGGTAGGGAAACATGGTCGTGAGGGCCGTGCGCAGGGATTCGGCCCCGTGAGGGTTATGGGCCCCGTCCAGGACCACCAAAGGGGATGTCTCCAGAATCTCCAGCCGGCCGGGCCATTGCACCTGCCGAAGCCCCTCCGCGACGGCCTCGGGATCCAAACGCATCGCCCCTTTGGATTCGACGATTTCGAGGGCGGCCAAAGCCATGGCGGCGTTGGTGTATTGGTGTTCTCCGAGAAGCCCCAGGGGAAGGTCGCTCCAGTTGTGGGACAGACCGTGATAATGGAACCGTTGCGGGCCGTTTCGACGCGACCGGAAATGAATGCCGTAGCGAAAGAGGGGCGCTCTTTTTTTCAGGCAGGTGGCCTTCAGGGTGCTTTGGACCACCGGCTGCCGCACGGCGGTGACAACAGGTGTGGCGTCCTTGACGATCCCCGCTTTTTCGCGGGCGATGGCCGAAAGGCTGGCCCCCAGGAACTCCTGATGGTCCATGGCCACGTTGGTGATGACGGCCACGTCCGGGTGGATGACGTTGGTGGCGTCCAGTCGCCCGCCCATGCCCGTTTCCACCACGGCCCAGTCCACCCCTTCCTGGGCGAAATAGTGGAACGCCATGGCGGTGACGGCTTCGAAAAACGTGGGCCACTCGTCCCCGGAAATCACGGCCATGACGTCTTGAAAAACCTGAAAGATCCTGTTTGCCGGCGCTTCCCGGTCGTTGATGCGGAACCGTTCCGTAAAACGCACCAGGTGAGGGGAGGTGTAGAGGCCGACACGAAGGCCGTGGCGCGTCAGAATGGATGAGAGCATGGCCGCCGTGGATCCCTTGCCGTTGGTCCCCGCGATGTGGATGGAGCGAAACCGCCGATGAGGGTTGCCCAGCCGGCTCAGAAGATTTTCCGTTCGGTTCAGTCCGAACTTGATCCCCACCTTCTGCAGGCGGCACAGAAAATCGACGGCCGAATCGTAGTCAGGTATGGTGTTCGGCATCGGTGCGAACCGCGCCTCCTTGAGCCTGTCCTTGGCCTTACGGAACCTGGCCGGAAACCCGGCGTTTGCGTTCTTCAGGGCGTTGCCGGCTCTCTTCCTAGCACAGTTCGCTCGAGGATGAAAGACGGGAAAGTTTGCCTTTTCCAGCCGCATCCCCACGCGGGATGCGGCTGGATCCCTCAGGTGGGTCTCGGCGTGTACAGGACGGCGACGGCCCGAGCCGGTTTGTCGCCGATGCATCGAAAACTGTGGCTCAAATCCGAATCGAAATAAATGCTGTCTCCCGCCCGCAGGATTTCCACGCGATCCACAGTTCGGAATTCCACCTCCCCCTCCAAAATGAACAGGAATTCCTCCCCTTCATGGCTCTGGAACACCATCCGGTCCGCACCTTGTACGGGGAATTCCACCAGGAAAGGCTCCATGTGCTTATAGCGCTTTCGAAATTCCAAGGACTCGTAAATATAGTTCGTCTCCCCTTTGCTCTGACGCGGCCGCCTTTCCAGCCGGGACCGCTCCTCGGGGCGCGTGATGGAAATTTTTTCGTCGGTTTCCTGTTCTTGGAAAAAATGGGCAAGGGTGACGTTGAGGGCCCGAGCCAGTTTCATGAGGGTGGCGATGGGCGGGACCACGTGGTCGTTTTCAATTTGCGACAAAAAGGGCTTGGACAAGCCCGTCTTTTGGGCCAGATCCTGCAAGGTGTACTTGTGCTGCTGGCGGAGTTCCCGCACTTTGTGCCCGATCTTCAATGCCTTCACAGCCAGGTGGATGTCGTCTTGACCTGCCATCGTGCCTCCTTTGTCCCTGATCCCTGTGCCATGGGGGTGCGGCCCGACGAGAGTGCGTGCCCTGGGGAGAATGGGTGGAGGTGCAGACAAAGATCGGGAAGATGGGCCCCCTGTCCGTAGGAGCGCATCTTAGCGGAAACTTGATTTGATGGGAACAAAAATTCTGGAGGGGGCCTCGCGGAGGGAGGCGTCCCCGGCGGAGAGGAAGCGTTCAGATGGGCGGCGCAATGGTGACCAGCACGCGCATGGCCGATCGGGCCCGAATGCCGTGGGGTTCGGCGATGTCGCACACGACCATGTCGCCCGCCGCCACGGGAATCGTCTTTTCGTCCCCTGCCAGGTAGTCCCCTTCGCCTTCCAGGATGAGGAGGCTCACCTGGCCTTCGATGTCGTGGGCGTGGAGCGGCAGAGCCTGGCCGGGCAAGAAGTTGAAGTTGAGAATCTTGAAATAGGGGGAATCATGGACGACGAAGCGTTTCATTCCCTTTTCCGAAAAATCGTTGGCCTCAAAGATCTTGATGTGTTTCATCGACCTGCTCCTTTCCCCGCCGCCTTGGATGTCTCGGACGTTTCGGCGGCCGTGACGGTTCGAGTTTCCACAATGTCCCCGCGGACGCCGATGACGATCTCGTCCAAGGGGATGTTGATACCGGCCTTTTCCATGGCTTTTCGCACCACGGCCAAAAGAGCCGAACAACAGGGGACTTCCATGGACAGCACGGTGACGGAACGGATGGGATTGGCGGCGAAGATGTGGGCGAACCGTTCCACGTATTCCGCCACGTTGTCGAACTTGGGACAACCGATCATGACCACGCGGCCGTTAAGGAAACGACCGTGAAAGTCGGGCACGGCCACCGCCGTGCAGTCCGCGGCGACCAGCAGGTCCGCTCCGCGCAGAAACGGGGCGTCGGGAGGAATGAGGCGGATCTGCACAGGCCAATGGGACAGGGCCGAAGGGAGCGCACCAAGCGTAGGGGTCGGCGCCGGCGCTGGATCCAGAATGCGAATCTGCCGGGACGGACACTGTGGGGCCGTCGGGCCGAGGTGCCCTTCGGCGGCAGGCGGCACCGGCTTGCTTTCCAAATGCCGCTCCACGGCTTCGGGATCGAAATCCTCCGCTTCCCGTTCGATGAGCCGCAAGGCCCCCTGCGGGCATTCGCCCAGGCAGGCTCCGAGGCCGTCGCAGTAGGTGTCCGAGACCAGGGTCGCCTTGCCGTCAATAATCTCAATGGCGCCTTCGGCGCAGGCGATAACGCACTGGCCGCAACCATCGCAGCGTTCCGGATCGATGTCGATAATTTTTCGAAGAATCTTCATCGCGTGGGCTCCTTGTCGATTCGACGGGCGCTCGCCGCCCGCCTTCGTTAGAATCTTTCTCCGTTCAACATCCGTTCGGCCATGGATCGTGCCGCTTCGCTGAACAAAGCGTTGAGGTCGGTATCGTGCAGGTCTCGAGCGCGTTCGGGGTTCTTCGTCAGGGTCTCTTCCAACTCCGCTAAGATATGGGCGTCCCGGACGCACTGTTCGTTCACGCCGCCCCGAGGGGCCGCCTCGGCCATGGCGGCGATGATGGTGCAGACTTCATCGATAAGATCCGGGCGCGCTCCCAGCCGGGAAAGAATGTCCCGGGCCGCCGCCGAAGCCGCATCAGTTGCGGCGGCGGATCCGGCCTCGTGCAGCAAGGCCGCGATCAAGACCACCGCGGGATCCGCCCCAAGGGGCATGGCCAGTTTTTCGGCAAATCGAGCGACCCGGCCCGCATGGGCGATGCGCTTGAAATCGCGCCCGAAATGTTTTTTCATTTCCACGGCGACGCGATCCTTAAGGAGGTTTTCCCTTTGGGCCAGAAGTTCCGGCGGCAGGTCCCCCAAGCACTGATCGGCGAACTTGCAGTAGGCCGCGCACCCGAAGTCCATCTGCGGGTTCACGAATTTCTGACCGCACTGGGGGCATTTTCGGCTCGTTTCGTCCTTGAAGAATTCCACCTTTCGGCCGCACTGGGGACACTGGGCTTCAAAAATGGCCCCGGGCTTCCAAAGCCGGCTGTCTTGTCCCGGACATCTCATGGGGAAGGCTCCTCTTTTGGCGGCATCAAGTCGTTTCTTTCTTCATCGTAAACTTAAGAATGTTTCGCCTCGAGCGCCTTGATTTAAGTCAAATGGGACTTTTTTTTTCTTCCCTCTCACCCCCGGCAGTGCCGTCTATCCCCTTGCCAATCCGCCACGATGCGTTAATTAAAGGAAGCTTTTGCGGAGGGTCTTTTCCTTTCTTTCAACGCCGACGAGGCCGGCCGGTGAACGTTTCAGAGCACTTTCGCCGTTTCGTGGAAGAAATCTATGATCGGTATCATCACCGGGAGATGGTTCCTCCGGATCCGCTGCAGTGCCTCTACGCCTACGAGGACCCTGCGGAAAGGGAAGTGGCGGCCCTCGTCGCCGCTTCTCTTGCGGTGGGAAGAGCCCAAAGCATCGTGCAGCAGGTGAGCGCCGTGCTTTCGCGAATGGGGCCGAAACCCGCTTCCTTCCTGAAGCAGGCGGACGCCGAGGACGTGCATCGGGTGTGCCGGGGCTTTCGGTATCGGTTTTTTTCGGAAAACGAGCTTCGGGCTTTTCTCGGCGGGGTGGCGGAAACCCTTCGGCTCTACGGTTCTTTGGAATCGGCCATGGCCCACTGCCTGAAACGCTCCAAAGGCGACGTGGTTCAGGCGCTGGATCTTTTCGCCGCCCACCTGGCCCGTACAGCCGCCGCCGATGCGGTGCCGAAAAACCGATTGGTGGCCGTGCCCTCGAGCGGCAGCGCGTGCAAGCGCTGGCACCTTTTTCTTCGCTGGATGGTGCGCTGCGACGCCGTGGACCCCGGCGGATGGTCGTGCCTTGCTCCTCGAGACCTCATCGTCCCCGTGGACACCCACATGTTCGCCATCGCCCGCACCTGTCGACTCACCTGTCGCCGGCAGGGCGACCTGAAAGCCGCTCTGGAAATCACGGAAGGGTTTCGGCGTATCCGCCCTGACGATCCCGTCCGGTACGATTTTTCATTGACGCGAATGGCCATGAAAGGAAAGGAATTCTTGGACTTATGGTGGTCGGTTTCGAAACCAGAGAAAGGAGAACAGCAATGAGGCGAACAGTCGTGATCACGGCGATGGTGCTGGCGGGTCTTTGTGCGGCCTTTTCCGCCCGGGCCGTCACACCCCACGAAATTTTCCAGGGAAGCACCCTCAATCAGATCCTCCAGAGGGGCACGCTCATCGTGGGCATGGAAGTGGAGTACTACCCGTTCGAATACGCTGACACCAACGGTAAGCCCGTGGGTTTCGACGTGGATCTGGCCAAACTCATCGCCCAGGAACTGGGGGTGCAGATTGAAATCAAGGACATCGAATGGACGGGCCTCATTCCGGCGCTTCAAAGCGGGAAGGTGGATCTGGTCATTTCCGGCATGACCCGGACTCTGGCTCGCGCCAAGACGGTGAGCTTCACCGAGCCGTATTTCACGACGGGCCTGTGCGTGCTTCTCAGCGCCAAAAAGGCAGCCGACATCCAGGCCGTGGATCAGCTGAACGCGCCGGATCGGGTCCTTGCGGTCAAGACGGGAACGACGGGAGATCTTGTGGCCACGAAGAAATTTCCCAAAGCGACCATTAACCGATTCAAGGACGAGACGGCCTGCGTGCGCGAAGTGGTCACCGGGCGGGCCGACGCCTTCTTTTACGACCAGATTTCCATCGCCAAACACCACGCTCAGAACAAGGACACCACCCGGGCCATTCTGAAACCCTTCACCTACGAGCCCTTCGCCATGGCCATTCGCAAGGGGGACGCCGATTTCCTCAACTGGCTGAACATTTTCCTGGACACCATCAAGGGCGACGGCCGTTACGACGAGCTCTACCAAAAGCACCTGGGAGAAATCATCAAACCATGATGTCCCGGCTTTTCGTGCGCAGCCTCATCGGGGCCATGGTCGTGGCGACCTTGGCCCTTTTGTTGGCAACCCTGGAGTATCCGTGGAACTGGTGGGTGCCGTGGCAGTATCGAAGCCTGTTCGTGAAAGGTTTTGTCTTCACGCTGCTCATTTCCCTGGGAGCCATCGCTTTGGGGTTTCTCATCGGAGTGGCGGGGGGGCTCGCGCGGGTTTCCAAAAACGACATCGTCCGCGTTTTGGCTTCGTATTACGTGGAGCTCTTCCGCGGCACCCCATTGCTGGTGCAAATCTATATTTTCTATTTCTGCCTCGCGGCGGCGGTCCGCTACGACAACCCTGTGGTCATCGGCATGATTACGCTGGCTTTCTTTTCCGGCGCCTACATCACCGAAATGGTGCGCGCCGGGATTGAATCGGTGGACCCCGGCCAGATTGAAGCGGCCAAGTCCACGGGGCTCAACGAGCGTCAGACCATGCGGTATGTGGTTTTTCCCCAGGCTTTTCGGCGCATCATTCCGCCCGTGACGGGACAATTCGTTTCCCTGATTAAAGATTCCTCGCTCCTTTCGGTCATTTCCGTGCGGGAACTGACTAAGGCCTCCGAGGTCATCAACGCCACGACCTACAAGACCTTTGAAGCCTACCTGCCTCTGGCGCTCTTCTACCTGGCCCTGACCTACCCGCTGTCTTACCTGACTCGAAAGCTGGAGCAACGCCTCGCCAACGGCAAGAAGTAATTTCGGGGGCTACGCTCCCGAGGTTCCGGGCCGTTTCAGAAGGGGCGGAATGTGACGGATCCGTCTTGTGTTGGCGGGCTTTGGCCTTTATGTTACAAGCCGGGATGGTTGGAAGATCGTGGCACTGAACGTGGAAAAAGAGGAGACGACGCATGTCCGAAAAGCCGGTTAAGCTGTATGCTCTGAGCACCTGCATCCATTGCCGCCACACCAAAGACTTTCTCAACGAATGCGGTGTTCGATATGAATGCGTGGACGTGGACACGCTCCAAGGGGAGGAACGTCAGGCGATGATCGAAGAGGTCAAGCGCCACAACCCCAACTGCACCTTCCCCACCATCCTTATCGGCGACAAGGTCATTGTGGGGTTTCGAAAGGACGAAATCGAGGAGGCTTTGAAGCCATGACGGCCGCCGAGCTCTATGAAAAATTGCGTCCCCTTCAGGAAGCCAAGGGGTATTTTTTCAACAAAGACCTGGACGGCATGACCCTGCCTCTTTTGGAAAGCCTGCTGGTCAACAAGGAACGATACGGCTACATGGTCTGCCCATGCCGGCTGGCTTCCGGCGATCGGGAAAAGGACAAGGACATCATCTGCCCGTGCGTCTATCGAGAACCGGACGTGGCCCAATACGGCAGCTGCTACTGCGGTTTGTACGTCTCTCGGGAATGGAACGAGGGGAGCATTCCCCACGTGGTGGTGCCGGAACGGCGCCCTGCGGAGAAAATGTTTTTTTGAAAACATCCCCGTGCCTAAAAAAACCCGCAGGAGGCCGAAAATTTTGAACATCGGGACGGTGCCCTTGCCGACCCCTTACCTCATGGCGCCCATGGCGGATTTGACCCACGCGGCCTTTCGGGATCTGGTCGCGCAATGGGGCGGCTGCGGACTCTACTATACGGAAATGCTCAACGCCCGGATCGTGGCCTCCTCCGATCCGGCGCACGACCCCTACTGTGCTTGCGGATCGAAAGACACGCCCCGTGCCGCCCAACTCGTGGGCGATGACCCCGAAGTGGTGGCCAGGGCGATGCACAAATTGCAGGACCTTGGCCGATTCGATGTCTTCGACTTCAACCTGGGCTGTGCCCGGGGCGTGCCGGCTCGACACCGATGGGGGGCGGCCCTCCTAAGCCGACCGGACCGGGTCCGAGAGATTCTCACGGAAGCGCGAAAGGTCCTTCAAAGCCCCCTTGTGGTCAAGATGCGGATCCCCGAAGGGAACGGAAACAGCCTGGAACGTTGGGCGGAACGGTTGTCGGACTGGGAGGTGGACGCCGTAGTGCTCCATGCGCGCTCCGCGCGGGATCTTTTCAAAAGACCGGCCCGTTGGGAGGCTCTTAAGAGGTTCAAAAGGATTTTCCCCAAACCCGTCATCGGAAACGGCGATGTGTTTTCGCCCCAAGCCGCCCTGCGTCTGATGGAAGAGACGGGCTGCGACGGGGTCATGATTGGACGGGCGGCCCTCATGCGCCCTTGGATCTTTGCCGATCTCGTCCATTACGAAAAAACGGGTCGCCTTCCCGATCCTCCCGATGCGGCCGCCCTCACGGCACGCTACGCCGAAGACTTGGCCGCTCGGTTCGAGGAACGGCAGGCCGTGCGGCGGTTTCGGCTGTTCGCCTTTTGGATCTGCCAGAATTATTCTTATGGGGCCCATTACTTTCACACGGCCTGTCGCTCGTCCTCCCTGCGGGCCATGGCGGAAACCCTGCACGGCTTTCTGTCCCGGGAGACCATCCCCGATTATCCGGTGCGGCCCTATCTGATGTGACCCAAAAGAGGCACGACGCGGACTTTATGAAAGAATCCGGAAGACCAACGAGCGGCGGCACGGGGGAAGGGGCCGCCTTCCGCGGGGTGAATTACTGGGCCCGCATCGTGGGTCGGGAGGAACTGCCCGTCCTGCGCTCGACGGTCATGACCATCGCCCGCCTTTTCTCCCAGACGGGCACGTCTTCTTCCGCCATGGCCGATGCGGTGGCCAGGGACCCTTTCATGACCGCCCGTCTGGTCCGAATGGCCAACAGCGCCTATTACAATCCGGGTTTGAAAAAGGTGAGCGCCGTCCATCGCGCTGTAGTGGTGGTCGGGTTCGACGCTGTGCGGCATCTGTGCGTGTCCGCCCGTTTCGTGGAAGAAACATACGGGGGAGAAAGGCTCGAGGAAATCCTGCGGCGCATCGTCTCAAGCTACAAACAGGCTCTCATGGCCCAATGGCTGGGAGAGTCGCTTCGAGACGCCGCGCCGGAAGAGCTCTACACGGCCGGATTGCTCCTGGATATGGGGTTTCTCGGGCTCCTGGGCGCGGTTTCGGCCGAAACGGTGACCGCTTTCAGGGAAAAGGCCGCACGAAGGCCGCTACGTGAATGGCCTTCGGTGGAAAGAGAACTCTTCGGGTTAGAATCGCGCCGGCTCACCGTGCGGTTGGCTGACGAATGGACGTTGGGTGAGCTCGTCAAGCGGGCCGCTCAGGATCGCGAAGACCCGGATCTGCGCATCCAGTGTGTGCGCATGGGCGCCGCCCTCATCGCGGCGTCGGCACGGGGTCGGGACTCTGAGGAAGAGGCGGAGGCACTTCAGGAGGCCTCCGATCGCCTGAAGATATCCGAATCGGCCCTCGTGCGGATGCTGGAAACCGCCGAAAAACGGGCCCATGATTTTTCCCAAGAACTCGGTCTGACTCCCGAAACGCCGCCGGAGGCCCGAGAGCGGCTCATGCGGAAGGAAGACCAATCGGCCCGGCATGGGGCTCCCGCCGAGCCGCCCCTTCCCGACCTCTTTCTCGTGGAAGACGTCCCTTTGAAAACCGCCGACACCGTGCGGCAATGGGAACTTGTGGACGACATCCTTGCCTACCTCGTGGATGAAAGGCGCGGGCACATCCAAGGCCTGCTGGAACGGGCCGTGCGGGGCCTGATGGAAGGAGCGGGGCTGGACCGTGTCATCTACCTGAGGCTTACGCCCGACGGGAAATGCCTAGAAGTCAAAAGCCTTCACGGCACTATCGACCCCCGATGGCACGGGCTCCTCATTCCCGCACGCGGCTATCCCAACGCCTTCGCCCAGGTGCTGGAAGAGTCCCCATGGCTATGGATTCACGAAAAAAGCCAGCCATCGACGAAAGCCCTCATCACGCCGGAGGTGTTGCCCTTTTTCCCATCCCGGGAGCTTTTCGTGGGTCGATTGGGGCTACCTTCCAAACCCGTCGGGGTTTTGGCCGGAGGGCGCCTTTCCGGCCACCCCCCGTTGGACGAAGAAGCCTTTCGTATCTTTCGGCGCTTGTGCACCCTCACGTCCCTGGGCGTGGCCCTGCTTCGCCCCTGAAGACCGCACCGGAGACCATCGCACGGCAAAAGCGCACAAAAAAAGCCCGGCATCCGCCGGGCTTTTAAGCTTCTTATTTTGAACTGAACGGTTAAGAAAATTTTAAAGAGAAACGGTTTGAGCCGGAAGACACAGCCCGAATTGCCGTGACGGGGCGAGATGGCCTCTGTGGGCTCTCTTATCTCTTCGTCGCTGAAGACCATCCCCCCTCATGGTTAGTGAACCGTTTCACCTTCCACTTCTTCGCCGGCGTTCCGGGACCATTCGGCATGGAGCCGATCGGCCCACACATCCCCGCCGCCGCCCAAAAAGTCGGCCACATTTTCCACACCCCAATGGGTCATCCACAGCGGCCGATGTTCCTTCCGAAGTTCCTCTATGTTCAGGGTCAGCATGGCCAACCTCCTTCGCTTTCTTTGAGAATCCTTTCTCATCCCTTCGTTGGCTTTACAGTAAGATCACCTTCGCCGCCGTCAAGGGGGGCTTCGTCGCCCCCAGCCACGAGGCCCGCGGCGAACCTTATTGACAGAGCCGCGCTGTCGGTGCCATGATACGCGCAATCGAGCGGCTTTCCCCTGTCCCCATCCACGGTGACGTCTTCCTTCTCGCGTTCCCTCTCCCGGATCTGCACCGGAAAGCGGAGGAGCGCCATCGAGCTCGTCCAGCGGGGTTCTGGCATCGCCTTCCCGAAAAGATCCCAGGTCCCCCAGACACGGGGCCGTCCATGGACCGGAGGGATTGGATGACGGCAGAGAAAATCCGCGGTTTTTTCCTCATCGATTCCAAGCTGAACGTCATTCATGTGAGCGAGGCTCTGGCGCAGGCCTTCGGACTCGCCGTCGGGATCCGGGCGCCGCGATGGAGTTTGGAAAAACTCCTCAAAAGCCTTGGCTGTCCCTTCACGGTTCGGGACATGGCCGCCCGCCTTCGTCGCCATGCAGGAAAGGCCCTGCGCTGGAACGGAAGGCCCTATCCCGAAAGCGATCCCTTGGCCGTGGTCCTGGAACCGGTTCCCCTCAAGGACAAGGTGGCCTTTGTGGGCATGGTGGAATCCGGAGATGCCGACGCGCCGGAAAGCCTCTCGGCTTCTGCAGACCACGGTGTGCTCCAGTGGGTTATGGACCGGCTGCGCGAAGGGTTTTTCGTCGTGGAGGCCCGATCCAAAATCATTGTCTATGCCAATGACGCTTTTCACCGAAAGCGTGGCTTGAGGCCTCCCATCGCCGTGGGGATGCCCTGTTACCAGGCCGTTCGAGGACTGGAAAGGCCCTGCACCGCCTATGGCCGACCATGTCCCCTGGAGACCCTGGGCCCGGAGGGGCGGGTTGCCTATTGCCCGAACGGGGACGGGCATGAAAACGGATCGGCCCGGGTGCGCCTCAGTCCCTTGCAGGACGAGGGGGAGGAAATCTACGCGGTGGGTTTGGAGTGGAGCGGCGGGGAAGGGATGCCCCTGGATCCTTCCGTTCGGGAGAGCTTGGGAGCCAGGTTGAAAGACGGCGGTTCGGAGCCCGTTCCGAGTGGCCCTGCCCCATCGTACCGAAGGTTGCGGGAGATCGTCGAGGAAGCGGCCCGAGCGGTGTCCCTGAGCGCCATGGTTCGAGTGCTGACGGAGGCGTTGCGGCGCGATCTCGGTTTGGTGGAGGTGGTTTTGGTGGTCCCGGACGCCGCGGGCAAAGGCCACCTGGTGGTCTCTGAAGCCCACGACAGCGCACGTCGGAGCCTGCAGCATCTTCGAAATGTGTTTTCCGAAGGATCCTTGGCCCGTCCGGTCTTTGAGGCTTTCCACAGGGCGGCGCAGGGCAGGGGGGAGGGGGCCGAACTGGACGAGATGCTTCGATCCTGGGCCGCACCCCTCACGATTCTCGGGGCTGGAACGGTGGGGACTGCCGAGAGGGCTTCCGGGTATTATCTCGTGCTGTCCGCCGAGGCTCGAGAGCCGGTTCACGACGTGCGCAGTTTCCTGGAAGCACTTTTCGCCCTGATCGCCGGCCCCATGAAACGCCTCATCGTGGAAGAAACCGCGGTGGAAGGCGCCTCCTTCCAGGAAGCGGACCTCGCCGGTCGCGACGGAATCATTGGTCGAAGCAAGGAAATGCGGGATGTCTACGAACTCATTGATTTGGTGGCCGCCTCCGATGCCACCGTCCTCATCACCGGCGAAAACGGGACGGGCAAGGAACTGGTGGCCCACGCCATCCACAACCGAAGCCACCGCAAGAAGGGTCCCTTCGTCGTCGCCCATTGTTCCGCCTATTCCCCCACGTTGCTGGAAAGTGAACTGTTCGGCCATGAAAAAGGGGCCTTCACGGGGGCCATTCGCCGCAAGATGGGCCGGATCGAAAGGGCGCAGGGCGGCACCCTGTTTCTCGACGAAATCGGAGACATCGCCCCGGCGACCCAGGTTTTGCTGCTGCGTTTCCTGCAGGACCACCGCTTCGAACGGGTCGGCGGCGAATCCACCCTGCAGGCCGATGTGCGGGTCTTGGCGGCCACCAATCGCAATCTCTTGGAGGAAGTGGAAAACGGCCGGTTTCGAGACGACCTGTACTACCGGCTGAACGTCATCTCCATTCATCTTCCCCCTCTTCGGGACCGCAAAGAAGACATCCCGCTCCTGTGCCATTATTTCCTCAAAAAATACAGCGCCAAGGAAGGCAAACCCGTCACGGGCTTTTCTTCCGGGGCCCTGCAGGCCCTCATGGACTACGACTGGCCCGGCAATGTGCGGCAGTTGGAAAACGCCGTAAGCCACGCGGTCATCTTGGCCCAGGAAGAGATCATTCGACGCCAACACCTGCCCCGTTTCCTCTTTCAGGCCCATGAACCGGCTCCGGCCGCTTCCCTGTCGGAAAACGAAAAACGGCTCATCCTTCAGGTCCTTCGCCAAACCCAGTGGAACAAACACGAAGCGGCCCGAAAGCTTCAGGTGAGCCGCAGCACCCTTTACAGCAAGATTCAGCGCTACGGTCTGCACCCGGAAGCCGGCGTCTAAAATGTGGATTGCCGGGTCCGAAACCGAACAAATAAACTATTCATCGTATTATCAAAAAGATGAATCCGAAAAGGCAGGCCAAAGCGTCGAATTTCGGTCGATCCGGTAGGGCTTTGGCGGCCGTCGCCAACGGGGGTCAAAGAGGGCCGGGCCCGGGGGGACTTTCTAAGGTTTGGAAAACATGGCGGGAAAGGGTGCGTGAAATGAAGCACAACATAAAGCCTTTGAGCTGGCCCGGATTTTGTATAACGACAAAGTGGTGATGGTGATCCGGCTTTGTGGCAACGGCAGGCGGATGGTTCCAGGAGCCGATCCACTCCGGGCGGAAGCCCCCATTCCTATTCCCTCTCTTCACGCGATGCGGCGCATCCATTCCTGATTCCCAGTCCGACGGCGGTTCTTTTTCCACGGCAGTCCAGAAACGGTCGCGCTGAGGCGCGAAAGAGCGCGGCGCCGCAGGCGCCGTCGACGCGCGTCGTTTTTCCGCACAAAGGCGTCATGCCCTTACGAATCGCAGGGTGTTCAAATCCACGAGGAAGGGGGTGGGAGTCGGCCAGAGAGCCGCACGAAGCGCCGGGAAGCCGGGAAAGCGGGGCACATCCCGGGTCCCGAAAGTTGCAGCGAGAGCGTGGTGAGGATGGTTCCGGAACTCAAGGAGGTTAAAAGATGGCGAAAAAAGTTCGCGAAGTGGAAATTAACAGTCGGGAGGATACCCTGACATTGATGGGGCCGGATGTTCGGCCGTGGCCGGTCACGCCGCCTCCGTCCCCGGAGGAAGTGGCCGCCGTCTATGCCCGCAGAAAGGCCGAGGAATTCGGCAAGTGGTGCGAGGACAACCTGCGCATCGACTATGCCAGAGGAAAACCCGAAGCCTTGCAAGGCGTTCGGGTTTTGTCGTGCGGTCAGTGGCGCATGGGCCATAAGTTCGCCGCGGGTCTATTGGGCGAACTGGGCGCCGAGGTGATCAATGTGGAGCCGCCTTCGGGGGATCCACTGCGGAAACTCACGCCCTTCGGCCGCGAAGAATACATGCTGGAAGACAAAAACGGCGACAAATGCGGCTTGGATTTCATCCATGAGCTGCGCAACGCCTATTCGGTCACTCTGAACCTGGAGACCGAAAAGGGCCGCGAACTTTACACCAAACTGGCGCAGCATGCGGACATTTTGATCGAAGAATATCCTCCGGGCTACATGGACAATCTTGGCATCGGCTATCGACAGCTGTCTCAGATCAACCCCAGGCTCATTTACTGCTGGGTCGGTGAGCACGGCCAGTGGGGTCCCATGAAGGACAAGGTGTCCAAGTACGGCCAGTGGATGCTGGATCCCTTCGGCCAAGCGGCGTGCTCTTTCATTCACAACACCGGTTTTCCGGAAGACCTGCTGCCTCGAGGCAAGGGCGGCGATCCCACGCGGTCCGGTGTGTGGTTTGCCGACTATGTGGCCGGCGAGCAGACGGCGGTCAATGCTCTGGCGGCCCTTTTCTGGCGGGACGAGTTCAGCGGCGAAGGTCAATTCATTGAAACCACGGCCGCCGAAGCCCTGATGGATATTTTGGACTTCGACATCACCTGGTACGGGTTCAACAAGAGCATCAAGGCCCGCACGGGCGGCTGGGACCCCAACCTGAACCAATACGCCTGGAACCCCTGCAAAGATGGTTACATGATGATCGGCGGCCAGACCGACCGCCTGTGGTACCGCATCGGCATGTGTATTGAGCGGGAACTGCCCATTTTCGGGCGTCTGATCCACGAAGACCCGCTTTTGAAAGAAATGGCCGCCCGCAACGCCCTCCAGGCGCTGACCAAGACCTACACCATGACCACCATGTGGTTGCGCAACATCAACCGCGTGGAAGCCGAAGAAAAACTCATGCAGTACGAAATCGCCGCCGGTCCGCTGCTCTACATCGACGAAGTGGCCGAGTTCCCGCACTTCAAGTATCGGCCGTGGGTGAACGTGCTGGAAGACGAACAATACGGAACCCTCCTGTATGCCGAGTCCACCAACGCCTACCAGATGCGGACCCCGGCCCGCGTGAAATGGCTCGGGCGGCCTCTGGGCAAGGACAACGCCGAAGTTTTCATGAAATACATCGGCTTGGGGCAAACCGAATTGAGGGAACTCAAGGAACAAGGAGTGGTCTAAGATGAAAGATCAGCGAGTGACGAGAATCGAAGACCTGCCAGGGCCCAAGAGTCAGGGGGAACTGGAAGAAATGAAGATGCCCTATGAGGAGTATTGCCGGAAGGTCTTCGCGCCCGGTCAGGAGAAGACCAAGCCGGAATCTCTGAAGGGTATCCGCTGGTTGAGCACCACCATGTATATTTTCACGCCCCATTCGGTGGCCAACCTGGCGGAATTGGGGGCGGAGTGCATCAAGGTGGAAATGCCGCGCATGGGTGACCCCATGCGGCACACCTCGCCCTTCAACGAATGCTATCTCTATCCGCTCCATGACAGCCGTCCCATGACGGGAACGGGCCTGGGGTTCACCAACGCCAACTCCAATGAATACTATATCTCCATGGACTATCACGTGCCGGAGATGAAAGAAGCCTTCTACCGGCTCGTGAAGCTTTCCGACGGCTTGACCGAATGTTACCGTCCCGGAACTTTCGACCGCTGGAAACAGAGCTACCGGTACCTTCAGGAGCTCAATCCGCGGTTCATCTATGTGTGGGGCGGCGGCTTCGGCTACGGGCCCAAGGTCTTCGGCGGCTCCTACGACATCCTTGGGCAAGCCCATGCCGGGTTGGCCAGCGTCACGGGCTTCCATGAAGACTTTGGGGGCCACTGCACCAAACACTCCAACTGGTGTATCGACTGGTATTCCGGCACCCAGATCACCGTGGCCATTCTTGCGGCTCTGTATTGGCGTCGCAAGACGGGTCTGGGCACCATGATCGAGTTTTCCCAGGTTCAGGCGGCCACCCGATGCCTCGGCTACGGCGTGCCGCTCTACGGTCGTTTTGGCATCGTCCGGCAACGCTGGGGCAATTGGGATACGCAGCTCTGTGTCCATGGCATTATCCTGTGCGGCAAGAGCGACTATCCCGACGAACCCAACCCGCAGCTGAAATACGAAGCCCGCTACGCCGTGGTGAGCGCCTTCAACGATCCGGACTTCAAGGAATTGTGCGCCATCATCGGCCGAAACGACCTGTGGGATCAGTACAAGACCCTGCAGGATCGCGTGCGGCCTCAAGCCCAGATCGCCATCTACAAGGCCTTGGAAGACTGGGCGGCGGACAAGACTCGATCCCAAGTGGTGAAGACCTTGACCGATGCGGGACTTCTGGCCATGCCTGTCATGAACGACAAGGAAGTCTATGAATGTGAGCACTTCCGTCAGAGGGGCACCATTCGGTGGCTGGACGATCCCGTCTTCGGGGATCTGTTGATTCAGAGCGGCTACAGCTGCGGGCTTATGAGCAAGACGCCGCGCCGCGTCAACTGGCTGTGGCGGCCCGTGGGCGCCGACAACGTGAAGATCTACCACGAGATGCTCGGGTACCCCATGAGCAAGATCGAAGAATGGTACGAAAAGAACCTCATCTAGAGGGGAGGAGCCGCCGATGTGTGACATCATTTGGTGCAAAGACTGTGATACGGTGAATTACCTGGACCCGTATTACTTCTGGAATTGGGAAGGCAAAATTAAATGTGCCGGATGTGAAAATGTCTATTACATCTACATGATCCAGGGACACATGTACAAGGGGCCGGACAAGAAGGCCGGAGAAAAGCCGGACATTTTGCCCGTCTATGCGGACAAACCCAATGACGGCTATGAACAGATCCTTCCCGGAACGCCGGGGAAGACCCGTCCTTACAACTGCTTGCCACGCCACATCTACCTGGGCAAGGCCGACATGGTGAAATTCAGCGCCCGAGGTCGCCCCGTGCGCGGGTGGCGTCCCCAGCCGCCGTCCACCGGTGTGGCCGGATCCTGCGGCTTTACATGGGACATCCAAAAACTTTCGCCTGAAGTGTGGCAGGAATACCAGGAAAAGATCAAAAAGGGCGAAGTGGGTGAGTGGTAAAAGAAAGGAGTGGTGCGACCATGGCAGAGTTGACTCCCCGGCAATTTCTCGACACCGTCTTGGTGCCCGAGAAGCAGAGCGACCATATTTGTTGGCAGTGCCAGCATCTCAAACCGGCCCTCAAGGGCTCCAAGTTTCCTCCGGCCGACATCATCGGCTGGTGCAAAAAGATTCACTGGCCGCACTATTGGTGTGTGGCGGATTTCAACGTGGTGAAGAAGTGCTATGCTTTTGAAGCAAAATAACGGGATCGCTATGCACGACACGATGTTGGAACAGGCGAGAATTTATGCGGCCCAGGAACTGGAACGGCTCAAGTCCATGGTGCTCACCTGGAAAGCCAGCTACCTGGACATGGCCGACGGCGACGGCCACGATGATTTCCTCGTGTTGGAATTCGCCCATGAAATCGAGGAATACATGGGCCCGTTCGTCCGTCGGATGTACGTGACCCGGCAGTTGAACGACGATCAGGTGAGCGCCTTTTGGGACTTCTGTTACGGGCAGGTCAAGGACCTGCGGTCGTCTCTATCGACGCAAGAGGAGGGTTAGCATGCCCGAAAAATGCCGAGTGAGCGTGTGCGGATTCGACCCCATGCTGGTCCGGGGTTATGTGAAGACGGGCTACAGGGCCCTGTGGTGGTATCTGCCGGATGCCGTCTACAACGATTTCAAGGTCAAACCCGGCGACAAGGTCATCGGACGACTCCTGGCGGTCTATAACCCCAAAGGGGAAAAGACGGCGGAGCCCAATGAGGACTTCCGGTGGGAAGCCAGCAAGGAAACGGGCTACGCCGTGTTGCTGCCGCCTGAGGTCATCACGAAGTATGAACTCACCGAGTTCCATTTCATCGAGCTGGTGATCAACAAGATCAACGAAGCCGATGTGTATCCCGGTGAGGAAAAGAAGACCAAGTGGTGGCCCAAAGAGAAGATGAAACTGAGTTACTTCCTGCCCTACGCGGCACCGTGAGAAACGGTTGGGAAGGCCGCCGACGGCGGCGTATTCCGCACGAAGCGGCCTTCCCCATGTCAACGCCGGCCGAATCGCCGACTCCGTGCTCGCCATGGGTCGGCGACCGGCGGCGCGCTTCCCTCCCGGAGGGGACCCTGCCGCTGCCCCGAAACACGGTCATGCCATCGTTGAGCAAGTGAACTCGAAACGCTGCCGGATGGAAAGGACTTTCGCATGTTTGCGACCCCCCAGGAAAACGACTACGAAAACTTTCAGTGCACCCCTTACGAATTGGAAAAACCCACGCAAGGCTGGACGCGTTTGGCGCAGATGGCCGAAAGCCCGGAAGCGCTTTTCGAAAGGACCTGGTTTTTAGAAGGCTACAATTTTTCTTCCAACATTTACATCGTCCAGGACGACGGTCTCACCGTCATCGACCCCGGAAACGACTACACGGCTTATCTCCAGTTTTTCGATCGAGGTTTCGACCCAGCCCATGTCCAACGCGTCGTCATCACCCACGGCCATTTCGATCATGCCATGGGCGTCCTGGAACTCTGCAATTACCGGGGAATCCGGGAAAAGAAGACCATGGAAATCGTCATGCACGAAGCCGGTCCCGAAGAGCTCAAGAAGAACCTGGAGCCTTTGGGGTTTCCCGTGCGCCTGGTCCAGGGCGGGGAAATCATCGACACGGGCCGGTTTGCGTTCCAGATCGTGCATACCCCTGGCCATACCTTTGACGGCATCTGCCTCTACCATAAGGACTCCAAAAGCCTGTTCAGCGGGGACGCCGTGCTTCCCTACGGCCTTTCGGCGCCGGACAAACACGGCGGCGGCCGCCTGGACCACATGCTTCAGGCGTTTCGAACCCTGCGGCGCCTGGACATCGCCCATGTCCTTCCGGGGCACGGATGGCCGGTTTTCGGTTTGGGCCCGAAGGTCGTGGAGGCCAGCTACGAGGAAATGATCAAGCACCTGCTGGGGGTGAGTCGGGAGGTTTCCTGTGAGGAAGCGGCCCGGCATCTCATCGGCAAAGGCTGCCTGGAAGAGGCCCTGTACTGCGCCGAAAAATCCATCCGCTACAATCCGTCGGATGCTTCGGCTTTGCGGTTGAAGATCTTGTGCCTGAACGACATGGGCCGGTTCCATGAGGCCCTTGAAACCCTGGAGGTGCTGCAGGCAATCCCCGAGGCGAACCAAGAAGACGGGGGGCGCTTCCAAACTCTCGCCCGCGGCTATGCCCTGATGGGCCTGGGACGCTACGACGAAGCCGTCGCGGCCTTCGACGAGGTGCTTCACCGCCACGGGGACGTGAAGGAAGCCCAGATCTACAAGGGGATGGCTTTGTATCTTTCGGGGCGGCAGGACGAGGCCATGGATATCGAGGCGTTCCGAAGCGAATTCGTGGGGCGGTTTAAAGAAGAGTTGATGCAGAAAGTGGCGCAAAAGGATTGAGCCGATCCCCGGATCGGGGGAGAGGTGGCTCGCTTTTCTCCGCAAGCTTCTCCGCGGTGCTTGAGGCCTTCGGCGGCCTCGGGGCGGCGGTGTAAAGAAAAGATGGCATCCAAAAAGGAACCCTCAAAGCTCTTTTTGTGGGTTTCCCGTGAGGAGGTCCGTGTTCATGCGCTGGAGGCCCTGGCGCACATGGGGCCGCAAACGGAAAGTGTCGAGACCCTCTCGGCTCTTGTGGAACGTCTCAGCGGCGTGAATCGCGGCATTGTCCTTCTCGACAGCGGGATAATCCAACAGTACGGCCCGACCATCTACGGGCGGATTCGTGCCGCCTGCAGAGGCTGCCGCATCATTATTTTATGCGCCCTGGATGCGCGCGGACTCATTCGTGAAGCCATGGAAGCCGGGGTTTACGGCTGCGTCATCGAACCTTACGCGCCGTGGGAAATTCAAACCATGGTGCGCCACATCCTGGCCGATTTTGACCATGAACTCTCGGCCGCCGCCAAAATCGTTCCCAAAGCCAAAGAAGCCGAAAGAACATCCCAAAGCTGATTCGCCAGCCCCCGTGAAGAAACCCTGTCCTTGGGCCTTGAGGCCGACAGAGCAGTGTTTTGGCGGCAACGGAAGACCTGCTCACTGGCGGGCGCTTTTTCGGGAGTCCAAGGAAGGATTGAGCGTTTTACTGCCGGCACTTGCAAGACAAAGGGCGGGGACATCCCCGCCCTTGGCGTTTTCAGAACGGATCGGGTTTACCAATTGAACACTTTGTCCAGTTCTTCGTCGGGGACGTCGAAGACCACATTATGCGGCGGCAGGCTCTCTTTTTTGAAATAGTCGGGCAGCCGGTCGTCTTTGGAGGTGAAACCCGCCCGCAGATTGAAATCCCTTTCCATGGAAAGGACCTTTTTGCCCAAAGCGGCCACATCATCGGCGGTCATATTCAAGCCGTAAAAGGCGTTGATCATGTCCACCAAGGCCTGGAAGGTGTCGGGCTGATCCAGGAGGGCGAAGGCGATAAACAGGCACATGCCGGTGGAGTCGATGGCGGCCGTGGCGATCTGAAGGTTTCGCGACAGTTCCACCTGTCCTTGAGGCGACAAGGGATCCACATGGCCGCCCACTTTGAGGATGTTGGTGGCCACGGCATAGCCCGCCGTGTGATCCGCCCCCATGGTGCTGGTGGCGTAAGTGACCCCGATGCCTTTCACGGCGCGCGGGTCGTAGGCGGGCATGGCCTGCCCTTTGACCACCGGAACCCTTTCCACACCGAAGACTTTGCCGGTGACGGCCGCGCCGCTTCCCAGGATGCGGCCGAGGGGCGTGCCTTTGCCCACTTCCTTGACAAGTTCGATGGCCGCCTGAGCATCGCCGAACTTGGCCAGGCCGGCTTCCATGGCCACCCCGATGGTGGCGCCCATCTCGATGGTGTCCAAACCGATATCGTCATCAAGGAAATCGATTTGGGCGATGGCGTCCAGATCGTCGATGCCGCAGTTGCCGCCGTGGGCCCACACGGTTTCGTATTCCGGCTGCTTGCTGATGTAGTTGCCGTCTTTGTCCACGTAGATGCCCGAGCACCGAATGACGCAGCCTCGATGGCAGCCGTGGGTGGGGTTGCCGCCCCGGGCCTTTTCCGTTTCCGCCTGGGTCTCGCCGCTGATCTTGGCGGCCCCGGCGAACCGGCCCTCTTTGAAGTTATACGTGGGATAGGCGCCCGCTTCGTTGATGACGTTGGTGAGCACATTGGTCCCGTAAGCGGGAAGCCCCTGGCCCGTGACGGGGTGGCGCCTCAAGCCTTCCACGAACCGCTTGTTGGCGTCCTTGAATTTTTCCGGGTCCTTGGGAGAGCGCATCTTGACACCGGTGTCGTCCAACACGATGAGTTTCACGCCTTTGGAGCCCATGACGGCGCCCACACCGCCTCGGCCTGCATGGCGCGTCGGACGCAGTTCGGGGTCCGTGCAGGCCACCGAGGCGGCCGCCAGTTTCATTTCACCGGCCTGCCCGATGGAGATGCAGGCGATCTTGTCGCCGTATTCTTCCTTGGCCTTTTCCACGGTCTTGTAATTGCCCAACCCTTTGAGCTCGTTGGCCGGAAGGACCTTCACCCCTTCTTGGTTGATCACAATCTTGTAAAGGGTATCGTCCTTGGGTTTGCCTTCCAGGACGATGGCCGCATAACCCAATCGACCGAGCACCTGAGCGGGTTGGCCGCCGGCGTTGGCCTCCTTGATCGTCCCCGTAAGGGGACTCTTGCAGCCCACCGAAATCCGTCCCGTCATGGCCCCCGTGGTGCCGCTCAAAAGACCCGGCGCGATGACCAGCTTGTTTTCCGCACTCAGGGGATGGCACGTGGGCGGCACCTCCTTGGACACGATGGCCGACGTCATGGCCCGGCCACCCAAACCCGCGTAGTCTCCCAAAGGTTCCACGCGCACCTTGGGCCCACCGTCCGCTCCCATATCCACACGCAAGATCTTATCCATGGCTTTCTCTCCTCCTTGTCAGTTCACGAAGCCCTTGGTCGATGTCGTCGGGCCGATAGCCCACAACCACTCGATCGCCCATGACCAGCGTGGGAAACGTGCACGCTGGATTCTTCCGCTTCAAGGCATCCAGAGTCCGGGATCGATCGTCCCCGGTCAAGAGGTCCACGTGGTGGATTTCAAAGGAAACGCCGTGACGCTGCAGGTGCTCCTTGACGCGCCGGCAATGAGGACAGGTGAGCAGCGCATAGAGGACCACTTCCGGACGATCGTCGCGCATATCATCCGCCATGAGAAAACCTCCATCGGCAGCGCCCGCGCCTCGCTCCTTGAGGGCCCCCTGGTCTTGTTTCCCTCATGCTTGTCTTTCAAATCACATTTTTCCTCGACTGTAAAGACGTGTCCGAGAGGTTTTCCGTTCATAGAATTGTGCCGCGACAAGACAACATCCCCGGTCCCTGGGCGACGAGAGACCGGGGATGCGCGCCCGGGGCGCCGGCGACCGGTCGAGGGGTCACAAATGGCAGAACGAAAGGGCGATGCCGGCGCGCGGATCGGTTCGAATTCCTACAGAGCATTCTTGTAGATTTGAATCACGTCCTCAAGCGTCGGGCATCGAGGGTTGGTCAAGCCGCAGGCGTCCTTTTGGGCGTTTTGGGCCATAATGGGGATGTCTTGCTCCTTCACGCCCAGTTCGCTCAAACCCCGAGGGATTCCCACATCCCGGGAGAGCGTGACGATGGCTTCCAGAGCCTTTTCCGCGGCGCATCGCGTCGACAACCCGGCGATGTTTTCCCCCAAAGCCACGGCAATATCGGCAAACCGGTCCATCTTGGCGATCATGTTGAACCGTTCCACGTGAGGAAGCAAAATGGCGTTGCAGACCCCATGGGGCAGATCGTAAAAGCCGCCCAGCTGGTGCGCCATGGCGTGGACATGGCCGAGGCTCGCGTTGTTGAAGGCCATGCCGGCCAAGTATTCCGCATAGGCCATTTTGTCGCGCGCTTCCACATCGGCCCCGTTGGCTACGGCCGCCCGAAGATTTTCCGCGATGAGCTCGATGGCTTTCAAGGCGCAGGCGTCGGTCACCGGCGTGGCGATGGTGGAAACGTAGGCTTCCACGGCGTGGGTGAGGGCATCCATGCCGGTGGCCGCCGTCAGTGCCGGGGGCATGCCCATCATGAGCAAGGGGTCGTTGATGGCCACGTTGGGCGTCACCCTCCAGTCCACAATGGCCATCTTCACCTTGGTGTCCGTGTTCGTGATGATGCAAAAGCGGGTCATTTCACTGGCCGTACCCGCCGTGGTGTTGACGGCGATGAACGGCGGCATGGCCTTGGACGACTTGTCGATGCCTTCGTAGTCCCGAATGTGACCCCCGTTGGTGGCCACGATGCCGATGCCCTTGGCGCAGTCGTGGGCACTGCCGCCGCCGAGGGAAATGATGAGATCACAGCCGTTTTGTTGATAGACCTTAAGACCGTCATGGACATTCACGTCCGTGGGGTTGGGCACGGTCTCGTCGAAAACAACCACATCCAGCCCGGTATCCTTTTTGATCAGCTTGATGATCTCGTCCGCGATGCCCGCAGACACAATCCCCTTGTCCGTACACAAAAAGGGCTTTTTCCCGCCGAGGACCTGGATTTGACGACCGATTTCCTTGTGCGCTCCAATGCCCATCAAAGTAACCGTCGGAATGAAAAACCCGTAGACTTGTTCTCTGACTGCCATGACTTGCCTCCTTACCGATCCAAAGGGAACGTTCCTGCGCCCTTCCCCATGAAGGCGCGCACAAAGCCCTTAGATCAATTTCGGTGCCAAGCCCAAAAGCATTGAGATAACGCTGGAGTAAATCCCATGCGGGTTTCGCTGACCACCCGCAATGGGTCTTTTCGCCCGCCCGCCCGTGCCTTCAAAAGGGTCCCATCAGGCCGGACAATTCCGCCGGAACGGCACACCAAGGGCGAAGGTTCCCGATGTGGCGTCTTGTCCAATGGTGAGGCCCTTATGGGTCACAAGGACACATCCGGGCTCGACGGCACGGCGGCGCGCTACTCCAAACCGTAAGCTTTGATTTTTCGATAGAGGGTCTTTCGACTGATCCCCAGCGCCCGTGCCGCGTCGCTTCGGTTCCCCGAAAAGAGCGCCAAGGCCCTTTGGATATGCAGGCGTTCCACCTCGTGAAGGGGAAGGCATCCGCGTTGGTCCGCCCCGTGAGTTCGCAAGTCCCCCGTCAGTTCTCGAGGCAGGCTCTGGGGCAGAATCAGGGTGCTTTCCGAAAGGATCAAGCACCTTTCCAGCACGTTTTTCAGTTCCCGCACATTGCCGGGCCAGTCGTAAGTCATGAGGTGCGCTAAGGTTTCGTCGGCAAGACGGTACGGATGGGCCGGGGGACTCAAAAGGCCGAGCAGATGCTCCACAAGCAGCGGAATGTCTTCCCGCCGCTCCCGCAGCGGCGGCAGGTGAAGGTGAAAGACGTTGAGTCGGTGGTAGAGGGCCTCATGGAAGCGACCGGCCCGCATCTCCGCCAAAAGATCCCGGTGGGTGGCGAACACAAACCGCACATCCACGCTGCGTTCCTGCTGTTCGCCCACGCGTCGGAACTTTTTGGTCTCCAGCAGGCGTAACAGAGCGCCCTGGAGTTCCAGGGGCATATCGCCGATTTCGTCCAGGAAAAGGGTCCCGCCTTCCGCCAAACTGACCAGACCCTCCCGGGTTTCCAGCGCCCCGGTGAAAGCCCCTTTCACGTAGCCGAAAAGTTCGCTGCGCAAAAGGTCCTTTTGTAACGACGCACAGTTTTTGACGATGAAAGGTCCCTTGGCGCGACGGCTCATGGCATGGATGTTCCGGGTCACCACATCCTTGCCTGTGCCCGATTCCCCCGTAATGAGCACCGACGTGTCGTGGGGGGCGACTTTTTCGATGAGCTTGACAATGCGGCGTATGGCCTCGGAACGGCCGACGAGCCGGGGAGCTTCCGTGTCTTTTTGTCCCTGAAGGAGCCGACGGTTTTGCCTTTTGAGGCATACCCGTTCGTAGGCCTTGTCCAGAACCACATCCAGCCGTTCTAGATTGAAAGGCTTGGTGATGTAGTCGTAGGCGCCCAGTTTCATGGCTTTGAGGGCGCTTTCCACGGTTCCGTAGCCGGTGATCATGATGATTTCGGCGTCGGGAAGTTTTTCCCAGAGGGAAGGCAAAAGATCCAGCCCGTCGCCGTCCGGAAGGCGAATGTCGGTGACGATCACGTCAAAGGTTTCGCGGTCCGCCATGGCCAAGGCGGCGAGCGCGCTTTCCGCCGTGACGATGCGACGGTGCGCAGCGGCCAGTTCTCTTTCCGCAAGCTTTCGAATGGACGCTTCGTCGTCGATGACCAGAACACGCATGGGAGTCATGTCATTTTCCTAAACACCACGCGAAAAGCGGATCCTTCTCCCTGTCGGCTTTCCACCTCGATGGATGCGTCATGGGCTTGGGCGATGGTATAGCACATGGACAGGCCCATGCCCGTGCCTCGGCCGACGGGTTTGGTGGTGAAGAAGGGATCGAAAATTTTACCCAGATCCTTGGGAGCGATGCCGCAGCCCGTGTCCCGGACTTCCAGGACCACATGCTCTGCACCGCGGATTCCGGTACGGATGACGATCCTGCCCCGCTGGTCGGCCATGGCGTCCACGGCGTTGAGCAGAAGGTTGAGCAGGAGTTGCTTGATATCGGAAGGCGTTGCGCGAATGGGAGGGAGATCGGGCGCGCATTCCTGGTGCAGGTCGATGTGGGGATATTCCTTGAGTTTGTGGCGAATCAAGCGCACCGTGTCCCGCACACAGCCGTTCAAGTCCACGGCGATCATGGTCCCCGAATGGGGGCGGCTGAAGCTGAGAAGGCCCTGGACGATCTCCTGGCACCGGGCGCATTCGTCCAGGATGATCCCCATGTATTCTTCCAGGTCGGAGCCGAAATCTTCAGGCAGCCGATCCCGGACCTCGGGCAGCCGCTTTTTGATGGCCTGCGCAAAACCCAGGATGGCGGTCAGGGGATTGTTGATTTCATGGGCCACGCCCGCCGCCAACAATCCCACCGTGGACATTTTTTCCGCATGGTTCAGCTTGGCCTGGTATTCGCGCTCGAGGGTGACGTCCCGTTTCAAAAGCAGAATATGACAAGGACGCCCCTGCGAATCCCTGAGGGGCGATGCCGTGATCTCGAAATGCCGCGTCACGTCCCCCACCGTGTAAATGTGTTCCTGACGACACAGACGGTTGGTGCGAAAAGCGATGTCCGCGGGGCAAGGTCGGCACGGCTTTTCCTGCTTTCGAAAAACCCGGTAGCATGCCCGTCCCACGGGCGAACTGTCCCCAAACACTTCATAGTACACACGATTGACGGACGTGATGCGTCCCTCCGGCGTGATGACCGCCATGACATCGGTGATGCCGTCAAGAATGGCTTGGATTTGCTGCCGCCGGCGCTCCAGCTCAACCGTGGACGCGTGCAGCTGGGCGATCTTTTCCTGAGCTTCTCGAAAAAAGCCCAGCTTGGAGTACTCAATGCCGATGAGATCTTCCAGCTTGGGAGGGGTCTTCATCACCACGCCTCCTCGCAGATGGCCAAAAGATCCTCCCACGTGGCGGGTCTCGGGTTGGTGAGAAGGCACGCATCCTGGGCGGCCATGCGACACACGGTGGGCAGCTGGTCCCTGTCAGGGACCAAGTCGCGCAAACGATGTTTCATGCCAAGAGAAAGGAAAAGACTCTCCATGGCCTCGATGCCCGCGAGGGCCGCCGTGCGCGCGCTTTTCCATTTTTTCCCGGTGAGGATTTTCCCGATATGGGCCAATTTCGCCATGGCGTGCTCCAGATTGAATCGCATCACGGCCGGCAGCAGCACCGAATGGACTTCGCCGTGAAGGACGTCGAACATGCCGCCCAAGGAATGGGCCAAAGCATGGTCCGCGCCCAGGCTGGCGTTGCTGAAGGCCATGCCAGCCGCCGTGCTGGCGATGCTCAAGGATTCCAAAACGTCCAAGGAAGACTCCTGGGCCGCTCGAGGCAGATGGGCGGCGATGATTTCGATGGCCTTGAGGGATTGCAGTTCGGTGAAAGGGGAGGCGATGACGGACACATAGGATTCCACGGCGTGGGCGAGGGCATCCACGGCGGCGGCCAACACGAGATGGTGCGGCTTGGTGACCAAAAGCATCGGGTCGATGATGGAAATGTTCGGCACCAGGGTGCGGCTGACGATGGTCATTTTGAGGCGCCGGCGCGTGTCGGTGATGATGGCGAATTGGGAAATGTCAGATCCGCTTCCCGCCGTCGAGGGCAGAAAGACCATCGGGGGCAAGGGCCGGTGGATGCGGTTGGCTCCTTCGTAGTCGTGAATGGATCCACCGTTTCCCACCACAATGGCGATCCCTTTGGCGGCGTCCATGGGACTGCCGCCTCCCAGGGCAATGATCACGTCCGCTTTCTGTTCGGCATAAAACAAAGCGCCGTGGCCTACTTGGGTGTCTCTGGGGTTGGAGACCACATCTTCGAAGTAGCACCATTCCAGGCCTTCGGCCGCAAGGACGTCGAAAAGGCGGGAAACCCATCCGGCTTCGCGAAGTCCGGGATCGCTGACCACCATGGGCTTTTCCGCGCCGAGCCTTTTGGCGCAGAGTCCGGCGTATTTCATGGCCCCGCGGCCGAAGATGATTTCAGGGATGGAAAACTTGACGATGTCCATGCGGTGTCCTCATGAGCCCTGACGATCTCGGCGCTGCGCTGCCGTTCCATAGTATCGCCGGTAGAGCACGGCGTTGGAAACCCCCAGGAAATGAGCGAACAGGGTGGCGTGGTTGCGGAGCGACGTCCTGAGGAGTCCTTCGGCGAGATAGCGGCGCGGCGAGGTCGAGAGCACATCGGGCACGACGAGGAGCCGGCCGAGGCGGCGGCAGGAGCGCACGAAATCCACATCTTCCATAAGATAGGGCCGGCGGAAGCCTCCGACCGCATGGAAGGTGTGCCGACGGCAGAAAAGGCCTTGGTCGCCGTAGGGCAGGCGAAACAGGCGCGTTCTCAGATTGGCCCAGGCCGCGATGGCGTTCAGCGCGCGGTTTGTGGGGGAGAAGGCCAACCGGAAACAGCCCAAGGCGAACCTTTCGTCGCGAGCGATGGTGCGCACCCGATAAGCCGCCGCAAAATTCGGCACACAGTCGTCGTGGAGAAACCAGAGAATCCTGCCGGGGCTCGCGCGGACTCCCGCGTTCATCTGCAGTCCGCGTCCCAAAGCGCTTTCGACCCACAGGAGGCCGTTTTCCCGTTCGCCTTCCGTAAGGGGCGGCGAGGGCGAGCCGTGGACGACGCACACGGTGTCCTGAGGCCAAAGGAGCCTCTGGAGGGTTTCCACCCACGGGCGCAGGGCGGCACGGGGCGCCGTGGTGGGAACGATAACGGAAACGGGGTTGGAAAAGGCCCAATGCCGGTCCAGAGAGGAAAGATCCTCCGGGCGGTCGATATCGGTCCGGACAGGCAGAAGAGCGACGGAGCGGCCGAGGCGTTCCAGGGACGTTCGGGTCCGATGAAACACGTCCGCCGTGCCCCACGAAGGGGTCTCAAAAATCCGGGGGCACGGCGGATGCAACCCGATGGCATAAAAGCCGCCGTCCCGGGCCGGGCCCAGCACGGCGTTCCGGCTTTCCAGGATTCGAAAAGCGTCCCCAAGATCGTTTGGGCTAAGATCGAAGATATCCGAACCCACCAGGACGACCGCCCCGTAGCCTCGATGAAAGAGATCGGCAAAGGCTTCGGCCATGCGGCGGCCCAGGTGATCCCCCTTCTGGGGAACGATCGGCCACGGGACACCGAAACGCCGGCGGAAGGCTTCCAGGCGTTCTTCGGGGCTGACGGCCACAAAGACGGCCGTCTCCGGGCAGCGCCGGGAAAAATCATGGACGACGCCCAGGGTATAGCGAAGGAGCATTTCATAGAGGTCGCAGGCCGCTTCAGCACCCAGAGTCGACGCCAGGCGGGTCTTCACCTTTCCCGGTTCGGGGTAGCGTGCAAAGACAATCAGGGCTTTTCGATCCATCAGTACGCGAGACTTCCCAAGGACCGCATGATCAGCGTGAATCCCATGGCGAGCATGCCCATGAGGCCCATGCCGCAGGAAAAGCCGGCAAGGAGCACCGGGGCGTACTGGCGCCAGGCCAGACCGTATTTTTTGGAAAAGTAATAGCGGCCGAGAAAGGCCCCGATGATTTCCAGGAAGATGCCGTGGGGTGTGGACTGCCCCAGCCCTCGCACGATGCCGTAAATGAGCAGAATCGGCCAATGAAGAAGGCTCAAAATGCCGTAAACCACGGTCCCCAGTCCCAGGCCCCACAGGACGTATTGGCCTTTTAAGGCTTCAAAGAAGGGGGAATAGCCTTCCAGCGTGGCGCTTTGCAAAAGCAGCGAGTTCAGCGCCTGCAGATGCCACAGTTCCTGAGCGTAGGGGTACTGGCTCGACGGAATGGGCGCCAGTTTCCAGATGTATTGGGAAAACAGAAGGCTGGCGATCATGACCACCGGAAAAACCAGGATTTCCGCCTTGATGATGCTGCGAAAACTGGTGCCCGTCAGTTCGATTTCCCGCCAGCGCACCGTGGCCTTGCCGTAATTGTGAAAGGGGATGGGAGCATACCAGATGCCGATGCCGTGGTAGCCGAAAAACTTGGAGGCGGCGATGAAACTGGCTTCCCGAACCATGGGAAGACTCACGAACTGGCCCGTGATGCCTTCCATGCGGGCCGACACGTAACTGATAAACGGCGTATACACAAACCCGTAGGCCACGAGAAAAATCCAGGGAAAACCAGGGACAAGGATCGAACACAGAACAACGTAGGCCAGGGTGGAAACCACGTAGATGGCGATGGCGATCCACACGCTGAAGTCGCCCCGACCCGGCGGTGGTTCGAAGAGCTTTTTCATCCTTTCGCGCCACGGGGCCATGGCGTCGGAACGCAGTCCCCGCAAAACCTGGGCGATGCCGATCACCGCGATGGCCAACCCGATGCCGATGCCGAAGCTCATGTAGAAGTCGAAGTTATTGGCGAAAACCGTATCCACAGTGCCCATGCCCTTGTGCCATCGCTGCAGAATGCCGTGGTGGTACAAAACGGGATTGGCCGCCAGGGTGATGAGGAACCCGACGGCGCCGCCCATGACGGCCCAAAAGGGCAGAACCATGCCGATGAAGAGCAAGCCCAGATCCAGCTGAATGCCGGTGGCCACCGCCGGCAGAATGTCTTCGGTCACCGGAGTGAGCTCGATCCAGGGGATGGGCAGCAGCCGAATGGGTTCCGATAGAATGACCCCGGAGGCTGCAGGAAGCAGCACATAGATGGCCCCGAAACACAACCCGATCATGCCGCCGATGGAAAACAGCCGCCATTTCCAGCCCGTCTCTTTCTTTTCCGTGGATTCAGCCAGGGCCATGTTGCCCAAAGCCCCCACGGGAGCCATGGGGAAGGGAAGCTTTTCCACATCGGAGGTCAGCCGGTACAGCGCGTAGCCCAAACCAAAGTGATCCACAGCCTGGATAAGTTCGAAGCCCACCATGAGCAGGATGGGCACCAGCCAATCCCTGTGGAAGAAGGTCCTTTCGATGAGGGATTCAGATCCCGGCTGGGGCGCCACCCAGGACGGAATGTACGGAGTGAGGCCCAACATGCGGGCCGCTTCCGACTGCACCAGGTATTGGTTCCACAAAAGGCCGGAAAAGGGCGAAGCCATGGCGGCTCCGGCCATGTAGTAAAGCACGAAAATTTCCTGCTGGTTCAGCCTCGTGTAGGCCCGTTTGGCCACTTCGGCGAAAAGGATGATGGTCACCCAGCGCGCCGCCGGGCCGATTCCGGTGCCGATCACCAACCCCAGGTACATGGAGCCGGGCATCATGAGAAAGCCGATGAAGATGGCTCCAATGACGGATTTCCACCCGAAGCCGTCGCGGAACTGTTCCGGGGGCTTCAGAAGATCACGATATTCCTTGAGTTCCTTATCCTCGATCATGGGACGTCTCCGCGCGCCGTTCCCTGCATCACCCGACGGACCTACAAGGGAAGCACATGATAGCTGATGGGCATGAACAAACCGACGATCAGCCAGGCGACGGCCATGACCATGTCTCCCACGATCAGGCCGATGAAGAGCCGTCGCAGTTCCTTGAAGCTCTTGACGCCGCCGTAGCGCAGCACCAGGGTGTTGCACACCCACCCCACGAGAAAACTGAACCACAGGATGCGCAAGGCCGAACTGTACGTGGTCAGGTACCCGATGGGATGCAGAGGCCACCACAAAAAGCGCCGGTACCCAAAGACCAAAAGCGCCATGACCGCGGCCCCCACCCCGGCGAAAACCATGCTCCACTTCTTGGGTTCTTCGGGATAGCGCAGCAGCTGCGCCACGCCTTCGTGCACCCGCCGGCTCGTTTCCACGGCCCAGTCGTCCGGAAGCATGGTGACGCCGTATTGATAGCTCATGACCAGCATGGCCGCCCCCGAGACGACCACGCCGAGGACGATGGCGGCAAGGATACCGAATAGAAAGCGCCGTCGCGTGCGAAGCCCTTCCGCCGCCTTGGACGCATGAAAAAGGGACGGCATGAGGGATTCGCGGACATCGACGAACGCGACCTTTTGCATGACCAGTGCCAAGGCCAGGGTCAGGGGCGCGATGGTCTTGGTCGCCGTCATGGAAAGAAAACCGTCGGACGGGGCGGCGGTGAGGGTGAAGTAAGGCAGGCCCCCTTGGCAGATAAGACGGGCCGTGACCACGTGAAGCATGAAACAGACCCCGAGGAAGAGCACCGCCGGCACAGGGTCCATGCCGAAAGACACCATCCACGAGACGGCCCCGAGTCCGCCCCCGAGAAAGAGGATCATGGCGGTCCTCGGATGCAGCAGGCTCTTGGGCGGCTCTTCCCCCGCCCCATTGCGCCCGACGAAGCCCACGACCACGTCCTTCAGGTGGTATCGGGCAAGCCACACGATGAAGAAGAAAAACACGGCAAAGGCGCCGATCATCTGCATTTCTTCCACCCGGGCGAGCACGGGGCCGAAGGTGGTCCCCATGGCCGCCGAGGGGAGCTTCCATCCCACGAGCTGCAAAAGACCCGGCAGAAGGCCGCCCAGAAGAAAGAAAAACCACAGGCTGAAGGACACCTGTTTGGACGTGAGGTACGCAAAGCCGATGAAGGCGGGATAGAGGTAGATCTTCACCTTGGTGAAGCCCGAAAGGAGCCCTTCCCGCGGAATGTAGGGCTGCGCCAGGAACAAGACGGGAATCTGCGGAACTTGGGGATAATAGGTGTGCAACCCGTTCAGAAGATGGAGCAGCAGCGGAATGGAAAACCCGATGAGAAAGGTCTTTCGTGTCAGATACCGGCCGAGGGCCCCCTTTTCGGATTCTTCGCCGATTTCCATGGGCACTCGAAGAAGCGGGAAATTCATCTTTTCGTTTTCGATCCACTGGTGGCTGAAAATCCCGGTCAAGCCCAAAAAGGCGGCGTACACGCAGGCGATGAAAACACCCCACAGGCTGAGAGGCGCGACCCAAAAAGACCACGGAATCCGCGAAAGGACCTCATGCCAGGCAAGGTTTCGGCCGCCTTCCAGACCGCGGTACAAAAGCTGCACCGTTTCCGTGTCCTTGGGAAAGAGCCCGTCGGGGAGGAGTTCCAGGAGCGCCTTGCCTGCGGGATGGCCCGTGGCTGTCAGCCAGGCCGGCGTGGTGATGTTGATGAGAAACGTGCGGAAAAGGCCCGTGTAGGCGATTCCCGTGGACACGGTGACCATGGCCCACACGAGCAACAGTTCATGGGCGGCCAAGACGGCCGTGGGTCGAATTTTTCGAGCCACGGGATTGTACAGGACGCCGAAAAGGAGCAGCACGGCGAAAGAGGCCAGGGGGAAGTGTCCGCCCGCAAGCGGGCTGTTTTGCAGCCGCACGTTGTTGTACGGGGTCAGAGCGCAGAAGACCACCGACAGCGCAATGCCGATCCCCACAACCCCCCAGCGCAGTTTTCGTCCTTCCATGGCCTATCCTTGCCTTGTGGAGGAAATCGGCGCGGGAGCAGGCGCCGTTTCGGGGCCGAGGGGCCCAGCCCACCGGGTGTAGAGGGCCTTGGTGTCCGCATCCAGCAGCCGCCACAAAAGCATCTGCTTGCGCATGACTTTGATGAAATTGCGGTTGGCGCGCTGCCACGCCGTGCGTTCCCCGGAAAGGCGGATCATCTGCAGAGCCACCTCCATGTAACCGGGATCATCCGCCGACGGGCAGCAGTGCAGATGAAGCCGCTGCTTGATGCCGAAATCGAAAGGCGCCAGCCAGACATTGGCGTAAAGCCACAGGCAGACCGGTGCGGGAAGAATCGTCCCGTCGCTTTCCGGAGCCACGGGGGCGAGGTGCACGTCGTCCACGATGAACGGCCCTTGCGCCACATCCTGATGATCCCGAATGAAAGCGTTGAGGAAGGCCATGATGCCCGATTCTTCTTCGGGCTTGAGGAGGAAGGGCAGATGGAGTTCCAAAAGATCCCCTTGGGCCTTGGGCACTGTCCAGGTGCGGGTCACATCGGGCATGGCCAGGGCGGCGGCCATGCGCGCCGGGTACAGAGACGCCAGCAGCACTACGGAAAAGACAAGGACCATGCACGCCACGCTGGCCAGAGAAGAATAGTTGAAGGTGAGTTCGGAAAAGAGCTGGGTTTTGCCCAAAAAGTGGGCCGTCAGCTGGGCCAGGATGTAGCCGATGACGGTGGAGAGAACCGCCAGGGACAAGGCTTCCACGATGAACAAAAACCCCACGTGGTTGGGGGCGAGGCCCACGGACGTGTAAACGCCGATTTCCGATTTGCGTTCATGGACATGGCCGATCATGGTGTTCAGGCAGATAAAGATCACGATGAGCATGGGCACGAGGAGATTGGCCACCCCCTGGTAGCGCAGGGTCTTGGCCGCCGAATGAAAATACGTGACGTCGGCCCCGACGTAGAGCGGATAGGCGAGCCGGCGGGAAAGATCGTCGGCGATGTTCAGGGCCGTGTCGGGCTGGTCGGTGATGAGCGCGACCGCCCGCAGGGTGCCTCCCAAGGCAAGGCATGTGCTATGGGGAATCAGGATGATGGCATCGCCCGCCGCCGAGCGGAACCGTTCCACCATGGGCCCGACGGCTTCTCCGGCTTGCATGGCTTCCGCTTCGGCTTCCGAGAGGTCTTCGTCCGGGGCAATTTCCAGGTAAGCGGGCTTGACGGAGGTGCCGTCCAGATCGGTAAAGGTTTCCAGACGGTCCGGATCGAAAAAGCCCACGACGGTCAAGGGCACTTCCCACAGGTGGACGACGACTCCCACATCCCGGGTCGGGTCCAGACCCAGCCTTCGCGCCAGGTCCGTGGGAAGGAGCGCGGCCCGGCCGTCTTCTTCGGTGAACCATCGGCCCGCGGTGACGATTCTTTTCAAGGCTTCGGGCGCATGGGTCCCGACCCCCAGAACCCCTTCCACGGGGACGACCCCGTTTCGAGCCGTGACGGAAGCGACGGCCCGAAGGGAGGGATGGGCGGGATCGATCCATGAGCGGGGCCACAGCATGGCCCGACCCTCGTAGCGCGCCGCCAGGCTTTCCAGGGAGACGGACGTCAGGGGCCGCCAGAGGTGGTGGTGCAGGAGCACCCCCACGTAGGCCGGGGCTTCCCCCACCCGGGTCATGGTCGTCTTGGTCAGGCTTCGAACGTTGGTAAACGACATGATGGTGAAGGTGAGGATGATCAGGGTCACCGAGGTGAGTGCCGTGCGCAGGCGCCTTCGGTTCAGATTGGAGGCGCCGATGGCGAACCCGGCCCCAAAGGCCTGCCACTTGTTGACGCTCTCCTTGGCCGCCGCGGGGGAAACACCGCCCGCCGAGGAACCTGCCATTTCCCGTTCGAAGCGCACAAAGAGAATCCAGGACACAAGGACGCTCAGCGCCACGATAAAAAAGGCGATAATGACCACCATGGGGTTGTAGGTCAGCCGAAAAGCCGGGTGCAACGCACGGATGACAAGGATGGTGGCGATGAGGAGCAGGAAGAAGGCCGTGATCTGCTTGTAGATGTTTCGAAAGCAGAAAAGGTAGCGTTCCAGGCAGTACGCGAAAGGAACGAAGAGCGCGATGAAGAACATGACGCCGCCCAGAACGTCCCTTTGGGTGTTTTCGATTTCGTTATAAACCGTGTTGAGTTTGGCCCAGGCGGAGACGGTCCTGTCCCAGGCGAGGCTGTGGCGCAGAGCGGTCTCGTCCTCGCGCGCCCGGTCCCGTTCTTCCAGGGCGTCCCGGTAGAGATTTTCCAGATACCGGTTGCTGATGCCATGAGCGGTGAGGTTTTTGAGCCGCTCGCCCACAAGGTGGATCAGGTCTTCCACGACCCGCTCCGGCGTGTGCGTGATCACGGCGGGTTCCCCAACGGCATAGCCCAGGCCCATGGGGTTTTGGGCATCGCCGTTGATGAGCAGAAATTCCTTGCGCAGCAGCGTGTCCGAAAGGATGACCTTGAATCGGCCGCCTCTTTCCAAAAACAAGGAGACAGCGAAGGTGTCCCGGCCGTCCACGCGGCTGTACCAATACCGCAGCGGTCGCGCTCCCGTCACCCCGTCCAGCACGGTGATCTTGGTCAGGTAATCCAGGCGCTTCGGGTCCAGCACGCCCACGATGTCCGTCTGCCGGCAGGGAAACATGACCAGCGTGGTGGAGGCGATGCGCCCCTTGATGTTCAGCCGGTAACTGTCCTTGGAGGTCTGCACCTTGTCGGCGACCCAGCGGATCTTTCCCGTTTCGGGATCGACCCCGTAGGGTTCAAGAATGAGTTTCTGGAAGGCGACCCTTTTGTTGGCCACCGCCGGGATGAAAAAGGAGCCGTCGCGAAAGGTCATGGCCCGGACAAGGGAATTGCCCTGCAGGGCGCAGACCACGGTTCCCGGAGCCGGCTTGTCCGGGAACAGTTCCCCCTGTCGAATGAACATGGCGCGCCCTTCCACCGACGCCAGGCCTTCGAATCCCATGCGGCAGCTTTCCCTGAGCTTGGGATGGCTCACAACCTTGGCCACAACGGCGGGAAAGGCGTCCTGGTAGGCTTTGACGCCGTCCCAATCCACGCGGGATTTGACATCGCCGGGGGTTTCCCAGTGGGTGCGACGGTTGTTGGCGCCGGTCAGGGAGAAAGACGGACAGTTGGTCAGGGCGCCGATATCGCACGCCATGCAATGGGCCCCCTGGCTTTCCACGGCACGGGGGGCTGTCTCCGCGCCGTGCCGGGCGGTTTTTTCAAAAAGGGGAACCCCTCCGGTGTGCCGAGCCACGTCTTCCGCCGCCTGGCGGAAAAAATCGGCCAGAGCCACATTGCGAACGAGCCGGTACACCTGTTCGCGCAGGGGAAAAGTGCCGCCCCATTCACTCAAGGTGACCCAGCGGGAGTGGGACGACAGGGACAGGCCGATGTGGAGCACCCTTTCGAAATCGTCCGCCAGGGTGCGCAACTCTCCCCACGACTTGACGGCCCTCAGCCGGGCCTGGGTTTCCGCCTGTTCCCTTTTCAGGTCGTCGAGCCCTGAGCGGATGAGATCCACGGCCAAGGCGCGCTCCTCAGACCCCAGCTCGTCGATGGACTCCTTCCAGCTCAGGCGCCGGTACAGAAGCGCTTGGGCCGCCAGGGCTTTTTCATGCAGGGCTTCCCGGCTCAAACGATCCGCTTCATCCTTGGCCCGTTCCACCACGTAGGTCCAGACGCGCGACCCGGCGTTCGCGTCTTCGGGGTCGGCCTCAAGCGGGTCGGGCCGAGAGAGAAGCCGGAGGAGTTCCTGGACATCGTTGTGCTTGTCCGAAAGAGTGCGCTGCTCCAGGCGAAGGGTGCGGCGAGGGGCTTCCAAGGTCCAAAGGAAATGGCGCGTGCCCAAAAGGCCCTGACCGTGGCCGGAAACCGCCGCAAGAAGGACGCTTCGCGCCGGTGGCTCGGCCGCCAGGACCTCGGCCAGGTGGACCAGCACGGCCGCCGAGAGGGCCTGGTCGGCACCGGGAGCCAAACCGACCACGTGGGAGGCCGCATCGTACGGCGCTTCGATGATGACGAGCTCTTTGGCCAGATTCGGCGAAGATCCCGGAATCAGCCCGTAAACGTTATGCGCCGTTCGGTGTTCCCAGTGGCTGCGCACGAAAACGTGGCCTCGGGCGTTCCGGGACGCGGCCCGGCGCAAGACGTCGCCCACCTCGGGCGGAACGTAAAACCTCGGAAAATCCAAAGGGGTGGGGATGTCCTTGACGGCGAATGCATCTCGAGTGTCTTCCGCCCCGCCGAGGAAGATGACGGCTTTGGCCCCCATTTGGGCGGCGAACCACCAGTTTTCTCCGGAAGAGACGTCCATGAGCACCAGGGCGTCTCGGACGGTTTGGCCGTCGAAGCGATGCAAGGCCCCGTCCCGAACGTCCACCAGGGGGCCTTCCAGCCCGGCGGGCGGGGTTTGAGACAGCATGGCCATGTTAGGGGCCCAGGGGAAGAGAGGATAGGTTTCCGATCCCACGGTGATCCGCCCTTCGTCCAAAACGGGAACGGGCACAAAGTAAGCCTGGCGCCCCACGGGCTTGAGCCCCGCCCGTTGAAAAGCTTGGGCGATGTAGTCGGCGGCGGCGTCGCAGCCTGGCGATCCCGTGGAACGGTCGGCGGCGCGGGTCAGGGCTTCCATGTGGCGAAGGAGAGGCTCATCCGCTTCGGCGGCGCATGCGGCGAAAACGCCCATGAGCACGGGGACGAGGATGACGGAAACCCGGAATGGCGTGCGTCGTGCCTTCATGTTCAGCCAGCCGATTCTTTCGTGCGCTCTCCTAAGAGCTTATCCGAGAATGTCATGATGACCTCATGGCGTTTCTTTTTAAAAATTCACCACAGAGGCGCAGAGGGCGCAGAGCTTTCTTTTTTTGTGCCGCGCCGCTGAGAGGCCGGCGCGGCACAAGAAGCACCCTTCGGGAAGTTTTTCGCCATCACAGCCCTTTCGCCGCGCCGATGACGGCTAAAGCACCTGGCCGACGGAAACCTGGAGCTTTTCCCGATCTTCGATGCGGTCGATCCGCCCGTCTCGAATCCAGACAACCCGGTCCGACACGTTGATCATCTTGATGTCGTGCGTGGCCGAAATAATCGTCACGCCCCGCTCTTGGGACAACTCTTTGAGGAGTGTGATGATTTCCTCCCCGGTGGTCAGATCCAGGTTTCCCGTGGGCTCGTCGGCCAAAATGATGGCCGGATCGTTGGCCAGGGCCCTGGCGACGGCCACCCGCTGCTGCTGTCCGCCGGAAAGCTCGGCCGGCTTGTGCTGAAACCGTTCGGCAAGGCCCACCAGTCGCAGCAGCTCCATGCCCTTGTCCATGTATTCGTCCCGGCCCATGCCGGCGAAGATCATGGGCAGGGTGACGTTTTCGATGGCGGTCATGACCTGGATGAGGTTGAAGGTCTGGAAGATGTAGCCGATCTTGCGGCACCGAAGCCATGCCAGCTCATAGGCGTCCAACTGGGCCACGTCCACTTCGTCGATGAAGACGCGCCCGGAGGTGGGCTTGTCCAGAGCGCCGATCATGTTAAACAGCGTGGATTTTCCCGATCCCGACGGACCCATGATGGACATGTATTCGCCGGCTTTGATTTCCAGAGTCACGCCCCGGAGGGCATGGACCTCTTCCTGTCCCATGCGGAAGACCTTGGTCACGTCCACCAGCCGAACCACATTGTGCGCACCGTTTCCGCTCATACAGGCTAGGGCTCCGATCTCAAGGCGATGGCCGGCTGCATCCGCGCCGCAACCCAGGCCGGGTACATGACGCCAACGAAGCTCAAGCCGACCGCCAGGGCCGATGATTTGACCAGCAGGGCGCCCAGATCGAGCGCCGGAAGATGGGTGAGGACAACAAAGCCGAACCGCATCCACAGGGTCGCCACGGCCGTGCCCACGCCGAGGACGCTCCCCGTCGCGCCCCCCAAGACGCCCTGATACGTGGCTTCCAGGACGAAGAGCTTGATGACGAAACTGTCCAAAGCGCCCAGGCATTTCAAGGTGCCGATTTCCCGAAAACGTTCGGTGACGGCCATGAGCTGGGCGTTGACGATGCCGACGGCGCACACCAGCAGGGAAAGCACCACCAGCCATCGGTCTTTCGCCGTACTGCCGAAGTGGCCGTCTGCGGGCGTAAAGCCGGCCGAGAGGATCTTGTCCTGAAGGGCAGAATCGGCCGCGGGCCACATGCCTTCCAAGATGATGTAGACGGCGAAGGTGTAGGAAAGAAAGGCGACGGCCAGGACGAGCGTGCTCGTTGTGATCATGGAGCGAAAGAAACGCGCCCGCAGGGCGTTAAAGGAGATGCGGATCACCTGAGACCATGGGAGGACGATTTGTCGGTCGATGCTCTTGGCCATGAATCCGTCACTCGGGGGCCGCGTTCAGGAGACGAAAAACCCGTGGCTTTTTCTTTAAGCTCTTGGGGGAAAGTTTTCAATGGCCCGAACCGTCTCTCGTGCCCCGTCGGTGCGGATGGGCTCCATCGAGGGCCTTGGGGAAGACAGGGCTTCTCGGATTTGGGCGGCGAGCCTTTCAGGGTGCAAGGACCGAATGACGCGGAGCACCCCCCGGGATTCCAGCCGATGGGCCCGAAGGGCCTGTTCCCGGTTTTGGGGAAAGGGGTAAACGAGGGCGGAGACGCCCGAAGCCAGGATGTCCATGCAGGTGTTGTAGCCCGCCATGCTGAGGGACAGCTGGGCCTGGGCCAATTCCTTCACGAACGCATGGGAAAAAGGGTGCCATGAAATGCGCGCATCGGCCGCGGCACGCTCCCGCAGCGCCTCGCGGTCCTGAGGTTCCATGAACGGGCCTTCGTGGACCTGGAGGTGGATGTCGGGGTTTGCAATCCTGGACAAGGCGAGGAACACCGCCTCGATGAAATCGATGCCGACCCGGCCGCCTCCCGTGCTGAGAACCATTCGGCCGCAGATTTTCGGGGGCGGGGGATTCGGCAAAGACCGGGTCACGTAGCCCGTGTAGTGCACCGGAGGGCGGATATCGGCGAGGCGCCGAAAGGTTTCGTCGAGCCGCACGCAATCCGGGTCGGCGTGGACCAGGATAAGGTCGAAGTAGCGGTTGACGAGGCTGAGCACCTTCTCTTCGTAGGTTTCCGGGTCGGCCTTTTCCACCAGGATGTCCCGAAGACTGCAGACAACGCGCGCTCGATGGGTGCAGGCGGCGTTTTTTTCCAGCAGAGGAATGAGTTCGAACTGGAAGCGTTTTCGGCCGAAAGGGAAAAGTTCGATGAGGAGCACATCCGGCCGGACGGTTTCCCACAGGTCGAGAAGGATGGCCGTGCGTCGCGCCTGGATGTCCCGAAGGTCGCCCCCGGCCGTCTCCAGGTTGCGGAACTCGGGATCCATCCGCAAAGGGGGCAGGGCGATGCGCCGCACATGATCGGGTGCGTGAAACCCGGGCAGCGGATCGCCGCCTTCCACAAAAAACACCGTATGCCGGGAAAAGGCCGCGGCGATTTCCATGCTTCGAAGGAAATGCCCGATGCCGAGCACATGCTGGCAGTAGTGCAGGATCTTCATGAAGGATCCGTTTTCAAAGCCGGGATGGACGGCACTCGACGGGCTTCCCGAGCGAGCACCCGGCGGAGCGCCTCGGTAAGAGCGTGAAAAAGGGCCGTGGGATGGCGCCGCCCGAGCCGATCCAGGCTTCGAAATAACCGGCGCCGAAGCTTCAGAGACAGTTCCACCTGCACGCCCATGCCGGCGCGACCCCGATTGCACAAGTTTTCCGGCTGCGTGCCGTGGAAGACGGGATGGGCGGCAACGGTGAAGCCGGCGTCCGTGAGGGCTCGGGCGCAAAGGTCCCGAAGGCGGGTGTCGAGCCCGCCGAGGAAAACGTCGGCGTCGTCGTGGGTGCAGCCGTGGATCGTCATGACTTTCCAGGAAGCGGCCGCCAGAGCCCGGGCCGCGGGCTCGTCGAATCGGGTGCTGGTGATGTGCAACGTGCCGTTGTGCTTTCTTTTCCGTCCGTCCAGGTGATAAAAGGAATGGGGCCCTCGCGCCACGGATCGGGCCGCCTCCGAGGTGCCCGGTTCGATGCCGCCGCCGTGGGGCGCCATGACCGCCAGGCCCGATGGGCCGGTGCGCCATTCGACGACGAAGTCCCGGCCGGGGGTTTCATGGAGCAGGAGGGCCGAAAAGGAGCCGTACCCGTTCATGCCGCCTCAGACCTCTGTGGGAAGCGTCTCATGTTCAGGAATTTAACGTCCGCGCCGCGTCAAGGTTCTGCAGGAAATGGTGCCTTTTGCGGTGCCGTCGTTCGTGCTCGTTGAAGCCTCGGGAGAGGGTTGCCTGTCCGGCGGGCGCCGACCATGGCACCTCAAGCCCCTGAAAGGGGGGACGCCGGTTCCGGCCGCTTCCCCTCCATTGTGCCGGGGAAAAAGGTCCGTGTAAAGCGTCCATGAGCTCGTCCGACAGCGGAACCTGTATGGGGATTCATCATCGTCACCCCTTGAAAAGGAGGCCGCACATGGAAAGCAAAGTCGCACACGCTTTGGGCATGGCCCACGAACCCGTGGCCGTCTTGTGGGCGGACGACAAGCCCGAAGGGGCATCGGTCTTTCGCCCCGGCAAATGGGGCTGTGTCATGTGGATGCTTGCGGGAGCCTCCCGCGGAAAGCCTGCCGCCTTTGACCGCGAATCCTACGGATGCTGGGGCGGCGGCGTTGGGTTGGGCTTCGGCAACCAATACACGGCTTTTCCGGGCGGAGAGACGTGTTTTCATTATTTCCTTTCCATCGGCAATCGACATTGGGACCAAGGGCGCGCCGTGACGAGCCAGATGGAGGCTTCCGGCGGGGGGGCGTTTGTGGAAGACTTTCGCGACGGAGAAGCCTACCTCAAGGACCCGGGGCTTGTGGAGCGGTTCATTCAGGACCTGCCCATCCTGGACGTGCCGACCCGCTACGTGGTCTTTCAGCCCCTGAAGAGCGTCGACCCGAAAGAAGCGGCGCCGCAGGTGGTGGTCTTTTGGGCCGATCCCCATCAGCTGGCGGCTCTGGTCGTCTTGACCAACTATGGCCGGCCTGGAAACGAAAACGTGATCGTCCCCTTTGCGGCGGGATGCCAAAGCATCGGCATTTATGCATATCAGGAAGCCACTCGGGAAAAGCCCAGGGGCGTTATCGGCCAAGTGGACCTTTCCGCGCGCCTCAACGTGGCCAAGACCATGGGTGACCATGTGTTTACCTTTGCGGCGCCGTGGCGGCTCTTTTTGGAACTGGAAGAAAACGTCTCGGGCAGTTTCGTGGAACGCCCCGTCTGGAAGCAGCTCAAGGAACGATCCGCCGTTGCCAAAAAGGAAAGATCGTGATAGCCAAGGGCTTCCTCGCTCCCAAATCCCGGTGTGTCGCGAGGCATCCTTACGGCGTGCAGAGGAAGCTCCTATGGAATCTCCGGCGCTCAGTCGGGTTTACGTCATCTTTAAAAGGACCAGGTGCTGCATCCGCATCTACACGGACCTGGACCGACATGCTTTTCAAGCGGCTTTGAAAGAGTCCTTGGAGAAGAAGAAAAGCCTTTTCCTTCACGTCTATCAGCCCAACGGCAACGGGTACGTTCGAAGCCACACGACGGTGACCCCCTACGAGATCCTGGTGGATTGCGTGTTCCATGTTCAGGACGTGTCCAATAACGGCGGCGACCCATGCACGGACAAGGGAAAAGAGGCTCGCTTTCTGGAAAGGCTCTTTCGCGAACACGGCCTCACGTAGGACCGCGTCGGACGGCCGTTTCCAGAACCAGGTAAGCGGTTGCTCGTCTTCGGTGGGACACTTCCGGACCCAACGCCTCGCAACCTTGCCCATTGCCTTCGCCACAGGATGGCTCATGAGCGCTCAGGAAGATGAAAGCCGCTTGAGGGAACGGATCGCGGCCCTGGAAAGGGAACGCGATCTTCTGCAGGAGCGCGTCAAGGAGTTGGAAGAAGCTTTACAGGGGTGTTTGAGTCGGTCCCGGCATTGACTGGGGTGCGGCTTCGCCGACTGGTGGCTGGACGCCACACGGGTGCTGACGGAAAAGACCGGCGCCTTCCCTTTCAGAAGCCCATCCTGTCCCGCAGTCGCGGTAAAGGAACAAGAAGAAGAAAGCGAACCCGGGCCTTCGAAGGAGCCTTCATGAAGGCTCCAGAGCCGTCGTTCGCCTTTCTCATCGACGGAAAGCCTGTCGATGACGGCGCTCTGTCCCGACTGCTCCCCACCGGGCTATCCGAGGACGCCCCGAAGATCGCCTACGCCGATTACTTCCACGCTATAGCCGAAGCCCTCAGGGTGAGGGCTTTCGAGCCCATCTGCCGAAGCCTCCACGTGTTGACCGGCGAATCCTTTCCGCCGGATCGGGTTCGCGAGGTCCATATCGACAGCGTGAAGCACGGTGCGCTCTACCACGTGGCCAAAGTCACGGTGGGCGCGGGCGGGCGGTGGTTTTCCATGGCCATGAATTCGGCCGTGCATCCCACGCGCCGGGCGGCTCTCGAGCGCGAATGGGCGACGCTGCAAAGCCTTGCCGCAACGACGGCGGCGCCCTGCGTGCCCAAAGGGCTGTATCTGGGGGAAGGTATGTGGCGCGACGCCACGGGCGAAGCGAGGCCTTTTTGGTTTTTTCTCGCCCGGTGGTTCGACGGCTTTCACGAATGGCACCTGGAAAAAGGGGAGGGTGGCCTTGCCGAAATCGTGAGGGTCTGGGACGGTTCGGCCGCAGGCAGCGTGCTTACCGATGAGCAGGCGTCGCAGCTCATGGAACAGGCGGCCTATATCCTGACCCTGGCGCTGGACAGGTGGGATTTTCGCCACATTCACCCATGGCACCATGCGGCGGGCGATTTTGTCGTCGCCGTGCAGGGGCAGGCCGTGGCGGTGCGCCTCGTCGCCGCCCGAAACCTTCGGGTCCTGGTGCCTCCGGGGCCGGAACGCCACGAACGCCTTTCCGCCGTGGCCGCCTTCTTTTTTGCGCTGACCTTTCGACTGCGCCTGGATCGGGACCGGGGTACAGGCCATGTGGTGTGGGCTCCCGGTCGCTGGCTTGCCGCCGTGGTGCGGGGCTTTCTTCGAGGATGGACCGATGGGGCGCCGCCCCATGAAGATCTTTCGGCCGAAGAGATTCTCGCGGCCCTTCGGGCTTTCGATCCGTCGGAGTGGCAGGCCGTGGGGAGGCTCCTCGCGGACGACCTTACGGTTGACCCTGACGAAGAGCCCCTGCTGAGCCGACTCGTTGCCGACCATGCCCTCGATCTGCACCAAAGCCTTCGCTCGGCCGATCTTTTCCTGCGGATCGCGAAGGACGAGCACCAATAAGCCCTTATCAACTTTTTAACGCAACTTTGACCCCCGCGCAGCGCCCCTCACGGTGAGCGCTATGTGTTCACGGCGGGATTTAGCGGCAGGATTCTAGCCAGATCAGTGGGCACCGCCCCTGGTATAGGAAGATTCGTGCCCCAAATATTGGGACTCTGGGAAAGAGGGCCATGGGGCCCTTTTGCCCGAAGGGGTCCGAGGAAAAAAGCGAAAATTTTTTGGCGAGCTGAAAGGCAAGGCAATCGCCCCGTCCTTGACGCGCACGTTCCCTTGAAGATACAAGAAATTTAGCAGTCCACAGCCAGTTTGGAGCACCACCATGGACGCAAACCAACTGAAGGAACTTATTGCCAAAGAGCTTCCCCGATTACTGCGCGAAGACCCCATCCTGCGGACCTATATTCTCGATCTTACCCGGGAGTCCTATGCCGACAAGAAGGAGACCGATGACCGTTTTACCGCCTTGCTGGAGCGTCTGGACCGGAAGGAGGAGGAATACAACAGGCGATGGACGCAAATGCAGCAGCGCTGGGAAGAAACCCAGCGCGAATGGAACGCCAAGTGGGAGGAGACCCTGAGGGAATGGAACGCCAAGTGGGAGGCAACGCAACGGGAATGGAATGCCAGATGGGAGGCAACACAGCGCGAATGGAATGCCAAGTGGCAGGAGACCCTAGGGGAATGGAACGCCAAATGGGAGGCAACGCAACGGGAATGGAACGCCAAGTGGGAGGCAACACAGCGCGAATGGAATGCCAAGTGGGAGGAAAACCAGCGGAATTTTGACAAGGTTCACCAAGAGATCATGGCACAGGCCAAAAAGTTTGATCGTGCCATTGGGGCCTTGGGTGCCCGCTGGGGCTTGCGGTCGGAAAAAGCCTTTCGGGATGCCTTGGCCGGCATTTTGGAAGACCATTTCGGGGTCCAGGTGCTGCACGTCAAAGAGTTCGACGAAAGCGGCGAGGTGTTCGGACGGCCTGAACAGGTGGAGCTGGATATCATCGTTCAAGACAGCTTGTTGATTATCTGCGAGCTTAAGTCCTCTGTAAGCACGGCGGATATGTACACCTTCGAACGGAAAGCCCGCTTCTACGAGAAACGCCACAACCGCAAGGCCGATCGTCTGCTGGTCATCTCACCGATGATCGACGCTAGGGCAGAAGAGGTGGCCCGCGCCCTTGGGATAAAAACCTACGCAGACTCCAGCGAAGTGGAAGAGTTTTGAGCGGGAAAGACGCTCGCCGACCGCAAGGGACGGGAACAGAGGGAGAGACAATGCTGTTGACTTAAGCATCAGCACTGACGGCAAACTTCACTCAACATGCTGAAATGGCATATATTTCATTGCAATTACCCTTCGAGATGTGCGATACTGTTTTGTGTCAAAGGCGGAAGCAAAGCATCAACCCTATGGCAATAAATTCGGAAAGGAGATGAGCCCCATGGCACAGAACCTGCTGTGAAAAATCATGCCAAATTGCTCCAATCCTCGCAGGTTTTTTGAACCTTATTCCAAAAAAAATTGCTCCCGAAACCAAGAGAGCCGTCAGCGATTTCACCCGCACTCGCAAGCTTCCCTTTTCCAAGCTCATCGTCTTTATCTTGTCCCTCGTCTGCAGTGGAAAGAGCAAGGGAGTGGACATCAAATCGGGGGAATTCTTCAAGGCTGCCAGGCGAAGCGGCCTGTGGCCCGAAGCCGATCAAATCCATAGAAGCAGCC